>Ga0154550_115_pt1 | contig 174678 bp, 125 predicted proteins | sample RifGroF2_FD_105693 | JGI IMG/M metagenome (GOLD analysis project Ga0154550, IMG submission 105693) | Bacteroidetes bacterium GWF2_33_16 | reverse complement strand
AAGTGGCACGCGAGCTGGGTTCAGAACGTCGTGAGACAGTTCGGTCCCTATCTGTTGTGGGCGTTGGAAATTTGAGAGGCCCTGCTTCTAGTACGAGAGGACCGGAGCGGACATACCTCTAGTGTATCTGTTGTGGCGCCAGCTGCATTGCAGAGTAGCTACGTATGGAAGAGATAAGTGCTGAAAGCATCTAAGCACGAAGCTCGCCTCAAGATGAGATTTCCCTTAAGGGTCGTTGAAGACTACGACGTTGATAGGTTGCAAGTGTAAAGGCAGTAATGTCAAAGCTGAGCAATACTAATTACCCGTGAGCTTCTTTCGTAAGTTTATTTCCTGGATTTTCTTCCAACGTGTTAATTTTAAGACATTCATCTGCCTTTTGGTGGACAAGATCTTAAGGTGACTATATCAGCAGGGTTCCACCTCTTCCCATTCCGAACAGAGAAGTTAAGCCTGCTAGAGCCGATGGTACTGCATTTGTGGGAGAGTAGGTCGTCGCCGACTTTATGAAAGCCTCATTCGAAAGATTGAGGCTTTCTTATTTTTATGAGTTTGCTAAATAAATAAACTTTTAAATTCTATCGAAGGGGGAATAGATACCCTTCACGGAAAGTGTGTTCTGTAAATAAAAGATTTTCAACAAATTAATAAGATAATATCATTATAATCTTTATTAAAAGTCGATACAGTTAACTGGTTATACAAAATAATTTACAGGCTTTTAAAGAAATCTGCAAAACGTACTTTTAAATAAGTATTAAATAACTTATACATTCCTTGAATTAAAACATACTAAATCAAAATTCCTAAATATGGATGATGAGAAGGCTGATTTTTATACCTAATAATCAATTAAGACTTTTGGGTTGTTGCAACTTTGAAAACAGAAAGAGGGTGTCTCGGATTTCCGAGACACCCTCTTTTCATAAATTATTTCTAATTGAGTTGGTTAATATTTAATCACTCTCATTTTGTGACGATTAACTCCATCACTAACAATTACTAAATAAGTTCCATTGGAGAAATTTGAAAGGTCTACATTGCTTGAAATAACCGCTATGTTATAATTTGAATAAACCTTTGCCCCTGTAATTGAGTATACTTCAATTGATTTAATTTCCTTTTCACTCTCAATAGTAATTATACTATTTGTCGGATTTGGATATACATTTACAATTTCGGAAATGCTCAGCACATTATCACTCTCATTTATTTCATCACCAGACGATTTAGATGATGTGGTGATAGTTATCTTAATGTTTGGACGGTAACTTGTAACAGTACCATTTCCTGTTGGGGCAGAATTGTCGGCTCTAATGTACATATGCCCGCTGCTTTTTGCAGTGTAGCGAACTGCTGAACCAGTGCTTGAACCTGCGCCTGTACCTCCATAGTTAGTTTCAACAAGTACCACAAGGTTATTTGAACCTCCAGTAAAGTTAAAGGCAGTTGACAGTGTAAACACTTTCCAAGCATTCGCTGTTGTTCCAGCCATAGTTCCGCTGTAAACTAGGGTTGCGCCTGAGATTGAATTTGCCCAAGTTGAAGAACCAAGTGCGATTGCTGTTGTATGTTTAACATAAATTTTAATTGGAACATTATTAGTTGTTGTTAATGTTGGATACCATGCCAACTTACTAATTGATCCAACTTTTCCAATTTCAGCAGCAGTGTATATTGATGCGCTTCTCTCGTAGCCATAGTAGCAGTTAATTGGGTAACCTTGAGTAGAAGTACCTGTTCCAACTGTTACATCAGAGGTAGTTCCACCACCACTTGATGATGTTGTAAATGAAACCTGCGAGCCATAAGCAGTACCTACAGAGTTAATGGCGTAAGCCCTAACGTAGTATGTTGTGCTAGCGGCAAGACCAGAAATGTTTGCTGTAAATGAGCCTGTTCCCGAGCCGCTAACCACTTTGCTGTTTGATGTTGTTGGGTTCGACGAGGTGCTATAGCAAATACCTCTTTCGGTAACCGTTGCACTTCCTGCTGAAGTTACATTACCACCGCTGGTTGCAGAACTAGCAGTAATACTTGATGCAGCAGTAGTGGTTACTGTTGGAATAGTTCCTGCTGATCCAGTAGTAATTGAAATATTATCAACATACCAGTAGTCAATTTGATATAGGTTTCCATCAGCAACTATAGCAAAATAAGTGGTTGCTGAGTTAAGATTTGTTGTAACTGTTACATTTACAGTTGTAGCAGCAATATTTGTAGCAGTTGTAGATACCGACCAAGTTGTGTTAGTCCAGGTTGTTTTATTATTCGAGGTTTGAACTCGTAAAGTAACACCTGTTCCATAAGTATCGAGCATATGTTTAAACGAGAAGGTTACTTGGCTAACGCCAACTGTGTTAATAGCAGGAGTTATAAGGCGTGTTGTTCCTGGATTCACATTCTGATAGGTACACTTAGCTTCGTATGCAGCACCACCTGCATTTGCTGTATTGGACATGCTCCAACGTTCAGTAATACTTGTACCTGTGTTTTGGGTTGTCCAACCAACAGGCATAGTAGAAGCAAAGTTTTGGGTTACAGGCAAATTTAAAGATGAGCCACCACCTGTTGTAAAACTAATTTGCGATCCGTAAGCAGTACCCGCTGAGTTAGTAGCATATGCTCTAACATAGTATGTTGTGCTTGCAGTTAAACCGGTTAAACTGCTTGTAAAAGCACCGGAAGTAGTAGTGGTTGAAACTTTACTGTTTGCAGTAGTAGGATTTGCTGTTGTTGCATAGCATACTCCTGCTGCAGTTACATTTGCTCCTCCATTAGAAGTAATATTGCCACCCGAAGTTGCAGTTGTGGTAGTGATACTTGAAGCAGCGGTTGTTGTTATAGTAGGAACAACTACAGTTGTGCCACCATCCATAAAACTGAAAGTAATGGTTTTTGTAGTTGTATTCTCAACAATATTGGTTATTGGCTTCGCCGTAAGAGCACCAGCCCATGATTTCATATTTGGTGTGGTTGCATCAGTGAAACTTGTTTTAGCTGAAGTTCCAGGGAATGGACAACCGCCTCCATTTATTGTTCCATATGATGCGGGAGTTGTTCCCGGATTGGTTGTTGCATTTGCACATACCGGGTACATTCTTTGCGGATAAGTTGCATTAATTGAATTCCCAACGCTACCAATACCACTGTGAACATGATAAATAATAAGGCCATGACCGGGAATATTAGCATCGAAACCTATTATTTGTCTGTTTTCTATAAGCCAAAACTCGTTTGTAGTAGTAGAGTTTATCCTGTAAAAACTTTTATTCTGTACTGAATTGGTTACTGTTATGTCCTGAGCTGATGATAACAGTGTTGCTGTGGCCCAACTGTAATAATATACCTTTGTATATGCATTATGTTGCGCAGGTGTAACACCATTATTGTTCCACGAACCTGAGGCCATCAGATCCCAATTTCCAGTGCCGATAAAATTGCCGCCAGTGGTATAATCGACATCATAATAATCAGGAGAGCCTAAAACATGGCCAAACTCATGACAAATCACTCCAATTGCGGTAATAGTTGATCCAGAAGAACCACTTAGTTCTGCTGAACAAGAATAAGAACTTATTGTCTTTCCATCTTTTGTTACTGGTGTAATTGACCAGGCATGAGCCCATATAGCATTTGCCCCACCACCTGCTTCTTCGCCATAGCCAGCATATATAATATATACTCCATCAACAGAACCATTATTATCATTATCGAAATCGGCAAAATTTACACTTGCATCAGCAGCGTTTACTGCTTCAGTTACAAGTGCGCGTGGATTGACATCGTTTCCGCTGGCATCATTTGCACCGTAGTAACTCATATTGTTTGCGGCTGTATAAGGGCCAGCAACTGTTACAGATAGATCAAACTGACCATAGGAGCTTTCAAGATAAAAATCTTTTACACTGCCTGTTGCTCCGCCAGCTGAATAACCAACCTGGTTATATAGGTTATTGAAATCAGCTTGTGTTTTAGTGAAAGCTTTGTCCTTAAAACCCATTAGAATACAAACAAGTTTGCGGGTTCCTGTTGTTGGGAAAGCTTTACTTGCTTTCGACTCTTGTTCTCGCATCTGCCTTATAGATTTCAAAAGAGAAACCTGGCTCTCACTAAAAAACAATTCTTTGTTTAATTGACTAACAAATTGTTGGTCATTACTTTTTCGATCTTGTGGATCAGTGGCAATAATACCTGAAGGAATCATATCTCCTTTTTGATCAAGGATCGCATATTCGTAAAAACCATCCTTGTTGAACATGATCGTATATCCATCAGATGTTTTAGCCCAATGAATAAATTCATCTCCCATCAATTGAATGGTAAGAGATTTGCCATCTGGTTGCTTAAATTTTATTTCTTCAGGATAAGCTGTAACAGCAAACAAATAGTTTGAAAACAGTGACATAGCCACAATCAAGAAAAAAAGTAAAGTTGTTTTTTTCATAATGTAATTTTTTTAGGTTAAATAAATTAGAATAAAAAGTGGGTAATAATAATAAAGTTCTCTGACAATTAATTGCTCATCAGGGTGAAATAAGTGTTAACTAAAAGGAATCACCCGGTTGGGCAAATTAACATATTGTACGTAAAATGATCGTTTCATGAGTTTTTAATGGAAAGGGCTCGTTAGCAATATTTATAACTCAATTTTTTCAAATTCTCTTTACTGAGTGTTAAATTGAATTTGAGATGCGAGTAGCTTCAATAACCAGTGCAATTCTTTGGTTTTCAATCGAGTGGTGAATTTTGAAAATGCGATACATTTTTTTTAAAGAAGAACGTACTCCTTCAAAACTAAGTGAAATTTGTTCGGATATTTCGCGATTATTGATGGTTGGGTTTTTACAAAGGAAGGTTAAAATCCTCCAATCTGAATCATTTAATAAACTATAAGTTGCTGTGTCAATTTTCTTTCTGTCCAATTGACCAATAATTGAAGTATCATTATATAATGCCATGTGAATAATAGCTGTAGATTTTAAAACCTGAATTTCTTTTTGTAAAAAATCCTTCTCTGTTTGTATTTTAATTGATCTAATTCTTAGAATTAATCCGAAGATAATTAAGGTTAAACTAAAAAATAAGTAAAATATAAATCGCATATTTTTTTCTTTTTCAGCTGCCCTCTGCCTATCTTGCTTATTAAGCTTAAATAATTGCGCATGTTTTAAACTATCCGAGATCCGTTTTTGGTCATATTTATATTTATATTCTTGATGTATCTTTTCATTTTGAATCTTTTTGTTCTGTAGACTATCATTAATTTCGTTAAACAACTCATACATGTTTAATGCTTTTTTAAATTGGTTTGTCGATTTATATGCTGAATATAAAACTTTGGTTGCATTATTAATGATAGATACTTGATTAATTTCTTGAGCAGTTTTTAGTGCAGTAGTACTATAAATAATTGCACTATCGCAATTGCCCGTTCTTTGAAAGATTTCACCAATTTTACTTAGAGAACCAGCTATTCCTTCTTTATTTCCAATTTTTTTATTGATAGCTAAACTGCGTTTTAGATAATCTATTGCACTGGAATGATTCCCCTTAAGTTTATAAACAAGACCTATGTTGCTTAGAGTAATACCAATTCCAAGATCATTTCCAAGTTCTTCTTGAATAGCTAAAGCTTGATAGTATGAATTTGATGCTTTATCATAATTTCCCTTTTGGCAAAATATTTTACCAATGTTATTATAACAATCTGCTACACCTTCTTTATTTCCTATTTCTTCATAGATTGATAAACAACGTATGTTATAATCAAGAGCCTTGTCATAATTTTCAATAAAATTATAAATAAAAGCAATATTTAATAAACTTTCTAAGACTTCTTGTTTATCATTAATTTCTTCCGAAACAGATAAGCTAAGGTTATGGTATTCGATAGATTTTACATAATCGCCTTGTTTCAAATGAATCATCGCAATGCTATTTAATACTTTTGTAATACCTTGTTTATTGTCTATTTCTTTGTTGATCTTTAAGCTACGATTAAAATATTCTAATGCATTTGGATAATCACCACTAACCATAAAAGAATCGGCTTTAGAATTGAATACCATAGCCATTTCTTTTTTTAACTCATTACTTGAAATAAATCTGAATCTTTGTTTTGTAAAAAAGAATGCATTATCTGGTTGACAATACAGGGATCCATCACGGACTGGATTATTGATGGAATTTATTTTATGAGTTTCTGATGGACCTTTATCATTTAAAACTATTTTTAAATTTTCTTTTGAGAATTGTGATAAAGTGAATAATGGAAAGAGAACCTTTATAATAATTATAGTTTTCATTTATAGTAGCATAAAAAATTATAAAACGCTTTACTAAAAATTAATTAAGTTGATTTTCTGGATTTACTTGAAAAGAAATACGTAAAGCTGCAATTACAAGTGCCATTCTTTTGTTTTCAGTTGAATTATGTATGTTGAATATGCGGTACATTTTTTTCAATGAATAACGCACACCATCAAAACTAAGCGATGCTTGTTCAGATATTTTACGGTTGTTAATGGAGGGATTTTCACAAATTAAAGTTAAAATGCTCCAGTCTAAATCATTTAATTCTCTATCTATTGCTGCATTAATTTTCTTCCTGTCCAATTGACAATTTAATGAATCCTCATTTGAAAGACCAAAGTGAATTACAGTTACAGATTTTAAAATCTGAATATTTTTGAGTAAAAATTCTTTTTCTGCACGTATTTTGATAAATCTTATTCTTGCTATTATACTTAATATGATTAATATAAAGCAAATAGTAATATAAATCAAATATTGCTGCTGTTTTGCACTTTCTGCTTCTTTTTTAATATAACGTTTCTCTAGCTCTAAAGCTTGTACATTTTTTAAACTATCTGAAAAGTATTGCTTATCATACTTTTTTTTATATTCTTGATGGATTATCTCGTTTAGATTTTTTTCGCTTTGTAAACTGTCGTTAATTTCATTGAATAACTCATACATAGCTAATGCTTTACTGGCTTGATCAGTTGATTTATACGATGAATACAAAACAAAAGCTGCATCAGCAATGGTAGAAGCAAACCCAATTTCTTGAGCAATTTTTAGTCCGGCCTTGCCATAATAAATTGCACTATCGTGATTACCCATATACATAAAAACAGATCCAATGTTACTTAAAGAGATTGCCATTCCTTCTTTATTTACAACTTTTTCCTGGATTGCTAAACTACGTTTTTGATAAATTATTGAGCTCTTATAATTGTGCTGTAATTGATATACAACAGCAATATTGCAAAGTGTATTCGCAATGCTCTGGTTAATCCCAAGCTCTTCTTGAATAGTCAGAGCTTGAGCGTAATATTCAAGCGCTTTATCGTATTTATCCATTCGGCTATATAAAATACCAATATTATTGTAGCATTTGGCAATGCCATCTTTATTGCCTAATTCTTCAAAAATTTTTAAACAATACATATTATTATCAAGTGCTTTGTCGTAATTTTCAACGCGTTTATAGATTACTCCAATATTCAATAAACAATGAGCGATTCCTTCTTTATTATTACTTTCTTCTGAAATTGATAAGCTATGGTTAAAGAATTCGATGGCATTTGCATAATTACCTTGTTTCATGTAAATCAATCCAATGTTATTATATGTTTTTGAAATGCCCTGTTTGTCACCTATTTCTTCTTTTATTTTTAAACTTTCTTTATAATATTCTAAAGCACTAGAATAGTCACCACGAATCATAAATGAAACTCCTTGTGTATTAATAATAATAGCTAGTTCTTTTTTTAATTCCTTTTTTTTTGCGAGCTCGAATCCTTGATTTGCATAATAGAATGCGCTATCAGGTTGACTATAAAGGTAGCCACCCCAAACCATTTCGTTTAAAGCATTTATTCGAATAGTATCTGGCTGATTTTCATCATTCCAAATTGTTTTTAAACTGTCAATATTAACTTGTGCTACGGAGAATAGCTGAGAAAAAGCAAGTATAGTGATTAATGCTTTCATTTACTGTTTTTTAGTATTTAACAAAAATCTTAACTATTCTTATGTAAAAATTAGAAACTAAATTGGTGATTAGTTGTGTTAAAATATTGAGTTAAATGTCAAATATTCAGTATAATGGAAGCAAGGACCTTACATAATACTTTCATACATGAACACCAAATTTAAGGCTAAAAATAGTGTTTTATTTTTAACATTAACACTAACTACTAATAAATATATTTGGTCAGAAATAATCTATTTAGCATATTTATTTTTACTCTAACAAAGTTTAAAGGGTATGATTTGAAAAACCTGTTACGGTTTCAAATCTAATAATAAGGTTGATTCTTCAATGAATAGAATTTCTAAATTTAGTAAAGTCAAAACTAGGAAATACTAATTCTCAGTGAGCTCCCTGAGTGAGTTTTTTCCTGGATTTTCTGAAAACATGTTAAGATATTGCATCTGCCAGTAGCAGGTAAAAGTCATAAGGTGACTATATCAGCAGGGTTCCACCTCTTCCCATTCCGAACAGAGAAGTTAAGCCTGCTAGAGCCGATGGTACTGCATTTGTGGGAGAGTAGGTCGTCGCCGACTTTAAGAAAGCCTCATTCGAAAGATTGAGGCTTTCTTATTTTATAACTAATCACCATAGTTTACCTAGAAATCATACTAATATTAAGTCTATTTACAATCGTTATGTAAGTTGATTTTTTTATCTTTGCGAGCATGAAAAGAATTGGTATTATATTTTTCTTGCTATTTATATTTTTTACTCCTCGTTTGTACGGTCAAGTTGATAGCTTATCTGAAAGATTACTATATAACTGGACAATTAATCCATTTGATCTAAATCCAGATTATTCTGATTTAGATACAATCCTAAATGAATTTCAGCATTTTAATCCATTATTGCGCAATACAATTTCTAATAACTATTTAGGGAACTTAGGTACAGCCGCTCAATCAAAAATATATTTTGATAGAAGAAAAAACGAATCTGGCTTTTTATTTAGCGAACCTTATTCAGTATATTTTCATCTCCCTTATGAACAAAGGTATTTTAATACAAAAAGGCAGTTTACTTTATTAAACTATAGTTCAGGAGGTCCACGTGAGGAAAGTGAACAAGCTGTGGGTATTTTGCATACTCAAAATGTTACTAAAGATTTTAATGTTGGAATTGATTATGATCTAATTTCCTCTGCGGGAAGATATCAGAATCAAAAAACCCAAATTCATGGAGCTACAATATTTTCAAGTTTTAAATGGAAGGGTTATAGAGTGCATGGAAACTATACCATAAACAAGGTTAGTAATGAAGAAAATGGGGGTATAGATAGTCTGCAGTATCTTGGAAGCAAAGAATATCAGAGAGAGCAAACTATTCCTGTAAAGCTTAAGGATGCTAGTTTTAAAATGCAAAGTTCTAATTTTTACCTGTTACAGGAATTTCGATTTGGAAGTTATGATGAAATAGCAAAAAATGAAGATAACACAAATGTTATTATTCCAGAAGTACCCACAGAACCAAAGGCGAAAAATAAACCATTAGTTAAAAATAAGGTTGCTAACAAAAATAGCAAATCTCTTACCAGTAGAAGACCAATATCAGCTGAAAGAGAGGAGATAGGTAAAAGCGAGGAGACTTCTTCAGATACAATTATTGCAGAAATTGAGGAGGTAAATAAGGTTGAACAATCAATATTAAATCCATTTCAACAAACAGGATTTAGTGTTTCTCACGAATTAATTTTTAACAAGGACTATCGTAAATATTCTGATTCAAATATTGATGAAGATTTCTATAGTAATCTTGATACATTAATAAATAGTTCAAAAACAATGGATGCAGTTTTTCAAAATCGATTTGGTAATAGATTGTCTGCTCATTATAGATATATAGATTTGTTTAGTGTACGATTTTCATATTATAATGAACAAATGGATTATGAATATAATATTATTCCAGATACTTTATTCAAATTTGATTTGGACAATCAACCTAAGGATACTGTAATTAGTAGATATTTACTTCGCGATTATAGTAATAATAATCTTTCATTTTATTTTCATAGCTTCCTGTTTAAAAGAATTCTTATTGAAGCTTATAGTGAATACTATCTGAATGGATATAAAAGGGCGGACTCACATCTAAATCTGTTATTGGGATTAAGATTGTTTGAAGAGACCTGGATTGACTTTAAAGGCGAATATAGAAATCAACGTCCAAATTATTTTTATGAGCATTTTATGTCAAATCATTTTCAATGGGATAATAAAAATCTTATCCGACAAGAAGAATGGGATGGGGATGTAATAATCAGAAATGATAATTATAGGTTTGAATTTAGTGCAGGTTATAGTCAGATAACAGGACATATATTTCTTGATACTTCTGCTAAAGTACATCAATATGGAAAACAAATAAATATTTTTTCTGCACGTTTAAAGAAGCAATTTACATTGGGACCATTTCATTCTACAACACGTTTTGTATACCAAAAAAGCACGAATGATAGTTTGTTAAGTCTTCCAGAAAATAATCTTTATCAATCATTGTATTACGAGAAGCTTTTTCATTTTTCATCTACAGGTGGAGAATTAAAGATGCAGGCAGGTCTTGATTATCACTATTCGAGTAATTATATGGCCGATGCATATATGCCAGTTACTGGTTTGTTCTATCGACAGTATGATCAAAATATTGATGATTACCATTGTTTAGATATTTTTATCAATTTTGCTATAAAAAGAGCGCGATTATATTTGATTTATAATTATTTAAATAGTGCTTTAAATGATTCATATTATTTTACTGCTCCATCATATCCTGCTCCACCAGCTGTTTTTAAATTTGGAGTATCCTGGACTTTCTATGACTAAAGAAAGCATTGTAACAAAGTAATATTATTTACGTAAATTACTATGCTGAACCAAAACAATATATATTGAAAGATAATTTGTTTTTCACTAGATTTCTAAAGCTTCTTGTTATAGTAATCTTTTCTTTATCAGGTTGTAGTAGATTTCATCACCACGAATCGAAAGAAATAAGCTCACTTGAAAAAATAAAGGAACAAGGGAAAATCGTTGCATTATTCGATTTTAATTCGACCAACTATTTTATATATAGAGGAGAACCCATGGGGTATCAATATGAGATGCTTAAGTTATTAGCAGATCATCTTGGTGTAAAGTTGGAAGTGATTGTTGAAAATGATATAAGTAAGTATTTCGAAATGCTCGAAAATCATCAATGTGATATTATAGCTGTAAATCTAACAATTACTAAAGAACGAAGCAAAATAATTGATTTTACTATCCCGCATAGCCAAGCCAGGCAGGTGCTTGTTCAGCGAAAACCTGAAAACTGGAACAACCTTACTGAGCGTGAATTTGAGTCAATGCTTCTTAGAAATCAACTAGATCTAGCTGGCAAAACAGTTTATGTTCAAAAAGAATCATCATACCTATCTCGATTAAAAAATTTATCGGATGAAATTGGCGCATCAATTGATATTAAAGAGATGGACGATCTTGAAGTTGAACAGTTAATACAACTTGTTGCAAAAGGAGAAATTGATTTTACTATTGCAGACGAGAACGTGGCATTGGTAAATAAAACATATTATCCAAATCTTGATATTCAAACCGCAATAAGTTTTCCTCAAAATCAGGCATGGGGATTAAGAAAAGGGGATGATTCTTTAAGAGTTACAATAAATAAGTGGTTAGAGGAATACAAATATTCTATAGATTATGCTCTTTTATATGCAAAATATTTTAGGAACAAGAGATCTGTAGGGATTGTTGAGAGCGATTATTATGCTCTAACTAGTGGAAAGATATCAATCTATGATGAGTATATTAAAGAATCCTCTAAAATTGTTGAATGGGATTGGCGTTTATTAGCTTCTCTCATATATCAGGAATCAAGATTTCAACCAACTGTAAAATCATGGGCAGGAGCATTTGGGCTTATGCAGTTAATGCCAACAACTGGTCATAGGTATGGCGTTGATCAAAAATCATTACCTCATGAGAATATAAGGGCGGGGGTAAGGTTTATTAAATGGCTCGATACGCGATTTCAAAAAAAAGGTATAAATGACGAAAACGATAGGATAAAATTTGTATTGGCATCATATAATGTTGGATTAGGACATGTGTTAGATGCACAAAGGTTAGCTGAGAAATATGGAAAGGATCCTAAAAAGTGGGATGGAAATGTAGATGAGTTTATATTGAAAAAATCAAATCCTAAATATTTTCTTGATCCTGTAGTAAAATATGGCTATTGTAGGGGCGATGAAACATACAATTATGTGTCTCAGATAATTGATCGGTACGAACACTATAAGAATTTTATTAGTACCGACTAGTTTTTATATAGGATATAACTTCAATAAATTCAGATAAAATCATTGCTGTAGCACCCCAAATTACCAAATTGTCGGGTTTATATATAGGGGCTTCAAATTTTTTATCTCCAAATAAAAATTCTTTGCTTGATTTATTCTCAGTGCTAATTAAGTCTTTGAGTTTAATTTCTAAAATCTTGTCAACTTCGGTTTTATCTGGAGTAAAAATAGGAATTGATTTATATCTGCCTACAACTGGCTGTACATAAAAATTACTAATTGGTATATGAAGAGGTGTAAGTAAACCTAGTATTTCTATTTCATTGGGATCGATCCCTATTTCTTCCTGACTTTCTCTTAAGGCAGTACGAATAAGTGTTTTGTCAGATTCTTCATATTTGCCTCCAGGTAAAGAAATTTGGCCACTATGGGCTCCATTATATTCTGATCGCTGAATTAGAACCAGATTAATATCTTGGTTATTCAAATATAAAAGGATTAAAACCCCTGCATTTGGACCTTTAATGTTACCTGCAGATGGTCGTAGTTCAGGAGCCATTTTTAATTGTGCTGATACACCTGGAAGATCTTTTCCTAGTTCGATTTTCAAATCATTAAAGAAATCAGACAACATTTTTTTATTTTCTGAATTTTTTAATAAAATTTTCAACCTCAGGAACTCCACCCTGATAAATTAAATATCCATTATATGGTTCTTTATTAGTGGTTTCGTCGTTAATAGGAGTGAGCATAAGTTTTTTAACTTCTTCACGATCGGTTGTCTGACCAAGAGCCCAACCCAATTTTATGTATGCAACTTCGGGTAGCATATTTTCGGCAGGAATTATTCCTTTATCCATTAAGTCGCGCCCGGTATCGTAAACAAACATATGAACAAATCCCCATAAGGTTTGAACTGTCATATAAATATGTACACCTGCTTTAGTTGCGCGTTCGATAGCTGGATATAATGGTTTGTTTATATGGCCAAGCCCGGTACCTGCAATAATTATTCCTTTATAACCATTCTCAACCAGAGAATCGATCATATCTGGTTGCATGTTTGGGTAGTAATAAACGATTGCAACTTTTTCTTCGAAGTAAGGTAGTATTTTTACTTTTCTATCTTTGCGACGGTGATTGTACTCTTTTTTAATTGGAGTAACAAGACCTCTGCGAACGGTTGCTAAAGGCACATCGCCAATAGTACGGAATGTTGACCGGTATGATGAATGCATTTTTCGAACTCGTGTGCCACGATGTAAAAATCCATATTCATCTGAAGTTGGGCCAAACATACATACCATAACTTCTGCAATGTCAGAGTGTCCTGCTGTATAGGCAGCATGCATCAGATTTAATGCTGCATCAGATGATGGTCTGTCAGAAGATCTTTGAGAACCAACTAAAACAATAGGAATAGGTGAGTTTTGAATCATAAAAGTAAGTGCAGCAGCAGTATGTCCTAATGTATCAGTTCCATGACCGATAATAATTCCATCGATACCATTTTCTATTTCTTTACCAATAGCAATTGCAAGAGCTTTATACTGTTCGGGTCCCATATTCTCGCTAAAAACTGCAAATAGTTTTTCTGTGGTAAGGTTGCAAATATCGGCTAATTCGGGCACTGCTCCATAAAGTTCTCCAGGTGAAAAGGCTGGAATTACTGCCCCCGTGCGGTAATCAAGGCGTGATGCAATAGTACCTCCTGTGCCTAGAAGCTTCACATTTGGTTTACCTTTGGTGTATGGAAATTCTTTTTCAGGAATTTTATAGTTGGCTTTTTGATAACCAGTTTCCTTCATATCCTTAATTGTATTTATATCAATACCGATATTATAACCGGTAATGATTTTGAGTACAATATGTATATCATCGTCGTTTTCTGAACGAGGTAATACAGTTCCTTTAAAATTGCCTCTAGTAGTAGCAATATCTGCTAATCCCCATACACGAACATTGTATTTTTTTAGTATTTCTAAAGCTTTGCCTTTATATCCCTGGAAAATATCTTCGCTCATTTTATTTTTTTATTGAGTTGTTAAAAATTATTTTTTTCAATAGCTTTAATAAGCTTATCAGGAGCCATATTGCCAACTGCTGTTTTTTGTAATTCTCCCATTATCCAATGTATAGCTCCTTTGTCAGTTTTTGATACTTGTATTTCTTTAAACTTTTGCTTTAAGAAAGGAACTTTTGAAAGAATTTCATCAGTCGATACTTGTTTGAAGTTAATACTTGTAAGTATAGAATTAAAATCCATTTTTGGATATTGATAAAGAATTGGCAATATCTTTTTTGCAAGACTTAATTCGAGTTTATTCTCATTTAAGAACATAAACAAATCGAATATTTTATTATAATCGAATGTATTTGCTGGTTTATAATGTCCTTCGATAAACTTTAGCCGATGTCCGATAAAAGAACCAATAAATTTTGGATCGAGCTTGAGTTTTGTAACAATTTTCTCAATTAATGGATATAGATTGTTTCTAAAAATATATGTATAAGTATCTTCAGGTACATTCCATTCTTTAAGTTGATTGTATCTTACGATTACATCGGTTGGCAGATTTTTGCTTAACTTGGTAATGTATTTATCTTCAAGTGGAATTGGAGCAGAATCAGTATCTGGATACATTCGATCAGCCCCTGGCAAAACACGTTCGAAAATAGTCGTTCCATCAGCGAATGCTTTTCTTGTTTCTTTAGGAACACCATCAAATGCCATTAAGCATCGCTCTTCAATCGTTTCGAGTGCGGTTTTAATGTCAGCTTCAGGGGCCCAAAAAATAAGCTGTGCATCATTTTCTGATGCATTAAAGAGTTGTTTCAGTTTCTCAAAATTTTGGGGTTCGATAGTTGTCTCAATCTCTTCAGAATGTGTCATATTAGGTTTCTCGATACATGCAATAACTTTTAATCTATCGGAGATTTCGTTTGCGAATATCTTGCCTGGTTGAGTAAAATGCGACAAAATACCTTTAAATTGGGAGAGATTAACAGCTATTATCCTGTATTTGTCAATTAATCCATCTATAATGGGTTGATATTTTAAATCATAATCGCGATAATCAATCTCTTTGTGTTGTATTTTCCAGTTTTTTGGATCTTGAACTCTACCAATAAGTTTTTCTCGTAAATTTAACAAGGCCCACTGACGAAATGCTTCGTTGTGCGAAAGCTCGGGAATCCATTTGTTATGCGAAACTCCTTTAACCTCAACTCGAGTTCCACCTTTACAGCTAACATTAACATCTTCGCGCCCCGCACCAATGCCTGTTCTAACTTTCCCTGTGCTTCGGTTTAAAAAACGGATATATTCACCAGCTTCTTTAAGTTCATCAGGTGTATATAATTCTGGATAAGTAACTGTTTCAATCAATGGCATTCCCAGTCTATCTGTTTTATAAATACGAGTATGACGAATGTCTGAAATTTCGCGACATGAGTCCTCTTCGATACTTAATTGAATTAAACGTACTTTTTTATTTTTTAGTGGGATTTCTCCTTCAACACCCAAAATAGCTGTCCGTTGAAAACCAGTTGGAATGCTTCCATCTAAATACTGCTTTCGAGTAATATGCACTTCGCCAACAATATTCAATTTGCATAACAGAGAAATCTCTAATGCATATTCAAGTGCTTCGCGATCAATTTTAAAAGGAGGAGTATCATCAATTTCGTATGTGCAGGCTGTTTTGTTATTTATTCGATAAATAATTTCTTTACGGGTTTTTTGTTCCATTAATGCTGTTCCATCGTATTCTCCAAGCTCGCTGAGTGTAGGTCGCATGTGGCGAATAATTTCAGCATGGTAATCATCATGACTATGATAAATACCTGCAGGGCAATGGCAAAAAAGTTTTTCTTTCGTTTTTAATTGTTGATGAACTTCCAATCCTGACATGAACCCAATTCGCTCATAATCAGATTTGTTAGCTTTTTTTCGGGGAACATATCCGATTTCCTGTTTTGTCTTTTCATAATTCTGTTTAGGATTGAACTGGGCGGGATCGTCTGATGTGTTTTTTTTCATATCGTTTTAAACTGTTTGAGTTTATTGAGCTGATTTCAAAAAATTATTGTGCGTTAAATTAGTAAAAAAATTAGGAGAATAGAAACGAATTCTTTAAACAAAATATAAACAGCCGAAATCTTCAATTTTAAAATTGAATGATTGGTTAATTAAACCGGATAGTTTTCTCGGGACTTAATCGGGCAATAATATACGAAGGAACAACCAGCATACAAACAGTAATAAACAACGAACCTGCATTTAGAGCAAGTATATGCCATAATTTAAGGTTAATAGGAACAGCCTCAAGGTAATAGTTTGCAGGATCGAGCTTTATAATTTGGAACTGGGCTTGCAAAACACAAATAACTATACCTATAATATTACCCCACAATAATCCTTTAGATATTAAAAACGACGACTGATAAAGGAATATCTTTCGTATTGACCAATTTCTGGTTCCCATAGCTTTTAGAATACCTATCATGTTGGTTCGTTCTAATATTAAGATAAGTAAACCCGAAACCATATTAAATCCTGCAACAAGTGTTATAATAATCAGGATTATCCAAACATTCATGTCGGTAAGATTAAGCCAATCAAATATCTGTGGATATTTTTCCTTAATGCTCTGCACGCGTAATTTGGTGCCTTCGGGCGAAAAGTAAAATCCTACGATATCTTTAACTGTTTCGTTTAATTTTTCAAGTTGAGAAAAGTCTTCGATTATTACTTCAATTCCACTGATTTGTTCTGGCGACCATCCATTTATATTTTGAATATGTGAAATGTCTATTAGCGCAATCTGTTCGTCGAATTCGGCAAGATTAGTTTGATAAATTCCTGAAACAGTAAAAACTCTAACTCTAGGTGGTTGCTGAATAAAATATGTTTGCAACCTGTCGCCCGTTTTGAGTTTTAGTTTGTCGGCCAAGTATTTTGAAATTAAAATCTTGTCTGTTTTTATGGAATCAATTATTCTAAATGAATTTCCGTCAACAAGGTACTTGTCGAAAAATGTCCAGTCGAAATCTGATCCAACTCCTTTTAAAACAATACCCTGAATGTCGTTTTTGGTTTTAATGATTCCTGCTTTTGTTCCGAAAACTTGAACATGCTTAATTCCTTCAAGGTTTTTTATATCGTAATAAAAGCTTTTATTTTTATTTATCGGAACTGTTTCGTAAGAAACATTTGAGTCGTAATTAATTATCTGTATATGCGAACCAAAACCTATAACTTTATTACTTATTTCTGATTTAAATCCAGTTACAATAGCTACAGAAAGAATCATTACTGCTAAACCCAATGCAATACCAATAATTGCAATACTAACAATAGGTTGCGATATACCCTCTTTTGTAGATTTATCGGAAAATATACGACGTGCAATAAAAAGCTCTGTATTCAATGGTTTTAAATTATTGTCTTGTACAAAAGTAGCAAAAATAGTTTAAGGAAATAGTTATCATCGCAATTTGATTAGACTTGAATTTTATCTAAGATTTGTTACTTTCGTAATAAAAATAGTAATTTAGTCATTTTAATAGCTGATATACTATGCGATACTTGTTTCAGATTGTATTTATATTTTTAGTTTTAAATTTGAATTGTTGCGCCGGTGAGAATTATGGAAAAGATAAAAGGATAAGAACAGGTGCGGAACAAACTGAAAAATATTTACATCTTTTAAAAAATAAAAACATTGCCCTAGTTGCAAATCATACATCTTTAATAAATAAAACTCATTTATTAGATAGCTTATTATCATTAGGAATAAATGTAAAGCAGGTTTTTTGTCCGGAACATGGTTTTAGGGGTAATGCCTATAATGGAGAACTAATTGATGATTTTACAGATCCAAAAACTGGTTTGCCAATGCTTTCATTATATGGAAGTAGTAAAAAGCCTAGTTCGAAGGATTTGAAAGATATTGATTTGGTAATTTTCGATATCCAGGATGTGGGTGTTCGGTTCTACACATATATTTCTACAATGCATTATGTAATGGAGGCTTGCGCCGAAAACAATGTTGAACTGCTTATTCTTGATAGACCAAATCCGAACGGTTTTTATATAGATGGACCCATTTTGGAAAGTAAACACAAGTCTTTTGTGGGTATGCACGAGGTTCCAATTGTTCATGGAATGACTGTAGCTGAATATGCACAAATGATAAATAACGAAGGATGGTTGGAGAACGGAGTCAAGTGTGATTTATCATATATTGCTTGTGAAAACTATAATCACGATTCGTTGTACCAGCTTCCTGTTGCTCCATCACCGAACTTGCCCAATATGCAAGCAATTTATTTATATCCTTCGCTTGCATTATTTGAAGGCACGAAATTAAATGTAGGTAGAGGTACCGATTTTCCTTTTCAGGTTTTTGGTGGACCAGATTATTATGAAAAAGAATTTACATATACTCCCAGGAGTATTGAAGGGGTGAGCAAATTTCCTCCACACGAAGGGGAGAAGTGTTTTGGTGTCGATTTACGAAGTTTTCCAATTAATTCTTTGATAAAATCAAAACAGCTAAATATCAACTGGCTTATTGCAAGTTATAGTAATACTTCTAAAAACGATGATTTCTTTAATTTGTACTTTTATAATATAACAGGTACAAAGCAACTTAAGGAGCAACTCATTCAAAATAAAACAGCCGAAGAAATTCGTAAAAGCTGGCAACCAGGTCTCGAAGATTTTAAGAAAACCCGCCAAAAGTATCTTATTTATGAAGATTTTAAATAAACTGATAATTCTAATTTTACCGATTCTATTATGAATTTTGTTTTTAACCATATTAATGGTGAGTATATTACCGAGGTAATCTCAGATAGGATTTTAATAAATGAAACTCAGGATGCACTTAACTTGATGGCAGACTGCAATTATCATGGATCATATAAAATTATTTTGAGAGAGGAGAATTTTATTGCAGATTTTTTTGATTTAAAATCAGGTATTGCTGGGGAAATATTACAAAAATTTTCTACTTATAATGTCCAACTTGCAATTATTGGAGATTTTTCAAAATTTACAAGTAAAAGTCTAAAAGATTTTATTTTTGAAAGCAATAAACATGGCAGAATAAATTTTGTAAAGTCTATTGATGAAGCAATAGAAAGACTTTGTAGAAACTAATTAAAGGGTGTGCAGACCTCTATGTTAAAAAGAAAAGCAGGCATGAATGCCTGCTATAACTTATAAAAATAAATAATATTTGCTATACTCGATTTTTTAAATTGTTCTTCCAGGATATGTTTTTAAAGCAACCTCTAGTGTTTCCATTGCATTAGCAAGATCTTCTTTTTTAAGTACATAAGCAATCCGAACTTCGTTTTTGCCTAATCCAGGTGTTGAATAAAATCCAGTAGCAGGAGCCACCATTACGGTTTGTTTTTTATATTCAAAATCAGTTAAAATCCATTGTGCAAACTTATCGGCATCGTCGATTGGAAGTTTTACAACAGTATAAAAAGCTCCTTTTGGTTTTGGACAATAAACGCCTTCCATTTTGTTTAAAGCTTCAACCATAAAGTTGCGTCTTTCAATATATTCATTATAAACTTCAGTAAAATACTCTTTTGGAGTATTTAATGCTGCTTCGCTAGCCCATTGTCCGAATGAGGGTGGGCAAAGACGTGCTTGTGCAAATTTCATGGCTGCTGCCATTACTTCTTTGTTCTTGCTAATTAATGCACCTACACGTACGCCACACATACTGTATCTTTTCGAAACAGAGTCTAATAGTATTACATTGTTTTCAATACCTTTAAGATTCATTGCTGAGAAATGCTCATTGCCATCGTAACAGAACTCTCGATACACTTCATCAGAAAATAAATATAAATCGTATTTCTTTATTAATGTTTTAAGTTGCTCCAGCTCGTCTTTGGAGTAAAGGTATCCGGTTGGGTTATTTGGGTTACAAATAACTATACCTTTTGTTTTTGGTGTAATTAATTTTTCAAATTCTTCAATTGCAGGTAATGCAAAGTCGTTTTTTATGTACGAAGTTATAGGTTTAACAACTACTCCCGTTGAAACCGCAAAACCATTATAGTTGGCATAAAAAGGCTCAGGAATAATAACCTCGTCACCAGGATTTAGGGTCGATAAGAAAGCTATTGTAATAGCTTCTGATCCACCTGTAGTAATAATCATTTCGTTATGATCAACTGTAATTCCAACACTTTGATAATACTTAGCCAACCCTTTTCGATATGATTCGTTTCCAGCAGAGTGACTGTACTCAATAACCTTTTCATCCAAATTACGAATTGCATTCAAAGCAACTTCTGGAGTTGGAATATCGGGCTGACCAATATTTAAATGATATACTTTGTGTCCTTTCTTTTTTGCTTCTTCTGCATAGGGTACCAATTTTCTTATTGGTGAAGAAGGCATTAATTTCCCTTTATCCGAAATTTGAGGCATGGTAATGAAATGTATTTAATAAGAATTAATTAATAACAATTATATTAGTTTACTTTATTTTCAACTGAGCCTTTAATAGTTAGTGTTACAAGATTTGTTTTTGCATTTGAGTAAACACGAACACTTTTACTAAATACGCCAGGTATTTTTGTATTATATTTTACAACAATAGTTCCTGTTTCGCCAGGTTTAACAGGTTCCTTAGGCCAGGTTGGGGTAGTACATCCGCATGAAGCCTGTACTTGAGTTAAAAGCAAGGGTTCTTTACCTGTATTTTTGAAAGTAAATTCACAAGTACCATCGCTCTCATATTTTATTGTTCCATAATCATGTACCGTTTTTTCGAAAAAAATCTCTGGTAATTCTTTATTTTCTTTGTTGGTTTTGATCTCTTCTTGACTATAAGCAGTAAATGAGATACTTATAAAAGTTAGTAAAATGAACAATAGCTTTTTCATAGGATTAGAATTTTAATTTAACAACACAAAAGTAGTTTTAATTCACAAATTTAATTATGTTATTAAATATTTATCATGAAATAGATCAGGATTATTTCATTTATCAAATTTTTTTAGGAATTAATTTATATTTTTACAAACTTTTTCAGATTAAGTTAACTTTTAGTTTATTGTTTAGCCGATGGAAATTCCTGCAAAATATAACCCTTCATTGACTGAAGATAAATGGTATAAATACTGGATGGAAAACAATCTTTTTCATTCGGAGCCCGATGGGCGAGAGCCTTATACCATTGCCATTCCTCCACCAAATGTAACAGGTGTGTTGCATATGGGTCATATGTTAAATAATACAATTCAGGATATCCTGGTCCGTCGTGCTCGAATGCAAGGAAAAAATGCTTGTTGGGTGCCTGGTACAGACCATGCCTCTATAGCCACTGAAGCAAAAGTAGTTTCGAAATTAAGAGACGAAGGTATTGATAAAAATCTATTGTCACGCGAGGAGTTTTTAGCCTATGCATGGGAATGGAAAGAAAAACATGGTGGAATAATTCTTGAACAATTAAAAAAGCTTGGTGCTTCTTGCGACTGGTCGAGAACTAAATTTACTATGGACGAAGATATGTCGGAGAGTGTGATAAAAGTATTTGTGGATTTGTATAATAAGGGCCTTATTTATCGTGGAGTACGCATGGTAAATTGGGATCCACAAGCCAAAACAGCAGTTTCCGACGAAGAAGTAAACTATAAAGAAGTTCAATCAAAATTATATTATGTTCGCTATAAAGTAGATGGAGTAGATGGTTTTGTTACAATAGCCACAACACGACCAGAAACAATTTTGGGCGATACTGCTGTTTGTGTTCATCCAAGTGATGAAAGATTCAGACATTTACATGGAAAAAGAGTTCTGGTTCCTTTAATTAACCGCTCTATACCTATTATTCTTGATGAGTATGTTGATCGTGAGTTTGGTACTGGTGCATTAAAAATAACTCCAGCGCACGACATAAATGACTATGCTTTAGGTGATAAACATAATCTGGAAACGATAGATATTTTTAACGATGATGGTACTTTAAACGAAAACGCGCTGTTGTATGTTGGAAAAGACAGATTTGAAGTACGCGATTTAATTGTAAAAGATCTTAAAGCTGCTGGTCATATTGTTAAGCTTGAAGATTATATTAATAATGTTGGTTATTCAGAAAGAACAGATGCTATTATAGAACCAAAACTATCAATGCAATGGTTCTGTAAAATGGACGAACTTGCCAAACCAGCATTAGACAATGTTTTAAATGATAATGTTCAATTTCATCCACCCAAGTTTAAAAATACATATAAGCATTGGATGGAAAATATAAAGGACTGGTGTGTTTCACGACAGTTGTGGTGGGGTCATAGAATTCCTGCATATTATTTACCTGAAGGTGGATTTGTTGTTGCCAAAACCGCTGATGAAGCTCTTCAATTGGCTAAAGTAAAAACAGGGAATAAAAATCTTACTATTAGCGACCTGAGACAAGAAGAAGATGTTCTTGATACTTGGTTTTCTTCATGGTTATGGCCAATATCAGTTTTTGATGGAATACGCAATCCCGACAATAAAGATATTAATTACTATTATCCAACCGATGATTTAGTAACTGCTCCCGAAATATTGTTTTTTTGGGTTGCACGAATGATTATGGCTGGATACGAATATCGAAACGAGAAACCATTTAAAAATGTTTATTTAACAGGTATTGTTCGTGATCATTTACGACGAAAAATGTCAAAATCATTAGGTAATTCGCCCGATCCGATTGAGCTAATTGAAAAATATAGTGCCGATGGTATTCGAGTAGGTATGTTATTATGTTCTCCTGCTGGTGGGGATCTGCTTTTCGACGAAAGTTTGACTGAACAAGGTCGTAATTTTGGTAATAAAATTTGGAATGCTTTCAGGCTTGTTCAAAGCTGGAATATTGATGAAAATTTACCTCAGCCCGAATATGCAAAGAAAACAATAGAATGGTTTAATCATAAGCTGAATAGTGAGATTGAGAATATTAACGATTTATACGAAAAGTTTCGACTTTCTGAAGCATTAATGACGGTTTATAAATTGTTCTGGGATGAGTTTTCTTCATGGTATCTTGAATTTATTAAACCTGCATATCAGCAGCCAATCGATAAAAAAACATTTGATCAAACCATACAGTTTTTTGAAAAGCTTTTAAAACTTTTGCATCCATTTATGCCATTTATTACTGAAGAAATATGGCAATTAATTGAAGAAAGAATGACTGGCCAAAGCATTATGATTGAAAGAATGCCAGTTGCTGGAGTATTTAGCGAAGATTTTATTAATGATTTTGAATGTGCTAAAGAAACTATTAGTGCAGTAAGAAATGTTAGGAACGCAAACTCAATCGCTCAAAAAGAAATTCTAAAACTTGCCGTTAAAGGCGATTATAATATAGAGTTTGATGCCTGTATCAAGAAAATGGCTAATTTATCTGAAATAAAATCAACAGAAACAAAAATTGACGGAGCTGTTTCTTTTATGGTAAAATCTGCTGAGTTTTATATCGAACTTGGAGGATTAATTGATATTGAAGAAGAGTTAATAAAACTAAACGAAGAGCTTGGTTATTATAAGGGTTTTCTTGATTCAGTTATGAAAAAGCTAGGCAACGAACGCTTTGTTAAAAATGCACCCGAAAGTGTTGTGGCAGTTGAAAATCAGAAAAGAGCAGATGCTGAAACCAAGATACAGATGCTTGAAGACAGAATTCTTAGCCTTAAAAATGCATAATTTTAAGTAATTTTATTTCACCAAATAAGTACCTATAGAATCATAATATTAATTATCAAACTATGAAAGAATTAGAAATCAGGTTAAATCCAAATCCACTGGTTCAGTTTTTAAAGAAACCGACCTCTGAGTTTACTCGTCAGGATATCATCTATTTTATCGAAGAGAATGAGATTGAGATGATCAATTTCAGATATGTTGGCGAAGATGGAAAACTAAAATCTCTTAATTTTGTAATTAATAGTAAGCAACATCTTGAAGATTTATTATCAACAGGTGAACGAGTTGATGGATCTAGTTTGTTTTCGTATATCGAAGCCGGATCGAGTGATTTATATGTAATTCCACGTTTCAAAACAGCTTTTGTAAATCCATTCTCTGAATACCCTACTTTAGATATTTTATGTAGTTTTTATACTCGTGAGGGATTGCCATTAGAAAGTGCACCCGAATATATTTTAAAGAAAGCTTATACAGAATTCTGTAAATCAACAGGATATGATTTTAAAGCTATGGGTGAATTAGAATACTATATAATTTACGAAAAAGACGAAATGTACCCTGCAGTTGATCAGAAAGGGTATCATGAGTCTCCTCCATTCACAAAATATGGACATTTACGAATGGATGCCATGAGCCTAATTGCTCAGTGTGGCGGACAAATAAAATACGGTCATTCTGAAGTTGGAAATTTTACCAGCGGGAGTTTGGCTTACGAGCAACAAGAAATAGAGTTTTTGCCTGTAAATCCATTAGATGCTGTTGATCAACTGGTTGTTGCTAAATGGATTCTGCGTATGTTAGGCAGCGAATATGGTGTTGATGTTTCTTTTGCACCTAAGATTACTGTTGGCAAGGCAGGAAGTGGTTTGCATATTCATATGTTACTCGAAAAAGATGGCGTAAATGCTATGGTTGAAGGCGATGGTTTAAGTACTGCTGCAAAACGAATGATTGCAGGAATTCTTGATTTAGCTGCTCCTTTAACTGCTTTTGGAAATACTATTCCTACTTCTTATTTGCGCTTAGTTCCTCACCAGGAGGCTCCAACCAATATTTGCTGGGGCGATAGAAATCGTTCCGTTTTGGTACGAGTTCCACTTGGATGGATTGCAGATACAAGTATGATAAAGGATGCAAATCCTCAAGAAACAGGGCGAATACCTTATATTCCTGGTAAACAAACTGTAGAGTTACGTTCAGGAGATGGTTCTGCCGATATTTATACATATATTGCTGGTATTATTCTTGCCGCACAACATGGATTAGAAATGCCAAATGCACTCGATATAGCCGAAAAACTTTATATGGATGTTAATATTTTCCACGAAGAACATAAAGATAAATTGGCTAAATTAGAAAAACTACCTGCATCATGCTCTGAATCAGCAGATATATTAGAAGCCAGACGAGCTGATTTTGAGAATAATGGCATTTTTCCAGTTGGTGTTATCGATTATACTATTAAGAAGCTTAAATCATTTAATGATCATAAATTAAGCGAAAAGCTTTATGGAAATAACGAAGCAATTCGCGAGCTGGTTATGAAATTTATTCATTGTAAATAATTCTTGTTATTTATAAAACAAAAGCCCGCTTGATATTTTTACCAAGCGGGCTTTTTTATTGAATAAATCCATATTATGGAGCGAGTCTTCTAATTTTCCAATTATCATCGTCGTAATAATATTCAATTCGGTCGTGTAATCGATTTGGTCGTCCTTGCCAAAACTCAAATGTATAGGGAAATAGCATATAACCACCCCAGTTTTTTGGTCGTGGAGGCAGCTGTCCCTCAAATTTGTGTTCATATTCAGATTGTTTGTCTTCGAGAAATTTGCGGTTTGGTATTTCTCTGCTTTGCGGCGATGCCCATGATCCTATTCTGCTTTTTGCTGGTCGCGAAAGATAGTACTCATCAGAAATTTCTTCCGTAGTTTTTTCAATTCGACCTTCTATTCTAATTTGCTTTTCGAGATCAGCCCAATAAAAAAGTAAGCTTGCATAATGGTTCTCTTCAATTTGATGTCCTTTTTTACTCTCATAATTAGAGTAGAAAACAAATCCTTCTGGCTTAATTTCTTTTAGCAAAACCATTCGTGCCGATGGTTGCATGCTTTTGCTAACAGTAGCCAGAACCATCGCGGTTGGTTCTGTAATAGCAGATGTTATTGCTTCATCCATCCAAATATTAAATTGTTTAAAGGGATTTGGATGAACATCCGATTCGTTCAGCGATTTGAGTTTATACTCATTTCGTATTTGAGTATATTTTTTTTCCATGGCAAGGTTTGGGTTAAGTAGAGTTTTTTTTATGAGCATTATTTATGCTGGCATTTAATTCAAATCCTAAGATAAGTGCAAATGAATTAAAATACAACCAAAGCAAGATAACCATTACGGTTCCAATCGAACCATAAAGTTTATTGTATTGTCCAAAGTTGTTCACAAAATACGAAAATCCAAGCGATGTTAAAATAGCTAAAATAGTAGCCATTGTTGATCCTGCAGAAATAAAACGCCATTGTGTTTTTTTAGAAGGTGCATGGTAATAAAGAAAAGAAATAGCAAAAAAGAATAATGCCGCAACAACAATCCATTTGCCTGCAATAATAAGATAATAAGTTAGGTTAACCTGTAAAATATGGTAATTGACTAATGCATTTATTGCAAACTGACTAAATACAATTATTAATAAAGCAAAAGTTAACAGAAAAAATAAAACGAAAACTAAAATTGTAGATACTATTCTGATTGCCAGCCAATTTCTGGTTTCGATCGTATGATATGAATTATTAAAAGCATCAATAAGAGAATGTATACCACTGCTTGCAAAAAGAAGGCTAGTAATTGCTCCAAATGAAAGTACTCCTCCTTTTTTTTGTGTTACAACTGAAACAAGAGTAGTTTCGAAAAAACGATATGCATTTCCAGGTAAAAAATCATGAATTAATTGTAGTAATTCTGTTTGTAAATTACTTATTGGAATAAATGGAATAAGAGTAAATAGGAATAAAACAGTCGGAAATAAAGCCAATGCAAAATTAAATGCTATTGATGAGGCACGTGTAGCCAGATAGCCTTTATGAATACCGGAAATAAAAAATTTTGAAACATCATAAAGTGGAACTCCATCAAAACCTGGTACAGTTATTCTTTTTGCCCAATCGATAATTTTTATTAATTGGGCATTTATGTATGCAACTATTTTTAATGGGTTAGGCATTTCAAAATATAAACTTTAACAAGCTGTAAATTAAATAGCTTTTAAGCTCATATCCAAACTTTTTATTTGATGAGTTAGTGCACCAACTGAAATATAATTAACACCTGTTTCGGCAAATGATCGAATTGTTTCAAGAGTAATTCCGCCTGATGATTCGGTTTCGTAACGACCATTAATTAATAATACGGCTTCGCAGGTTAGTTCAGGAGTAAAATTATCGAGCATAATTCTATTGACTCCACCTGTAGCAAGAATTTCTTTTATATCATCTAGGTTTCTGGCCTCAATCTCGATTTTAAGAGTTCGTTTATTGGATTTTAAATAATCCTGTGCACGTGTAATGGCTTTTCTAATACCCCCGGCATAATCAATATGGTTGTCTTTTAACATTATCATATCGTACAAACCCATACGGTGATTTTCTCCACCACCAATTTTAACAGCCATTTTTTCAAAATATCTAAATCCAGGTGTGGTTTTTCGTGTATCTAAAATTTTTGCACCTGTACCTGATATTTCTTTTACAAACTCATTTGTTATGGTGGCTATTCCACTCATGCGCTGCATAATGTTCAGAACTAACCTTTCCGACTTTAAAATTGATTGGGTATTTCCAGTAACAATAAAAGCAATATCACCGGGTTTAATTTGATAACCATCTTTTAAAAAGATCTCTAATTTTAGCGATGAGTCAATATAATTAAATATTTTGTGAGCAATTTCGACTCCGGCAAGAACTCCGGTTTGTTTTATTAGAAGTTTTGCCTTACCTTTTTTATCTGAAGGGATACATGCAAGTGATGAATGATCGCCATCACCAATGTCTTCGCTAATGGCAACTTTTATGAAATCATCAAGAGAAAAATTATTCATTTTCCGCTTCAATTCTTAGTTGATGAATAAATGGTGTGTCGTTTTTAAGTTTTAACAAAAAATAAACCCTGAAAGTTCCACTAAATGTTACCAATTTCCCGATTGCAAACTTAGATTCTTCTTTACCGCCCTGGTGAATTATCTCGAAACTTTTAGGAAAGTGTTCTGTAAAAAAATTATCTAATATTTGTTGTGCCTGAACCTTGCTATAAACATCTTCCTGATCGAGAATAACAAGCTCAATAGTATTATTAAAATAGTTTGCAAGTTCTTCGGCATTACCAACTTTAAAAGCTATTGAAATATCACGGGGAATTTCTTGTTCAAATGAAAATGAGCCTAAACTAAAAATAAAGGTAAATATGATAATGAACGGTATAGCTTTTTTAATCGTTTTCATACAAAATAATCTTAAGTTTGCATAAGTGAAAGCTGCAAAAATTGAACCAGAAATTAAACTAAGAAATATTTGTTGGTATTATTTTTGCGAAAATTAAGAAAAAATGCCAAATAAAAAAAACTTATGCTAATATGAAGGTTAAGCTTTTATGCATTGGCAAAACAGATGCAGAATTTATAGTACAAGGTATTAGGGAGTATGAGAAACGGTTAAAGCATTATGTTTCTTACGAATCTGTATATATACCTGATGTAAAAAATAGTAAAAGTCTTACCGAAAATCAGCAAAAAGATAAAGAAGGAGAATTGCTAAAGAGTTACCTGAAAGAAAGTGATTTTGTCGTTTTACTTGATGAAAGAGGCAAGGATTATTCTTCTGTTGAATTTTCAAAGTTTATCGAGAAACATATGATATCAGGACTTAAAAGTTTGGTATTTATTATTGGTGGGCCATATGGTTTCTCTAAAGATATAGTGGAGCTTTCAAACGCAAAGATTTCGCTATCAAAAATGACCTTTTCTCACCAAATGGTTAGAATGATTTTTGTTGAACAGCTTTACAGGGCAATGACCATTATTAAAGGAGAACCCTATCATCATCAATAATTATTTGTACTTTTATCAATCAAATAACTAAATGGTTATTTAAATAAGGCATAATGAGATTTTTAAAAAAACTTTTAACACATAAATTGCTTTTAGGAGTTATTGTTTTCTCAATTCTTGCATATGTTTTTCAGCAAAATCTGAGTGTTAATCCATATGAGCCAGAATCAATTGATAAATTTCAACAAATCATTAATAACCGAATAGAAGAATTAGATCAATACCTAAATAGTGCCAGCCAAAAGCTGGACTCATTAACTGCTTCTGAATTGATGAATAGCTTGCCCGATTTTTCTGGTAGTGATTTTGAAAACACAGGTGTGATATTATTAGGATATAAGAAAGATTCGCTCGTTTTTTGGACAGACAATTTAATTCCTGTTGATAATTATTCGATCGATACAGGTTTGTTTAGTAAAATTGTAAAACTAAAAGACGGATGGTATATTGCAAGGAATAAAGTGTATAAAGATGTTAGGATTTTTGGCCTGGTTCACGTTAAAAATGAATATTCGTACGAAAATAAGTTTATTAAAAATACATTTAGGCCTGAGTACAATATTTTACCTAATACGAAAATAGTATTAGATCAAAATCAGGGTGCTCCGATTTTTAATCCTGAGGGCGAATATTTATTTTCTATTGTAAATTATTCGAAAAAAATCATCAACCTTCCAAATGCTTATATTTCATCGTTGTTTTATTTACTGGCGATAATTAGTCTGCTGATATTTTTCTGGAATGGAATTAAATCAATAAAAAGTCAATTAAAAAAGAATATAGCAGTTTTACTACTGGCAATAGTGCTTCTTGTAGTGAGATATCTGATGATGAGTTTTGACTTTCCTCACGTTTTCAAGCAGCTAGAGTTATTTAAACCTCATTTGTTCGCTATTTCTGTTTTAGTTCCTTCTCTTGGCGATTTGCTTATACATACTATTTTTGCATTTGCTCTTTTTGTCATATTTAACAAGGAATTTATTGTTGATATTTCAAGGTTTAGCAAAAGATTAAAAATTTTAGTACTCTTCTTATTTATTATTATTGGATTTCTATGGTTTTTGCTTGTTCAATATTTCTTTCAAAGTCTTATTTTACATTCAAGTATCTCTTTCTATATTCATCAGCTTTTTGATCTTTCACCATATACTTTTGTGGGTTTCTTAATTATTATATTTCTTTTATCAACACTTTTTTTGCTTATTGATCGAGTTGCGCTAACTTTCAAGGAGTTTGTTGATTCAAAAATGCTTATTGCTACAGTGTTGCCTATTGTTCTAGTATTTAGTATTTTATTTCATATAGTAATTTATAAGATTGATTTTATTGCTCTGGCATTTTTTGTTATCTTTTTATTTATAGTTTTTTATATCCGAATCAAGAATAAATCCTTTGGATATACTTCGATGATTCTTGTCCTCTTGCTTTTTAGTATTTTCAGTGTTTATATTATTACTGGTTTGAGTAAAATTAAAAATCAGGAAGCAAGAAAAGTATTGGTTGTCAATTTGGCTAATGAACGTGATCAGATAGCCGAAATGCTTTTGGAAACAGTCTCCCGACAAATTGAATCAGATACAATAGTTCGCGATTTACTTACCTGGTATCTTCAGAACGAGGGAGCAATTCTGGATCATTTGCAAATGAATTATTTTAGTGGCTATTTTATTAAATATGATTTGCAGATATCGGTTTGCGACCCCGATGACGACCTTACTCTCATTTTAGATAATAGTACAGATATTGTTCAGTGTTATCAGTTTTTTGATGAAATTTTTCAGAGTGATGGTACAAAATCACAGTTCAGTAGTTTTTATTATCTCGATAATTTAAATGGCAGAATAAGTTATTTAGCCCGTTTTACTTATAAAAAACCAGAATGGGATAATGAGATTACCTTATTCGTTTCACTTGACTCTAAATTGGTGAGCAAAGAACTTGGTTATCCAGAATTGCTTTTGGATAAAAGACTAGCTGGATCAACCGCTTTAAGGGAGTATTCTTATGCCAAGTATAGAGAAAATAGTTTGGTAAACAGATCGGGAGATTTTTCGTACCAATTGCAACTGCCAGAAAATTGGGCATCCTCAGAGGAGTTCTGTTTTATTACAGAATCAAATTTTGATCATCTTATTTATAAAATCGATGAAAAAACACAAATAGTAATTAGTAAAGAAAGTCTTGGTTTTGTTGATATTCTGGCTTCGTTTTCATATATTTTTGTGTTGTATTATTTGTTGCTCACGGTTGTGTTTTTTATTATCAGTTTTCCAGGTAATATTCGGAGTTTTAAATACGACTTTAAAAACAAAATTAAATTTTCGATGATAGGACTGCTTTTGCTTTCGCTTATTATTGTCGGATTTGGAACAGTATACTATAATATTGATCAATTTGAAAGAAAACTTCATGATAGTGTTAGCGAGAAAATTCAATCAATATTGGTTGAAATGGAGCAAAAACTAGGAGGAGAGATTGATCTTAGCGATAACTATTCCGATTATCTTACTTATTTATTAACCAAGTTTTCCAATGTTTTCTATATTGATATAAATCTATACGATGTAAATGGTAATCTATTGGCATCATCTCGACCTCAGATCTTTGAAAAAGGCCTTATGGGCAAAAAGATGAATACCGAAGCCTATCTCGAAATGGTTGTTAAAAAAAGTGGCAAATTCATACATCAGGAAAGTATAGGTGATTTGACTTATTTATCGGCATATGTTCCTTTTGTTAACGACGATAATGAATTGCTTGGGTACTTGAATTTACCTTACTTTACAAAACAAAGCGAATTAAAAAAAGAGACTTATACCATTATTGTGGCAGTAGTTAATATTTATTTCTTTTTAATATTGCTTTCAATTGTTATAGCCATTTTTATTACAAATAACATAACTCGTCCATTACAATTAATTCAAGAAAGATTTAGAGAAATTGACCTTGGTAAAAAAAATGAGCCTATTTTTTACGAGAGTCTGGATGAAATTGGCAGTTTGATCAGAGAGTATAACCGCATGGTTGAAGAGTTATCAGAGAATGCTAAAAAACTGGCAAAAAGTGAGAGAGAATCTGCTTGGAGGGAAATGGCAAAACAAATTGCACACGAGATAAAAAATCCATTAACCCCAATGAAGCTAAGTGTTCAGTATCTTCAAAGAGCATGGAAAGAAAAATCTCCCGATTTTGAAATACTGCTTAACAAATTTACCAATTCACTTATTGGGCAAATAAACAATTTATCAATTATTGCTACCGAATTTTCTAATTTTGCTTCAATGCCGCTGGCAAAAAAGGATAAGGTTGATTTAATTTCGAAACTGAACGATACACTTGCTCTTTTCGAAAACCAGGAGGATATTACATTTAATGGAAATTACAAAAGCTTCGATGAGGTAAATGTATTTGCCGATAATGAACAATTGTTGATCGTTTTTAGTAATCTTATTCAAAATGCAATTCAATCGATTCCCAGAGACCGAAAAGGAGTAATTACTCTCGATCTGGAGAAAAAAACAGATTTTATTCAATTTACAATAAGCGATAATGGAACAGGAATTCCATCGGAGATGCGTGAGAAGATGTTTCGTCCTAACTTCACAACAAAATCAAGTGGTATGGGATTAGGCTTATCTATTGTTAAGAACATAATAAATTACTCGGGAGGAGAGATTTGGTATATTACTGAAATAGATAAAGGAACTTCTTTTATATTTACTCTTCCTCTTTTTAAACCATTATAGTATATTATTGTTCTAACACATAACTTTTAGTAAGTTATCGTAATTTACCATATTACAATTAATTGCATCATTTTAATATTTAATAAAAGTTTTATTTTTAACCTAAAATATTTATATATTTGTTATAGATAAAAGATTTACGAAGAATTATAAAAAACAAAACCTTGAATAATAAGCTTAAAATACTTTTCTCTCTTTTTTTTCTCTTTTTCTTTCAGTATAATTTGTTCTCACAAACACCTGTTTCCGGAGTAATAAATAAGTACACAAAGGTTAATTCCATTCTTTCAAAAAGCGATACGCTCATTGTTGCTGATGCCAGTCAATTTTCAAATGGTGATACAGTACTTATTATGCAAATGAAAGGCGCCAGTGTACGAACTACTACTTTAAATAATGAAGAATTATTTGGTCGTGTGGATCTTGGAACTGTAAATAATACTGGTAAATATGAGATTATTATTGCAAAGAAAATTTTGATCGCAGAGAATAAGGTTATTTTAAGAAATCCACTAGCCAAGTTATATGACACAAATAAAAGTGTTCAGTTGATAAAAGTGCCCTCTGTTTCAAGTGCAACAGTAACATCAACATTAACTTGCGATCCATGGGATGGGCAAAAAGGCGGTGTCGTTGCAATTATGGTTGCCGACACATTGGTTTTAAATGCAAATATTGATGTTTCCGGAAAAGGATTTCGAGGTGCTGAACCTGTATTAAGCGCAAATGGATATTGTGCCTCTGAAGATTCATTGTTGTTCCGGTCATATTTTTTCGACGAAGCATTTGATGGTGCAGGAAGAAAAGGTGAAGGGATTTCTGAAAATAATGCAAGCTATGCTAAAGGATTGGGTCGTTGGTCTAATGCTGGTGGAGGTGGTAACGGACGTTTTGCCGGAGGCGGTGGTGGTGGTAATGCTGGTGGCGGAGGCTTGGGTGGCGCTGAAGATTCAATAATTTGCAATACCCCCGAATATATTGGGGAAATAAGACCGTTGCCTTATAATGATACCTTGCCATGGTTAGGAATTGGTGGTAGAGGTGGACAGGGACTTACAAGTCCTAATCTTTTTACCGACTCCACGATCTTCCTTGGTGGTGGTGGTGGTTCCGGAATTTATACAAGCTCTATTGTAGGTTCAAGTGGTGGTAATGGTGGTGGAATAGTAATCATATTATCAAATTATATTAAGCCAAATGGATTTGGAATAATAGCCGACGGAGGATCGGTTACATCAATTGCAACAGCATCTGGTGGTGGTGGTGGTGGTGGTGGTGTTATTGTTTTTGATATTGAAAAAGTTCAGTCTGATATTATTCTCTCAGTAAAAGGAGGAAAAGGTGGAAATACGCAGGGAGTAAACCTATCCGGACCTGGTGGTGGAGGTGGTGGAGGAATTGTTTTAAATGGATTACCAATATTCGATTCAAAATTTAAAGCACAGATTGATGGTGGACAATCAGGAATAGTAACAGATAATGCTACTGCCGGTACTTTCTCTTCTACTGATGGTAATTTTGGTACAACACGAAATAATTATGCAGTTCCTTTAACCGGGTTTTTATTTAATTCTATTCTCGAAAACCAAAGAATTTGTATTGGTGATGTTCCCCAAATGCTTAATGGATCATCTCCTAAAGGAGGTGATGGTACCTATGTTTATGAATGGCAAAAAAGAACCATGAGTACTGGTTGGAGTATTATTGCCGATTCCTTACGAAGAGATTTGCAGCCTCCTGCATTATTTGATACTACCTTTTATAGGCGAATTGTAAGTTCTGCTGGCGTAATTGATACTAGTATTGCTATTGGAATTTATATTCATAAGAAAATTCAGGGAAATAATATTTGGGGTGTTGATACTATCTGTATCGACAACTCTGCAGATACCTTGTTAGGTACTACTGTTAAAATTGGCGGTGATGGTTCAGGAATTTATAGCTATTTATGGCAATCCAGTTTCGATAACGGTACATGGAACACAATTAATGCAGTAAATGATACTGTATGCTGGGGTGGAATAATTACTGATACAACATATTACAGACGAAAGGTGTCTTCTGGCGCGTGTTTTTCTTATAGCGATACAGTTGAGATTGTTGGCTTGCCTAGAATAATAAATAACACTCTTTTAGATAATCAGGAGATTTGTTATGCTCAAATTCCAGAACTAATTTTAGGAGTTGTTCCTGCCAATGGATTGGGTGTTGGTTTTTATCAATATAGTTGGCAGAAAAGTTCCGATGGAATAAATTGGAACGTTATTCCAGATTCAACACGAAAAGATTTTGCTCCGTCTAACCTTATAGAAACAACTTATTATAGAAGAAAGGTAGTTTCGGGCGATTGCGAAGATATTAGCGAACCTCATAAAATAAATGTTCTACCACTTATAGGTTCTAACACAATAACCAACGAGTCTGTAATTTATACTTGCTATAACATCCCGTCTGTATTATTAGTAGGATCAAATCCAACAGGCGGCGATTTAATATATCGTTATCAGTGGCAAATAAGTAACGATGCAATAAATTGGATTGATATTGCTGAGAACTCAAACAACAGAGATTTTCAACCACTGGCTCAAACAGAAAGAAAATATTACCGAAGGATTGTTCAATCTGGAATTAACGATTGTTGCGTAAATACAAGTAACTATGTTACGGTTAATATATTGTCGTTACCAATAGGTCTTATTGCCGATCTGGATACGACAATTTGCAGTGCGCAGCAAATAAATCTTGATTTTACAATAAACTCTGGTAATAATCCTTTTACCCTGTATTATAATGATGGATATTCTCCTTTTGTTAGAAACTCAATAACAGCAACAAATACAGTTATACCTGTAAATCCGGTTTCGCTGGTAACAAGTAAGCAATATGCTTATTCAATAGATTCAATTAAAGATGCTTTTGGATGTTTGGCCACCGAATTAACCGGCGAAGCAAAGGTGTTGGTGTATGGATGGCCTGTTCCAGATCCCGGATTCGATACCGAGGTTTGTGATACTACAACTGTGTTGAATGCAACACCTACATTAGGTTCAGGTATTTGGAGTCAAACTGATGGCCCAGGAATTGTTACTTTCGAGGATGAGTTGCTTTATAATTCAACTATACATGTTGATGTTTCTGGATTATATTCACTCCAATGGAAAGAAACAAATTGGCAATGTTCCGATTCGGTCAATGTGGAAATTCTTTTATATCGTGCAGCCTCTGTGTATGCTGGTCTTGATTCTACCTTGCATTACGAAATAGATTATGTTTTATATGGATCGGTATATTATCCGGATACAATAAAAGAAAATGAAACAACACTAAAATGGGATATTATATCTGGACCAGGGGTTTTAATAAATGATTTGGACTCTATTGCAACCCTTACAGGATTGGATGGACATTACAAGGAAGAGATTGAACTGATATTTAAAGTTTTAAAGCCCGGTTGCCCCGTAATGTCTGATACAGTAGTATTAACACTTAAAGATTTATTATTACCTACAGGCTTTTCTCCGAACGGTGATGGAATTAATGATTTCTTCGTTATTAAAGGAAGTCAAAACAGTGTTTCAAGCGAGCTGATTATATTTAATAAGTGGGGAGCAGAAGTTTATCGGCAGAAAAATTATGGTCAGGGAGAATATTGGGATGGTAAAAATATGAAAGGGAACATGTTACCTGAAGATACATACTTCTATATTTTTAATTATACTGATTTTGATAATAAAACTCATAGCGCAAAAGGTTTTGTAGTTCTTAAAGGGCAGGGGAATGAATAAACGATTTTTGTATATACTTATTATTTTATTGACATCGATCTCCTTGTCAGCCCAACGTTATACTCCTTTGTATAGTCAATACTGGATTAACGGTTTGGCGATAAATCCTGCTTATGCTGGTAGTCGGGAATGTTTTAGCAATTCGGTGATGTACCGTAACCAATGGATAGGTTTTGATGGTGCTCCCGAAACCCAAACAATAAGCAGCCACGCATCATTACTTAATGAGCAGCACTCAGTTGGGCTTTTATTGTTTCACGAAAAAATTGGAATATCTCACAATTACGATATTTATGGTAATTATGCTTTTCGGTTTAGGTTAGCTGGTGGAAAATTTGCTCTTGGTCTAAAAGCGGGTACTTCAATTATTCAATCCAATTATTCTGATATAGAAACAGGCGATGAGAATGATCCTGAATTTTTATCCAGCGAGAACGAAGTATTTTATCAGCCAAATGCCGGGTTTGGGATTTATTACTATACGAATAAGTTTTATTTTGGGGCATCAATACCTTCGTTTTTAAGTTACAAAAGTGAAAATGGTAAATATTCTGCATATAATGATGTAAAAAACTATGATTTTCTTATCTCTTCAGGAGTGTTAATTGGCAAATCAGATGTTTTTAAAATTAGACCTACGTTTTTATTAAGATACAGACTTAGTGGGGAGTATCAATTTGATGTTGGAAGTAATTTTATTTTTTACAATGTTTTTTGGGTTGGTGCAGCATACCGATATAATGATGAGTTAGCATTTATGTTCGAATACCAGATTAGCGACCAAATTAGGTTGGGTGCTTCATACGACATGGTTACAGGCGATCTGGCGGGAATGAATAATGGCTCATTTGAAATAATTTTACGTTATGAGTTTAAGTACAAAATTAGGGCTGTAAGTCCAAGATTTTTCTAGATATGAATAAAGTGAAAATAAAATTCATTTTTAGCATTTTATTATTGGTTGCATTTTCGAAAGCGATGGGCCAAGATTATTCAATTGTTCAGCTGCCATTTAACTCGCAATATACCGATGAATTTTCTCCCATATTTTTTGAGGATGGACTTGTTTTTTGTGCCAACAAAAAGGCAAATATCTTTGTTAATTACACTGATGAACTAAGCGAAAAACCACTTTTTAATTTATATTATGTTGAACAAACTGGGAAAGTAGGATGGGGAAAAGTAGAGCCATTGCCAAAACAACTGAACTCAAGTTTTAATGAAGGACCTGCTACATTTAATGATCGACAAAATACAATCTATTTTACAAGAAATAATAATGTTAAAAAACGGTTAGGCAATATTATCGATAGAAAAAATAAACTTGGAATTTACTATTCTAAATTAAGTAGAGAAGGAAAATGGAGTAATCCACAGCCTTTTCAGTACAATAATCCAGAATATAATGTTGCACACCCATCACTTAGTGAAGATGGTGAATATTTGTATTTCTCATCAGATATGCCAGATGGTTTTGGCGGATCAGATATATACGTATGTGAATTTAAGAATGGTAGTTGGAATGAGCCAGTAAATCTTGGCCCAAAGATAAACACGAATCTGAACGAAGCATTTCCATTTATTCATAGTAGTGGAAGGCTATATTTCTCATCCGATAAACAAGGAGGTATTGGACGGTTAGATATTTATTACTCGGAACAAGCAAATGGTGAATGGGTAACTCCTATACCGCTCGAGAGCCCTATAAATTCAAGGTTCGACGACTATGGTTTTATAATTGATCCATTTAAAAAGAATGGTTATTTCTCATCTGATCGTCAAAGAAGTGATGATATATATAGCTTTAATGTTTTGTATCCGATGTTCGAAAATACTAAACGACAAGAAATTAATAACTATTGTTATATTTTTTTCGAAGAAGGAGCTCAAAATCCCGATTCAACTAATTTTGAATATGAATGGGACTTGGGCGATGGTAGCAAACTTAGAGGATTAGAGGTTGAGCACTGTTTTAAAAGTTCTGGTGAATATACTGTATTATTAAATGTTATCGATCGGCTTACTGGTGAAGTTTATTTTAACGAAGCAGCTTACCCTGTTTTGGTCGAAGATATTGAACAAGTATTTATTAATGGTCCTGATACAGTTTTTGTTGGACAGGAAATTACTTTTGATGGCAGAAAAACAAATTTGAAAAACTTTGATATTAGAACATATCATTGGGATTTGGGTGATGGCAGAAGAACAAGAGGTGTTTCTGTAACACATGTTTATACATCTCCCGGAGAGTATATTATTCAATTAGGTGTAACGAGTAAGCCCGATAAACAGGGTAATTCAGATAAAATGGGTGTGTTTAAAAATATTGTTGTTTTACCTGCCCAGCGTGAAAGAGGAAGAAGGGAATAATTTTTGTTTTATATAAATGATAATTTATATTTTTAAAAGGATTGAAAATTTAAAAGAAATGAAAAAACTATATTTACTTATAACCTTATCACTTGCCTATTTCTGTTTGCGAGCACAACCTGTGCCTGCTGAGGATGAGAATATTCCTTATCTTATGACATTTGGCCCAAAAACAGAAACATCCTGGGGGGATGATGATTTCTCACAAACATTTTTCTTCGTAATTCCCGAAGAACATACAAGTCCAATATTTATCAGAGTATTTGATCCCGATGTGGGTGGAGAGGTTGATGAAATAAACGGTTATTGGGACTCCAAAGTATCCTATACCATTTATGGAGGTTTAAAATGTTATACCGATCCCGATGCACAAGGTGTTGATCCATCTGGTAATTATCGAAGTGGAAATATGCTTGCTACAAGAGTTTTTGGAGAAAACCCAAGGTACGACAATGATTGGTTTACTTTTGGACCATTTAATCCTACCGAAGGTGAGTTAGTTAAGAAATATGGAGGTTATATTTTCAAAATTATTTGCGAAGGTGCAGAGGGCGATGATGGAAATATGTATCGTTATTTTGTAAGCACCTCGGGTACCGAGAATAAAAGAATAGAAGGAGCGAATGCTTTTGCTTATGAATATAGTTTCCGAATGCACAATGATCCTAACGAAGTATCGCATATATATCCATATATCGATGATAGAACTATTTCAGTTGAGCAAAAGAATTTCGATTGGGATGCTGATGGATTAATTCGTGTAGTTTCTGTCGCACGTCAGGGTTTGTTGTGTGTTGTTTCTAATGATGATGCATGGGCTCAAAACCAGTTTAAGATTCTTGAAGAAGAAATAGGTACATCGCTTGATTTTCAGTTTATTAAAAAGAAAAGTCCACCAGTAAAAAATAATAACGTTGTAATTTCTGTAAAGAACCAGTACGGAGAGCTTTTGCCATTCTATACAATCCCTATTGGAGGAGTACCAAAATATAAGTATTCCATTGGTGTTAAAAAGAAAGAATAAAAATATAAATTACTAAGAGTATGCTTTGCTTAAGATTCAAGATTTTATTTGTTGCTATTTTTCTCACAGTCGGTTTTATCTCTAATGGACAGGTATATCAGTTTAAACAGTATACTATTGAAGAAGGATTAAGTCATCCTTTTGTTTATACTATAAGCAATGATATTAACGGGTATATTTGGATTGGTACAGGCGAAGGTCTTTGTCGATTCGATGGATTTAATTTTGTTGTAAGTAAAGAAAATGATACTCTTACTAATGGTTTTGTTTCATCCAGCTACCTCGACAAAACAGGACTGCTCTGGTTTGGTCACAACTCTGGAGATGTTACTTATTATAATGGGAAAGAATTTAATCGACTCGATTCCCGTAATTTTTTAAATAGTACTGTTACCGATATCAATTCAGATAACAAGGGGAATGTTTTTATATCTACTCAAAACAATGGGCTTTTACGAGTGAATAAACAGTTCGATATAGATACGTTTACAACGGTTTTTAAAGGCAAAATATTATATTCACTTGCTTATGCTGGTAATTCAAATTACCTGATAGGTTGCTCCGATGGCTTATTTATTTATAAAATTGAAAAAAAGACAATAGAGAAGATTCTTGATATTGATGAGCTATCTTATATCCCTGTTCAATCAATAGAAAAAGGAAAAGCAGAAAATACTTTCTGGGTAGGAACGGAGGATTCGGGATTTTATCTTTTAACATTTAAAGATGATTCGTTTGAATCTTATCAGTTAACCAATTTGGGAGAGAAATATAATCTTGGTTTTGAGAATGTACAATCTATATTTGAAGATTCAGAAAAAAACCTATGGGTAAGTACCTTTGGTAAAGGTGTTTTCAAATTTGTTCCAAATCACAAAGAAGATTATAATTATTCAAATATAATTCAGTTTTCAACTCAAAATGGATTGCAAAATAACTTTATAAAACAAGTTTATCAGGATTGGGAAGGAAGCTATTGGATTGCTACTTATGGCAATGGTGTTGCTTTTTCTGCCGATGAGGCATTTACATTTTTGTACCAGGATATCAATGCGCTGAATGGCAATGTTTTATCCATAGAGGAATCGGGAAATATTACCTGGCTTGGTGGAGAAGGAGTTATTGCAAGAATTGACAAAACTACTAATGACATTAAAATACTCGACCAGAGAAATGGTTTGCCTAAAGATAAAATTGTAACACTTTATCTTGATATAAAAAATAAACTGTGGATAGGTACTGAGAAGAATGGTATTTATCAGCTTAATACACAAAACAATAGTATACAAAAATATTATAGCTCATCAAATTCGCTCGAAAATACAATAAATTCAATTACAGGTTCCGATGATCAGGTTTATGTTGCCACTAAAAACGGAGTGCTTATTTTCGACATAAAAACGGGGGTGCGACAGTTGTTTAATACTACTCAGGGATTGCCTCATAACGATATTCGTTATATATATATCGATTCTTATAAAAATCCATGGATTGCTACTAAAAGTAATGGGATTTTTGTTTTAGATGATTCTCTTAAGTATATTATTGAAGGTAGTATAAAGCTCGATTTCTCTTCAATAGTAGAGGATTTGGATGGGAACTTATGGGCGGCCACTTATGGTGATGGAGTTTTTAAATTTTCAAAGGATACTATTCAATATTATTCTACTGATAATGGATTACGATCGAATTATTGTTATAGCATTATCGCCGATAATCATGGAAAAATTTGGGTTGGACACAGATTGGCCTTAAGTAGTATTGATATTAGAACCCAGGATATTAAAACCTATGGAAAGGAAACAGGAATATCTGGAGACTGTAATTACAATGCACTTATTAAAACAGAAAGCGGGATAATTAAATTTGGAACAACCGATGGTATAATTCGATATGATAGTTCGAAAGAAAGGAAAAATGCAACTCTTCCAAAAGTAAATATCTCCAGTCTATTATTTTCAGATATATCTTACGATATAAATAAACAGCTACACTTACCTTATGGTGTATACAAGCTTAAGATTTCATATGTTGGTTTGAGTTATACCGATCCAGAGGGTGTAACCTATCAATATAAACTAGATGGATATGACCTTGATTGGTCTGAAACTACAAAAAATAGAGAAGTATTTTATCCTCGTATTGAGGATGGTAGTTATACATTTCTTTTAAAAGCATGTAACTCTGATGGTGTTTGTATTGAAGAACCATTAAGGCTGCAAATTTTTATTAAACCTCCCTTTTGGAAAACCTGGTGGTTTATACTTATTAGCATTGTAACAGGTATTTGTCTAATTATTTTCTATATTAAATATAGGGAGCGAAAACATAGAAAACTGCAGGAGTATTTAGAAACAGAACTTACTGCACGAACAAAAGAAGTAGTTGAGCAAAAGGAGCTATTAGAGGTTAAAAATCGTGATATAACTGATAGTATTAATTATGCCCAACGTATTCAGCAAAGTATTTTGCCTTCGGTAAATACCATAAGCAAGTATTTCTCGGGTGCATTTGTTTATTATCAGCCACGCGATATAGTTAGTGGTGACTTTTATTGGTACGATCGGGTTAGTGAAGACAAATTTATGATTGTATGCGCCGACTCAACAGGGCATGGTGTTCCTGGTGCATTTATGTCGATGATCGGTACTACATTAATAAAAGATATTTGCTTGCGATCAAATATTCAGTCTCCTTCGGAAGTTTTGGAAATGTTGGATAAAGAATTGCAGGGTACATTAAACCAAAATATTGATGCCGAGCGTGCAAATGATGGTATGGATATTATTGTTTGCGAAATAGATATCAATACACACTACATGCGTTTTGCATCGGCAATGAGGCCACTTATTTTGTACAAAAATAAGAAACTACAATATGTAAATGGAAACAGGGCATCCATTGGTGGAGATGCCAGAGCTGAAAAAAAATTCGAAAATATTGGATTCCAACTCGAAAAAGGGGATATTATTTATATGTTTTCAGATGGATATACCGATCAGTTTGGTGGGCCTAGAGGGAAGAAGTTTAAAATTGATCGTACAAAGAATATGCTTGCCGATGTTTGTACAAAAAGCCTTGAAGACCAGCAGGAATATATTAATAAGGTATTCTTCGATTGGAAAGGAAAACTTAATCAGGTTGATGACGTGTTGTTTATGGGAGTTAAAATATAAATTATTTTACCTCATCCATACTGATGAGCTTATTTAAAATAGCATAAATTGTTAAACCCGAAACTGACTTAATACCCAGCTTTCGGGTTATATTTTTTCGGTGGGTAATTACCGTATGCTGACTAATAAATAATTTATCGGCGATTTCTTTATTAGAAAAACCAAGGGCTATTTCTCGTAAAATATTTTCTTCGCGCGAGCTTATTGTTTCTGCTTTTTTATTGCTTTTTTGATGTGTTAATTCACCCAAACAACCAATAACTTTTTTTATTATCTGATCTTCATTTTCGCCCATTTCTATTAGCTCATCATAATGCAAATCATTTTGTGGTAATGTATCATTTGATTGCAAAAAGATGAGATTAATTCTATTTTTTCGAATTATATCATTAGCCGTCTTAAGTTCTTTGAGCAATTCAATATTAGCAATAATAAGATCTGTTTTATTATTTTTCAGAAAAAGTAAAAAATCACTGGCATTGCTTATAGGATGTAATTCGTGCTGAATTGAAATTTTTTCAATAATTGATTTTAATCCACCCAAGATGATAGGTGATTGTTCAAAAATGATGATCTGAGCTTTTGCCATTACGATTATGATTTTAATCCGGCTTTCTTTTTTATTTCTTTTTCCATTGCACGAATTTTCGGAACAAGAACCTTGTCTTCAATCCTGGAATGATCATTTATATCTTTTTCGAGGCTAAAAAGCTCATGCAATAAATTATGACAAATGGATTTATTATTTGGCTGAGGCAGATACTTAATAATTATATTCTTTAAATCGAACAGTTTTTCTTCAATATTATCGTGTTCTTTCTCAAAAATATCGATAGAATAATCCTCCATATTTTTTATTATTTTATCGCTAATATTGTTGGAATAATATGCATCTTCAATCAACTGGATATATGGAAAAACAACTTTCTCCTCGCGTAAAATATGATTTTTTAGTTCCGTTTCATACTCAAAGAAAAAGCGTTTTAACAAGCTTATGTTTTCTTTTTGAGTATAACAATTATTTATCATTTGTTCTATAAGTAATTCTATTTCTGGTACCTTAACTTGAGTGTAGTAGTAATGTGTTTTTTGAAGATATTCTATAATCAACTTTACCGAGAAGCTTTGCAATTGTTTTTTAGGAAAATAATCATTGTCGATAAATGCATTTATAATCTCAAGAAAAAAATCAGGGTCAACATTATACATGGAGCATGTTTCTTCAACTGTTTTATTGCCAAAACCGAGCTCAATACCAAACCGATCAAGTATAGAAAGGCTAAAGTGATTAATATGCACCACATCGGCCATTTTAATGTCTTTTGTAACTATCATAAGTTAAATAATAGATTATTGCTAAATAACAAGTTAAGGTTACAATTGTTCGAGCAGTTCAGAAATAATAAGAACAGGAGTGGTTTCGGTATTGCTTTTATGGCCTGCTCTGTCAATAAGGTAAAAGCTATACATTAAAGTGTCGGGAGTTTGTATGGTAAGGTCAATCTCGATGTTTATATCGCCTTTTACAGTTTTTCTGTAAACACCTTCTTCAATATATGGCAAATTAAGGCTGTTGGTATAAAAGGGGATAAAATCGCTTCCATTTTTGTAAGATCCTGTGATAAACATATTCAACGAATCGGCATCATTATTTTCGTCAGGATTATTAAAATTACCAATATCGCCATCACCATCAACAAATGAAAAAACAAGATTGCCTGTAGCAATTGACATTCCTTCGATACCAGAAGTAAGATAGAAATCTTTGTATTTTACCTTAGGAACCACTGAGAATTCCTCGACTTTTTCACACGAAATGAAAAGTATAATTACTGAAAATGCTAATAATATATATGATTTACGATTCACTTTTTGCTATTCACTAATCACAATTTTACTGCTCTCCTTTTTTATTTTTTTCTCATATAAATTTGTATCGGAGTACCCGAAAAGTCGAACTTATCTCTTAGTTTATTCTCAAGATATCTTTTATAAGGATCTTTAACATACTGAGGTAAGTTACAAAAGAATACAAAAGCCGGAAAATGAGTTGGCAACTGAGTAACATATTTTACCTTAACATATTTACCTTTTAATGCTGGTGGCGGATAATTTGCTATAACCTCAAGCATTATTTCGTTTAGCTTAGCTGTAGAAATACGTCGGCTTCGGTTTTCGTGAACCTTAACAGCCTCTTCCAACACCTTGTTTATACGTTGTTTTGTAGTTGCCGATGTAAAAATAATGGGTACATCAACAAAGGGTGCCAGTTTCTGTTTTATTTGCTCGGTAATGTGTTTTGATGTATTAGTTTCTTTCTCGTACAAATCCCATTTGTTTACAAGAATTACAAGCCCTTTGTTGTTTTTCAAAATCACCTTAATGATATTCATATCCTGCGATTCCAGTCCTTGAGCGGCATCTAGCATTAACAAGCACACATCGGAATTCTCGATTGCACGAATTGATCGCATAACAGAGAAAAACTCAAGATCTTCGTTTACCTTACCTTTTTTTCTTAAACCGGCAGTATCAACAAGATAAAAATCGTGTCCATATTTATTATAGCGGGTGTAAATTGAATCGCGGGTTGTACCGGCTATTGGAGTAACAATATTACGATCTTCGTTTAGTAATGCATTTACCAACGACGATTTACCAACGTTAGGTCGACCAACAACGGCAAAACGTGGGATCTCCAGTTCGGGTGGTAAATCATTTTCGACATACTTAATTACTTCGTCGAGTAATTCACCTGTACCGCTACCATTTATTGATGAAATACAAAATGGCTCACCTAATCCGAATTTGTAAAAAACATGAGAATCATTAATTCGAAGGTTTGTATCTACTTTATTTACAACCAGAATGACTTTCTTTTTGGATTTGCGTAGAATCTCAGCAACCGAATTATCTAAATCGGTAATACCGTTTGTTACATCAACTAAAAATAGAACAATGTTTGCTTCGTCAATAGCAATAGCAACCTGTTTGCGTATTTCCTCTTCAAAAATATCATCCGAATTACGAACATAACCACCTGTATCTATTACCGAGAAATCTTTTCCTCCCCATTCTGCTTTACCGTAAAGACGGTCTCTTGTAACCCCTGCGGTTTCATCAACAATGGCGTGTTTAGTACCGGTTAACCGGTTAAAAAGTGTTGATTTGCCTACATTGGGTCTTCCTACTATTGCTACAATCATGGTTGTATATTGTTAATATATTAGTTTGTTAATTATAAGATTAAGTTTTTCAATTATTTCGTGTGAGTCCAATAATAACTGTGCTTTTTGTTTTTCAAGGTCTTTGTTTTCGCTGCAATTTATTGATTTTAATATTTCAAATGAACGAGTTGCATATTCGTGGCTTTTGCGAATATTATCTGAAAAATCCTTGTTTTCGATTGAATCCAAAGCATCCATAAATTTAAGAGATACATTGCCTGCAATCTCTCTAAATTCTGCGCTTACCAAATGTGGAAAAGTTTTTTCGAGAGTTTTTATAAAACCAATTACCTGAACCGTATAATTATAGGTTTTTTCTTCAAGTTCTTGCATAGCAGATAATTAAATATTATATCCAAAGTTACTTAATGAACGATCTTTATCGCGCCAGTCTTTACTAACTTTAACATATACCTCAATAAAAACTTTCTTGCCAAAAAACTCTTCGAGATCTTTACGTGCTTCTGTTGCTGTTTTCTTTAGTGCTTCGCCTTTATGTCCAATAATTATTCCCTTTTGCGATGTACGAATAACATATATTATAGCACGCATGCGAAGAAGTTTCTCTGTATCTTTAAACTCTTCAATTTCTATTTCAACAGAGTAAGGAATTTCTTTTTGGTAGTTTAGCAATATCTTCTCACGAATGATTTCCGATGCAAAGAATCGCTCTGTTTTATCGGTTAACGAATCTTTTGGAAAGAATGGTGGATTTTCGGGCAGTTTTTCAATAATTCTTTTAAGAATATATTCGAGATTGAATTTTTTTAATGCCGATATAGGAACAATTTCAGCTTTTGGTAAAATCTTACTCCAATTTTCGACAATCTTTTCAAGTTCTTCGGGATTCGAAAGATCGATTTTGTTAATAAGCAGCATTACAGGTGCTTCGGCTCTGGATAACCTGTCAATGTAAATCTGATTTTTATCCATCTTTTCGTATACATCGGTTAGGTAAAGAATAATATCGGCATCTTCGAAAGCAGAACCAACATAACCCATCATTTTCTCTTGTAACTTATAGTTAGGCTTAAGAATTCCCGGAGTATCGGAATATACGATCTGAAAATCTTCGCCATTAACAATACCCATAATACGATGGCGTGTAGTTTGTGCTTTCGATGTAATAATAGAAAGTTTCTCGCCTACGAGGGCGTTCATTAAAGTTGATTTACCAACATTGGGATTACCCAAAATATTTACAAAACCTGATTTGTGTGACATTTAAAATGTTATAAAGATTGCTGCAAAGATAAGGCAATTTTTTGGCATTCTCTTTTTTGTGAGTTACTTAAGCCCAAAACTAATCATACAATTCCCATTTTTTCGCTATTAAGAGCAGGTTTTATTTTAAAAGCCTTTGTTTTTAACTAGGCAATAGTAGTTTAAAAGATTTTAGTTTCTTTTTTACCAAACCTTTCTATACTATTTATCAATTTTAAAAAATATCACTTTGCAACCATTGGTTTTATTCATAATTTTCAAAACCTGTTTTAAAGCATATTTCGAGGTGGATCAGATTTTAGCAAAAAAAGAGACATATAGATAGAGGGTTTAACTATTAAAGGTAAATGAAATTAAAACCGATTTTTTAAAGAAAATAAGCAGTTGTATGAAGATTAGTTTTTGTTTAACAAAAAACGTAAATTTAAAAACGAATTATACAACTTGAAATAGCTTTTAATGTATTTAATTAACGTAGTAGGGTGTTTATGTGCAGTTAATTAAATATGTACATTAGTTAGCAGCAAGGTAACTTTACGACACGGATAGATAAATTCCTAGAAAACGAAACGAAGAAAGAAGAACCCACCTCACAAAAGCTGAGTATGTCAGCCCTTTTCCCGCATGCCTCCCTGCGCTGCCATACACAGTTTTTCTTGCCCCCCGCTTGCGCAATGGGAATGTTTTATTACTTTTATGATTAGTAATGCATTAGAAAAAGATAACTTTGGGTTTATTTGTAATAATAAAAAAATGAATAAAATATTTGACTGCATAATAATTGGAGGCGGACCATCTGGTTTAGCAGCAGGTAATATACTTGCAAAATCGGGTATTGATTTCTTAGTAATTGATAAAGGAGACTATCTTTATAATAGAAACCAAGATACCCCTGAAGACATTGTAGCAGGTGTTGGAGGTGGAGGATTATATTCCGATGGAAAAGTTTCATTTTTCCCATCAGGTTCAAATTTATACAATTTAGAACCCTTACTCGTTATAAAATCTTACCAACTTTTAAATGAACTATTTCAAAACTTCTCGATAGATATCCCTGAATTTAACAATGATTGGTTAAATAATAAACTTGAATCAAATAACAATCAACAGATTCAAAACAAGCAATATGAATCAAATGTTCTTTCTCAAGTTGATTTATACAAAATTGGTTTCTATTTATATGACCAAATTGGGAAAGACAAATTTTTAATAAAACACATTGTTAAGAAAATAAAACAGGATAAAAACGTCTACAAAATTGAAGTAGTAGATTCTGAAGGTGAAAATCGAAAGGTAATAAATACTAGAAGTGTTATTTTTTGTGGTGGTAAGTTTGGTTCTTTTAACTTTCCTTCATTTGTAGATGAAAATCTTTTAGTTTTCAAGAAGTTTGAATTTGGAATTAGAATTGAGACTGAACATGAAAATTTCGATTACAAAGAACTCAAACAAACTGATTTGAAACTTCTCATGCAAAGTCAGGAAAACAAAGGTATAGAGTTTAGAACTTTTTGTTTTTGTCGTAAAGGTTATATTGTTCATGGTAAATTTGAAGAAATTAATTCTTTTAATGGGATATCTAATAAATCCGAACATACAAAAACTAATTTTGGCATTAACTTAAGAATTAAAGATGAAACAACATATAATTTACTTAAAGAAGAACTTACTAATCTTATACAATCTCATTCAATTATCGAATTAAGCGTCAAGGAATTTTTGTCAAAACAAAACGTTGGCTGGAATAATGAAATTTATGACCTTTTCCATAAATGCCTTACAACTCATTTCCCAATTTTATCAAATTCAAATGCTAAAGTAATTGGACCGAGTTTTGAATACTTCGGTTACTATCCAAAATTAACTAATGAGTTAAAACTTTTTGACCAAAACTTTTGGGTTTGTGGTGATGCAACAGGAGATTTCAGAGGATTAATGCCTAGTTTAGCAAGTGGTTTTTTAGCAGCAATTTCATTTGTAGAAAAAGATAAAAAAGATAAAGCTAATCTTTATGATTTAATTAGACTTAAAGTTAGTCCAACTAAAAAAACAAAAACCATTTTCACTGCCCAATCAAAAAAATTCTTCTACGCAAAAGATGTTATTTGTGAATACGTTTTCAAAGAAGGATATATACCAATAAACCCTTTCCAAGTTTTTGGTTATTTCTTAAATGACAGAGTTGACAGAGCAATGGTAAGAAACGGCAACAATCAATTAATTAGTAGATGTGATGAACTATGGGTATTTGGCCCAATTGCTGATGGTGTTTTATTTGAAATCTCTAGGGCTTACCAACTAAAGATTCCGATTAGATTTTTTACAATAGGAACCTTGAAAAAAGAAATTACGGAGATTACCGACTTAAACAAACTTACTTTCGAACCAGAAGTATACTCTCAAATAGGCAAAGAAAATTTATTGCGTTTTATATCACAATCATATATAAACGATGAATCGCAAAAAGTTCAATTAAAATTAGGTTTTGATGAGTTTTTCAACAAATAAACAAGCTCCTACATATCTTCATTTTCTAGATAGAGAACTTAGACGTGCTGAAAATGCAAATTATAGCGATAAGGAAATCCTTGAGGCAATTATAATTGCTGTCATAAATTCATTTTCATATTGTTATAGTAGTGCATCATTATTAATTGAAAGCAATTCAATCTTTCCAGTATCAACAACTTTACTATTAGAACTTGAAAAATTTGGTTTTGTTAGGTTGCTAACAAATGAACATTCTTATGAAGAGTTTATTGAATCAAGAAGACATATATATGCTCACAAAGTTAAGCGCTATCCTATGTATTTCGATGATGACAGTAGCAAACTATGGCCCATAACTCCATTATTCGTTAATAGCTCTACAACATCAATTCTGCGTAATAGTATTTCTTCATGGATTGATAATCCATCAACAATTATTAGTTTATCAAAAGAAAATTTTCATAAATCACTTTTAAACACTTTTAATAAAAAACTATATAAAGAAAAGGGAAAAGCTATAACTCTAGATTTATTTTTATCAAAAAAAGAACTAGATAATGGCAATATAAGAAGAAACTCAGGAAGACTAGTTTCATATTTTTACACAAAGCGATATCTAGATTTATTTCAAGGAGATATTTTATGTAATCTTCCACAATTATCATTTTACGACTCCCTCTCACTAAATCCAGATATTAACAATAGTTTTCTTTTAAAATATATTTTGAGATGTTGTTTAATTCCTGATTTCTTTTTTAAAAACAAAAAATTCCAAATGATTTATTTTGTTGAGTTTTTAAGCAATAAATTATTCAAAGATTTCCAAATAGAGTTATTTTCTTCAATACAAGGTCTTATAGCTATAACCAAAGAAAGTCAGTCAAAGGATTTGTTTAAAACTATAAAATATTTTGAATCAAATTTTAAAATTGATAATTTGAAAACTGATATAAATGCAGAAACTTTCTTAACAAAATCTTACTCTAATTTATATTCTGCAGCTGCAAGAATATCTAATAATGAAAAAACATTCTTACAAGCATATACTATGACAAAAGATAATCTTTCTACAAACAAAACAATGCTGATAGTGGCTACTACTTCTTCTGAAGCAAAGACATTCTTACAAATAATGGATTCAAAGGGCAAAACTCCCGATGCAATATCTATAGATAAAATAACTTTATGGAATTTTGGGGTATTAGGTAACTGTGAACTTCATTTCTTAAAAATAAGTGAGATGGGGTCATCCAAACCCAGTGGTTCCACATTAGTAATATATGATGCAATCAAAACTCTCAACCCAGACTATGTGGTTATGGTTGGTATTGCATTCGGTTTAAAAAGAAAAAAACAGACAATTGGTGACGTTTTAGTTTCAAGGGAACTTGAAGATTATGATTCAAAAAAAAGAACAGCAACGGGTACAATACAAAGAGGTTATAAAATTCCAGCTGGCACAACTTTACTTGACAGATTTGATAATTCTTCACTTCTATTTAAGGGTGCTAATGTCGAAGTTGGGTTTATTATTTCAGGTGATACACTTTCAGACGATAAGCCTTTTGTTGATGAATTAATAAATTCATTTCCAGAAGCAATAGGTGGTGAAATGGAAGGAGAAGGATTGCAATCAAGCTGTCATAGAGATAAAAAGGAGTGGATTTTAATAAAAGGAATATGTGATTGGGGTTATGATAAGCAGCATGATAACAAGGAACAAGACCAACAAAAAGCAATTAATAACGTTTGTGACTATTTAATTTACACATTAACAAACTTTGAATTCTGATGAGTTTAATCAATTAAAATATTTTTGCATAAGAACAAAACCCAATTGCAATAAATCAAAATCCCTTTGCACAAGAACAAAACTCAATTGCAATGCATCAAAATGTCTTTGCACGACATCAAAACCCTTTTGCAATGAAATAAAATGCTTTTGCAGGTCAACAATCGTGAATTGCGATGACATGAAAGGCTATTGCATGAGGACAATCGTGAATTGCGAAAGCCTAATCGTGTGCTGAAAGACCATAATCGAGAGTAGAGAAACCCTAAGAAGTGAAGGCAAGACACTTTTCTCCTGTTTTAAGACCCTATTTAGAGAAAGCCTGACTTGATACCTGACATGCAATAAGATTGAAGCCTTCCCGCCCCTCCCTTCACTGTCAGGTACATTTGCAGCCCGCACTTGCCCCTCTCAATCCAATGGCTGCAAAAGAACCTTCCAGTCCTTTCACCGCCCCAACGCCACTCGTAAGTTTGTGTATAGTAGATTGAAAGTAATGTACTTCCTAGGCAATACCTTGCTGCTAACAGCAAATTAATTGCATTTGGGTTAATGTTGTTTTGGTAAGTTCAACGCTTTTAAATAGTTTTTAAACGAGGGACAAAAAAGCAGTTTCAAACTCCCAAACGCAACCAATTTGCAAAACGTTAGCAGCAAGGTAACATGACGACACGGATAGGCAAATTTCCAGATAACGAAACGAAGAAGGAAGAAGAACCCAACGCAAAAAAGTAGAGTATGTCAGCCCTATCCCTGCATGCCTCTCGTTGCTGCCATATACAGCTTTTCTTGCCCCACTCTTGCTGATACGATTGATTTACCTAAATTGGATATACTGAAAAGTATAATAGACCCTTGCTCCAATGTATACAACCTCAATCATTCTTATAATCCAGATCTAAATTCTAACTATCGCTAAAGTTATATTATTTAGAAGATATTTCAAGAGTGTCAAATCAGGATACCCTTGATAATACAAGTGCTTCGGGTAGAATAGGTGATTTAAATGCTAGTAGTTGAAAATATTAACTTTAATAAGCTAGTTTACCTCTAATTTGTTATCTTTATTGCTTAAATATTTATACATTTAACTAGAATAACTAGGTAATAATAAATGGATTATATAAATTTATTTTCTGATTTAGGTTTTAACTTCAAAGTTGATTTGAAGCCAAAACATGTTTGTATAGAAAATAATTCTGCCTTAACTGATAATCTTAAAGAATCCGTGTTCTTTTATAGTAGTCCTAACAATACGAATACATCGTTTTACCTAATTACTACAGAACTAGACACGAATGAATTTGAGGAGATTAGAAAATATATCTGGAACAAAAATGATGCTGATTTAATTTTCTATTATCCTATTGATGATTCTAAACTAGAAATGTTTTATGCAAAATACTCTCCTAAAATAAGAATAAAAGAGAGCATCCTAGATACTTTTATAATTTCTAATAACGATTTATCCAAACTAGAGAAGATCAAACATTGGCAGTTTGATAGTGGTGTATTTTGGTTAAACTATCATTCATTTATTGATAGGGCAAAATATAAGGGAATTGATAAAGAGTTAGTTTCCACTTTAAAAACGTTAAAAGAAAAACTTTTCAACTCATTATTTAGTTTAATTACTGAAGAGAGTAAATGTAATGAAATTGTTCAAGCCCTAATAGATAGAACATTATATATTAAATATTTAGAAGACAATCATATTATCAACTCTCACTTTTAAGGACATTATTTTAATGACACATCTCTTAATTACGGAAAATTACTAGAGAATAACTCACATAACGACATAAATAAACTATTTAAAAAAATTCACGAGATATTTAATAATGCTTTATTCGACCAACCCTCAATAGATAATAAATATTTAACTAATGACGTTCGCAGTTTAATTTCAACTTCTTTTAAGTCAAATTTAAAAACTGGGCAATTAAGACTTTACGATTTTCAATTTGATATCTTGCCAGTTGAGTTTATAAGTTATATTTATGAAGTTTTCTTATCCGAGAAGCAAAAAGAAAATGGAATTTACTATACTCCAAAAAAATTAGCCCAATTAATTGTTGATGAGGTCATAAATGAAGATAGAATAGGTTCAATTCTAGACCCTTCAAGCGGTTCGGGAATGTTTCTTATTATTGGATTTCAAAGGCTTCTAGAAATAGCACAAAAGCAAGGCTTAGAACCAGAAAATAATATTGAAAAAATAAGATTTAGAAATAAACTTCTATATGACAATATTTTTGGGATTGAAAAGGAGTTGACAGCACAACGATTTACGCTTTTTTCTCTTTCATTACAGATTTTTACTGGCATTAATCCTAATGATATTGAAGAGTTTATAGCAAATGAATTAAAGGAAAATAAAAAGATCGATTTATTTTCTAGACATTCATTCTTTGAAAATATAAAACATGCTAATACTCTTAATGTATCTGAAAAACCTTTTGAGGGGAAGCAATTTTCTTACTTGATAGGAAATCCTCCTTTTTTTGAAATACCTAATACTGATGAATACAAAAGTGAAATTTCATTTTTAGGTTCCTATAAAATTTCTTTTACAAATGAAGATAAAGTAATAGCCCAAAATATCGTGGGTAAGTCTCAAATATCTCAATGTTTTTTTCTAAAAATAAAAGAATGGAGCAATGAAAATACCAGATTTGGTTTTGTCTCTAATAGTTCTAATTTTTATAATGATTATTCAGAGAGTTTTCAAGAGTATTTTTACTCTAACTATGGTATAGAAAAGATTTATGAACTTTCAAGAGTAAAAAAAATATTATTTGAAAATGCTAAAGAAAGTGTATTAGCTATTATTTTTACTCATAATTACAAAGATAATATTATAGATTACTACCCTGTAGATTTAGGGTTGTTTTCTGAAAAACCGTTTGAATTATTAATAATACAAGAGGATAAAGTAACTCAAATCGAACAAAAAGAATTAATCTCTAAAAATATAAAACTACGAGATTTTTTAGTTGGTAATGAATTTGATAGATATTTAGTTGAAAGAATAAGGAACAATAATAATTTTTTAAATTCAATTCTTAATACAAATCAAACAAGCTATAGAGGACTAGAACGTCTTGAAAATAAAAGACTTTCAGCACATTTTAATATTAGTATTGAAAAATTCAATAAACTAACAAAAGAAGAAAAAAACAATATTCATTTAGAATTTGCTAATGAAAAATATCTAACAACAGAATACATTCAAGGTATATCTATTCCATATTTTTATTCTGCTAAAAAAATATTCCCTTTTAAAGTTGAAAAGGATCTATTCATTAAAATATCAGAGATAAACAATGACAATTTCAGAAGATGTAATGCGGTAAGTCTTTTTAGTGAAAATAAAATTTTATTAAATAGGTTTGGGGGGAGAATTAATGCTGTTTATACCGATTACACTATAGCTTTCTCTACATATATTTTTTGTATAATTCTAAAGAATGAGAATTTGTACGATTTTGTAACGGCATTGCTTAATTCTGAATTATGCAATTATTATTTACACCTTTTTGACAGAAAAAGGGTTGATGCAAACTATTCAAATATTGACTTGTCAGCAATAAAAAACATACCAATTCCAAAAGAGTTTGACCAAGATTTAGTAACTCAAATATCCAATATAAGCAAAGACCTGACTGAACAAAAATATGAATTCACAGAGAAGGAAAATGAATTAAATGATCTCATTTTTGATTTGTATGAGTTATCATATTGGGAAAAACAAAGAGTTAGAGACTATTTTCTTCTGAAAACAAGAATCGGGAAGAATCAGACATTCCTTGATGGTTATAAAAAAACGATAAGGGAGGTAATTAGTTTTTATCTTAAACATCCTATTTGGATTGAAGTAACTCCAACAGATTTTAAATTAATTGTTGTAAAAATATCTTTAAATAATGATTCTGATTCTCCTAATGCAAAAAAAACTAAGAATTACATTTTGAACGAAATTTTTGAGCAAAACCCAATTAAGAATTTCTTTGCCTGCCAAGAAAAGATTTATGGTAAGGATTGTGTTTATATCATTAAAGAGGATATAAATAGAAATTGGACTGAAACAAAAGCATTTGAAGATGGGCAAGATATTTTAAAGCATTTGATACCTAACGGAAATGGAAAGAGAATACATTAGAATAAAAAAGCCTTCTCCATTACCAAACTATACACATCTTCTTAAAGAGTTAGATGATAATTTTTGGAAAAAATGGGTTTTCTATCACTTACTTTCATTTTATCAAAATTACGATAGTTTAGAATTGAAAGAAAAGATTGAAAATGAAAGAAAGAAAGTAAATCCAAGAGTTGAAAGAGAGATAGCAAGGTATATAAGACTTTATTTAAATCAAAATAAAGAGTTTAGTTTTCATTTTCAGGCTGATGGAGAAAAAACCAATGATGAAGATATTGAAGGATATTATGACATAACGATAAGTAATACTTACTGGAGAAATAAGAACTTTTATTTTGAGTGTAAGAATTTAGATGACAGTGATGTTTTAGTTAATAAGTATGTCTATTTTAATACTTACAAAAAAGGGACAAACAATGAAAATGTCTTTGATGGTGGTGTTTTTCGTTACTTCAATGGGAAGTATGCTCAAAAGTCAAGTTTTGCCGGCATGATAGGTTTCGTCTTAGAAGGAGATGTTTTAAATACAAAAAATAGGATTATTTCCAAATTGAATGAAAAATTCAATACAACACCAGACGGAGATTTAATAAGAGTTATAGAGAATTCCGTCGAGCAAAATAATTTTACTTTCGACAGTTATCATTATAGGTTTAACTCTGAATTTGTAATACATCATTTACTTTTGAATTTTTCTTAATTCTTTTACTTCTTCTAGAGATAAGAAATCTCGTGCTTGTCGATCTGAATCTCGGTTATGTCAGATTGAATAAATCTTCCGACATATTGAATAAATCTTCCGACATATTCGATAAATCGTTCGACAGATGTAATAAATCGTCCGTCAGAGCTTATAAATTGAATTTAAGACACATTATATTCGTTTTGAGATACTATCGGGCAGAAACCTGACTTGATAGCTAACGTGCGAAAGGAGTGAAACCTGCCCGCCCCTCCCTTCGCTTGCAGGTACATTTGCAGCCCGCACTTGCCCCCCTCAATCCAATGGCTGCAAAAGAACCTTCCAGCCCATTCACCGCCCTTCGCTTGCAGCTAATAGTATTTATCGGCAGGGACAGTGATACTTGTACCTAGATAATACCCAGCTGCTAACACGGCATCTTAAAACATGCGGGGCTTTGGTGGTTTTTTGACATTTTTATTTTAACTTTACTTTTTCAACGGCTGATTGGAACGCTGGGCAAAAAAACCGCACGTTTCAAATGCCGAGACCGTTAGGGGCAATAGCATTTGAAATCAGCAACAGTGCAAATAGAAAAAAAATGAAATCTAAACTGATAATTATATTGTTTCTAATTAATCCTATATTTAGCTATAGTCAGGATAATAATATAAAACCATACAAAGTTTTAAAAGGTCACAAACATAAAGTGCAAAGTGCATTCTTTAGTCCAAATGGAAAATATATCATAAGTCATGGTTGGGATAATACGATTAAAATTTGGGATGTTAAAACCTTTTCAGAACTAAGAACTTTAAAGGGGCATACAGATCAAGTCTGGAGTGCTACGGTTAGCTCAGATAATAAGCTTATAGCCAGCGGTTCAATGGATAGAACTTTTATTATATGGGATTTAGAAACTGGAGAAAAACTAAAGCAAGTTAAAATTAGTCCATACTATGCTGCTACTAAAGGAACAATTCCTGAGTTGGATGGAGAAATACAAAATTCAATATATTCTGTTGCATTTAGTCCTGACGGAAAGAAGCTGGCGCTTGCTTCTGCAGATAAGTTGGTGAGAATTTGGGATATTGAACAATCGGTATTTCTTGATACACTTGATGGGCAGCATCCAACTAATTGGATGTGGACTTGCTATAGTCCTGATGGAAAATATATAATAAGTGGATCATCTCGTTCTTCGCATGAAGAAGGTGTAAAAGTAATTTGGGAAACAGAAACCTATAAAGAAATTGGTAGAATAGTTATGTCTGGTGATATGTTATTTACTGAAAATAATGAACTGGGTATTTATACCGGGAATAATAGTATGGACTATTATAATTTATCAAATAGTAAATTAATAAGCAATAAAACTTTCCCTGATTATAACGGATATTTTACTATGAGTCCTGATAAAAAATTTATTGTTAGTTGTAATGAAGATTCTTATATCATATTAAGAAATATAAAAACGCAGAAGGTAGTTTGGACATATAAAAATGAGAAGATGGAAATTCATAGTGCTAACTTTAGTCCAGATGGAAAATATCTAATTGCTGGAACACCAGAAAGTGAAATTTTAGTATGGAAAATGGAAAGTTTAATTGGAGAGCAATAGTTACATACAATGCCAACATTGGCTTACATTTTATGCGGGTTTCAGCAGCTAATTAATATTTTTAATTATCTTTAAACTTAATAATGGCTGATTGGAACGCTGGTTGAAATTCTCGCACATGTTTTATACCGGAACTTTTGTACGTATGTGAATTTTCTCAGTTTGCCAGTGGTTATAAATAACTGGGTGCTTGTTTTGGTCGCGAAAACTGTTGGGCGTAAGGCATTATACCATTTGTTTGTGTGTCTTCATTTGCCCATGTATGTTGCTGTTCGGTTTGTGTAAAATAATTAAACCAACTTTCAGTTTTTGCATCTAAGTATAAACTTATTTGTATTAAAAAAAATTGAGTTTATAGCCAAAATTAACTTTAGTAGAGCAAAAAGCAGCTTAAGTGATTATGTTTACGAAAAACTATAAAAAACTACACTATGAAACATTCAGCTTTTATTATTAAAACCTTTGTATTGCTATTGGTAATGCAGATGGGAACTCGGGTTAATGCTCAGTGTGAAAAAAACAATATTACGAGTAACGAAATTATAGATCATGCATGGACAGCCATGTTTGGCCAACTTAAACCGGTCGAACTTCAATCGATTTATTTCGAATCATATTTTCATGGCAGCAAGGTGCCCAGTAAAACTACCATTAAACGACCCAATCATTTCCGCAACGAAGTTGCAAGCGGTGTTTTGGTTTTTGATGGAAAACAGGCTGCCTGGGCAAAAAGGGAGCCCGATAAAAATGGAAATCCACTTAATCCCGAAATGATAGATACAGCTTCGTGGAGACATTTTGAAGTAGATATAGCACTTGTTTTTCCTGCATTTTTTGATTATCCTTCAGAGTTCAGGGGGATTGTTAAACTCGAAAAGAGTAATGCCTACGAACTATATGTTGAATTACCTCTTGGTGGTAAAGTAACTTATTTTATCGATACAGAAAGTTTCCTGATAGTTCGGCGACTTGTTAGCTGGAGTGGTGATCCATCCGAAGAATTGTGGGAAAACCTGATTGATAATTATGTTACTTATGATGGAATTCTTTTTCCCGATGGTTACAAATATATGGGCAGGGAGGGTATGGAAAAGGGATACATTAATAACGTGAGAATTAACATTAATCCTAACGATGAATTATTCCAGATACCAGCTGAACTAAAATAAAGAAGAAGTATTTAGTATTTGTTTATAATGAAAGAAATTATCTTTTTTAAATCCTTATGAAAGCAATCCTTGTTATCGACATGCAAAAAATTTCGTTTACTCCCAAAACACCTCGTTTTGATACCGAAGGTGTAGTTAAACGAATCAACCTGTTAACTGAATTTTTCCGAAAGAATGGCGATAAAGTTATATTTATACAGCACGATGGCGCAAAACAAAACGAATGCCTACCGGGAACAGAAGAGTGGGAAATTCTCGACCCACTAAATGTGTTGAAAGAGGATTGTATTATCAGCAAAACAGCAAACGACTCATTTTACAACTCTAAATTAGATGAATTTTTAATCGCATCAGAAGTTAACGATATTGTAATCACTGGCTGTGCAACCGATTTTTGTGTCGATTCAACTATAAAATCGGCACTTACCCGAAATTACAACATTACAGTAATATCCAATGGTCATACTACAGCAAGTCGCCATGGTATAAGTGCGCAAATGGTTATTGACCTTTACAACTGGATTTGGAGCGAGATGATTCCTGTAAATGAAAAAATCAAGGTGGTTCGTTTCGAGGATTATATACCCCAGCTTGTGTAGAAATGTTGCCTGTAACCAAATAATAAATTGACAATCAAAAACCCAAACTAATAAGCATAAAACCTATGGAAAACTTTTACGACAGTCATTGCCATTTATTTACGGGCAAAGAAACTATTAATCTGCGCTTACTTTTTGAGATAATTTTTGGATTTCCCAAAGAGCAGCAAAAGGATCAAGCTGTTCAGAAAATGCTTACAGCAAAAAGGGATATTTTTGAACGTATACGTGAGAAAATACAATTGTTAAAACGTATTCGTAATTTCCTTAAAACAGGTTTTTCCGATTCCGAAGGTGATATTCTTGCCAAAATGGAAAGCAGCTATGGTGTGAGGTTTAAAGTTGCCCCGCTTATGTTCGATCTCGAATGTGTTTTTGTTGCCGAACGAACAAGCGGTTCAGTAGATTTTCTTACGCATCAGGAGGCGATAGTTACTGAATATAATAGGGTTGTTAACGAATTGCATGCTAGTAATAAATCGTTTATACAAGAAGCAATAACTATTATTTCAGGTATGAAAATGGCCGACAGGTTAAGTCAGGATCATAGCGATATAACAGAATTGCATCAGCTAAGTCTTGAGCTGGAATCTGAGCTGGCATTATTTAAAAATGAAAAAATAGCTACACAAAACCTGCTGGTATCGCTTATTAGTAATTACGATATTCAACTAAACGATATTTCTCAACTGAAAAATAGCTATCCAAACGATGTGTATCCTTTTATAGCTATCGATCCGCGCAGAGAAGGAATTATAGACAAGTTTATTAACCAGATATATGCAGAAAATATATTTTGCGGTGTAAAACTATATACTCCAAACGGCTATTCACCAGCCGATACCGATTTAATGAAACCGGGAGGATTGTACGATTTTTGTGTTCAGCACAACGTTCCAATAACTGCACATCATTCGTTTAGTGGATTTGCTACGCCTCTTAGTTCCGTTGAAATTGATGGATTAATTTACGATAAGGGTGTTCAGGAAGTGCATGGCTATGTAAGTTTAAGCAAAGTGTTTTCTGCGAGCTGGGTGCAGGAGAGGGCTACCCGATTTAATCATCCTGATATATGGGAAAAAGTAATGGAAAAATACCCAACTCTGAAACTAAATCTGGCACATTTTGGAAACGGAAATGCCGAATGGCAGAAAAAGATTTACAGAATGATCAGCAATCCAAAATATGTTAACATGCATACCGATTTATCTTGCTGGTGCAACTTAAAAGATCAGGATAACGATGAAATAGGATTGCAATCATTTTACGATTTATATTATAAAAATGCATCGGAATATGTAAAGGGCAAAATTTTGTACGGCTCCGATTTTTATCTCGATTTAATTTATACCGATTCGTTAAGTAGCTACCTGAGTAATTTTAATGAGGTATTTCCAGCAGATGAATTTAAACGCATTGCATTTACAAATGCAAAAAGATTTTTAGGTGTTTAAATCCTGTTTGGATTCAAAACCAATACAGGATTTACAAAATTCCAATATTTAATAAATCATCAAATTGGGATAAGAAAGATTTAACCAAAAGAAAAAATCGCTGGCTGATTTTTTCTTTTCAAGAGTTAGTTCAAGGCAAATTGCCTTGAACCATTGCTGGAGGTTAATGATAGGGCCCCTTTGACTCTTTTATTAATACCAAGTGAGAGAATATTGAGATTGGGATTTAATGATTTTTTTTATTTCAATATGCAAAATTTTGTAGATTTACAATGGAACTGTTTTAATGTTAATTAAAAAAAATAAAATGAAAAAAAATACTCGATTTGGGGAAACCGTTGAGGGGTATACTATTCCTGTTTTAAACGAACGCGAAGTAAGAGCTGCAGCAGGGATTTTATTCTTATTTGCATTTCTGGCAATATTACTTGCCATTTTAAAAGGAGATTTTTTACTTTTAAAATATTTCATTATTGGATTTCTTTTCGATTTTATTATTCGGGTGTTAATAAATCCTAGGTTTTCACCAACCTTAATAATAGGACGTTTGATTGTAAGCAGGCAAGTACCCGAGTATGTTGGAGCCGCTCAAAAAAAGTTTGCCTGGATTATTGGTCTTGTGTTGGCTGTTATAATGTTTGTACTTATTGTAATTGTAAATTCGTATAGTGTAATTACAGGACTTATTTGCTTAATCTGCCTTATATTTTTATTCTTTGAGTCAGCGTTTGGAATATGTTTAGGCTGCCTTTTCTATCGTTGGTTTTACAAAACGAAAGCTCAATACTGCCCGGGTGAAATCTGTGATGTAAAAAACAAACAAGATATACAGAAAACATCATGGGTGCAATTGCTAGTTCTTGTTGGATTTATTGTATACATTGTGCTTGCAGTAAAGTTCTTTAACGATCCATTTAAAGAAAAACCAAGCGATTTGTGGAAAATAATTGAAAACGCACGTACAAAATAATAGTTTTTAGATTACTAAATAAAAGCTATTAGCCTTTGATCTGCCATTAAACCTGTATTTTTAAATTAAACGAAATATACTAAATTTGAATAGCTAAAAGGTTTTGTCTCTTTGTTAAAGAACAATAAATAATTAGTGAATGAAACCACGAGAAGTCGTACACAAATTTGTTGATTTGTTTAATAATAAGGACATCGTTGGTCTTACCGCGCTTTACCATGATGATGCCATAAACCATCAGGTTGCTAATGAACCAGTGGTTGGAAAAAAAGCAATACACAAAATGTTTGAGCACGAATTTGCTATAGCCAATATGGTTTGTATTGTCGAAAATATTTTCGAAGATGGGGAATGGGCAATACTCGAATGGAAAGATCCGCTCGGTTTGCGAGGTTGTGGATTTTTTCATGTTGTTAATGGTAAAATAAAACTTCAGCGCGGATACTGGGATAAACTCTCATTTCTGAAACAACATAACATACCAATTCCAACAGAATAAAAATAAATACCAGGCATTATGAATCCATCAGAGAAATACGACAACTACCCCTTTTGGATTGTATTGTTATCAAACTTGCATTCTTTGCTAATGTATGGATTGGGATTTCTAGTTATGCTGAAACTGGGCTTGATACCTGCCATAGGATATATAGTTTTTGTATTGATTTTAGAAATCAGAATAATAAAAAATCATTGCGTTGATTGTTATTATTGGGGAAAAATATGTGGATTTGGAAAAGGAAAAATTAGTGCCTTGTTTTTTAGAAAGGGCGACATATCTAAATTTTGTTTGCATGAAATGACATGGAAGAATATGATTCCCGATATGCTGGTTTCGGTTACCCCCATTATTGCAGGTGTTATATTGTTATGTATTGATTTCGATATTAAGTATTTGATTTTTATAATTCTAATTATTGCCTTAACAACTTTCGGTAATGGATTTATTCGCGGTAAATTAACCTGTAAGTTCTGTAAACAAAGAGAAATTGGCTGTTCGGCAGATAAATTATTTAATAAAGAATAATCCAAAAAAATAGACTAATTCTTAAAATTTTACCTGACAAACTAGTTTAATTGCACCCCATTGTATTTTAAAATCATCGAAATTAATTAACTATAATCTGCTAAAGCATATTTTAATTCCCTTGTGTTAAATAATATTGAAAGATTTAAAAACAAATTCATCTAAAAACAGGAGTTGCTGTTATTGACATTTGCAAAACGGTGAAGCAGAATTAAAATTCGCTGCATTTGTGATTAATCCATTTTAGTTTTTATACAACAAGTTTTAACAAGAGATATTAAACTGTCCTTTTTTATCATTATTTTTTTAAAATAAAAGACAGAACATTTATTCCATTTAAAAATTGCCAGATGTTTTTTAGAGTTTAATTTGTCTGATTTTTAATATTTTGTACCTTTAAGATTTGTTAGTATTTAAAAAGACAAAATAATAAATACATGAAAAAAATAACAATCTTTCTTGCTCTATCTTTTATAATTTGCGGCAATATTAAAGCACAGCATGCAGAAGGAATTAGTCAACCAGGGAATGTAATAATATTAAGCCCCAACATGGACTTTAGCAAATACGTAAAGCAATATGTAGAAGATGAAATTGCGATTTGGCAGCAAAAGAACGAATTTGAAAAAACAGAAACCTACCAAGCTAGGGTAAACGAATACAGCCGACAAGCAAAAGCTGATGATCTGGCAAGTAATGCACTTAACAAGTTAATGCAGTTATATGCAAAATCTATAAACTGGAAACAATGTTCTTTAGAAAAATACGATGCTGATAACGAAACATATTTGCTTTCTCACCCGAGTATAGGAAAAATTGCCGTACCTGTTGATATATCATCTGCACCCGCTTTTATGCAGAATTTTGATAAGCTTTCGTATTCTGGGGCCGAATTTGTTTTTGCAAATAATAAATTCAATCTTATTAAATTAGAAATATCCGACAACCTAAATAATAAATCTTTTTGTTTTAGTAATAAACAGAAAGTAACTTATGTTGCACAAAATATAGAATACAATTTCTCAGATATTGATGTTGAGGTGCCACAAAATGTCAAGAATAATTACCTAAATAACAGTACTATTGAAGAACAAAACCTCAGTGTTGGCAGTGACTCTGTTGATACCGATATACCTATAAATAATATTTCGAACCTGAATACTTTTGCCCTGATAATTGGTAACGAAAAATATACCAATGAAATTAACGTCCCCTATGCGATAAACGATGCTGCAATATTTAAAAAATACATGGTAAAATCACTGGGACTGCCTGAAGATAATATACATCTTCTAAAGAATGCAACTTTAGGTCAAATGCTAGGGGAGCTGAAATGGATTACCGATGTGGCAAGGGTATACCAAGGAGAAGCCACCCTGATTATTTATTATGCCGGACATGGAGTGCCTGACGAAACTACCAAAGATGCTTACCTATTACCAGTAGATGGGAGTAGCGAAATTACACAAACAGCCGTTAAGCTAGATTGGTTATTTGCGGAATTAATTAAGTATCCAACCAGACAGGTAACTGTATTGATGGATGCCTGTTTTAGCGGTGCTGCTCGTGATGGAATGTTAGCCAAAGGACGCGGTGTAGAGATAAAACCTAAAGAAAATATTCTGAAGGGTAATATTGTTGTATTATCGGCTGCTTCGGGCGAACAAACAGCTTACCCATATATAGATAAAGGACATGGATTATTTACTTATTATTTGTTGAAAAACTTACAAGAAACCAGAGGGAATGTTGATCTAGGTAGTTTGTCCGATTATATAATTAAAAATGTAACACAAAAGTCAGTTGTGAAAAATAATAAATCACAAACCCCTATTATTAATGTTAGCAATGATGTACAAAATAAATGGCGAAGCTTAAAACTAGCTTACTAATAAATAATTAATTAATATGATAAGACTTATTTTATTAGCAATTTTAACAATTGTTTATGCCTTCTTACAGGCACAAACTAAAATTGAAAATGTCACATTCATGCAGGTTGGTAATAATATAGTAGTAACATACGACCTTTATTGCAATGGAAGTTTCGATGCTCAATTATTTTACAGCACCAATAAGGGAGTAAGTTGGAATGGACCTTTAATCAGTTTGTCAGGTGATGTGAATAATGTAGGGCAGGGCACCGGAAAAAGTATTACATGGAATGTGTTAAAAGACCAAAATTGGCTGATTTCTGACAATTTAATAATTAAAGTGTCTGAAGAATCAAAAAGGATTTTTACCGATGAGCGCGACAATCAATCTTATAAGTGGGTGAAAATTGGTGAACAAGTATGGATGGCTGAAAATCTTAATTATGATGCTGGAAATAATTGTTGGTGCTACCATAATGATGCTATAAATTGTAATACCTATGGACGTTTATATGCCTGGGAAACGGCAAAGATATCCTGCCCCGATGGATGGCATTTGCCTACCGATAAAGAATGGAACCAATTGGAAAAACAATTAGGGATGAGCCAGTCTGAAACAGAAGGTGTAGGGTGGCGTGGTACAAACGAAGGTAGATTATTAAAAGCTTCCAATGGTTGGTTGAAGAATGGAAATGGAACCAATGATTATGGTTTTTCGGCCATCCCAGCTGGAATCAGAGACTACGCTGGTAATTTCGGCAATTTGAACTCCACTCACTTTTGGAGTGCGACAGAGAGTACTGGTACGAATGCATGGTACTACAGCTTGTACAGCGATAAATCTGGTGTGCGTCGAATCAGAGGTGGAAAGACTTATAATCTTTCAGTTAGGTGCATTAAGGATTAGATTATTTTGCTATTTGTTGCAAAGTAGCCATTTCTTTGAAAAACAAAATATTAGCACACCTAGAGTAAGTTAGCATTACTAATAGAATACTTATAAACCCAGAAGAAAGGTGCATATTGTTTTAAGAAATGATAAACGTTCAGGGGAACTAATCGAAGTTATTGTTCGGTATATTAAACAATCCGCAACACATCCTCAGGGAGTCAAAGTTCGATTAGCAAACGCTGAAATTGGAAGAGAAAAAGTAATTTTAGATACATAATTTATAATTCAATGTCAAAACAGGCTTACGAAAAAAATATCATTTTCAGATTTGGGTTTTATACCTCAATTCTGTTTTTAATAATCACTTTAATTACATTTGCAATAGCTATTTGCACACCACCCTTATCAGGCCCCGGTTGTGTGGCTAATTGCTTCGAGTATCCATATACCGATATTATTTCGCGTTTTCCAAGAGATTATTACTGGATGTATCCGGCTATTTTACTTACATTATGCTACCTTGTCTTTATGGTTTGTATTCATAATTACGTGTCGGATCAGAAAAAGATTTTCAGCCAGATAGGAGTATTATTTTCAGTTATTTCTACCTTGATTTTAGTGGTCGATTATTTTGTTCAGGTTTCTGTAATTCAACCTAGTCTTTTGCTTGGCGAAACAGATGGTATTTCATTATTAACCCAGTATAATCCGCATGGCCTTTTTATTGCTCTCGAAGATATTGGATATATAATGATGAGTTTTTCATTTTTGTTTATAGCTTTTGCCATCTCAAAATCATCAAAGCTCGAAAAATCGCTTCGTTGGGTTTTTATAATTTCTTTTATTCTTATGGTTATTTCGTTTACTGGGATTTCAATTGTGCATGGAATAAAACGTGAGTATCGATTCGAGATTGCAGTAATAACCATAAATTGGTTTGCCTTGATTATTTCAGCCTTTATGATGAGTAAAATCTTTAAACGCTCAATAATCAATTAATTGAATTAAATTTACCTAACTAATTATTAAACTAAAACTATTTTATTATGTTACATCATGTTGTAATGTGGACATTAAAAGATTTTGCCGAAGGAAATTCAAAAAGCGAAAATCTGAAAATCACAAAAGAAAAGCTTGAAGATCTGAAATTACAAATTCCTGAGATAAAGGAATTAGAGGTAGGAGTGAAGATGGAAGCTTCTGAATTTGCAAATTATGATTTGATTTTGGATACTTATTTCGATAACTATGAAGACCTGAAAAAATATCAAAATCATCCTGAGCATAAAAAGATTGTCGAATGGCTTTCAAAAGTAAGAGACTTAAAAGCTTCTGTTGATTACGAGATATAAGAATAGAGCATTATGTTGCATCAATATCCAACCAGTTTTGCCCGCTTTTATGATGTAATTTATCATCATCTACGCAATGGTGTTGATCATGAGTTTTACCTTAATGAAATTAAACAAACCAAAGGAAAAATTCTGGAGATAGGTGTGGGTACAGGTCGTTTTTTTGCTGATGCCTTAAGTACCGGAGCCGACATTTATGGAATAGATATTAGTAGCGCTATGATAGATGTTTTGCTTGGTAAAATAGATAAAAGGGAACATCACAGGGTAAGTATTCAAAGTATTACTGATTGTAAATTTGATTCTCAATTCAAACTAATTATTGCTCCTTTCAGAGTAATGATGCATGTACTCGATAAAGAGGAACAGCTTAAGGCAATTAATAATGCTTATGATCATCTTGCTCCCGGAGGGAAATTTATATTCGATACTTTTATCCCTAACCTCCAGCAATTAATTACTGGTTTAGAAAACCAGGTTGATTTTGAAGGTGAATATGAATCTGACAAAAAACTGAAACGGATTGTGTCAACCAAGCCCGATTTAATAAATCAACTAATTAATATTCATTTCAGGATCGAGTGGGATGAAGATAATAAAACCAAAATGGAAGAATGGGATGTTCCACTTAGGTACTATTTCAGGTACGAACTCGAGCATCTTGTTGAACGATCAAAATTTGATAAGTACAAGGTTCTGGGTGATTATTTGGGTAATGAACTAAACAACCAATCCAAGGAGTTTGTTTTTATTTGCCAGAAATAACCTTATACCCTGCTGGCAAACGAAGTTCTAGGTGTTATTCATTAAAAATATTATGGTTTATATAGTTTAATCTGGAAATGAAACGTTTACTAAATTCTCTACTGCAGATAAAAAATTAGAACTATGGAAAAACTTATCGCCTTTGGAGTACTAAGTATTCCAATAATTGCATTATCATGGCATACATTATTTGATGTAAAGAGCCATGGATTCTATCGATTTTTTGGTTGGGAGGGTATTCTTTGGTTAGCTATTTCAAATTATAAATTCTGGTTTGATAATCCATTTAGTTTACTGCAAATATTTTCATGGGTATTTTTATTTTTTGGAGCTTATCTGGTTATTGCAGGAGTAATCCAAATGAAAAAAACTGGAAAAGCAGAAAAAAGCCGTAAGGCTGATTCATTATATCATTTCGAGAAAACTACCGAGCTGGTTGATACAGGTATTTTTAAATACATACGCCATCCGCTGTATTCTTCTCTGATATTTTTAACCTTGGGAGTGCTTCTTAAAAACATAAATGTATCTTTAATAATAGTAGCTTTTGCATCTATTGTGTTTTTTTACTTCACTTCTATAACCGACGAAAAAGAATGCATTGCTTATTTCGGTAATAAGTACAGTGAATATATGAAACGCACTAAACGGTTTATTCCTTTTATAATTTAATAATGGTATACTTGTAATCGAATTTGAAAGGAATTTTATAATGAATGGAACCAACAGATCGGTTATTAAACCAGGTATTAAAGTAGCTATTGTTTTAAAAAAAGATCAACGTTCGGGTAAACTAACCGAAGGTATTGTTAAGGATATACTAACCAATTCGGCAACACATCCGCATGGAATAAAAGTGAGATTAACAACAGGCGAAATCGGCCGGGTTCAAAAAATATTGGATTAATAATTTTTACAATTAATTTAGTTAAAAAAGAAAACAGCTATTAGTCCCGGTTTCATGAATGAAGACTGGTTCAAAATGAATGTACCAATGAAATTAAAAAAGCTACTGGATAATATTGATAAGCAATTTAAGTCGAATACTGGGAAAAATATCTTTTTTGATGGAATTCAGGATTCACTTAAATTCATTCCCGAGGCAGTAAATTCAATAGAGAAAATTGGTGAGATCGACAAAGTATCTGAAAATATATTAATTGATTATATTACAAATAAAGCGCTACAGGAGTTTTGTAGAATAAATCAATATTACAATTTTAATAAGCAGGCACAGGAAAGCTTACGGGCGATTTATGTGGATTTATTTTCAAAAATAAAAACACACAATAATTCAGTCGACACCATTTCCAAGGTGCATTATGAAAGTCTTACAATGTGGTTACGTGAGACTAATGCGTTTGCCGAAAATATTTATTCGACCCAAGAAGAGAATGTTGAACCAGTTGCATGTTCGGAGTATAGCCACGAATTACAGATCGAACTTCTTCAAATTGATATTGCCCAACTCATAGAGCCTATTTTAGATATAGGCTGTGGTAAGCAGGGCAACATGGTTGATTATCTTCGTAACAATGGTCTCGAGGCATTTGGATTTGACCGGTTTGCATTCGAAAGTTCATTCCTTACTCAATCCGATTGGTTCGAATATGATTTTGGATTGAATAAATGGGGTACAATAATTAGTAACCTGGGTTTTTCAAATCATTTTCAGCATCATCATACACGAAACGATGGAGATTTTGTACGGTATGCAAAAACCTATATGGATATTCTAAACTCATTAAAAATTGGTGGACGATTTCACTACGCTCCCGATTTACCCTTTATCGAACAGTATCTGGATATTGGAAAATATGCAATTACACGAAAAAAATTGGGTGACTATACATTTAAATCAGTAATTGTTGAACGATTGTTATAACAAATCATGATTCCGATTAATTTTAAATATTTTCTTTTTATTTGTACAATAAATTTCAATAGAAGACAATAGTTTAACTCATTAGCATAAAAAATAAAATGGATAATACGAGAGTTTACAAAATGATTTTTGCAAGTGTTTATCCGTTGTATATTCAGAAAGCGGAGAAAAAAGGCCGTACAAAAGAAGAAGTAGATGAAATTATATTTTGGTTAACAGGATATAATAAGAAAACACTACAACAACAAATTGACAATAAAAGTGATTTCGAAACTTTTTTTGCCAATGCACCGCGAATAAATCCAAATGTTTCAAAAATTACAGGTGTAATTTGTGGTTGTCATGTCGAAGAAATCGAAGACACACTAATGCAACAAGTTCGTTATTTAGATAAGTTGGTTGACGAATTAGCTAAAGGCAAGAAAATGGATAAAATTTTAAGGGAGTAAAGAGAATCGAATAATTTCAAATCCATAATTTTTGTAATTAGAAATTAAAACAAAATCCTATGGCAGAATTAAAGACAAAACAACACAATGCAGATGTTTACGAATTCATCAACTCTTTTGCAGATACTGAACAAAAAAGAAAGGACAGCTTTGAAATCTTGATGCAGATGCAAGACTTTACCGGATATGAACCCAAAATGTGGGGGGCTTCTATAATCGGATTTGGAAGCTATCATTACAAATCTGAAAGAAGCAGCCAGGAAGGCGATTGGTTACTTGTTGGATTTTCTCCAAGAAAAGCAGCCATTTCACTGTATGTTTATTCAGGCTGTTCAGGCCAGGATGATTTGCTGAAAAAATTGGGAAAATTCAAAATGGGTAAAGCTTGTATTTATATCAAAAAACTATCCGACATTAATCAGGACATTCTCAAAAAATTGATAAGAACAACCATTGAATTTCTTCAATCAAAACATAGTTAAGAAAAAAATAAAGCTTTTGATATAGCAACCCAATCCATCTAAGAACCTACATAAAAACGATTTTAGAATTATTATTTTTCCAGAACCACGAAATGTTTTTCACAAATTTTCTTGAAATTCGAAAAAAGTAATTATATTTACAAACCAAACGGTCGGTTTATGAATGAAACAAAAGAATTTATATTAAAAACATCGTTAGTACTTTTTTTACAGAAGAGTTATAAAGATGTAACTATGAAAGAGATAGTTGAAAAAACTGGCCTTTCTAAAGGAGCGTTTTATCATTATTTTACAAGCAAGGAGGAATTATATAAAGAAATTGTAAACTTATTTTTTTCGAGCGGTGTAATAGATTATTCAACATTTCCTACCGATTCATTAAAGTCTTTTTATAATTATTATATTGAATATTTAGGTGTATCATTTCAGAAAATGTACGAGCTGGTTGGTGTCTCAAAAGAAGGAAAGGTCTCAGCAAACTTTTTTCTTATTATGTTCGAAGCAATAGGCCGATTTCCCGAATTTTTAAAATTTGAATTGGAACAGCATAATAAAGATGTTGCTGCCTGGGAAAAAATAATTATACAAGCAAAAAAAACAGGAGAGATTAAATCAAATACAACCGAAGAACAAATAGCCAATTTATTTCTCTATTGTACCGATGGTGTTTTTATCAGATTTGTAAACAGCGATCAGAAAATAAGTTATGAAGCCAATTTACTTATTGCCTTTGACTCTATTTACAATAATATAAAAGGCTAGCTATTTTTTTAAATAATTACAAACCGAACGTTCGGTTTTAAAAAATCAAATTTTAAAATATGGACAACATGATTAGAACTGTTAATTTATCGAAACATTACAACGATGTTAAAGCAGTTTCGGAAATTAACCTGAATGTACGAAAAGGAGAAATATATGGATTTCTTGGACTGAATGGGGCAGGTAAAACCACCACCATTCGAATGCTCCTTGGTTTAATAAAACCAACCTCAGGAGATGCTTTTATTCTTAACCAAAAGGTACATGCCAATCATACTGATTTATTTAAAAAGATTGGTTACCTGGTTGAGATTCCCTATTCGTATCCAAACCTTACTGTTCGCGAAAATCTTGAAATTGTGCGACGATTGCGTTTTTTACCTGATAAAAAAGCAGTTGATAATATCATTGATAAACTTCAACTGAGCGATTATGCAAACCGAAAGGCAAAAAATCTCTCCTTAGGAAATGCGCAAAGACTGGGCTTGGCTTATGCACTTATACATAATCCTGAAATATTAATTCTCGATGAACCAACAAATGGTCTTGATCCGGCAGGTATTTTCGAAATTCGAGAAATGCTTAGCGATTTGGCCGCTAACAAAGGAGTAACGGTATTTATCTCGAGTCATATTTTGGGCGAAATATCGCGATTTGCTACCCGTATAGGAATTATTCACCAAGGTAGAATGGTGCAGGAAATCGATGCAAATAAATTAGATGTTTTATGTAAAAAGCAATTACTTATTGTATCAAAAGATATGGAGTTGGCCAGGAAAATCATTCTGCAAAATGGATTTTCAAATCCTATAGCTCAAAATGGAATAATGCATCTTGATGACAGAAAAGCCATTGAGAATCCAGAGCAAATAGCCACAATATTAGTAAATGCTGGTTGCCCACCAAGCCTTTTAAAAGTTGATGAGGAGAATCTTGAATCGTATTTTTTAAGAACAATTGAAATGAATGGAGGTATAAAATGAAAAATTTATCAGCTGCTTTTATAACAGAATGCATGAAGCTACGCAGATCAAAAATCTTTTGGATAACAATTGTCTTTTTCGTTTTTATTCCATTAATGATGGGATTGCTAATGCTTGTGGCTCAGCATCCTGAAATTGGGAAAAAACTTGGATTGGTTGGAGCAAAAGCCAAGCTGTTTGGTGAAAATAACTGGGAAGGATATTTAATGATGCAAAACCAACTTATTGCCACTGTCGGCCTTATTGGTTTCGGATTTGTTACAAGCTGGGTTTTTGGTCGTGAGTATATCGACCGAACTATTACAAATATTCTTGCTTTGCCAGTTTCAAGGTCGGCAATAGTAACTGCCAAATTTGGTATTATTGCTATATGGTGCTTGTTATTGGTGCTGATTATTTTCCTGGCAGGAATTTCTATCGGACACTTAATTGGTATTCCAGGTTGGTCTGATCATGTTTTTAATCAGTTTGCAAATAAGTTCTTGCTTATTTCAGGATTAACTATTTTGTTAAGTAGTCCGGTTGCTTTTATTGCTAGTTATGGGAAAGGAATCATTGCACCTATTGCTTTTGTAATAGTTATGCTCATTATGTCGCAATTTGTTGCATTGGTAGGTTTGGGACCCTATTTCCCCTGGGCAATTCCCGGTGTATTATCTGTACCCGACGGAACCGAAGGAATGAAAATCGTTACAGGTAGCTACATTATTGTACTAATTACAAGTATTGTGGGCTTCTTTGGAACCATTGTATGGTGGCGAGTTGCTGATCAGAAGTAAAAATTTATCATCCCAATATGATTATTCTTGATAGTAGAAGTTATGAATTAAAAGTGTACTTTTGTGTCAGATTTTATTTCTAATCTGGAAATTTAATTTAGAGTATCCCCGGGTATGGTTGTCCGGGGATATTTGTATTTATAAGATTAAGATATGGTGTTATCTTTCATTTATTTAATCTTTCAAATCTTTTAACATTTGCAAAGCTCCATCGCGCAAAGGTTTCTGTCTTTTTCTCCAGATTAGATATCCGATAAATCCAGAAATAAGCATTACAGGAATAAATATGGCTTGAATAAGTAGAATTTTATGCATCATTTCCAGAGAAGTTAACCTGTAAGTAAAAGAAATTGTTAATCCGATATCCATAAGTACAAGTGATGGAATTAAAATCAGAAAATTTTTAACTTTCATTTTGTAGCGATCAGCTGCTTTTGCAAGCATTTCTGATGATGGTTGTGAATAATCGATTTGCCCAAATTCTTTATGGTATTTCCTAAAAATCAACCAGAAAAATACAAAAGAAAGAACATAACACAATCCAGATATTCTGTGATGCAGCTCTAATTCGGGATCAGGATTTACAATTATAAGCAGCGTATAAAAAATGATCATTCCAAAATAAAGCCACTTGAAATTTTTCATCAGTTTAAGATTGCGGGAGTCTTCGTTTTTTAAATTTAATAATAAGGCATCCATATCGATAAAGTTATTGGGTTCATTATTTTTTGTAAGTTGATCCTGATTATTCATGTTGGCCTCCTTTCATTTTGGTGCGTAAGGTTTCCTTTATCCGGTGAATTTTAACCCGAACATTGGGCTCAGTAATTCCAATAATATCGGCAATTTCTTTGGTCGATATATCTTCAAGTACCAGTCCTATTAACGCTTTATCTATAACATTGAGCTGATTTAGTTCTGTCTGTAGTTGCTGTAACTGGTCTTCCTTTATTTTGTAGTCATCTTTGTCTTCAATTAAAATAGCTGACAGATTTCGGGTTTCAATATCAACATTCAGTTTCATGCGTTTATATTGTTTGCCTGCAAAGCCTAACGAAGTGTTAACTGCAATTCGGTAAATCCAGGTATCTATTTTTGATTCGCCCCGAAACGAATCAAGGCTTTTCCATATATTAATTAAAATCTCCTGGTACATATCTTTCTGATCTTCGATTGATGGAGCATAATATCTGCAAATACGAAGCAACTTGCCCTTGTTATCTTCAACCAGTAGTTTGAATTTTTCTTCTTTGCCGACCATAAAGGTTTTTGTTTTATTATTTAGTCAACACAATTCCTGTTTTGTTACAAAAAGTATTTCAAATTTAGTTAAATATTGATGCTCTTTTAAATACAAATTGAGAGATAGTTGTTAATCATTATAAATCCTGAAATTAATATAAAAAAAACTCGCAACTATTTTGATTTTCAAAAAAACTATTTATATTTGCAGTGTATTAGTAAAGTAATACACTAATATTGTAAGTTGATGATAAAAATAGAACAATTAAAATTTGGTTATAGCAAGAAGAAGATTCTATTTAACCATTTAAATGCCGAAATGAGCGTTGGAAAAGTTTATGGTTTACTTGGCCATAATGGAGCAGGTAAAACAACTATGCTAAAGCTCATTGCCGGATTATTATTTCCAAAGTCGGGTAAATGTTCGGTTATGGATTTTATTCCCAAAGAGCGTAATCCTTATTTCTTGCAAGAAATTTTTTATGTACCCGAGGAATTTGATTTTCCTTCAATTTCTATCGATAAATTTATTAAAGCATATTCTGTATTTTATCCACAATACTCTAAAGAAATAATGGATGAAATACTTGTTGAGTTTGAATTGCAAACGGATGAGAAGTTAAATGCATTATCGTTTGGTCAGAAAAAGAAATTTCTGTTAGCATTCGCTCTTTCAACAAACTGTAAGCTTTTGTTGTTGGATGAACCTACTAATGGCTTAGATATTCCATCGAAAAGCAAATTTAGAAAGATTATTGCCCGATATATAAACGATGATCGGTCTTTTGTAATTTCTACACATCAGGTGCGCGATCTGGATAATATTCTTGATAGTGTTATTATTATTGAAAAAGGCGAAGTGGTTTTTGATAAAACGATAGATGAAATTCAGAGTAAACTTATTTTTAGAAAAGTGCAACATTTAGACGATAATTTGGAGGTTCTTTATTCCGACAAAGAATTAGGAGGCTATAATATTGTAACCAAAAACACAGATGCCGAGGAAACGAAGATTGATTTAGAGATGTTGTATAATGCAATTAATGCAAATAAAGAGCATGTTAATAATGCATTTAATTAATTACAAAAAGGGTATGAATAAGTATTTCAATATAAAGCGCTTTGCAAATTTAGTAAAACGGGAATTACACTCGAACATGAAGCGTAATTTGCTTATAATAGGTGCAATGTTTAGTATCTTTACTATTTCAGCATTCCTTGTTTTCGAGCTGGGTGAAGAAATAACAAGCGAAATAACATTTGAGAAGTTTCATAGCATGGTTTTTCTTGGAATGCTTTTTACCGGTGGAGCATTTCTGGCCAGTTTCTCATTTATTGAACTGCGTAACAAAATTAATGCTCATTTTTATCTGTTAACTCCGGGCTCTTCTCTTGAAAAGTTGTTGGTAAATCTTCTCATATCGCTAGTTGGGTTCATAGTTTTTATGATGTTGTTTTATTTCCTCTATTCCCAGGTTTTTAACTGGATAGTGAGTGCGATATTCGGGTATCAGTTTAGTAATGTTGATTTTCTACACGAAGAGGTGATAAGTTCAATTCAGGTTTTTATCTCTGTTCATAGTATATTTTTGCTTGGTGCAATTAGTTTCAAAAAATATCCTGTAATACTAACCCCCATATTTATTTTTCTGGTAAATATTACTCTTTTTGGTTTTGTAAGACTTGTTGGATTTGCAGTATTTGGCGATTTTGATATAGATAATCAATTGTTCTCAAAAGAAATATTTGATAAACTGAATCTCTATTCAAAGATTATTATCATCTATATTATTCCTCCGGTTCTTTGGTTTGTAACTTATTTAAAACTTAATGAAAAGGAGCTCTAAAATGGAATTTAATTTTAATAAAGCAATATACCTTCAGATTACAGATTTATTCTGTGATGAGATTCTGGTGAAGAAATGGAATAATGGCGACAGAATACCATCTGTTAGAGAATTGGCAATAAATATTGAAGTAAATCCAAATACAGTTATGAGAACATATAGTTACTTGCAGGAAAAAGGAATTGTTTACAACAAAAGGGGTATAGGTTATTTTCTTACCGATGATGCTTTTGAAAAAACACTAAAAATGCGCAAAGAGGAGTTTATTAAACAAGATCTTCCGGTAATATTTAAAACGGTTAAATTGCTGGATATCAATTTTGATGACTTAAAAACACTTTACAACGAATTTGAATCTAATAAATAATTGAAAGCTATTTACTAATGAAAACAAGCAATATTATACTAATTACTCTACTTGGCTTGGTGCTGATTTTTATTGTAGTAATACAACTGCATTTTAAAACGTTTTTAGCAGATAAGGAAAGTAACCTGTTTGAGTTAAAATTAAATTCGTTTACAAAATTAAAGATTGAATCCGGATGGATTGTTAAAATTGAGAATGGGACAGATCAGAAAATTATATTTCCTAACGATAGTATTAGAAACTTAATCGTGTTGGATGGAAATACACTTATTTTAAATAAATCAAATACAGATTCTCTAAAAAATACAATTACTATTATAAATTATCAAATTAACCAGATAACAATGTCAGGGAGCTCTTCTCTTTTTTATTCTGCTCAGCATATTGATTCGTTGAAAATCGATCTTAGCGATAAAAGCAAATTGACAATTCAAAAAAACGAAAAAGAGGATGTTTCATCTGAAAAAGGCGAAACCAATGGGGTGATTAATTATCTGAATGTATCACTTACCGATCATTCTAATCTTTGGATTCATAATGATGTAAATTTCTTTACTGGAGAATTAAGAGACTCAAGTGATTGTAGTTTAATGAGTAGTGTAAATATTGAACGATTAAGCAAATCTAAGACTGCACAATTAAGAGTATGGTAATGCATAAAATTAGTTGTAACGAAAATCAATAAGTATCGTCATATATAAGTTATAAAACTAAATAAAAAGAATTCTTTAAAAAAGAATGAAAATACAAATACAAGATCTGAATAAGATATACGGTAATGGTAAGCGGGCACTTTCGAATATAAATCTTGAAATTGATAATGGGATGTTTGGTTTGTTGGGTCCGAATGGAGCTGGTAAGTCAACGCTCATGCGAATTCTGGTAACTTTAATGAAGCCTACGGAAGGAATAGTTAAGATTAATGGATTCGATTTGCAGAAAGATCGTGGAGAGATTCGCAGAATGCTGGGATATCTGCCTCAGGATTTCAGATTTTTTACAAAGCTTAAAACATGGGAGTTTTTGGATTATGCAGCAGGATTATCAGGAATAACCAACAAAGCAATTCGTTCCGAAAAAGTAGATGAGTGGCTCGACAAGGTTGGCCTGTTTGATGTTCGTGAACGCAGCGCTAATAAGCTTTCTGGTGGTATGAAACGCCGATTGGGAATAGCTCAGGCTCTTATTGGTGATCCTCAAATAATAATTGTTGATGAACCTACTACTGGGCTCGATCCAGAAGAAAGAATCCGGTTCAGAAACATTCTTTCGGAGATTAGTCAGCGAGACGTAATAATAATTCTTTCTACACATATAGTTGGCGATATTTCTAGTATTTGTCAGAATCTGGCTTTGTTAAGTAAGGGGCAAGTTGGATATAATGGCTCTCCCGAAGAACTGATAAAGAAAACCAAAGGACATGTTTGGCAGGTAAATACTTCTGGTTTCGAATATGAGATGTTGAAAGAAAAGTATGCTATTATTTCTACGATCCCATCTGAAGATGGATGGGAAGTTCAGTTGGTTGGTGATCAGTTAAATGTAAATCATGCAATTGAGATTGAACCTAACCTTGAACATGCGTATGTGTATTTTATGGAATATTTGAACAGTCAAAACGGATTTTAAAAGACTGATTATGAATGTACTTCAAATAATAAAGATTGTTGCCCTGTTCGAAATGAAAACCCTCCTGAGGAGTTGGTTTTTCAGAATTTTCGCAGGTTTGTCAATTGTGGGTTTAGGTATTTTTAATGTCGCTGTTTTTGTCGAAGCAAGCGGCGCTCCATGGCTTTATAGGGCTTTACCTGCATCTATTCCTTATGCAAATTTAATAATCCTGAACCTTGGGCAGGCAATAGTGGCTGTTTTTTTAGCATCTGAATTTTTAAAACAAGATCGTAAAAACGATACTGTTGAGGTAATTTATGCCCGTTCAATGACCAATGCACAATATATTGTTGGTAAAACGCTGGGAATACTTTCTGTTTTCATCATATTAAATTTTATTGTATTGATCATGGGTATGGGATTTTCATTCCTAAGTGGCGATTCGGCAAAAGGTATTGGAGAGTTTTTTCTTTATCCTATATTAATTAGTATTCCAACACTTGTATTTATTCTGGGATTGTCTTTTTTCTTAATGACAGTATTAAAAAATCAGGCGATAACATTTATTATCCTTTTAGGCTATATTGCCTTAACAATCTTCTACTTAAACGAAAAATATTATCACTTATTCGATTATATTGCTTATAAAGTACCAATGATGAATTCTACTATTGGGGGCTTTGGTAATTTAACCGAGATTGCTGTTCATCGTAGTATTTATTTCTTTATTGGTATTGGATTGATCTTTTTTACGGTTTTTAAACTTAATCGATTACCTCAGTCTAAAACATTCAAATTTTTGCCATTATCGCTAACCTTCGTTTTTATTTCTTTAGGTTTTTATTTTGCTTATATCTACATCAATTTAAAGAAAGATGTTATTACGCAAAAGAAGCAAATGATTGCTTTAAATAACAAATATGCTTTATATCCAAGAGTATATGTTAATGAATGTTCTATAGAATTAGAACACATAGGCGAAATAATAAAAGTAAAAGCAACTGTAGAAATCTCAAATAAAAGTAATCAGGATATCGATACATTGATTTTTAGTATTAATCCCAGTCTGAAAATCAGTAGTATTGAAATAAACAATAAGCCTACAGAATTTAAGAGTGAAATGCATTTGGTAAAGATTGCTGATTTTACAGTATCAAATCCTGAGATCAAAAAGCAAATCGTTTTTAATTATCAAGGTAAGATTAATGAGAATACTCATTTTCTCGACAATAATCCAGATGAGTATAAAGACAATTTTAATATGGAAATATTTAAAGCACGAAAACGCTATGCATATATCCAAAAGAATTTTGTTTGTCTTACAAGTGAATCATTGTGGTATCCAATTGCAGGTGTTACTTATGCAACGGTTCGGCCTGCTTTTCATCAGTCTGATTTTACTGTTTTTAAGTTAAAAGTAAAAACAACACCCAATTTGGTTGCAGTTTCTCAGGGTGAGAGTCAAAATAAGAAGAGTGGCGAATTTGAATTTGTAAATGAAATTTCATTACCCAAAATAAGTCTTTTAATTGCAGATTATCAGAAAAGCTCTGTGATAGTTGATTCTGTTGAGTACTCAATTTATTCGACAAAGGGGAATGATTTTTTTACCGAGCATTTTTCGGCATTTCAAGATACTATGCCTGCTATTATTCGAGAGTTAAGAAACGAATACGAAACCTTACTTGATTTAAAATTTGGTTTTAAACGGTTTTCATTTGCCGAAGTACCCATTCATTTTGCATTGGATAAGCATATTTGGTCTGTTGTTAGCGATGCCGTTCAGCCTGAGATTATTTTTTATCCTGAAAAAGGGGTTGTAATGGAAGAAACAGATTTTCGAAAACGAAGGAAACGGTTCGAAGATCAGATGAAACAAAATAATGAAGAAGTATCAGATGAAGAGCTGCAATGCCGCATTTTTAAACGTTTTGTTCGTGGAAACTTAATGGCTCCGCCTACCGAATGGTATGAGTTCGAAGAGGTGGTTGATAAATACACATATTCTCTTATTCCATATTATTACACCTTTATAACGCAGATGGAATCCGAAGAATGGCCTATTCTTAATTTAGCTCTAGAAGTTTATTTGCGCGAAAGAAATGTGGGAAATGTTTCGTCTAATCGTTGGTTTTTCAGAGGTATTACTAAAGGCGAGAAAATAAATCTTGAGCTAAAACAGTCTAGTCTGGGTGATTTAATCAAAAAGGGAATTGAAACCACAAACGACGATGTGCATGATAATGAATTACTAAAAATAAACGATGTAATATTAGCTAAGGGAGATTATTTATTCTCGTTATTCAGAGCACGCTATGGCGAAAAAGAATTTAATAACATGCTTAATGACTTGATTGCTAAAAATCAACATAAACCATTCTCGTTTTTAGAACTTGAAAATGCCATTCATAAAACGTTTAATGGATCAATAACACAAGAAATAGATAGTTGGTACGCAAAAAATCAATTACCCGGGTTTTTAATTAAAGAGCTGGAAACATACAAAGTTTTGGATGGTGAATTTACTAAGTATCAGATTCGATTTAAAATTACAAATCCTGAAAAAATTGACGGTATTATTACCATAAATATCGATTTAGATAATAAAAACAACACAAGACCTTTTGGTTCTGATGAGCCTGAACAGCCCGATTATTCTAAAAAAGTTTATTTGCCAGCTCAAACATCAAAAGAGATTGGTGTTGTATTTTCGAGCGAACCAGCACGAATGAATATTTTTACAAATATCTCAGAAAATCTTCCAAATAATCTTGTTTATGAGTTTTCTGGTTTTGATGATATTAAAAAGATAGCTGTTTTAGATGCTATTATCGAAATTCCTTTTTTCGATGAAATTACTGGTGAGAACGAAGTTATTGTTGATAATGAAGATAAAGGATTTAATTATATTCAGGCTTCAAACGAAAGCTATCTAAAATCAATTATTAATAAAGACAAAAAAGAGAAATATAAATATACAGGCATTTACTTCTGGAATCCGCCATCAGAGTGGAAATCTGTATTGCGTTCTGGATTTTATGGGAAATATATACGATCAGGAATGTACACCAGATCGGGTGAGGGTGATCGAATTGCACAATGGACCGCAGAGCTGGCCGAAGGAGCATATTATGACCTGTATTGTCATATCGAAAAAATAAATATTGAATGGAACCGTGAAAAAAGGAAATCGAATTATAATTTCAAAATTTATCACGATGATGGAATGGATGATATTACTCTGGCAGACGAAGAATTAGAGAATGGATGGAATTATATGGGTACTTTTTATATTTCGCCCGAAAATGCCAAAGTGGAGCTAACAAATAAGTCAGTAGGAAAAATGGTATTTGCCGACGCTATTAAATGGGTGAAGAATGAGTGATGATAAAGAAAGACTAAACGGCAGAGAGAATGTGAGAGAGAGAAAGAGTGGAGGGGTGATGAGGAGAGAGGGAGAGAGTGAAAAAGAGAATAAGAGAACATGAAAGTAAATGTTGAGAAAACAGTATAATTAAATGGTAAAATATATGTTAAGAATAAAATTACTAATAATTGCAATAGCCATATTAATAAGTGCTTTTGATGCGAGTACCCAACAGGTGCTTACGCTGGAAGACGCCATGAATATTGCGTTGGAAAACAGTCCGGATATTAAACAATCGCGTATAAATATGGAACAAAACAGAGAGTATTTAAATGCTCAGTTGTTTATGTTAAAATCGCGTTTTTCGCTGGATGTAACGCCAATTGAATATTCAAATACCCAAACGTATAACGATTATTTTTCGAAGTGGAATACTACCGAGAATATTGGTTCGAATGGAACATTGGTTATTCAGCAACCCATAAAATGGACCGATGGAACATTGTCGTTAAGAAATAAGTTTGGTTATCAGGACAACTACTCTGAAGCAAGCAATTCATCGTATACCGGCTTCGATAATAATCTTTATTTAAGTTATAATCAACCCTTATTTACTTACAATAGAACCAAGATGAATTTGAAAAAGCAGGAACTTGCACTTGAAAACTCAACGCTGGCTTATTCTATTCAAATGCTTAGTATTGAGAGGCTGGTTACGCAAGCTTTTTATAGCATCTATCAAAAACAAATGTCGGTAAGAATTGCACAGGAAGATTTTGATAACCAGAAAGTAAGTTTAGATATTATTCGCAGCAAAGTGGAGGGAGGATTGTCGGCTCAGGAAGAATTGTTGCAGGGGGAACTGAATTATGCAACCAGTAACTCAAACTTAGATAATGCAAAAGTGGATTTGGAAAATGCGAAAGATCAATTTAAAAAACTAATTGGTGTTTCATTGTACGACGAAATTGAAATCTCAACAGATATTCAATATAAACCTGTGTTAGTCGATCTGGAAAAAGCCATTCAGAATGGATTAGCTCAAAGACTCGAATTAAATCAACGACAAATTGATTTAAACAATGCAGAGTTTGATCTAATTGCCACATCGGCCACAAACGAATTTCGTGGAAATGTTGATCTCTCTGTAGGGATTATGGGTAATAACGAGAATTTTGCAAATATTTACGATAAACCAACCAAAAGTCCACAGGTTGGGATAACATTTTCAATCCCGATTTTCGACTGGGGTGAAAGAAAAGCCCGAATAAGAGCTGCTGAGCTGGAGGTAGAGTCGCGCGAAATGGATATTAAAAACCTTGAAAATGATATCGTAATAAATATTCGACAGATTTATAGAAATCTCCAAAACCTAAATACTCAGATTGCTATTGCTGAGCAAAACGAAAAAAATGCACAATTAACATACGAAATCAATCTGGAGCGATATAAAAATGGCGATTTAACAAGTATTGATCTCGAAAGATACCAGAATCAGTTATCACAAAAGAAAATGGATAGAGCAAATGCTTTAATCAATTATAAACTGGAATTGCTTAACCTGAAGATACAATCGTTGTGGGATTTTGAGAACGGCTCATCGTTCGTTCCTCAGGAGTTACAAAATAATATAAAATCTAGTAAATAGTTAGAGGTGTCCCGATGGTTATCGGGAGGTGAATTGAAAACCAGAAACTAAAAACACAAAACATAAAATAATAACAAAAAAAAATATAAAATGAAAAGATTCATCACATTTTTAATCGCAGTTGCAGTAGTTGCTTCGTGCAAAAATGAAGACAAGGAGCTGAATAAGGATATTTCTGTTCCAGTTTCAGTTATCGATTTAAAATTACAATCTATCGAAAAGTATATCGAAACTACCGGAACGGTTAATCCTGATAAAGAAGTTAGCCAGAAATCAGAAATTACTGGGCATTATTTTTTACTAACCAATCCGGCAACAGGTAAGAAGTATGCTTTAGGCGATTATGTGAATGAAGGGGTGGAAATTATCAGACTCGAAGACAAAGAGTACGAGAATAATATAAAAATAAAGTCGCTTGAGTTGCAGCTTGAAATTTCGAAGCAGGTTTTCGAAAAACAACAATCATTGTACGAAAAGGGGGGTGTTACTTTAAGCGAATTGAAAAATGCCGAAATAAATTTCATTAACGCAAAATATGCATACGAAGATGCAAATATCAGATTAGCCAAAATGCATATTAAAGCCCCATTTTCAGGAGTACTTGTAGATTTGCCATATTATACTCCAACAACTAAAGTTGATGCTAACTCATTATTGTTTAAAATTATGGATTACAGCAAACTGTTTATGGAGATTAATCTGGCCGAGAAAGATTTAGCTTATGTAAAATCAGGCCAAAAGGTAAAGGTTACGAATTATACTATTCCGGAAGATACTTTAGCCGGATGGATAACTCAGATTTCTCCTGCAATTAATGCTGATACAAGATCATTTAAGGCAGTAATAAATATAGCTAATTCTGAACTTTTAATGCGACCGGGAATGTTTGCAAAAGGAGAAATAGTTGTTGCTTCTGCTGATAGTACTATTGTTATTCCTAAAAATGTAGTTCTTTCGAAACAACGCGGAAATACTGTTTTTGTAATTGATAAGGGGCTTGCACAGGAACGTGTTGTTATATTTGGATTGGAGAATCCTGATGAAGTACAAATAATATCTGGTTTAGAAAAGAACGACAGATTGGTTATAAAAGGATTTGAAACACTAAGAAATCGTTCGAAAGTTAAAGTTATTAAATAGCTCCTAGTATCACGTACCGAGTATCAAGATTTATAGAAATAATATAAAGGATGAAAAAGATTACACAATTTTCGGTAAATAATCCTGTAACCGTTTCGATGATTGTTATTGCAATTATTTTGCTGGGGTATATATCGTTTGGAAAACTAAGTGTAGACTTGTTTCCCGACATGAATGCTCCTCGGATATTTGTCGAGATAAAAGCAGGTGAGCGTCCACCTGAGGAAATTGAAAAGCAGTATATAGAAGATATAGAAGCACAAGCAATTCGCCAAAAAGGTGTTTCACAGGTTTCTTCAATTTGTATGGTTGGTTCTGCCCGAGTTACTATTGAATATACCTGGGGTAGAGATATGGACGAAGCTTTCCTTGATTTGCAGAAAGCATTAACAACCTATAGCCAGAATGCTAATTTTGATGAGTTCACAATTACACAACATGATCCGAATGCTTCACCAGTAATGATTATTGGGATGTTTCATCCTGAGATTACCGATATGGATGAACTCCGTAAAGTTGGCGAAAACTATATTCGTAATGAGCTAATTCGTCTCGAAGGAATTGCCGATGTTACACTTACAGGAACCGAAGAAAAAGAAATACTGATTGAGACTGAACAATATAAGATGGATGCTTATGGATTAACCACGAGTCAGATTGTACAGGAAATTCAGAACATGAACAGGAATGTTTCGGGGGGCACTATTGTTGAAATGGGCAAAAAATACATTATTAAGGGGTCGGGCCTGGTTAAAGATGTTCGCGATATCGAAAATATTGTATTGAGCTACAAACAAGTTGTTAGTTCGCAGACTTCCGGATCTTCTAATCAAAAGGCTCCGATTTTTTTGAAAGATGTAGCTAAAGTAAGTTATGTAAATAAAGACCCGCAAAATATTGTTCGTATAAATGGTAAACGATGTGTAGGATTATCTGTATATAAAGAAACAGGCTCTAATACTGTTAAAGCAGTTGAAGATCTCACCAAATCACTCGAATCTATAAAGAAAGCATTGCCGGGATACGAATTTATTGTTGTACAAAACCAGGGCAAGTTTATTCAGTCTGCAATTGACGAAGTTCAGGATTCAGCTTTAATAGGTGCTTTTTTTGCAGTATTCGTACTCTTTATTTTTTTACGTAGAATTAAAGTTACTGCAATAATAAGTTTGGCTATTCCAATTTCAGTTATTGCTACTTTTAACCTAATGTATTTTAATGGCTTAACATTAAATGTTATGACCCTGGGTGGTCTTGCATTAGGTGCCGGAATGCTTGTTGATAATGCCATTGTGGTAATGGAAAATATTTTTAGAAATATGGAGCAGGGCATGTCGGTGAGAGATGCAGCCATTCAGGGTACAGCCGAAGTTGGTGGTGCAATAACTGCTTCAACCCTAACTACAATTGTTGTGTTTTTACCTATTGTATATCTGCAAGGTGCATCTGGTGCATTATTCAAAGATCAGGCATGGACAGTTGCGTTTTCGCTGTTGGCTTCATTGTTTGTCGCTATTCTTGTTATACCGATGCTTTTCAACTATGCCTATAAAAATGATAAAAAGATTAAATCGGTTAAATCAGTTAAGATTGCCTGGTATGGAAAATTCTTATCCACAATTTTGGATAATAAAGGAATAGTGCTTGGATCTACAATTCTTTTGCTGGCTATAACGGTTTATATATTTCCTAAAGTTGGTTCGGAGTATCTGCCAAAGAGTGGAGCGGGTGAGTTTAGTATTGAAATAAAACTTAGCGAAGGAACCCAACTTGAAAGAACTTCAGGAACAGTGAAAAATATTGAATCGATGTTGGCCGATTTGCTTGGCGAAAAAGTTGATATAATATATAGTCAGATTGGTCCAGCAGGTTCATCAACAAACGAAAAATCGGTATTTCAAAATGAAAATACTGCTACCCTGAAAATCCGTTTGAATAAAGAATATATTGGTCAATCAGAAAGTATCATTTCAACAGTTGAAGAATTAATAGGCGCAATTCCCGATGCTGAAGTTTCAATCATCCGCGACGAAACCGCCTTGCAGTCTACGCTGGGTACAGACGAAGCTCCAATGGTGGTTGAAGTAAAAGGAAAGGATTTGGTTATTTTAGACCAGTTAACTTCTGATATTAAAACAAAATTGCAGGATATACCTGAGTTGCTCAATATCAAAACAAATATTGAAGAAGGTGCTCCTGAAATAGATGTAGTAATTGATCGTTACAAAGCAGGTATTTACAATATGAGTGTTGATAATATCATTTCGCAGTTAAAGGATTTATTAATGGGTAAAGATGCAGGGAAATATGAAAAAGATGGCGAGATGAATGATATTACTGTTAAACTGCCTAATATGAGCTTATCGGAGTTTAACTCCATCACACTAAAAAATGGAAGTAATAATGTTCCTTTATATGAAGTAGCCCGAATTGAAAAATCAGTGTCGCCAAAGCAGCTCTTTAGAAGAAACCAGAACCGTATTGGAAAAGTAATGGCCGATGTTGATCGCTCTCTGGCATTTGATAAGGTGATTGAAAAAGTTCGCGAAAAAATAAGCACTATAGATATACCACAGGAATATCAGGTAGAGATTGTGGGCGAAGAACAAAAAAGGCAGGAGGCAATGTCTGGTTTAAGCTTTGCACTTATCCTTTCAATTATTTTGGTTTATATGGTAATGGCTTCGCAATTCGAATCATTAATTCATCCATTTACTATTTTACTAACTATTCCTTTAGCAGGTGTTGGCGCAATCTGGGGATTTTTTATTATTGGAAAATCGTTGAGTATTATGGCATATATAGGAATGATTATGCTTGCAGGTATAGCAGTTAACGATTCCATAATTTTGGTAGATGCTATAAACCAATTTAAAGCTCAGGGTTTATCATTACGTGATTCAATAATTAGCGCAGGAGAAAATCGTATAAGGCCAATAATTATGACCAGCTTAACAACTATTTTAGCATTATTGCCTCTTACATTTGGTATGGGCGAAAGTGCTGCGTTGCGATCGCCAATGGCTATTGCTGTTATTGGAGGATTAATAACATCAACCATCTTAACCTTGATTGTAATACCTTGTGTCTACTATGTTTTTGAAATAGCAAAAGAAAAAATAGTTGGAATCAAAAAAATAGAAACAAATAGTTAAAGGTAATCGCAAAGTTTGCAAAGAAGGCGCAATGAACGCAAAGAACATAGAATATTGATAAAGAGTGGTAAAAATGAATTAAGATATGACTGAAAATGAGATTTCAAACAAAGTTATTGGTTTGGCAATAGATGTTCACAAATCGCTTGGACCAGGTTTGCTTGAAAGTGCATAAAAAGAATGTTTGTTTTATAAACTTCAACAATCGGGATTAATGGCTGTAAAAGAAAAACCTATGCCTTTAATCTTTGAAGAAGTTAAGCTTGAATGTGGTTATAGAATTGATATTTTGGTTGAAAATAAAGTAGTTATTGAAATAAAAAGTGTGGAAGCAATAAATGATGTTCATTTGGCACAAACACTAACTTATATGAAATTAGGGAATTATAAACTAGGGTTATTAATTAATTTCAATGTAACACTTCTTAAGAATGGAATAAAAAGGATTGTAAACAATTTATAAAGCAACTTAAACTCAGCGGCCTTTGCGATAAACTTTTATTGCTTTGCGGTTAAAATTGGTAAAAAAATTAAATTCAAAAAGATATAAATGGATTTCATCATAAAACGAAAAGTACTTATTGCAATGTTCTTTACAGCATTAACAATGCTTGGGTACATTTCATATAAACAGCTACCTGTTGAGTTGTATCCGAATGCAACTCTACCAATGCTTTTTGTTCAGGTTGGAACACCACTTGAGGTTGATCCAAAATACATGGAAAATCAAGCCGTTATTCCATTGGAAGGAGCTATTGGTACTCTCGAAGGTATCGATAAAATTGAATCAACATCTGGTCAGCAAACAGGAAGTATTCAAATTTCGTATCAGAAAAATACCGACATCAAATTTGCATATCTTAAGCTAGTTGAGAAAGTTGATGAAGTAAAGAAATCACTCCCTTCTGAATTTCAGGTACAGGTTTTTAAATTCGATCTTGAACAGCTTAACAATATGTTCATGACCATTCAGGTTCGTGGAAGTGGTGGAATAGATAGGGTTCGCCAGGTAACCGATAAAGAAATAATTAACGAAATAAAAAATATCGATGGTATTGCCAATGCTGAGGTATTTGGAGGTCGCGAAAAATCAATTGAAATTATACTAAACCAGGATGTTTGCGATAGCTATGGTATTAGTCCTGCCGATGTTCGCAATGCTTTGAGTAATAATAGCAAATCAAGGACTTTCGCAGGTAAGGTAACACATAATAATCAGATTCATTTTGTGAATGTTATTTCTGAGTTTGATGATATTAATGATATTCACAACTTAGTGGTTAAGGAACAAGGAAAAATTAAGCTTAAGGATATCGCAATTATTAATTACGGAGTAAAAGAACAGAATTCATATAGTCGTGTAAATGGCAAAGAAGCAGTAACTATTAGTCTTACAAAAGATTCGCAGGCCAATGTTATTGAGTTGGCAAACAAGGTTAAAGATCAAATAGAAATTATAAATAAAGATCTTGCCGGAAAAGATATTGAAATGGTTATTCAAAGCAACTCTGCCGAAATGATGGAGGATAATATTGATTCCATTATTCAGCTTGCGCTAATTGGTGGCTTATTAGCTATTTTTATTCTCTGGATTTTCTTAAAGAATCTAAGGTTGGTTGTTGCTATTGCACTGGCTATTCCAATTTCGGTATATACCGCATTTAATTTCTTTTATGCATTTGGTATATCAATAAATAGCTTAACATTGCTGGGAATGGCTCTGGCCATAGGAATGCTGCTGGATAATAGCGTTGTAGTCTTAGAAAATATTTATCGACTGGCATCCAAAAAAATGCATCCCGATCAGGCCGTTGTTCAAGGAACCCAAGAAGTCTGGCGATCAATATTTGCTGCTACATTAACTACCGTTACTGTATTTCTTCCTTTTGTGTTTTCTACTAATTTTTTTATTGGTTTAATTGGTAAACATATTGGGGTATCTATTATTTCCACATTATTAGTTTCGTTAGTTGTTGCATTGCTCTTGGTTCCAATGATTTCGCATGCTTTTTTAATGCGACAAAACAAATCAAAGGAAATCAATTTTGAGAAAATATCATACCATAACAGGTTAATTCAGATATATATGGTATTACTCAAAACTTGTATGCGTAGTCCGGGAAAAACTATATTGGGTGCTTTAGGTGTATTCTTTATTACATTGCTTATCAGTTTGGGTGTAAGTTTTATTACAACTCAGGAAGCCGAAATAAAAGATATTACATTATATGTAACAATGCCTAGTGGTACTACTCTTGAAAATACAGATATATTAATTGCTGATGCTGAAAAGAAACTTGAAAATCTGGAAGAAAAGAAAGATGTAGTAAGTCAGATTTACGAAGAAGAAGCCATTTTAACTATATCGTTAGTTGATGATTTCAAGGATATACGAAATTACTCTATCCCAAAAATAAAACAAGAAATTCTCGAACGTCTGGAAGATTTAAGTCCAGCGGAATTTAGCTGGGATCCGCCAGCATCAGGGGGGCGATTTGGGGGTAGTGGTTACGACGAAGAGGATGGATTTGCAAGAATAATGGGGATTGGCTCGCAACGTGAAAAAGTAATTATTAAAGGTCAGGATTTTGATAAAATGCTAAATCAGGCCAATGATGTTAAATATTATTTAAGTCAGATTACTTCTGTTGATAAAGTTGATATACGAATTCCAGATAAAAGACCTGAGCTTATGCTTAATTTCGATAAGCAATTAATGGCTCTTTATGATATTCCTGTAACATCGGTACTTTCGGAGCTGAATTCATTTCAGCATGAGTTTTCTAGTGGTGTAAAGTTTAAACAAGGAACCGAGGAGTACGATATTTTAATTAGAACTGTTGGATATGAAGATCAGAAAGAACGAAATGTAAAAGATCTCAAAGGTCTTGCTGTTAGAAGTGGTCAAGGCTCTCAGTTTGAGCTGCAAGACATAAGTAAATTTAATTTCACCGAAGGATTATCAACCATTCGACGTACCAATCAGGAAAAACAATTGGAGCTGGTTTATCAGTTTATAAGCGAAGTGCAGGATGAAAAAGATTTATTAGAAGCAGCCCGAATGGAGATTGATGAATTGGTAGAAGGAATGACTTTGCCATCTGGCATTGCATTAGAGGTAATTCACGAAGAAGATGATTTGGGCGAGTTTGCTTTTTTATTGCTAATGGCATTTATCCTTATTTACATGATCTTGTCATCGGTATTTGAATCGTTTTCGATACCAATAGTAATGATGTTTTCTATTCCTCTGGCTGCAATCGGCTCGTTGGTGTTATTAATTCTTACTGGCACATCCATAATGAATACCAATGTAATGACTGGTTTTTTGATATTACTTGGGATTGTTGTCAATAATGGGATTATTTTAATTGATTATTCAAGGGTTTTGCGCCGTCGCGGATACAACGAGTCGCGTGCTTTAATGATGGCCGGACTTTCACGTGTACGTCCAATTTTAATTACCGCAATTACAACAATTATTGCTCTAGTACCATTGGCACTTGGAAAAGCTGAGTATGTTGCTTTGATTGGAGTTCCTTTCGCCGTTACAATTATTGGTGGTTTGACAATTAGTACATTACTTACTTTGGTATTTATACCAACTCTAAATTCAGGACTGCAATCATCATTAACATGGATGCGTGGACAAAAGCCATATGTCAAGATCATTCAAATGATTATTTGGCTTATTGGATCATATTTTATATTTACCGAAGTGGATAGGCGTGTATGGCAGATTATAGATTTTATTGTACTAATGCTTATTGTCCCTGCAATAATCTATTTTATTCAGAATAGCTTACGAAAAGCAAACGAAAAGCTTATAGATAATGACGAATTATTGCATATAAAAATCCGGAATTTAGTTAAGATTTACGATTGGGATAGCCGATTTATGCGTGAATGGAAATCGGGCTTAAACATCAGAAAGAGATTAGGAATTCAAAACGAATATAAAACCCTAAAAGATTTTGATCAGGTTATTTGGCAGTTTCCTTTAATCGGATTTATAGTGTTTTTTATTTACTTTCATCTTGAAAATGGTTTGTGGTACTTTATTTTGCCAATTTTCCTATATATTCTTTCTTTATTTGTTCTTGAACCAATTAAGAAATATGCTACTAATCTTAAGTCAGCAAATAGGCTTAAATGGGTACGACGATCAATTTTATTTATTACCCAGCTATTTTTCTGGATTTTTCCTGCTTTTGCACTTTTCTTGTTCTATAATAAATATAAGTTGTTGGGATTAGTTATTCCAATAGGGGTTTTGTGGTATCTGCTGCTATTAATTAAAGTAACATCCGATAGTTTATACAAGAATAAAGTTAATGTAAATCGTATTACCGGTAGCTTTAAAGGTATACGGAAAGCATTTTACAGGTTTGTACTCGTTATTCCCATTGTAGGTAAAAAGAAAGTGCCATTTAAAGCTCTTAGAGGTGTTTCAATTGATATTGAAAATGGCATGTTTGGATTATTAGGACCAAATGGTGCAGGTAAATCTACACTAATGAAAATTATTTGCGGAATTCTTGAGCAAAGTTATGGGCAAATTACAATTAACGGAATTGATGTTCGCGAAAAACGTGAAGAGCTTCAGGGTTTAATAGGATATTTACCCCAGGAGTTTGGTATGTATGAGAATATGACAGCATGGGATTTCTTGCATTACATGGGTATTCTTAAAAAGCTAAATAACGAAGAAGAGAGAGCGAGACGTGTTGAGTATGTTTTAGGTGCGGTACATATGCTCGATCACAAAGACGAGAAAATCGGATCATTCTCCGGTGGTATGAAGCAGCGAATAGGAATAGCACAGATATTACTGCATTTGCCAAAAATACTTGTAGTAGACGAGCCTACAGCAGGCCTGGATCCAAGAGAACGTATCCGTTTTAGAAACTTATTGGTCGAATTAAGTAAAGATCGAATTGTAATTTTCTCTACACATATTATCGAAGATGTGGCCAGCTCTTGTAATATGGTGGCTGTAATGAAAAAAGGGGATGTTCGATATATGGGAGCGCCAATAAGTATGGCAAAAATTGCCGAACAAAAAGTCTGGATGCTGAATATTCCTGCTGAGGATTTTGAACGGTTAAAAGATAATTTTGTAATTATTCATCATATGAAAGATGGTGAAAACATACGCTGCCGTTGTCTTGCCGATGAAGCACCAACTAATGATGCCAAATCGGTAAAAGCAAATCTGGAAGATGCGTATTTGTATTTGCTTAATAGAGATAACTAGTATATAAATATGAAACACAAGAAAAAAAGATTGTTTTAAACCAAATATCAAGTCTTAATGCGGATTTCCGATGCTTGATACTTTTTGCTCTACATTAATCTTTGAACTATAAAAAATGAATACAACACAAAGAATAAAACAAATTAGTGATATTGTCAGATACAACCTTAAGATCGTATTCGCTAATAAATTTATCTACTTTTTAATTGCAGCAGTAGCATTTTTTTTAATGATTGTAGGAATAATGTTGTTTTCGAATTCAGTTGCTACCGAAAGCGATATCTACAATACATTAATATTTCCGGGGATACTTATTATCTTCTATCCTGTTATATTTAATATTCAGAACGATAAAGATACCCGAATGCTGGAAATTATATTTGGTGTTCCGAATTATCGTTACAAGGTTTATTTGGTAAGGTTTATTATTAGTATGGTCCTGTTATTTTTCATTCTAATAATAATGTCTGAATTTACTGTTTTTGCAATTTTGCGAATACCAGTATTAAAAATGGTTTATCAACTCATGTATCCATTGCTTTTCTTATCCTGCTTATCGTTCCTTTTTTCTACACTTGTAAGAAATGCCAGTGGCGCAGCAGTTATAGTGATCATCATCGGACTTGTTTTCTGGATAATGCACGAACCACTCCAATATAGTAAATGGAATGTCTTTTTAAATCCTTTTGATGTTCCAAGTGATATAAGTATGACCATATGGAAAAATGTGCAAGGTCAAAACCGGCTAATGTTAATAATTGGTTCAATCATTTCAATGCTGTGGGCATTAATAAACCTACAACGAAGGGAGAAGTTTATCTAGAGATTTATTGTAAACGTAAACTTATACGCAAAATTATCAGCTGTTTTTATGTAAGAGTAAGAACCATATCGGTAATAAACACCAAATCCAATTCCAATAAATTGCTGTGTAAGAATATTATTTACTAAAATACCGCTTTCATAATAGCCTTTATTTACCGATTGTATTGGTTTAACAGATTGATGCTTCGGATTAAAATCAATTTCTCCTATTCCAAAATTACTCGCTAAAACAAATTTGGGTGAAAAGCTTTTTATCCTGAAAAAACTACCAAACTCCTGTCTGAAAAAAAATGAAACAAAACGATCATTGTAGAACTCATTCATACCCATAGTGGCAAAACTGTTTTCTGCATCAAGGTCGTAGTTGTGATTATTTGCATGCCCATTGTACAACTTCGACAAAGGTACCTTTCCATCTACCAGTCCCCCGATGAGTGTAAGTTTGGTTTTTCCCAAAGATTTAGTTCTAAAAGATTGTACTATTTTTAACTCATATTTCGTGTATTCAAATTCTCCCTTGTAAAAATTAATGCCTTGAGTAATATTTGCATAAACTACAGGATAATCTGTTCCCATTGAGTAGTTGTACTTTTGGGTTTGTAAGAATTTCTCTTTAAATGCATACTTAAATTGTAATCCAACTTCGGTAAATGTAAATTGGTTATCAGCATCATCAAGAGTCGATTCATAGATGTATCCATCTGTGCTTTCAATAATTTCGTTTCGGAAAAATATATTAGTATTTAGATAATCCATCGATCTAAACGAAAACGTAACTTCTTGTTTTTCAATTTTATCCATATTGGTTACAATGTATTTCCTGTAAAGCTCTGTGGTCATTAGATCGAGCTTTTCGAAGAAAGCAAAACCAGCTTTTTCGACTACATCATTGGAATAAGAAAAACGAATTTTACTTTCGGAGTTTTTATGAATATTAAATAGTAAATCGCCTCCATATTTGAATGCTTTATCAGTAAATCCATATCCCAAATAGCCACCGAATTCAAAAACGGATGATAATTTGTGATTTGTCATAAATCCGAATCCTAACCTCCATCCCTCATAAATATTGTAGTCTATAATTCGGTTAATAGGAAAATGAATGAATTTATATGGAATATATCCATTTAGAATAGATTCGTAGGCAACAAGAATTTTTTCAAAATTTTCAGCTTTTGAAATACTATCAATTATTACATAGGTTAGCGAATCTTTCTTATAAAGTGGTTCAATTCTGTTTTCATTCCAAAATGTATCCGATTTCTCGGTCGCATTAGGATGAATCTTAACTTCAACTTGCGAAAACTCTTTATTATTAAATTCTGGATTCAAATTTATATCTGAGATATATGACCTCCCAACAGCTAAAATCTGATAAGTAATTTTATCGTTTGCCTTTAGAGCTTTGTCGAAAATAATCTCGGTATGCAATTCCTTCGGAAACCATTGCTGGTTATTTACAAACTCATAATTTTGTTTAATGTTTACCATCATTCCAAAGTCTTTTTCGAGTGGCTCTGCAACTACCGATTGAATGGCATAACCATTTGTATTTATTTGAAGAAATCCTTTTAATCCATCAAATATTTTATCCTTTTTTGGTCGGTACGAAACTACAAATATGGTATCTCCTGGCTCAGCATATAAAGTATCTTCGATCATAAAAAGATAGCGATTTGTGCTGCCTTTACTTATCGGATTTATATACATCTTGTCGAAAATCACAAAATAATCATTGTAAAATGAAAATGATTGTATTTGAGAAGCAATAAGCGAAAAAATTGGATCACTAAATCCAGATACTTTACTTGCAATAATTTGCTCACTTGCCTTATATGGATATTTAAATTTTTTCTCATTAACAGTTTCCATAATAAGTAAATGCTGCTGTTCGAGTTTTCTATCGATAGTGTATGTTTTGGCTATTAACGAATCGGGTATTTCAGAAGTATCTTTTCGAGCTGTAAAATGCATCTTGTTGTATGATTTGTAGGAAAACGATTGCATTTTCTCAGGATTATTGATATCTCTGTTTTCAATAACTTTGTTTATTATTCGGTGTGCAGGGTTTATTCCTGGTAAAATAATAGCAGCTTCAATATTATATGAAGTAGGAATCATTTCAATCGCTAGATTTCTCGGATTGGGGTATTCAGTGATTATTATGGTATCGGAAAAATAACCCAGGTAACTAACAATAAGTCGTGTAACTTCCTTATCCGATTTTATTTCGAAGTTCCCATCAATGTTCGATGTGGTTCCAATCCCCTTTTCCCCATACGAAATATGAACAAAAGGTAGGCTTTCCTTAGTTTTTTGATCTTTAATTTTCCCGGAAATGCTATAGCTTTGCCCTTTAGTAAATAAAGTGCTGAATATCAGGATTGAAAAAAGAATACCAAGCCGCATTATAAATCAGCCTATTTAAATGATTTCATTTTTAGCATGGCAATTTCTTGAGGAGTAAGATGTCTCCATTTTCCGCGTGGAAGGTTTTTCTTGGTTAATCCTGCAAAATAAACACGATCGAGCTTCTCAATTCTATACCCTAACGACTCAAAGATACGTCGCACAATTCGGTTCTGTCCTGTATGAATCTCAATGCCTATTTGTGTTTTATCATTTTCTTCTACATAGCTTATTGCATCTGCTGTAACAAAATCATCATCAACCTGAATACCTTCAACTATACTTATCATATCGGCTTTGGTAACGGGTTTGTCTAAATGAACGTGATAGATTTTTTTCTTAACAAAACTTGGGTGAGTAAGTTGTTTAGTAAGCTCGCCATCGTTTGTAAGCAATAAAACTCCAGTTGTATTTTTATCGAGTCGGCCAACAGGATAAATACGCTCGTCGCAGGCATTTTTAACTAAATCAAGAACTGTTTTTTCTGCATGTCTATCTCGAACAGTAGTCACAAAATCCTTTGGTTTATTTAACAATACATATACCTTTTTTTCATTACTTAGCAATTTGCCTTTGTATTCAATCTTATCACCGAGCATTACTTTTGCTCCCAATTCATTAATAACCTTGCCATTAACTGTAATAAATCCTGCCTCAATTATCTCGTCGGCTTCTCGTCGCGAGCAAACACCTGAGTTAGCAATGTATTTATTTAAACGAATCGGTTTATTTTCTTCGTTATCTATATCTTTTTCACTTGATTTAATAGGTTTGCTATAATTCCTAATTGGTTTATCAGATCTTTCTTTTGGCGTATGCTCTCGCTTTTCTCTTTTTGGAAATTCTTTTTTCATGATTTTTATTCCTTATTAATGGCTGAGGCAAAGGTAATACTTTATTTTTAGTTAAATAGCTCTGCAAAGGTTTAAACCTTTGCCCAGTAAAAAGATAGATTTTGTTAAATCATTTCTTGTTAAAGTTCTTTAAAATTTATTCAGTTTAGTGCGAATTGGTTATCTTTATTCAATTTTTCACACTTACTAAAAAATAATTATGATATGACACTAATCAAATCAATTTCCGGAATACGAGGCACCATTGGTGGCAAAGCTGGCGATGGATTGAGTCCTCTAGATACAGTAAAATTTGTATCGGCATATGCTCAATGGATTATTAATAATACAAAAGATAAAAAGATAAAAGTTATTGTTGGTCGCGATGCACGCATCTCGGGCGAAATGGTTAATAATATTGTTATCGGTACACTTATGGGAATGGGTATCAATGTTGTGGATATTGGTTTAGCAACAACACCAACAACCGAAATAGCAGTTGCTTGCGAAAAGGCTCATGGTGGTATTATTTTAACAGCTAGTCATAATCCAAAACAATGGAATGCTTTAAAACTATTGAATCATAAAGGTGAGTTTTTATCGTCAGCTGATGGTGAACAGGTGCTTGAAATTGCCGATAAAGAAATGTTTACCTATGCTGAGGTTGATAAATTAGGAAGAGTGGAGATTAATAATACATATCTAGATATTCATATTCAGCAAATATTAGACCTTCCTCTTGTTGATATAGATGCCATTAAACTTGCTCAATTCCGAATCGCTGTCGATGCAGTAAATTCAGTCGGAGGAATAGTTATTCCGGAATTATTAAGAGCGTTAGGTGTAAAGGAGGTTTTCGAGTTGTATTGTGAGCCAAATGGTATATTTCCACACAATCCCGAACCATTACCTGAGCACTTGACTGACATATCAAATTTAGTAAAGGAAAATAATGCGCATCTGGGATTTGTTGTTGATCCTGATGTTGATCGCCTGGCAATAATTAACGAAGATGGTTCTATGTTTGGTGAAGAGTATACTCTTGTAGCGGTTGCTGATTATATCTTACAAGAGAAACCCGGAAATACTGTTTCCAACCTGTCATCAACCAGAGCGTTGAGTGATGTAACCAAGAAATATGGAGGCAGTTATTTTGCATCTGCAGTTGGAGAGGTGAATGTTGTTGATAGCATGAAAAAACACAATGCAGTTATTGGTGGCGAAGGTAATGGTGGTATTATTTATCCCGATTTGCATTATGGTAGAGATGCTCTGGTAGGAATAGCTTTGTTCTTAACTCATCTGGCGCGATCTGAAAAGAAATGTTCGGAGTTAAGAGCTCAATATCCCGAATATGTAATCTCAAAAAATAAAATTGAATTAACTCCTCAAATAAACGTTGATAAGATTTTAGAGTCTATAAAGATAAAGTTCAGCGATTTTCAGGTAAATGATATCGATGGAATAAAAATAGATTTTGACAATGGCTGGGTTCATCTCCGAAAATCAAATACCGAACCAATAATCAGAATTTATGCTGAAAGTAAAGATGCGAAAAGCTCAAATGAATTGGCAAATAGAATTATTACAGAAATAAAATCAATGCTTTAAATAAATTGCTCAAATGAAACGAAGGTACTATGTAATTTTATCGGTTATTGTGTTATTAATTATGCTGATCTTTTTATTTGGATCAAAAAAGGATAGTACAAAAAAGCAAATAACTACGAAAGTTGAAAAAGGCGATTTCGAGATACTCGTATCTACAACAGGCGAACTACAAGCAAAAAGCTCGATTGAGATTATGGGGCCTGCTGAGTTAAGAAATAGCAGAGATATTAGAATTCGTGAAATAAAGATTCAGGATCTTGTTCCTGAGGGTACAGTTGTCGATTCAGGTGATTATGTTGGAGATCTTGATCGTTCCGAAGTCTCAAATAGTTTAAAAGACATAAAAGACGATCTTGAGAAAGCGGAATCGCAGTTTCTTAAAATTCAATTGGATACAACGATGCAATTGCGTGATTTGCGCGATCAATTAGTAAACCTAAAGTTTGCATTAGAAGAAAAACAAATTGTATTGGATCAAAGTCAGTTTGAACCACCTGCAACAATTCGACAAGCAAAAATCGACCTTGAGAAATCGGAAAGAGCGTATGAGCAAGCGAAAGAGAATTATAAGCTTAAAATACAACAAGCAATGGCTGATATGCGCGAAGCAAGTATCAATCTCGAGAAAGCGCGTAGAAAAGTTAACGAGTTGGAAACTGTAATTGGTAAATTCAGGATATTTGCTCCAGCTTCAGGAATGGTAATCTATAAAAAGGAGTGGAGCGGGCAAAAACGTAAGGTTGGTTCTTCGATTAATCCATGGGATATGACAATTGCTACACTGCCCGATTTGTCGAGTATGTCATCAAAAACCTACGTTAACGAAATTGATATCAGTAAAGTAAAGACAGGACAATTTGTTCGAATAGGAATAGATGCCTTCCCCGATAAAAAATATACTGGTAAAGTGCTCGAAGTAGCTAATATTGGAGAACAATTACCAAATACTGATGCTAAGGTGTTCGAGGTGCTTGTAAATGTTGATCAAACCGACACTATTATGAGGCCATCAATGACTACAAGTAACCAGATTATTACCGATGTATTTAAGGCTGTTCTTTTCCTCCCTCTTGAGGCAATTCATACCAACGATAGTTTAAGTTTCGTTTATACTGCATCAAATAAAAAGCAGATAATTGTTCCCGGATTATCAAATGAAAATTTTATTATTATCGAACAAGGATTGAATAAGAGCGATGAGGTGTATCTGTCGATACCCGAGAACGAAGACAAACTAAAATTTACAGGGCTTGATCTTATACCTATTTTAAAAGAACGTGAAAAGCAAAAAAAAGATGCAGAGCTTAAAAGACAAGAACAAGCTGATGAGCGAAAAATGATGAAAGAAAACGGTCGCCGAAATGGGAAAGGATTTAAGAGACCTGGTAATTAAGACTATGGTCAATGATTAAAAGTTAATTTAATTTCCAATATTCAATAAACAATATCGAATAACCAACTATTAAGATATAATCAAATAAAAATGAAATTGGAGAGTAACAGAAAATACGATTTAGAGGAGCGATTAATAGAATTTTCATTGTTGATTATTCGTTTAGTTGAGATGCTGCCTGATACCAGAGTTGGTAGTCATATTGGTGGTCAGTTGCTCCGATCTGGTACATCTCCAGCATTTAATTATGGCGAAGCACAAAGTGCGGAATCAATTAATGACTTCATTCATAAAATGAAGGTTTGTTTAAAAGAATTAAGGGAAACAAAAATTTCAATGAAAATAATAAAACGGAAACCCCTCTTAAATTCTATAGAAGTTATTGATAATTCATTGAAGGAGTGCGATGAACTAATTGCAATTTTTGTTAAAAGTATTGAAACAGCGCAAAAAAATAAATTAATAAAGAAGTAGATAAATAATTCATGATTCATCATTGAATGTTGGATATTGGAGATTGAGAGTACAATATTTATTCAGAAACAAGATACAGATGTTTAAAATAAATTTTATAAGTCATTATTTACACGATATAGAAATTGCTATTGAGTCAATTTTAGATAATAAACTAAAATCTGTACTTACAGCTCTTGGAATTATTTTCGGAACTGCTGCAGTTATAAGTATGCTTGCTATTGGTAATGGTGCGCAACAGGAAATTCTGGAACAAATAAAAATGGTGGGTGTTAATAATATTGTAATTACACCCACAACCGATCTTACAGAGGAAGAGAATAATAGTAGTGGCGACACAGAAGGCGAATCGAAGCAGAAGAAAAAATTTTCGCCAGGATTAACTCTGGATGATGTTGAAGCAATAAAAAGAATTATTCCTTCAGTAAAAAAAGTTGCTCCGGAAATTATTGCCAATTCATTTGTAGTACAGAATGGTAAACGTGTACCTGCAAAAATTGTAGGTGTAAATAATGATTATTTTCAAGTATATAATGTTCAGCTCGAAAAAGGTACGTTTTTTAATGATTTTCAAATAACAAATGGAATACCTGTTTGTGTTATTGGCGCTAACATAAGCTCAAAAGTATTTAGCGATACCGATCCTATAAATCAATATCTTAAGTTTGGTCATGTTTGGTTAAAGGTAATTGGCGTTATAGAGAAAAGCGATGTTAATTTATCTGCAGCCGATAATGCAGGTGTTAACCTTGTAAACGACAATGTATTTATCCCTGTTCAAACAATGCTCCTCCGATATAAAAACAGAGCATTAGTGAATTCAAAAATAGTAAGTGGTGGATCAATGTTTGGTGGTGGATTCTTTTTTTCTTTCTCGGGCGGACAGGAAACTACCACTTCGTCAAATTATAATCAACTCGATAAAATAATAGTACAAGTTGAGGAAACAGAACAATTAACTCCAACCACGGAGATTCTTAGTCGGTTATTGTTGCGACGACATCAGGAGGTAAAAGATTATGAGATTACTGTTCCCGAGCTATTGCTTAAACAACAACAACGAACAAAAGATATTTTTAATATCGTATTGGGAGCAATCGCTAGTATTTCTTTAATTGTGGGTGGTATAGGTATTATGAATATTATGTATGCCACAGTAATGGAACGAATAAAGGAGATTGGTATTAGACTGGCGTTGGGCGCCAAAAAAGCAGATATTATTGCACAGTTTCTTTCCGAAGCTATTTTAATAAGTGTTTCAGGTGGTTTGGTAGGTGTTCTTCTGGGTGTTATTCTATCTAAATTGATTATGAAATTTGCAGATATATTAACCATTATTTCTCCGGGATCTATTATTATTGCTTTTGGTGTAAGTGCTATTATTGGTGTAATCTTTGGTATTTCTCCTGCAAAGCGTGCTGCCGATCGCGATCCTATTGAATCATTAAGATACGAATAAGTAAAATATAATTTATTTAGCAATGTTTAGTAATAAATTTTTATCCATTGTATTTCTTTTTATAGTTATTGCATTTAATAATTTAGTTAAGGGCCAAACTATTACCGAAGAACTAACTTTCGAAGAAGTAATTCAATTAGCCAGTGAGCAATCGCCCGATGCTATTATGGCAAAGCATCGTTTTCGTGCTAATTATTGGCAATACAGAACCTTTAAAGCAGGCTTAAGGCCTAGTCTTACATTAAGTTCTACAATTCCTAATCTGGACAGAAGTTACCGCGAGTTTAATGATTCATCAGGTACATACTATTTACGTATTAATAAAAATACAACAAATCTTAATCTTAATATCACTCAAAGCGTTCCTTTTACTGGAGGGCAACTTTCAATCAATACGGACTTATCGCGACTCGATGATTTAACAAAGAACTCTTATTCATATTCATCAATTCCTTTATCTGTAAGTTATCGTCAGCCAGTGTTGTTTTACAATGAGTACCGATGGGAAAGAAAAATAGAACCACTCAAATACGAAGAAGCAAAACGTAGTTATGTGTTAAATATTGAGCAGGTTTCTCTTAAGGCTGTTAATTATTTTTTTGATTTAGCTCTGGCTCAACAAAATCTGCAAGTTGCAAAAATCAATTTTTCGAATGCCGATACACTTTATAAAATAGCTCAGGGTCGTTATAATATTGGAACGATAGCAGAGAATGAGCTTATGCAAATGGAGCTAAGTGTTTTAAACGCAGGATCATCGCTTAACTCAGCTCAGGTTGATCTGGAAGTTAAGAAGTTCCAGCTACGGTCTTTTTTGGGATTTAACGAAAAAGTTGATTTGGTTCTCATTATTCCAAAAGATATACCTAAATTAACTGTAGATGTTGAAAAAGCCCTTGTAATTGCTCAGGAGAACAATCCTGATATTATAAGTTTTGAACGTCAGCTAATCGAAGCTCGCAGAGATGTTGCAAAAGCAAAATCAGAGAAAGGTTTACAAGCCGATCTGTTTGCAAGTATTGGGTATACACAACAAGCTGATGAAATATCTGCCGTATATCAAAATCCTCAAAATCAGCAACAACTGACTCTTGGCCTTAATATTCCGATTCTAGATTGGGGCTTGGGTCGCGGCAAATACCGAATGGCACAATCAAGTCAGGAAGTTGTTAAAACAACCGTCGATCAGGCTCGAACCGATTTTGTTCAAAGTGTTTACCTTAATGTAATGCAGTTTAATATGCAGGACGACCAACTTTATATTGCTGCGAAAACAGATACTATTGCACAAAAAAGATACGATCTTACAAAACAGAGATTCTTAATTGGTAAAGTTGATGTACTTGATCTTAATGTGTCGTTATCGGAAAAAGATGCTGCCAAAATTAATTATATCGCAGCTCTTCGTCGCTACTGGTCCGATTTTTATACTATACGCAGAATTACTTTGTTCGATTTTATTTCTGATAAACCCCTTGATGCAGATTTTGACGAATTAATTAAGTGATTTTGAATTCTGTTTTTTTGTTTGATTAAATAGGTCGGGGAGTGTTGGTTTATTTACTATTTATAGAATTACAGATATTAATGATTCTTGAGGAAAAACAAGCTATAAGTAACTAGTAACCAGTAATTATTTTTTAAAGATTTAGATTTTAATTATTGTTTGCAATCAATTCTCTATTCATCATTCATTAATCGCGAATCTCTAATCTTTGCACAGATTAAATTAATATACATGAAATAGTATCTTAATCGTCTGAAAAAGTGTGTATATAAAAAATAATTTTATCTTTGCACTTCGATTTGTTTAAAAGCAAAAAAAATATATTAATATCAACAAAATAGATTGAAAAATGCAGATTAAAGGAGCTATTCGGTTTTTAGCCATAATGTTGGCTATTATATGTATTTACTACTTATCGTTTACTTGGGTAACACAAAGCATTGGAAAAGATGCAAAGGAATTTGCACAAGGTGACCCAAATAAAGAATATCAGTATATGGATTCTTTATCAGGTGAAGTAGTTTATAACCTTGGAATTCGTAAATATACATTGCGCGAATGCCAGGAACGTGAGATTAATCTTGGTCTTGACCTAAAAGGCGGGATGAACGTTATTCTTGAAATATCTGTTGAAGATATTATCAAAGCAATGTCAAATAATAGCAAGGATACAACTTTCCAAAAAGCAATAGTACTCGCTAAACAATACCAAAAAGATAGTCGCGAAGATTTCTTAACACTTTTTGGTCGTGCTTTCGAAACGGTTGATCCAAATGCTCGTATGGCAGCTATCTTTAATACAGTTGAGTTAAAAGACAAGATTAGTTTTAATGCAACGAACAAAGAAGTACTCGAAATTATTCGTCAGGAATCAAAAGATGCTATCGACAACTCGTTCAATATTCTTCGTAGTCGTATCGACCGTTTTGGTGTTGTTCAGCCAAATATTCAACGTTTAGAGCAGTCTGGCAGAATAATGGTTGAATTACCAGGTGTAAAAGATCAAAAACGTGTTCGTGATCTACTACAAGGTACTGCAAACCTCGAATTTTGGGAAACCTATAATAATACACAGGTTTATTCTTACATTCTTCAGGCTAACGAAGTTATTTATGAATTAGAAAAAGCACAGAAAGAATTAAATAAAGCTGAAACTGAAAGTACTGAACAAAAAGTTGAAACAGAAGCTGAGAAAAAAGATTCAGATGAATTATCATTAATTGAACAGCTTGCTTCCGATTCATTAAAGCAGGATACTACTGACTTGGCTCAATCGCAAATTGCAGAGCGTTATCCTTTGTTTTCTGTATTGCGTCCTAGTATAAATTCAAATACAAATGCTCCATTAGATGGTCCTACTGTTGGTATGGCTCATTTCTCAGATACTGGAAAAGTAAACAAGTATCTGAGTATGAAACAGGTTCAGTCAGTATTGCCTCGTGATCTTGCATTTAAGTGGGATGTTAAACCTTATAAGTACGATGAATCAAAAAGTTATTATGAATTATATGCCATAAAAATTACCGGTCGCGATGGTAAAGCTCCTCTCGATGGAGATGTTATTACCGATGCTCGTTCGGAGTTTGATCAATCTGGTTCGGCAGAGGTAAGTATGTCGATGAATTCTGATGGTGCAAAAATTTGGGCACGATTAACAAAAAACAATATTGACAATTTTATTGCTGTTGTTCTTGATGATTATGTTTATTCAGCACCAAGAGTAAATACTGAAATTCCAAATGGTCGATCAATCATATCTGGCGATTTTACAGTTAACGAAGCAAAAGACTTAGCCAATATTCTTCAGTCTGGTAAATTACCTGCTCCTGCAAGAATTATTCAGGAAGAGATTGTTGGTCCTTCATTAGGTAAAGAAGCTATTAATGCAGGGTTAAACTCATTCCTTATTGCATTTGTTTTAGTAATGGCTTACATGGTTTTCTGGTATAGCCGTCAGGCCGGTTTAGTTGCCGACCTTGCACTATTAGCTAACTTATTCTTTATTTTTGGTGTGCTAGCTTCTCTTGGTGCTGTTCTTACATTGCCCGGTATAGCAGGTATTGTTCTAACCTTAGGTATGGCTGTTGATGCGAACGTAATTATCTATGAGCGTATCCGCGAAGAAGTAACTGCAGGTAAGGGTATTAAAATTGCTGTTAAAGATGGTTTTAAAAATTCATATTCTGCAATTATCGATGGGAACTTAACTACATTAATAACTGCTGTAATCCTTTATATTTTTGGTACGGGTCCAATTAAGGGGTTCGCTACAACTTTAATTATTGGTATTATTTCATCATTGTTTACTGCAATCTTCTTAACCCGTTTAATTTTTGAATGGTATTTGGATCGTAATAAACAAATTTCATTTACTACAAAGCTAACTCAGGGTGCATTTAGAAATATTAAATTTAATTGGATTGGTAAGCGTAAAATCGCCTATGTAGTTTCAGCTATTCTAATCATTATTAGTTTTGGCTCATTATTTACCCGTGGTTTAAATATGGGTATCGACTTTACTGGAGGAAGAACATATGTGGTTCGTTTTGATCAATCAGTTAGTACAGTTAATATTACAAGCCTTTTAAAAGATGAGTTTGGTACAGCTCCCGAAGTAAAAACCTTTGGTGCCGATAATCAGGTTAAAGTTACTACAAAGTATAAAATTGATGAGGACGATGTCGCTGTTGATACTGAAGTTGAAAGTAAATTATATAATGGTCTTAAACCAATATTGGGCGATCTGGTAACTTTCGAAGATTTTAACACAAACCATAAAATGAGTTCGCAAAAGGTTGGAGCAACCATTGCTGATGATATTATTATTGGATCTTTCATTGTTATGATAGTTGCAATTATCTTTATGTTCTTATATATTTTCATACGATTTAAAAGCTGGAAATATGGTTTGGGAGCAGTTGCTGCACTTTTACACGATGTTATTATCACATTAGGTGTGTTCTCTCTATTATACGGAATACTACCATTCTCGCTTGAGATCGATCAGGCATTTATTGCTGCAATTTTAACTGTAGTGGGTTACTCTGTTAACGATACTGTGATTGTGTTCGACCGTATTCGTGAGTATAGAGGATTATATCCAAAACGAAAAGTTAAAACAGTGATGAATGATGCGATTAACGATACTATTCCACGTACATTCAATACTTCATTTACGACACTTCTTGTTATTCTTTTAATCTTTATTTTTGGAGGTGAAGTAATTCGTGGTTTTGTTTTTGCCTTAATGATTGGTATTCTTATTGGTACATATTCTTCTGTTTTTGTTGCTTCTCCAGTAGTTTATGACTCTGGATATAGGAAAGATGAACATGAAAGAGAAAATAAATAAAAAATAACCAAAATAGTTTTATAAAAACCTCATCTAAAAAATGAGGTTTTTTATTATATAAAGAATGTATATTTGTTAAAAAATTAAATATATGTCGGTTATAATTCTTTTTATTAGCGGACCGGAAATTTTTATAGTTTTTCTATTTATTCTTTTGTTTTTTGGTGCCAATAAAATACCTGAAATAGCTAAAGCTCTGGGCAAAGGTGTTAGAGAATTTAAAAAAGCTGCAGACGATATCAAAAAAGAAATGAATAATGTTGGGGGAGATCTTAAAAAAGATATTGACGACCTTAAAAAAGATGTAGACAAAACCAAAAATGATCTGCTAGGATAACTACTTAAACATTGAGATTTTAGCGCAAAAGAAGTAAAAAACAAACATTACAAAGAAATATTTATTAGATGATAATTGCTGAAAATATAACTAAATCATACGGTGATTTGCAGGTTCTAAAAGGAATAGATCTTAAAATTGATAAAGGAGAGATTATTTCAATTGTTGGTCCAAGTGGTGCTGGGAAAACAACCTTTCTTCAAATACTTGGAACATTAAGCAAACCCGATTCGGGAAAGATACTATTTGAAAATAGTGAAGTAAATAAGTATAAAGACAAGCAACTTGCAGCTTTTCGTAACAAAAATATTGGTTTTGTTTTTCAGTTTCATCACCTTTTGCCCGAATTTACAGCACTTGAGAATGTGTGCATACCAGCATTTATAGCTCAAGTAAAAAAAGAAGAAGCTGAAAATAAGGCCAAAGAAATAATGGGTTTTCTAAATTTAAGTCACCGTCTTGAACATAAACCAAAAGAGATGTCGGGCGGTGAGCAGCAAAGAGTAGCTGTGGCTCGTGCTTTAATTAATGGACCAGCAGTTATTTTTGCAGACGAACCTTCTGGAAATCTCGATTCGCAAAATAAAAAAGAACTACACGATTTATTCTTTTCTATTCGTAAAAAGTATAATTCATCTTTTGTTATTGTGACGCACGACGAAGGCCTTGCAAATATGGCCGATCGCAAGCTTATGATGAAGGATGGCAAATTTATTTAGTTGATTAGTACGGAATGAATATCGGAATAGGTGACCTAAAAGAGTTTCTCGACGAAAAATACGAAAAGTACAATCATTCTGATTTTATCGATAGCGATCCTATTAAAATTCCTCATTCATTCTCCGATCCATATGATATTGAGATCTCTGCTTTTCTTGCTGCAACAATTGCATGGGGACAGCGAGCTACCATTATTAAAAACTCATACAAGCTGATAGCATTAATGGATAATTCTCCTTATGATTTTCTTATAAATTGTAATAAAACAGAATTAAAACGATTCGAATATTTTATACACCGAACTTTTAATGGAATAGATTGTATGTTTTTTATTAAATCATTGCAAAATATCTATAAAAAGCATGGTGGATTGGGAGTATTGTTTCAGCGTTCATATTTGCAGAATCATAATGTCAAAGAAACGTTAGTTGAGGTAAGGAAAACATTCTTTGAAATTGATCATCAGCATAGAACAGAAAAGCATTTTTCTGATGTTTCGAAAGGATCTTCGGCAAAACGATTGAATATGTTTCTTCGATGGTTTGTTAGAAATGATAATAGAGGTGTAGATTTTGGACTATGGAGTAAGATTCCTGCATCAGCACTATATTTACCTTTAGACATACATACTGGTAATGTTGCCCGGAAATTAGGGCTTTTAACTCGTAATCAAAATGATTGGCTGGCTGTTGAACAAGTAACAAGTAATTTAAGGAAATTTGATGCTAATGATCCGGTAAAATACGATTTTGCATTATTCAGTTTGGGATTATTTGAAAAGTTTTAATAAATGGCAAACAACTATTTTAAATTTAAACAATTTATTATTCATCAGGAAAAATGTGCCATGAAAGTCGGTACAGATGGAGTATTGCTTGGTGCATGGGCGAACTGTGAAAATACAAAACATGTGTTGGATATTGGTACAGGAACCGGACTTATTGCATTAATGATTGCACAGCGGTCGCAAGCTATTATTGATGCCATTGAAATCGATGAAAATGCTTGCATGCAGGCTCAGGATAATTTTCAAAAATCTCCATGGTATAGCAGAATTAATTTGGTACATCAATCATTTCAGGATTATGCAACAGAATCTAATAAAAAATATGATCTGATTGTTTCTAATCCCCCTTATTTTCAGAATTCGTTGTATACGCCAAGTGAGCAAAGAACCAAAGCACGACATAATATGGAGCTAGAGTTAAGCGATATAATTGATGGATCATCAAAGCTTCTTGCCAACGATGGTACATTGAGTATTGTTTTGCCCTATATTGAAGGTGTAATGTTTATAGCTAATGCTGCCGAAAAGGGATTATACTGTGTTCGACAAACCAATGTTTTACCCAAGCCCAAAGTCGCAGTAAAAAGGTTGTTGCTCGAATTTCAAAAACAAAGGAAAGCGTTTGTTGATCAGGATTTAATAATTGAACTTGATAAAAGACACGAGTATTCTGATAATTATAAAAACCTGACCAAAGATTATTATTTATTCCTTTAAGAATTGCTCAAGTTTTTCAATTGATTCAGTCATGTTTCTTCGTGCAAATCCAATTCTAAAATTATTGCTATTAAAGTCATAAACAGAGGCAGGTAATAACATAACACCTTTCTTCTCAACCAGATCAAAACAAAAATCATCGATATTGGTTGTTAAAAGTAATTTTGGAAAAGCAATAGGGCCTGCTTTGGGTTTGCTCCATTCAAAGAGATGAGAATGATCAGAAAAAAAGGAATCTAGAATTGTTAAGTTACTTTCAATAATCTGAAGATTTCTTTTAAGAATAATTTCTTTAGATCTTAGCGCCATTATTGCTAATATTTCGCTTGGTGCGCTGCTGCAAATGGTTGTGTAATCCTTGTAAACTGAGAATTTCTTTAGTAAATCAATATTCTTTGTAGTTAACCAGCCAATTCGTGCACCAGCCATTGCAAAGCTTTTCGACATGCCAAACAGTGAAACAGCATTTTCATATAAATCACAAGCCGAGGGGATTCTGTCTTTCTTATCATATTCAAGAAAACGGTACATTTCATCCGAAAAAAAAATGATATTTCTCTGTCTTGCTGTTTCAAGTATTTCTTTCAACTGGGTTTCTGTAATTGTTGCCCCTGTAGGATTATGTGGGAAGTTGATAACAATAAGTTTTGTGTTTTCTTGAATCAGTTTTTTAAGATCAGTAATATCAAAATGCCAGCCATTTTTTTCTGTAGGAATCCATTTCGAGATTTCACACCCAATCGAATTTGCAACCTCATACAGTGATTGATAGCCGGGAAACGTTGTAACAATATGATCTCCTTTTTCGAGGATGGTATTCATGGCAATAAAAATGCCTTCCTCTGGAGTTATTGTTAATACATGATTTGGTTTAATTGTATTGTAAAGTCTTGATATTTCTTCTCTTAAAACCGGGTGACCCTGCGATTCGGTGTAACCTAGTTTAAGGCTGTTCCACAAATTAAGCGAATCAGGGTCTGCAAGTGCTAAAAGTTCTTCTAATGATAACGCCTCGCAATCAGAGCATGATAATAAATAAGGTGCAGTAAACTCATATCTGGCAAAATATTGTTCTAGTTTAAATGGCTTGATTTTCATATCCACTAAATTAATGAATAAATATAATGTTTATTTTGGGAAGGGATTATTAAATTGTACGAAAATAAAACCGCCAAAACACTCATCATGTTGACTGAGTATCTTGGCGGATAAATATAGTAGATTAGATATTAATCTAAATCTTGTTCTTCTTCTATAAAATTAATTCCAAATTGCTCCAGTTCTTTTAATACAGGCTCGTATACATCTTTCATAATGGGAACAACTACTCCACGATTAGTTAATTTGCCTGTAAGCAAAAGTTTTGTGGCAATAGCAACGGGTACACCAACAGTTATAGACATTGCAGTATGAACTGTATCTTGTCCTTTAACAACAAGTGAAGAAGTAATACGTTTGGTTTTGTCCTTTAATCTGAAGTCAAACTGATGCTGCATTACAATCATATCTTTATCTTCTGGTCCAAGTGCCCATTTTTCTTCGAGCAGTTTCTGTAAAATCTGTGCAGGTGTAGAATTGGGTAAACCGATCTTGTGTTTTTCAAATATACCAAGCCATTCCAGTCGTTTCATGGTTTCTGATTTCATATCAATACCTACATATTTGGCAAGTTTTTGCTCAACAGTATCATTCAGATCATAAGGAAGAAAACTATTGATAAAATCTCTGTATGTCATGTTTTCCGAATTCTCAACTACATAGGTGTCATCTGTAGCTCCTAATTGAACAAAGACATTCCATCCGGCGCAATAACCTGAACGACGAAGTGTGCCTCTCAATAGGGTTGGTATATTTTCTAAACCGTAAGTTTCGCGGTAGCTTAATGAATCTCTGTTTGGGTACATCTCAAACTCCCCCAAATCAAGTACCGACATTTTTTCTGTTCGGGTAAATAGTTTGTGGTAAGGAATATATTTCAACTGTCCATGATCAATATATTGTGCAACCGATTGGCCTGCAACAACCACGTTTCTTGGATTCCATGTAAATTTATAATTCCATGGGTTATTATCATATTCTGGTGCAACCAAACCACCCGTACTTGATTTAAACGAAAGCATTTCGCCACCTTTGGCCTTAATCTCATCAATCACTTTCATAGCTGACATATGATCAATACCTGGATCAACACCTATTTCGTTTAGTAATAAAATATTCTTTGCCAGGGCTTGTTCGTGCAATGCTTTTATTTCTTTTGATACATAGGATGCAGTTACCATATGTTTGCCGAATTCAACGCATTTTTCTGCTGCTAGATAATGGAATCTTGCTGGTAACATCGATATAACAACATCAGCTTTTTGAATTTCGTCATGACGTTGTTTCTCGTTGAAAATGTCAAACTCAATAGCTTCTCCGTTTATATGATTTGCAATTTTTCGTTTTGCAACTTCAAGTGACATATCGCCAACTCTAACTTTCCAGTTATGTTCTTCAGAATGACCAAGCAGGTATTTTATCATACTCGATGAGGATAATCCTGCTCCCAGAATTAATATTTTTTTCATAGTGTGATTGTAATTATTTTGTTGTGCTAATGTAAAACTATTTTTAGCATTGAAAAATAGTTTTTATCATGGTTTTTCTATTTAATTATGTGTCGATGAGGCTAAAAAATCCAATTTATCTAATTTGTTATAAGCTTAATTAGTTAAACCACTTTGACATAGTATACTTCTGAAGGGATTAAAAACTTTTTTGAACTTTTTTAACTAACTTTTTCTGTTTTTTCAAAATTTTGTTACTTTTACCTGCAACAAAATCTACCTAAAAAAGATTTTACCTAAAAGAATGATTGCTAATAGTCCTTGTAACCCCAAGGGCTATTTTTTTTGGAATTCGATACATAAATTAATTATTACCTATTGGTACATTGTTGAAAAAACAAAAGATAATCATTATTAAAAATGATTGATTAGCTTTATTTTTACTTGCATAAATAAAATAAAAAGATTTGTCTATAGAGCAGAAATACGCCGAAACTCCCTTAATGAAACAATATTATGAGATCAAAAGGAAACATCCTGACGCCATATTGTTGTTTCGGGTAGGCGATTTTTATGAAACTTTTGGCGAAGATGCTATTAAAGCTTCTGAAATACTAGGAATTACCTTAACAAGAAGAGCAAATGGCTCAGCTCAGTTTGTCGAGTTGGCCGGTGTACCTTATCATGCAATTGATACCTATCTTCCAAAATTGGTGAGAGCAGGGCAACGAGTTGCTATTTGTGAACAGCTCGAAGACCCAAAAAAAACAAAAAACATAGTTAAACGTGGAGTTACAGAGCTTGTTACTCCGGGTGTTTCGTTAAACGATAATGTGCTTGAGCGTCGTGAGAATAATTTTCTGGCTTCTGTACATCTCGAAAAAAATATTGCTGGCGTTGCATTTCTGGATATTTCAACCGGAGAGTTTCTTACTGCCGAAGGTACTTTTGAGTATATAGATAAGTTATTGAGCAGCTTTCAACCCAAGGAGGTTTTATGCGAGAGAAGTAAGCAACAACAGTTTAAGGAGCAGTTTGGTGATAAATTTTATATTTCGAAGCTCGATGAATGGGTTTTTACCGAAGAAAATACAACAGAGAAATTACTTAAGAAGTTTCAGACAGCTTCTTTAAAAGGATTTGGTGTGCATAACCTGCGTTTTGGAATAATTGCTGCAGGTGCCATTTTGCAATATCTTGAATTAACTCATCACGACAAAACTCAACATATATCATCACTTTCACGAATCGAAGAAGAGCATTATGTATGGCTCGATAAGTTTACAATTCGTAATCTGGAATTATTTTATTCCATTAACGAAGGTGCAAAAACATTGATTGATGTTATTGATCGCACATTATCTCCCATGGGAGCCCGAATGTTAAAACGATGGGTTGCATTGCCTCTTAAAGAAGAAAAGCCTATTAAGGAGCGACACGATGTGGTTGAATATCTTATTAATAATGACGATTTTAGAGATTTGCTTTCAGAGCATGTTAAAAATATTGGTGATTTGGAGCGAATTATATCTAAAGTGGCTACTGGCAGAGTTAATCCGCGCGAAGTAGTTCAGTTAAAGATAGCTTTAACAGCCATCCAGCCTATTAAACAAGCTTGTCTCGAATCTGGTGATGCAGCACTTTTAAAAATTGGCGATCAGCTTAATCCATGTTTTGCAATACGCGATAGAATAGAAAAGGAATTAATGCCCGAAGCATCTGTTTTGTTAAGTAAAGGTAATTATATAGCAAGTGGAGTGTCTGCTGAGTTAGATGAATACCGTAAGCTGGCATATTCAGGAAAGGATTTTCTGGCTCAGATTCAACAACGGGAGATAGAACGAACAGGAATAACATCATTAAAGATTAGTTTTAATAATGTTTTCGGGTATTATATTGAGGTTAGAAATACACACAAAGATAAAGTTCCGGTTGAATGGATTAGGAAACAGACCTTAGTAAGTGCCGAACGCTATATTACCGAAGAGCTTAAAGAATATGAAACAAAAATTTTAGGAGCAGAAGAGAAAGCACTTGAGATCGAAAACCAGTTGTTTTTAGATTTGGTATCCAGTTTAACCGATTATATACAGGGTATTCAGCTAAATGCATTTCTAATAGCAAAGCTAGATTGTTTGCTATCATTTGCAATTATAGCCGAAGCGAATAAATATAATAGACCCGAAATAAATAATACCGATGTTATTGAGATTAAAGAAGGTAGGCATCCGGTAATAGAACAAATGTTACCTATAGATGAGCCCTATATTGCAAATGACATTCTACTCGATAATGATCAGCAACAAATTATTATGATTACTGGACCAAATATGTCGGGTAAATCTGCATTGTTGCGCCAAACCGCACTGATAGTTTTGCTTGCCCAGATTGGAAGCTATGTACCTGCCGAATCTGCTAAGATAGGCTTGGTTGACAAGATATTTACACGTGTAGGTGCATCAGATAATATATCGTTGGGAGAATCAACATTTATGGTCGAAATGCATGAGGCAGCAAGTATTCTTAATAACCTATCTCATCGAAGTTTGATTTTGCTTGATGAAATTGGCCGTGGAACAAGTACTTATGATGGTATTTCAATTGCATGGGCTATGGCCGAGTATATTCACGAACATCCTACAGCAAAAGCAAAAACACTTTTTGCAACCCATTACCATGAGTTAAATGAAATGGAAAAATCATTTGACAAGATAAAAAATTATAATGTATCGATAAAGGAGCTTAATGATAAGGTGATTTTTCTGAGAAAACTGAAAAGAGGAGGGAGCGAGCATAGCTTTGGTATACATGTTGCACAAATGGCAGGTATGCCCAAAAGCGTTGTAAATAGAGCAAATGAAATTCTTAGAGATCTCGAAAAATCGGGACAAAAGGATTCTTTGGCAAAACCTGTTGGCGAAATAGCTCAGCATCGCGAAGGTTATCAAACAACAATTTTCCAGTTAGATGATCCAGTACTCAAACAAATTCGCGATGAGATTAGAAAGCTAGATATTAATAATCTTACACCCGTTGAGGCTCTGAATAAACTAAATGATATTAAGCGACATATAGGATTGTAGCAAAGAAATAAGAAAAACAAACACATTTTTTGAGAATAATTTTTTGTGAAACAAAAATTTTAGATATATTTGCAGTCGCAAAATGCGAGAATAGCTCAGTTGGTAGAGCACGACCTTGCCAAGGTCGGGGTCGCGAGTTCGAGTCTCGTTTCTCGCTCTTTTTTTATTACTGATGCCCAGGTGGTGGAATTGGTAGACACGCAGGACTTAAAATCCTGTGGCCATTAGGCTGTGCGGGTTCAAGTCCCGCCCCGGGTACAAAAAGCCGATGATTTCTCATCGGCTTTTTGTTGTTTAATAAAATTTTGTTTAGTTGTGGTACATATTTTGTGAACAAAAAATGTAATTTTAATTTATAGAAAACTAAACTTTATATAATCATGATTAGAAAAATTAACTTATTTGCTTTATTTGTTATAGTACTGGGGGTTTCAGTAAATGCTCAAACGTATGTTATTCAGGTTCGACCTCCTATGTCCGATACTTGGGGTTATGCTAACCTTGAAGGGGAAATAATTATTGAACCACAGTTTAAAAAATGTTACGAATTTTCTAATGAAGGCGTAGCTCTGGTGTATTTTTCTATAAAGAACTCGTACAAAATTGTTACATTGAATGGTGAAATAATTGATCTTGAAAATCCTGACATAATTGTAAAAGATTTACTTGGCTATCTTCCAAGTGGTTTTAATAGTGGATTAGTGACTGTACGTATTGGCAAAAAGTGGGGATACATGAATACCCAAGGTAAAATTTCAATCCCTCTTCAATACGATTTTGCTTCGGATTTTAATAATGGTAGTGCTGTTGTAAGAAAAGGAAATCAGTTTTTTGTAATTGATGTAAATGGCAATGAATCATTTGTTGATGTGCCAGATGTTAAAAAAGTGAAAGATTTTGCTGAAGGTTTAGCTCCCTATGAAACATCAAAAGGTTTTTCTGGATTTATAAATTCTGATGGTAAAGTAGTAATCCCGGCACAATTTACGGGAGTAGGTTATTTTAGCTCTGACATGGCCTGGGCTCGAAAAAATAAAGATTTGATAGGATTCATTAATACAAATGGAGAATGGGTAATTCAACCACAGTTTCTTGCAGCAAAAAACTTTGATGCTGAAAGTGGATTGGCTCGTGTTAAGTTAAATGATGAATGGTGGTATACAGATAAATCTGGTAATTTAATAAGACCTGAAAGCGCTGACAAAACGGATGATTTTAAGGAAGGTCTTGCTCAGGCATCAGTAAATGGGAAGATTGGTTTTTTGAATAATCAAATGGCTTGGTTTATTGAACCTCAGTTTGAAGCTGCCCGTGATTTTAAGAATGGATTTGCTGCAGTTAAAAAGGATGGTGCTTGGGGGGTAATAAACCAAAATGGAGAATGGGTTATTCAACCTCAATTCGATAGTGTTAAAGATGTTGCTTTAGTAGAATAAGATATAATAGACTAGTGCATAAAAAACCGATGAGATAATCATCGGTTTTTTGTTTTGTGATAATTATATAAATAGTTAATACATCTCCTTATTTCTTCATCTATGATGTTGAAAATTGTAATTCGCCGCATAATATATTCAATAAATCAATTACAAATCCTGCGTTGATAAAATGAGAACGAAATACTTATTTGAATCTAATTTTATTATTTAACATAAAAAATCTAGTTGTTTTGGAATTTTATTTTTGAATTTAATTACTACAAGTTGAGTATTTTTAATTAAAAAAATACTACAGAAATACTACAAGTTTGAATTTGATCTTAAATATTAAACTACAAATAGAAGGTAAGAAATTAAAAATAAAATAAATAACAAAATAAATAACACTACAAAAGAAATGGATAAATAATGAGAACACTATAAAGCAAAAACAGTATAAAGATAATATTGTAATTTGGTACCACTTTTAGAAATTAAAATTTGAAATCTATGTTTAGTTTTAAAAATGCTAAAAAGTCAATTGATCTGATTGAGGAATTTCTAACCTTAATTGATCAAGGAAGCCTTATATTTAAAGAAGGTGTTAAAAATTATCTTCAAGGAAAAAGAGAAAATTTTGAGGATAACCTTAAAACAATTGCCAATTTATCCTCAGATGCTGATATTAAGAAAAGAGAGATAGAGAATATCTTATATACACAGTCTCTAATGCCTCAACTTAGAGGTGATATTTTAAAACTTTTAGAAGAGCTAAACAATATTATAGATTTGGCAAAATCAAACTTAATTGAGTTTGATGTTGAAGTACCTTTAATTCCTAGCGAACTTAATCAAGATTTAATAAAACTATCAGAGCTTTCTGTTTTTGCCATTGATTCATTAATTCCCGCCGCCAGGGCATATTTTAGAGATCCTGAATCTGTAAAAGAACATTTGCATAGAGTATACCTTTATGAAAAGGAGGCTGACAAGTTAGCCCTTTCAATTAAAAGACGTGTATTTCAGGAGATGATTCAATTGAAGCTAAGTGAGAAAATTCACTTACGTTATTTCACCCTACATATCGAAATATTGTCTGACGTTGCTCAGAAAGCAGCTGATTTACTTTCTATTATGGCTATTAAACGAACAATTTAGCAAATGTTTATTATTTTAGTAATAATATCAAGTGGGTTATTTCTTGGATGGTTGCTTGGATCAAAGGATACGGTAAATCTTTTTGGCTCCTCAGTTAGTTCACAAAGGCTCAATTTTAAAAAAGCAGCGATAATAGCAAGTGTACTAATAATTATTGGTGCAATATTTCAAGGTAGAGGCACTACTGCAACAATACAAAGTCTCGGAAATATTACTGAACCTGCGATAGCATTTATTGTTGTACTAAGTGCTGCATTAGTAGTTCTTGTTTTTACCAGATTTAATATTAAAGTTTCTACTAGTCAGTCCATAGTTGGAGCAATTGTTGGATGGAGCCTTTTTACGCAGGGTAATATTAATTTAGGTATAATATCTAAGATTGTATTAGCATGGATTCTCGCCCCGGTTTTTGGAGTAATTGTTGGTGCACTTCTGTTTATTCTTATACGATGGTTTATTAATAAGTCGAATATACATGTAATTAAACTCGATTTTTATCTTAGAATTACCTTAGTTATAGCTATTGCTCTTGCTGCTTTTAACTTAGGAGCCAATAATATTGGAAATGTAATTGGTGTTTTTTCCAATTATGCACCAGCTCTTTTAATAAACTTTGGAATCTTTACCCTTGATGGATTACAAATACTTTTTCTACTAGGTGGAATCTCCATTTCGATAGGTATTTATAGCTTTAGCAAAAAGGCTGCTATTGAAACAGGAAGTGGAACTTTCTCTCTTGTGCCAGAAACAGCAGTCGTTGTTCATCTTGTGCAAGCAATTGTTTTATTTGTATTTTCATCATTATGGCTTTCTAATATTCTTGGATCCTTCGGATTACCTCAAATTCCTTTGGTCCCTGTTTCGAGTACTCAAATAGTTATTGGTGCTATAATAGGTATAGGAATAGTTAAAGGTACACGCGAAATTGAAATTAAAACTCTTGCTGGTATTGGATTGAGCTGGATAACTACACCGTTAAGTGCCGGACTACTTACAACTGCTTTTCTTTTTATTATTGAGAGAACTTTTGGGTTTCCATCAAAACTGGAAAAATTGGATCAGGCTGTAAGAAGTATTGATACTGAAAAGTTGGTAGATAGCTCTACGAGAATAAATATGGTACTGCCAGGAATTATTATTCTTATAGCTTTACTTATTGTGGTATTTATATTCTTCATTTTCAGACAACAAAAGCTCCGTTTAAAAATGGAACGAGATATTCTAATTCAACAAAATCAGCTTTATCAATCGCAAAAAGCGATGAATGATTTGGAAATGAGGGCTGCAGCAGTTGAAAATGAAGCTCTTAATATTAAGCTTCAGGCCAAAAGGAAAGAGTTTATGGATATTGCATTTAATATTAATGAACAGCATGCTTTTCTAGAGAAAATATCAACTGGATTAAACGAAATTATTGAGATAAATAATCACGATGATCGGACTAAAAGACTTAAAGACTTGTCTCTAATGATAAGGCAAAAAATGTCTTTTTCGAAAGAGAAAAAGGAATTCTATACTCAGATTGAAGATATCCACAAAGATTTTCACACAAAATTGAAAACATCATTTCCTAAACTTACAGAAATGGATAAACGTTTGGCAGGATTGCTAAGATTAAATTTATCTACCAAAGAGATTTCATCATTATTAAATATTTCGCCAAAGAGTGTCGAGATATCAAGATACAGGCTAAAAAAGAAATTGAAACTAGAAAAAGAAGATAACTTATTAAAATTTATTAGTAACCTTTAATTAATTATTCTATGAAAAAAGTAAACAGTTTTTTAATGATTTTGTTCCTGGGGATACCTTTTCTATGGAGCAGTTCAGTGAACGGACAGGAAAATGATACTACTACCCGTTACAACCAATATGGAGTTAAGGTAAACCGAACACCTTTGCTGCCTGAAGAGCGAAATGGGACCCTTGTTCTTGAAGCTAAAGACAAAAGCTATAAGATATGGTATGATGCCCGCGTGCAGGTAGATGGAGCTATGTTTTATGGAGATACCTATAATGATATTGGTAATGGTACTTCAATCCGAAGAGCACGATTTGCTGTTAAAGCTGAGTTTGCTAAAAACTGGTATGGCGAATTTGATATGGATATATCAAACTCAGAGCTCGAATTAAAAGATGCATACGTAAAATATTTTAACGATGCCGGACTCGAGGTACAAGTTGGTAATTTTAAAGAAGGTTTTTCTATGGAAGCAACAACAACTTCGCGTTACCTTACTTTTATTGAGCGACCAAATGCAGTTGCTACTTTTGCCCCTTCACGACATATTGGTGTAGCTGCATCATACAGTAAAAACTGGTTATTTGCAATGGGGGGTGTGCATTTCCAAGAAGTTGGTGGTTTAGAAGAAAGAATCTTTTCAGAGGATAATAACAAAGACGTTGGTATGGACGAAGGCTATTCATATACAGGAAAAGTAGTTATTATGCCTTTTCATAAAGATAATAGAATGGGTCTTCATCTTGGTGGAGCTTATTCATATCGCACTCCAAAAACCGATGCCGAAGTTCCTTATACTTTAAGATATAGCACAAGATCTCTTACATCTATCAATAGAAAAAAATACATGGATACTGACCTTATGGGCGATGTTGATTATGCTACCCTTACCGGATTAGAGTTTGCAGGATATTATGAGGGACTTCGATTACAGGGAGAATATATGATGAGCAGCGTAGTAAAAGATAAAGATCTGCCAACAGAAAACTTTGATGGATTTTATGTGTTTGGAACATATTTGTTATTTGGTGGTAAATATAACTATGATAAAGGTGCAGCTGAATTTACTCAGCCAACAAGAGGTAAAGACTGGGGCGATGTCGAATTAGCTTTGCGTTATGATTATTTGAATCTCAATAGCGATGTTGATCAGGTAATGGGTGGTTCTGGCGAAGGCTATACCCTTGGCTTAAACTATTATATTAACAATAATGTTAAGATTATGCTTAACTACATCTACATGAATCACGACCGTTGGGCAAATGGAAAAAACAAACTGTTTGTTGGGTATGATGAGAATGGTGAATTAACCAAAAATCCAAGAAATGTTGTAGATTCTAATGGTTCTGCTGGTGAAGATTACAGCATTCTTTCCATCAGATTTGAAGTTGATTTTTAATAATTACCTAAAACTTAATAATTCACAGTTATGAAAAAATATCTATTTATATTAATTATAGCACTGGTAGCATTTAGCTTTACAAGTTGCGTAGAAGATGAGGTTTTTATTGATGAGACAGTAATAACCGAATCAGCCATATTTATTAATGAAGCCTATTCCAGAGGTGTAGAGGGAGACCCGGATTGGGTTGAACTTTATAATAGTTCTGACGAAGCTATTGATATAAGCAATTATAAAATATATGATAATCCCTCAAAAACTCCAAAATCATTTCCTGCGGGTTCGATTATCCAACCTAAGGGATTCTTTGTAATCGTTGTTGATGCAGGTGAAAACGGTTTTGGTTTATCCAGTGGTGGAGATCTTATTTACCTGGAAAATGATCTTGGTGAAGTAGTCGATAATATCGAATTGCCAGCTCTTCCAGTTGGGTTATCTTATTCGAGAATACCAGATGGTAGCGATACATGGGCTTTGGCAAACCTTACAAAAGGAACTGAAAATAGCAATACAAATGAAGCTCCTGCTTTCGAGGCTGATGTCATTGTTACCGGAATGGTTAACGATAACCAACGTTTTCAGTATGATATCGTTGTTATTGATGCTTCAGGTATTAGTGATGTAAAATTATGGATGCAGACTTCAACAGATGTATATTATACAAGCATGGCTCCAATGGGACAAGGTGAATACACAATCGTTCTTCCGCTTTTAACCAAAGGTGATGCAGTTAAATATTATATCGAAGCTACTGATAAAACCGGTTTAATGACTACTTTTAAACCTGCAGATGCAGATTATTATACATTTACTGTTGTTGATGGTCTTGCTATTTTTAATGAGGTTGAATTGTCAAACGAAAATCCATCACCATTTGAAGATATTACTGTAACTGTTGATGTATACGACAGGAGCGGAGTTGATGCAGTTCGTTTATATTATTTAGTTGATGATGAGGTTGCTGGAAATAAAATTACAGTTGACTTAACCCTAACTGGAGATGTTTGGACTGGTGTTATTCCTGGACAAGCTGATGAATCTGTAATTAGATATTACATCAGAGCTACTGACAATTCATCTGTAAAATCATATTATCCCGTTGAGGAACTTAATGCTGTTGGAGAGATTATTGGTGATTTTGACCATGATGACGGATCTACCTGGCCAAGTATTACAGTTGCACCAATTCCTTTGTTAAACCAATTGGTGATTAATGAGATTCAGGCATCTGGAGTTCCTTATGACTTTATTGAATTGTATAATGGAACAACTGCTTCAATTGATATTAGTGGATACAAAGTATATGATTCAGGAGGCATAGGTGTTGCATACGTTATTCCTGCGAGTACTTCAATTGCAGCTGGAGGTTTTTATTTAATCGAAACAGGATCGGGTTCTCCTCAGGGACAATTCGGAATATCATCATCAGGTGAAGATATTACACTGGTAAATGCATCGGATGTTATTGTTGACCAATTATTAAAGATTAATTGGCCAGGTGTTCCTCTTGTGGCTCGTAAGAAAGACGCTGCTGATTTGTGGGTAGTTCCTGCGGCTGAGACAAAAGGTACAACAAATAATATTTAGAGTAATTGAGAGATTCTAAACAGGGATTTATAAGAATGAAATCGCAATTAATAAATAATTGCGGTTTCATTTCAAAAAATGTATTGTTAATTGCAGCAATGATCTTGTTTTTTGGATCTTGTAGTGATTCAGATGATGACAACTATGCTATACTTAAACCAATAGAATCTCATAAACTTGATATTCTGGAAACTTCAGATTTATGTTTTGGATCTACAACAAGTGTTTTATATACAGTAAGCGATAATAGTGCAAAAGTGTATAAAATATCAACATCAGGCCGGACATTAGCTGAGTTGCAATTTACCGGAAATGATCTGGAAGGTGTTTGTTTTGTTGATAATCAATTCTTGTATGTTGCTGAAGAGCGTCTGCGTAAAATTGTAAAACTCGATTTACAAGGATCGTTTATTTTAGAAAAAACTATGTCAGTAGAGCAAAATGTTGAAAATGAGGGATTAGAAGGTATTTCATATGCTACATTTAATCAGCATTTTTATATAATTAATGAGATGAATCCTTCATTGTTGATTGAAACCGATAAAAATTTTAATTTGCTTGCTAGTTATACATTAACATTTGCCAAGGATTATTCAGGTATTTGTGTTGATAATATAAATCAGCAATTATGGATTGTAAGCGATCTTTCGGCAACTGTAAACAAATGCTCTTTGCAAGGACAAGTAATTGAAAGTTATAATATACCTGTAACCAATCCAGAAGGAATTGCATTTAATCCTTCAGATAGTATATTGTATATTGTCAGTGACTCTCAATCAATGCTTTATAAATTTAAAATTAAGTAATAAAAAAATAATATGTCAAAAGAAGATTTAAAAATAGGCGAAATATCAAAACCAAGATTTGAGTTCAGATCGTTTGGGCAGGACTTTGATGAAGCACATTATCGCATGTCTCGCTTTTCGATGCCTGTGCCCGAAAAAGTTTGGGAAAGGTATTCCGACGAAATATATATTCTATCGCGTACCAATGATATTAATAATACCAAAATACGTGATGGAAAGATGGATATCAAAACCTATGTACAAACAGTTGATGGTCTTGAACAATGGAATCCATTGATGAAAGGTGAGTTTCCTATTCAGTCATCGATACTTAAGAACGAAGTATTTCCTGCGTTTCAGGTTACAATGCCCGAATTGAAGAAAGATGTTTACACTTTCGATGAGTTTATGGAAATGATCTATAATCATCCCGACCTGGCTGCTGTTAAGGTACATAAACAACGATTCGGATATATGGTTAACAATACCATCTGCGAGTTTGGCGAAGTACTTATTAATGGAGCAAGTGTATATACAATAAACTCTGAATCAACCGAGGTTGAAGATATCAAAAAAACAATTAAAGATATCGGCCTCGAAGGAGTTGAAAATATCAATTACTTACAGGCAATAAAAAGAGTAATCGGAATGATTAATAAACCTTTGGCAAACTAGTAGTAATCCATAACATTTAATAATATGGCTCAAGAAATAGAACGTAAATTTTTGGTAAAAGGCGAATTTAAGAAGTTTGCTGCCAAACAAACCCGTATTACTCAGGGTTATTTAAGCTCTGTGCCTGAACGAACAGTGCGTGTGCGGGTAAAAGGAGATAAAGGATTTATTACTGTTAAGGGTGTCGGAAATGCAAGTGGTGCAAGTCGTTACGAATGGGAAAAGGAAATTCCTGTAGCCGAAGTAATGGAGCTTCTTAAGATTTGTGAACCTGGAGTGATCGATAAAACACGTTACAATATCCCGGCAGGTAACTTCACTTTTGAGGTTGATGAGTTCTATGGCGAAAACCAGGGCTTAATAGTTGCCGAAATTGAGCTAAAATCCGAGTCGGATGTTTTTGAAAAACCCGAATGGCTTGGCGAAGAGGTTACCGGTGACAAAAAGTATTACAACTCTATGTTAATGAAAAATCCTTATACAAAGTGGTAAATTAGGGTTTTAGGTTGATTGATTTCCTGCACAGGTTTATGATTTACTAGCCTGTGCAGGTTTTTACGATAATTAGTAACACATAAAAGGAAGCAGAATGGCAGATCAGATAGTAAATACAGAAAGAAGTGAGCAGTTCGATTTATTAGATATGCATAACTACCGAATCGAGAAGCTACCAAAACGAAGCAAAGGCAAATTTGAAAAATGGTTGACCATTATTGGGCCTCCATTAGCAATAGTATCATTTGTGTTGTTTGCCTTTATTATTAAACTACCATTTTTACAAAATATTGATCCTGCCAGATTAACCGAAGAGGGAAGAAAGGTTTTTGATAAGATTGGACCAGAAGCTTTTTCGCGAACCAATGCCATTATGTTGGGTATATTTTTGGGTAGCATAATTCTTTGGATTACCGAAGCTATTCCAAATTATTTAACATCGCTTATTCTTATTGTTTCGCTTGTTTTAACAGGAGTGTTGCCCGAGAAAAAAGCATATGCCGAATTGGGGCATCCTGTAATGTGGTTAAATATTATGTCGTTCGTATTGGCGAGTATGCTTGTTGCAACAGGTGTGGCAAAACGATTTGCCCTCTGGTTCATTCTAAAATTTGGCAAAAGTGCGAGTGCCATTTTTCTGAGCTTCTTATTTATAAATGTTGTGTTGTCAATATTTATTTCTGCAACAACTGCAAAAGCAGCTATTTTGTTACCAATCTTTATGGTTATTGCAGCTATTTATGGTGCACGCGGCAATAATCACAGAAATAATTTTGGACGTAGTATTGTGCTTCAGAATTTGTTTTACATAAATATTGGTGCCAGTGGTTTTCTTACCGGTTCAGGTGCAAACTTATTGGCTGCAGCACTTATTGGAGGCGCTATTGGTGGCAATATCTTTTTTAGTGACTGGATGATGGCCATGTTTCCTATCATGTTAATCATGATGTTTTTGGGTTATTTGTTGGCTATGAGGGTGTTTTTCCCTCTTTCTCCATCAGAGCGTTTGCCACAGATCGAAGGTGGAATGGAGCGATTAAAAAGTGAATACGATAAACTCGGTAAGATTAGTTTCCTGGAAAAGAAATCAGTAATAATTTTCCTTTTAATATTAGCATTTTGGGCTACTGACAAAATACATGGAATTAGTCCAACAGCCGTTGCTTTTGTTGGAGCTATTATAGCCTTATTGCCACGAATTGGAGTAGTTAAATGGAATGATGTTGATATACCATGGCACCTTATGTTGTTCTCGGCTGGTGCATATACATTGGGCGCAGGTTTGGCAGTAACAGATCTTCCGGCTATAAGTGTAAACGCCTTTTTTGATCACCTTGGAATAGGAAACGAAACAGCTTTCTGGAAACTATATCTACTCTTGACTGGAGTTATGGTAGCTAGTGCATTATTGTTTCAATCAAAAACTATGCGTGCCATGATTTTTGTTCCTATTGCTATTGGTGTAGCTGGTAGATTCGGTTTAAGTATTATTAGCCTTGCTCTTCCTGTGGCTTTTATGATTGAACATGTGTATGTGTTGCCATTTAACAGCAAACCAGCGGCATTGCTTTATGAAACCGACCATTATAGTATTACCGATACATTCAAGTTTGGTTTTACAATGATGGTTATTGCATGGGTTCTGAATATTATTGCCGGCGAAACATGGTTTAAGTTCCTCGATATTACACCAAATGGTGTTTTTGGAATATTCTAAAATAGATGTTGATAGCAACCAAACAATTAGGTAACTTTAACTTTATTTAATATGTAAAACGATGCTTAATATTGCTTTATTTGGTCCTCCAGGAGCAGGAAAGGGAACACAATCTGAACGATTAATTGAAAAATATAAGTTGTTTTATATTTCAACCGGAGATATGCTTCGGAAAGAAATTGCTGAAAAGTCACAACTTGGACTCGAAGCTAAAAGTATTATAGCCTCAGGAGGATTAGTATCAGACGAAATTATTGTACAAATCATTGAAAAAACGATAAAAGAAAATCAAGAATCAAAAGGATTTTTATTCGATGGCTTTCCGCGTACATATATTCAGGCTTATATTTTAGAAGGATTAATGATTAAGCTTAATACATCGTTGAATTGTTTAATCAGCCTTGAGGTTGACGAAGATGAATCTGTCGCCAGGCTTTTGGAAAGAGGCAAATCGTCTGGTCGAACCGACGATAATGAAAGTGTTATTCGCAATCGATTAAAGGAATACTATGACAAAACATTACCTGTACTAAAGTTTTATAAAGATAAAGGTATTTATTTTCCAATAAATGGGGCCAATAGCATTGATAAAGTTAATAATGATATTTGCGATGTTTTACAAAATGAATTAAGTAAAAGATTGTTAAATATTGTTCTGTTTGGACCTCCTGGTTCTGGAAGAGGATCTCAAGGAATGGCATTGGCAGAAAAGTATGGATTAGAATATGTGGCAACAGGTAAAATGCTTGAACAAGAGATTGAAAAAAAGACAAAAATAGGAAAGAGAATTCAAGAGCTTTATGAAAATGGACAATTGGTTCCTGATGAAATAGTTGTTCAATTAATTGAACAGAAAATTGAAAACTCGAAAGGAATTAAGGGTTTTATTTTTAAAGGGTTTCCCAGAACTCTTGTTCAATCCTACATTTTGGATGGCTTGCTTAAAAAACACGGATCTGCAATTTCAGAAATTATTGAAATAGAAGTTCCAACTCTTGAACTTATTTCTCGCTTAGATGCCCGAAGTAAAACGGATCGTTGCATGCCATATGATAATAGCACTGCGAAGATTGTAAAGCGCTTGCAAGAACACGAAACAAAAACAGTTCCTGTGATACAAAAATACAATCAGCAACACGGAGTAAAAAAGATTGATGGAATGGGAACGTTTGAGGAGGTCTTTGAGAGGCTCTCAAAAGAAATAGAAAGAGGATTTAGAAAAATTTAATTACGCTTTACTTATATTCTTTTCTTTATAAAGATACTAACTGGGTTTTTAGAATCTTTCAATTAAATATTGAATTAAACAGTAAAATAATAAGATCTAAAAGATGTTTGTTAAAGTATATAACGATATTGTCAATTTCTTAAGCTTTGCGAATAACCTTCGTGATTTGCGGAAAAAGATCAATCTCAGGATAGATATTCCTGAAATGATTACCCAGTTTCCGGGCTCACATCCTAAAGGTTTTATTAAAGAGTTTAAGAAACGACGAACCACAATTCTCGAATCGTACTTACTGTTAACTAAAAACCTTGAATCAGTAAACTATAACGAACGATTAAAGGCTTTACGCTTGTTGGCTGAGCATATTATTTATTCCCGTTCGCTAAAGATGCCCCTAAATACAGCTCGGGTTCAGCTGGCATTAATGAAAGAAGTAATCAAAAACCGCGATAACAAAAGAATTCAACTCGAGTTAATGCACGATTTTTCGGTTTCCTCGTTTGGTCATCCACGCGTTATCAGGAGATTTTTGAAAAAGTTCGATATTATAGAAGTGCCCGAAACAGGCGACGAACTTAAAGATCTTAAAATGGGCTGGGATTTTCATGTACACGATAATACATCGTATGGCCGCAAAACTCCTATTCAGCTTATAATCGATGCCTTTATTAAAGGAATATCAGAGCTAACGGTTGCTTATACAAATCTCGATCACGAGGAGGCAATTAATGAAATACTCGAAGCAGGTAAAATTCTTGGTATTAAAGTAAATATTGCCATTGAGTTCTCGGCAATTATCAACGGATTCAGATTTCATTTTCTATATGTTTTGCCTGGTTTTTCAAATAAACCAAAAAAATTTAAAAAGTTTCTGAAACAAAAATCAGATGATTATAAGCATTTCTTAAAAGAGCTTGACGAAAGTGATAAGAAAAGAATAAAAACTATTGAACTATTTATCGATAATTTCAATAAAACTCATTTACCTCAAATTAACGAAGGCTACTCCAGCGATTCTATCTACTATTTGCATCCCTTATCGCTGCATGATGATAACAGTGGTTTGCCCAAAATATATTCTGCCCGTCAGCTGGGCGAATTGCTTTATCCCAAACTTCGAAAAGTAATTGAAAACAGGGCTCTGCAAATAACAGCTATAAAACTTAAAGCCGACAAGAAACCAGAGCTTTTTGTTAAAGACGAGATTGAAGCTATAAACAAAAAGTTCTTACAAATCCGAAATCAGTTCAGAGATCTGGATCCCGAAAAAATAAGACTTGAGTATTTTGCTTCAGCTGATATTGCTATTCCAGCTACATCAGTTAGTAGCCTCGACGACATTTTTGATCTGGCGAAAAAATCCGAAGGAAATATTAAGCTAGTACAACCTTTACAGAATGGTCTTGAGGCGGCTATCAATATGATTCTCGATAACTACCGATTAATTACTCATACCGAGATTTTTAATATTCACGATACAATCGAAACCAAAGAAAGCGATTTTATCCTGTTTACCCAGTTTGTTAAATTGCTGAATGACGGAAATAAAGATTCGGTACTTGATTTCTTAAGTAAAAACAATATTAACATTAATCATTCCGGATTAAATAAAACGCTGGAATATATAAAAAGCAACAAGCTGATACCAGCAATAGGCAGTGATGCTACCGGCCGATCGACACTGGCTCCGGGTATGGGTTTTGTTATGGAAAACCGGTTACCAAAATACCAGCGTAATTTTTTTAAAAAGCGACATTATAATATGCCTCGCGAGGTTTCTGAACTTATGTATCAGCTTGCCAGAGTGCCAAAAACAACTCTTAAAGGAATTGAAACGGCCAATATTATTTGTTTAGGAAAGCTCGATTCAAGTAAAAAGAACCTACTCGGCGACGAAAAAAATGAAAAGCCTATAGCACCAATGCAAGCATGGGAATATCTTAATCCGGTAATAAAAAATTTTATTTTTATACTTATCGGATTTGTTCCGGCATATTATATTCTTGGATACGAGTATGCATTGCTTTGGTTTGCCATTACCGGATCACGCAATATGTTTGTCGATGTAATTTCGGGTAACGGATTAAATCCCACCGAATGGCGATATCAGGATATTAACTGGGGGAATGTAGCGCAATCGCTTTTCTGGACAGGTTTTTCGGTACCCATTTTGGGTTTTGTAAAAACCAATTTCGACCTTGTTTGGACAGGTCCGCACGAAGGAACACTTTTTGAGTTTGTGAAGTTCTTTTTCATAAACATCTCCAATGGTCTGTACCTCGCTTCGCATAATTATATAAGGGGTTTTGATAAAGTAACCATCCGTGGAAATTTATTCAGAAGTATTATTGCATGGCCCTTTGCAACCTTATTTTCTCCCATTGGCAATGCCCTTGGCATACCAAGTATTGTGCAGGCAAAATTCTGGTCCGACTTTGTAGCATCAATTATCGAAGGTACAGGAAAGTATAAAAATATTATAAAGCTAAATTATAATATTTTGAAAAAGCTTGTTCCCGATTTTCAGAGCGATGATGACGAAACGGTTAAGCTGGCAACGCTCGATTTAATATACTTTGTTCAGGAAAGCACAAGAACAAAAACAGTACTAAAAAAACAGATAATACCACAGCAACGCTTTTTTACAAAATGGAAAAACAAGTTAAAAGGAAAAAAGAAAAAGACAGAACCTCTGGATTCTTATTACGAACTCAAAAAACGAATAAATCATCCCGAAGGATACAATGAATTGGTGAATTATATAATAGAGCATTACAACCGAGAACAAAGTCTTTATTTATTAAAACTTGTATCAGAAAATTATTACAATCTTCAATTGTGGCTAAAAAATTTGTTGTAAATTTCATAATTCAAATCATTAAAACTGATTTTTATGAAATATTATAACTTCAAAAATCTATTCACCATAGTATTTTATTTGCTGCTTGTTTTAACTTTTTCTACTTGTCAGGAAGACGATTCGGATGATATCGACAGCCTTGATATTCTGGATAAGATTAGATCTCTTAATGGAGTAAGCGTTACCGAAACACAGCCAAAAAATGAGTATTCCCGGGCTTTTATAATCGACATTACTCAGCCTGTAGATCATAATAATCCAGATGGAGCCACATTCACGCAACGTGTTTATCTAAATCATGTTAACGAATCAATGCCAATGGTTTTTGCTCCGAATGGATACCAAAGTACAACAAATTCAACACAGGAGATAGAAGCCTTGCTACAAACTAACAGCTTGCATGTAACCCATAGGTATTTTAATGATTCAAGACCTAATCCACTCGATTGGCAGTATTTAACCATAAAACAATCTGCCGACGATCATCACGCTATTGTAAGTTTGTTTAAAAAGATTTATAAAGGAAAATGGATAAGTAGTGGCGTAAGCAAAAGCGGAATAACCTGCCTTTTTCATCGAAGGTATTATCCCGACGATGTGGACGCAACCATTGCCTATGTGGCACCGTTTACTTTTGGAGTAAAAGATTTACGATATCCTGAATACCTGAGTCATATTGGTTCCGAAGGATGTTTTGCAAAGCTCCAGGCAGTGCAGATTTATGTGTTGAAACACAAACCTGAAATCCTAAACTTAATTAGTAATACACAGCAAAGCGATAGTTATACTTATTCTATGGACAGAGATTTATTGCTTGAGTTGATAATTATGGATTATCCATTCGTTTTCTGGCAATATTCTAACTATAGCTGCGAGTCGATTCCCGATACGGCAACCAGCAATGTCGAAGCAATTTATGCACATTATACCAGAATTGTTCCAATCAGTGCGTGTTCAAATGAAAATCTGTCTTACTTCGAGCCATACACATATCAGGCTATTACTGAGTTAGGCGCTCCCGCATATCAAACCGACTATTTAAAACCTTATTTAACAGAAGTAGATCCTGATGCAACCGGAAATCCAAACTATGAGCTTGTGGCACCAACCGGAGTATCCTATTCGTTTACAAGCTCCACTGTGCCCGAAATTTATAGCTGGCTTCAGAATGAGGGCGATAGAATTATTTATATCTATGGAAAGAATGATCCATGGTCAGCCGGAGCAATTGAACTAACTGGTGCTGCCGATGCCATATTTGTTATGCAGGATGGAGCAAATCACAGGGTTAAAATAGCTGATCTGGATAATCCTGAAATTGTTTATAATGCGCTCGAGAATTGGCTTGGAATTGATATTCCATCCACCAAAAATGGAAAAAAATCAACTGATGTTGATGAACAAAAACATTTTAGGTTAGATTCATAAACAATAAAGAGAGGATGTTTTTAATTATGCATCCTCTTTTATATATTCTTTTAAGTTGTTGTTTTTTTGTATAATTATTCATTCGCAATTTCCCAGACATTCAAAAAAGTAAGCTTAATAATATCTACCATCTTATTCCAGTTAATATCATCGGTTTCGTCAGTAGGAGTGTGGTAGTCTGCTGGAAAGCCTGCCATAAAATACATAATTGGAACATTTTTTGCCGAGAATGATGAATGATCGCTACCTCCACGAGGATTTTCTGATGGTCGATAAATCATTTTCAGATTAAGATTGTAATCTGTGATATTTTTTGCAGACATTGTTTCAAACTTCTCAAATGATTTGGTGTAAACTAAGCGGGCTTGATTTTTCAATGAGTCATTTGGCGAATCCTTGCTTATCATATCATAATTTACATAAAGCTTTACTTGATCAATTTTACCTCCATAGGGTTTGTCTGTAAAATATTTTGATCCTAATAATCCTCTTTCTTCGCCTGTCCATGCAGCAAAAACAATAGTTTTTCTGGGTTTAACTCCTGATGCAGCAAAGGCTTTGGCTAGCATCCAAACACCCACTGTTCCTGATGCATTATCGTCGGCTCCATTCCATACAAATCCATCGTTTGTTCCTAAATGATCATAATGCCCTCCAATTACAATAATCTCATCTTTATTTTCTCCTTCAATTACACCCAGTACATTACGTGTATTAATTAACTCTGTTGTATTGTTAATACTTATTTTTAGCTTTGCATCTTTCACTATTTTTGATTCGGGTTTTAATGTCGATGCTACTTTCTTTTCAAAGCGGGTAATGTTAATACCAGTATTCTCAAGTAGCTTATTTATCATTGTTGGATTTGCCCATATTTGCATTAACTCGTTTTTAATACTATCAGTTTTTATTTCTAATGACTGATTATATATCTTTGGAAATGGTTTTTCATTAAGGGCTAGCTGATTTGCGTCTTTGTTTATTGCCCAATTCTTAGTTTCTTCCTGATCGGCAATGGCAATAACTGCCAAAGCACCATTATCCATTGCTTTTTTATTTTTATTACGTTCAAGCATATAATCATTCCCATAGCTTCCTGAAAACCTCTTGTATCCTTCAGAATCTATGTCTTTGCTTCCTGGATATCCCGATAATCGAATAATAATTTTATTTTTAATATCAATTCCTCTGTAGTCATCATAACCAGATTTTTCATCTGTAAACCCATATCCTACAAAAACTACAGCTGCTGTATAGCTGATATTATTTGAATATGATGAGATAGAGTAGTCAATATTTTTTTGAAAAGTTAACTCCGAATTGTTTATTAAAAGGCTTATTTGTGAATTGTTTTCAATATATTTTATCATGGGTATATTCTGAAAATAGGTATTATATTCCTGAGGACGAACTCCTGCCCATCTTTGTGCACGCGTAGGTTGTGAAAATTCTTTATCGCCTGCAGGATCAATACCCATAAACTGAAGCATACTTGCCAAATAATCAGCAGCAATAAACTCCCCTTTTTCTCCTGTTGCCCGTCCTTCCATCCAGTTTGAGGATAAAAATTCCAATTGAGCTTCAATGGCTTTTTTATTTATTGCATCAAGTCCATTCTGAATGGCAGTTTCCTGAGCCTTTGCCGAGTTTGATAGTAAAGTAAAAAATAGAAAAAAAACGATAAAAAGGTAAAAGTTCTTCATGATTAAAATGTTATAATTACTATTTTTTGATATTTTTTAGATAAAAAGGTTTAACCATAGATAAAATCCAATTGCCAAGATGGATTTTCAAATATAAAGCATAACGAGTTTGTATTGTTAAGTATAGTAAAATTTATGAAATTGAGAAATAGGAAAATTATTGATTTTCAACAATGAAGACATTAGTTTGTTTTCCTTATTATTAATTTAGATTTTTTGGGCATCATAGATATGGAAAATTTTGTGTTCCATTAATTTGAAAAAATCAACACATTGTGCCCGAAAACTTTGTAAAACTAAAAGTGAGATTTCTATGGAGTATTTAAATATATTGATAACAGGTACAGGAAGTTATATTCCTACTCAAATTATTGAAAACAGTCAATTTATTAAAAATGCTTTTTTTGAAAAAGATAATACGCCCATAGAAAGTCCGGGAGAAGAAATAATAAGTAAATTTAAAGATATTACTGGTATTTCAGAACGACGATGGGTAACTGAAAACCAAAGCAACTCTGATATTGCCACAATTGCTGCAGAAGAAGCTATACAAAGTTCCGGAATAGATAGAGAATCAATCGATCAAATAATTATTGCACACAACTTTGGGGATGTTTTAAAAGATACAATTCAAACTGACTTATTACCTTGTATTGGAGCAAGAGTAAAGCATTTGCTTGGAATTAAAAATCCGCAATGTGTTGCATATGATATCATATTTGGTTGCCCTGGATGGATTCAGGGAGTTATTCAAGCCGATGCATTTATCCGCTCCGGTTTGGCAAAACGTTGTCTTGTTATTGGATCTGAAACACTTTCACGTGTAGTTGATAAATACGATCGCGATACAATGATTTTTTCCGATGGGGCTGGTGCTGCTATTATTGAAGGTATTATGGAAGATAAAAAACGTGGTATTTTATCTTCAGCAACAGTTACAGATACAGTAGAAGAAGCATATTATTTATACCTGGGTAAATCAAATGCACCAGAAAGTAATCCAGATATCCGATATATAAAAATGCATGGCCGCAAGATATATGAGTATTCGCTGAATAATGTACCACAAGCAATGAAAGTTGCTCTCGATAAATCAGGTATTGGAATTGAGAATGTTAAAAAAGTGCTTCTGCATCAGGCAAATGAGAAGATGGACGAAGCCATTGTGCAACGTTTTTTTAGATTATTTAAGATTAAGATTGATATTTCTGAAGTTATGCCAATGAATATTCATGAGCTGGGCAATAGTTCTGTAGCAACAGTTCCCACATTGTACGATATGATTTTAAAAGGTAAACTTAGCAATCATAAGATTAATTCCGGAGATATTCTTGTTTTTGCATCAGTAGGGGCCGGAATGAATATTAATGCAATTGTTTATAAACAGTAATTTCGTTTTATAGTTAAATTGGATTCTCATGCCAAACCAAGGCAGCGGCGCCTAAAATTGCTGCGTCATTTTCTGGCAGTGAGGAAGGTTTAATTTCTACTTTGTTTTTATAAATCACAAGCAGATAGTCTTCCATATAAGCTTTTGTTGGCTTAAAAATAAGATCGCCTGCATTGGCTAATCCGCCAAATAAGAAAATTGCTTCAGGACTGGTTATGGCTACAGTGTTTGCCAGCATTAATCCCAAAATTTTGGCTGTAAAATCAAATGCTCTAAGTGCAATAAGGTCATTCTCGAGAGCTGCTTTATAGATTTTCTCTGAGGTTATTTCTTCAATAGTAAACTTTCTAAGCACACTTGGTTCTTGTGTTTTCTCAAGCGATTCTATTACTGTTTTTACAATTCCAGTAGCCGAAGCATAGGTTTCCAAACAACCTTTGCGTCCACAGCCGCATTGGCGACCATTTGGGTCAACAATGGCATGTCCCAGCTCACCGGCAAATCCATCATGACCTAAAATTAGCTGCCCATTGGCAAAAAATCCGCTACCTAAGCCTGTACCTAAGGTAACCATAAAGAAATCACGCATATTTTTTGCCCCGCCGTATATTTTCTCTCCCATGGCTGCTGCATTGGCATCATTAGTGAGATAAGTTGGAACACAAATTTTTTCGCGCAGTAAATCAGCTAGTGGAATAATACCTTTCCACTTTAAATTGGGTGCAAATTCAATTGTTCCTTTGTAATAATTCCCATTTGGTGCCCCAATGCCCACCCCGATAAGTTTAAAATCTTCCCGATTTAAACCCTTTAATGAATGGTTTATACGAGTCGATAAATAATCGACAAAGCTATGTACTTCTTCAAATTCCTTTATTGGGAATGATTCTTTTAATTTTACCAATCCATCTTCAGTAACTAATCCATACGAAACATTTGTTCCACCTATGTCAATTCCAATTGCTAATCGTTGCATATACTAAAATTTTAATATGATCTCAAATTTGCAAAAAAAACGGCAATGAGTAATAAAAATAAAATGTTTTTATTAAAGAGCGAATCAACTTGATTGCTGTTATAAAATTATAACCCCAGTTTTTAGGCCGGGGTTATTAATTATTTATCAGTTATAGAAATACTAGCGTAACAATAATAACTCTCTTTTTCTTGAAACATATCCTTTCCAGCCATAAAATACTAAATAAGCATAACAGAAGATTGGAATAAAGTAGGATAGGTGGTATCCATGCAAAGAATCTGCTACAGCACCTTGCAAAACAGGAATTATGGCTCCGCCTAAAATCATCATTACAAGAAACGATGAACCCTGAGCCGTATTTTTCTCTAAATCTTTAATTGCTAAAGTAAAGATGTTTGACCACATAATCGAATTAAATAGTCCTATGCCAATTATTGTCCATAAAGCAACAAGCCCATTAGATACAAGGGTTGTAGTTAATAATCCAATTACAATTACTGCAAAAATAGCCAATGTCCTGCCTGGTAAGGATCTACCTATAATAAATCCGATGTAGTTTAATGCTAGAAAAATTAAAAATGGTGTTATTCTTTTAAATTCAAATGCATAGCCACTTTCAATATAAATAATACCATAAATAAGGAAAAAAGTAAGAATTGAGGTAGCCAGCATGTACAAATACTTCTTGAATTTCTCAATATGGCTCAGCGAAATAGCTCCAAGAAACCGTCCAATCATAGCTCCTCCCCAGTAGAATGCAAGAAAATTTTTAGCTTCCATCTCTGGGTAAGCAAGTATTTCGAAAGCATAATTTATAAATGAACTTCCAATAGTTACTTCAGCACCAACGTACATAAAAATTGCTATTCCTCCTAATAGGAGATTACTGTGTCTTAATGCTCCTGCACCTTTTTCGCTATTTAAAGAACTTGTAAACTGTGGAAGATTAGTGTATTTAATTAAAATAGCAAGGGCAATAAATATTACAGCAAAAATCAAATAAGGCAATTGTATGCCTAATGCAGATAATGGTTCTCCGGTTGCTGTTACGACAGGTATTCCTTCTGGATTAATTAAAGGAGTTCCCATTCTTGCAAAATAATGAAACACTAAATATCCACCAATGATTGGAGCAATAGTTGTTCCAAGCGAATTAAATGCTTGAGAAAGATTTAATCTGCTAGAGGCTGTTTCAGCAGGTCCAAGTAAAGCAACATATGGATTTGCTGCAATCTGCAACAAAGTAAAACCTAGTGCCAAAATAAACAAAGCGGCCAGAAATAATCCAAAAACCTGAAGTTCTGCTGCCGGATAAAACATCAAACAAGCAAAGGCTGAAATGGATAATCCCCAAATAATACCATTTTTATAACCAATTTTAGAGATCGGGTCGCCTCTTCGTGCTGAAATAATAAAGTATATTAACGAGCCAATAAAGTAGGCAGTAAAAAATGCAAACTGCACCATCATTGATTGAAAGCGATCAAGATCAAACATCTTCTTAAAGAATGGTATTAAAATATCGTTCATGCAGGTAATAAAACCCCACATAAAAAATAAGCTGGTAAGCACAATAAGTGCGCTTGTGTAGTTTTGTTTCTGAGTTGCCATGGAGGTTAGAGATTAATCAATAATTTTGTATAGGTAATTATTAAACTGAAAATAAAAATACACATTTTTTTAGTATTGTATTCAGTAAATAAAAAGATATTGATTTGTTTCTCTAATTTGGATTTTCGAGTGATCTCCTTTTTTCCAAGTCAGCCTGCATTACATCGCAGGTTTTCTTATCAATAGTATAAAAGAGCATAAAAAATGCACATGACATATATAAAATGCCAGGAATAACAGAAACAAGTAATTTTATTCCCGTAATTGCAGATTCTGTTTGAACTGCGTTTGGAACAAAGTGCGATATTGTAAGTATCCAACCAGCAGTAGCTGCTCCAATTCCCCAACCGGCTTTTTGAGCAAAAACAGCAGCCGAAAAATATAATCCAGTTGCACGTCTTCCGGTAGTCCATTCTCCATAATCAGCCGAATCAGCTATCATTGTCCAAAGTAATGGAACAGCTGGTGCGTACGCCATCTTTGCAAGAATATTAAAAATATATATTGTTATAAGGTCTTTTTCACCAGGAAGATATATTAACATAAAAAATGCACCCGATATCAAGGAACTTGCAATAAATACATTTCTATTTCCGAATCTTTTTGCCAGTGGTTTTGATAATGGAAGTGCAACAATTAAAGCAACAGTTCCAATTACATTGAACAATTGAACGTTGTTTTCTCGTCCGATATAATACTTAAAATAATATGCTACAGCAGCATTTTGCATTGCAAACATTACGAATGAAACGATACCAACAATTGCAAGAATAAGCCATGCCTTATTTTTAAATAAATTGCCAACATCCTCTTTGAGTGAATTCTTCTGCGCTATTGGTGGTTGAACTCTTTCCTTGGTTGTTTTAAAAGTGATGAAGAAGAAAATCAAGCTTAATCCTGCAAAAAAGATTACAGTGTATTGAAATCCCTGAGTTTTATCACCACCACCAAAATACTCAGCTAATGTTAGTGCAAGTCCGGTTACAACAAATTGCCCTATAAAACCAGATATAAACCTATACGTATTTAATCCTGCACGTTCGTATGTATCCGACGTCATAACTGCACCCAATGCTGAATAAGGTAAGTTTATTGCTGCATATGCGGTCATTAGAAGCACATATGTTGCACCAGCATATATAATTTTCCCAAATTCTCCAAAATTTGGGGTTGTAAATGTTAAAATAGATAGTATTGCATAAGGAATTGCACCGAATAAAATGTATGGACGGAATTTACCCCATCGTGTTTTGGTTCTATCAGAAACGACCCCAATAAGTGGATCAATAGCCATATCCCAAAAACGAGCAATTAGCATGATTGTGCCAGCTGCAGCTGCAGAGATTCCATATATATCAGTATAAAAGAACATAAGCCAAAAGCCAACCATATCCCAAACAAAGTGAGATGCAGTATCTCCCAGTCCATATCCAATCTTTTCTTTAATCGATAGTTTAAATGCTGTATTGCTCATTTTTATTTAGTTTAGAATAGTTAGTAATTTATTTCAACGTTTTTCATTCAAATGAGAATAAAGCTCACCCATTACTTTTTTGGGTTTGCGGTCAACAGTGAATAAGCCCCAATGTTTCTCGGCTCCCATCAAATTGCCAGGATCGCCTTTCCATTCTTCATCAAATGCTTCAAAAATGAAGGTTGTAATATTCATTTCTTTGGTAAAAGATGCCATTTCATTGATATATTGAAGCTGCTTCTCTTCGCTTGCGCGATCTCCAAATTCTGATGCTAGCGAAGCCCATCCAGCTTCGCTTATAACTATTCTTGATTTAGGCAATGCATTGCGGACTTCCAATAAATTTTCTATTGTATATGACATTCCTTCATCAATATCTTTATTTTCCCATATTGGATAAACATGAACAGCAATAAAATCTAATTCCTTTGCCAGTGCTGAACCATGATTTGCCCACCATTTATAATTTTCTGCTACAGTTACTTGTTGATTTATGGATTTCTTTACCAGTTTAACATACGAAATTATGGTATCAACATTAACCAGATGGTCTGTCCAATCAACAAGAGCTTCGTTGCCAACATTAACAGCAACAATAATTTCTGGATACTCATTGGCCAATCGTATGCCATTATTAATTTCTTGCAAATTGAGTGCTTTATTGTTTCGGAGAACTTCATCAGGAATTGAATCTAGCCACTCGCAATTCTTGTGGTTGCTTAATTCAGCACTAAGCCAAATGCCCAGCATGACCTTAATATCAATATTGTTTTCTTTAATGACCTTAAGTACCATTTCGGAGTTTTCTCCACTATCGTAAACTCTAATTAGCTTAAAGTTTGAATTATACGATAGTATTTTTAGATCTTCCAATATTTCTTCATAGGATGGATTAATTGCTCCATCGCCACGATCGGGATGTTGTCCGCTTCTGAATCCTGAGTAACAAATAGCATTAGTCAGGCCAATTAATAAATCACTGGTTGCTTGTTTAAGGGTTTCTTTTTTTTGATTTTGATCAGATGTATCTTCTTTCTTATTCCGGTTGCAGGCAAAAAGGTTAAGTAAGGCGAAACTAAAAATCAAAATACTGGATTTGCTAAATATCATTGTATCTATTTATTATATTTTTTAATTAGAATTATCGTTTTTAACGGTAATCTCAATCAATTCTATTTCGTTACTTCGATTAAAAACCATACTGCTTATTTGGTTACTAATTGTATTACCCTGAATTTTCTCTTTATTACCATTTCTGAACGAAATAGATATTTCATTTGCATCAGAAAAAGTATAAACCATAGGTGTTTGGCAGAAAGTTAGCGCTAATTGCCCTTGTTTTAGAAGGATTTTACTCTGCTTACCATTCAGTGTAAAGTATTCAAATTCGGCATTATCTTTTAAAATCTCATCATAATTTAAAAGTGATGTGTCAAAAATAATCTCTCCGTTTTTTATTCGGATTCCTAATTCGCCAATGCGCGAAATTACATCTTCTTTAACCTGTCCAGTTAGTCCGGGCTGTTTTACTCCGGCATTTGCTGGCGTATGTGAATATGCATCTGTTGGGAAAGCACCGTATAAATCAGGAGATTTATATAATCCAATACCAGCCTTAATCTCGTAGTAATGATCTTTTAACCTATTTATTGTTTCAATACGTGCACCCTGATCAATTGCATTAAAATAACATTCTTGTGTTGCCAGTAATAATTTTGAAACCATATGCCAATAAATTGATCCTAAGCCTTCATAACCATAAAATGCTCCAGATCTTCCTGTAAATGATTTATGATCAAATATTTCTTCATAGATTTCGAGGACTTTTTGTTTTTCATCTTCAACAAGATGACTAAATTCCCCATACCTTAAGTTATCTAATGCTTCTTCCAATACACTGGCATTTCTGAATGCTCCGTTAAAATGACAATCTCCCTTATTATCAACTTTAATTATTGATGTGTCATTATTTTCTAAAAGCTTTGATAATAATTTTGATTCCGTGATTTTCTCCAACGGAATTACATTTTTCTCAACAAATAGGGGCAATTTTCGATCGGGGTAAAGCATGTAACTATACTGATCGTGCCTGAACATTTTGCTATTCTTTAATGAATCCAATACTTCAAGGCTTTCTTGTGGAGATAAGAAACCTGCGCTTAATATAGCTACTTGTCCTTCGAGCATTTCGTACAAATGGCGAATTGAAATTTTGTTTTTCCTGATGGTAATCAAATTGTACGCATGATACAAGCCATCTTCTCGTTTATTAATAATTATCGAATGGTCGATATATTTTAGACATAGCCTTGTAAATGCTAAAAGTTCATCCACTTTGATTTGTTTCTTTTCACCCGTAAAGGAATACATATATATTTCATTCCTGTACTTTGAATGAGCTTTTCCAAGGAAATTAGCAAATTTTCCTCGGTCTTCATCAGAAAATCCATTATTAACCAGGTTTGAATTTTCATCCAGAAAGCTAAAAACTGAATAAAATAGAGTTGCAACTTTATCGGAGATGCTGATATCGTTAATTGAAACATTGTTAAATTTGGCTTCCCAAAATTTTAAAAACCTTCGCAAATAATATAGTGTAACCATTGAAGTTCCATTACCAACAAGTGCATTATTGGCATCGTTCCATTCAGGTCGTTGTGTATTAAGCCATATACCAGCCTCCGGAATAAAATTGCTCAGCTTTGTAAGTAAGGTTACAAGGATTTTCTCAGTTAAATTAACCCTGTAAATATGATCTGTTTTGGCTCTTTTCAACAATCTTGCATCAGCACCCAAATATTCAACTTCACTTTTTATTTGGGTATTTAGTTCTTCGTTAAAGGTTATGGTATTTTTAGGATTCTTTATTATTTCATCAAAAGATTTAATCTGGTATGGCACATTTGCATAGGTGAAAATTTCGTTAACCAGAAAATCATCTAACCTTTCAGGATGAAAATTAGTTGAAATCTCAAGCAATTTTTGAAGATAAATGATTTGATGATCGCCCCAATATCCAATATAAGCCCATGGATCTTTAGGATCAGGACATTCCCAGTCAATTCCATTTCGCATTATGCGATATGGATTATATCCATCAAGGGTTGATGCATTTACAAATTTACAAATCATACCTTCAACAAACTCAGGATATGAATAGCTGAGGGCTTCCCAATTCTGAAAAATATCTCGCCAGTTGCCTTCATAATTATATTTAACCGAGCCATCATCATTTTTAGTTTCTATTGAAAATATATTCCATGGACGGCTGGGGTCACCATGTCTGCGGCTAAATGTGAGAGGTAAATATTCATAACTTATTCGTTGCAAATTATCATTGCCTGTTTCTTTTACCAGTTTTATTAGATCCGGATATAAAATCTTTTCCGGAAGCTGGTTTAGCCAGGATTGAAACTCCTTACTTACCATCCGGTTTATTTGTTTCAGATAATTTTTATAATCAGATGTTTCAACGAAATAGTTATTTGCGAAAACACCACCGCGCATACTATTATACATTGTATTTGAATAATGGCGTGCATAACATAAATCGGTATCTGTCATTTGAAAACCATCTGCACATGAAACCATCCTTTTTAGACTTGTGGTTCCATTTAATATATCTGCATCTACCAATTCATCAAGTTGTGTATTTTGAGTTAAAAAATGGTTTAAATTTGAAACAGCAGTACTATCCTGGTTAACTTCGGCCACCAACATCCACTTTTTCTCTTCATTTCTCTTTAAAGTAATTTCTGAATTGATGAAATAAGCTCCTCGTTTTGCACGAATATCTTTCTCAGTTTCTAAATTATTGCCCTTTTTAAAAGACTCTGTTTGATTAGTTGAGATAAGAATTTTAGGATGATCAAATCCATGTGACCATACAGTTGTTGCATTCAGTGATTCGCTGGGTTCTGCCCGGTCTACTGGTATTGAACTAAGTGCAAATAGGCCGAGATTGCTTTCTTCTACTAATTCGTTTTTTTTGTATGCATCGAGCAGATTACTATATTCGTTCTGAAAATTAAAATCAATACCCGGAGGAAGAATATTCTTTATTCCATCAAGTAAATTAACAGTGACTTCGGCAGAATCCAGATTTGTAATTGCCGATTTTTTAATAAATCCAAACTTTTCACTATTGTACCATCCGTATTTAAATTTAACGTTGAGATCATGATTTATTTCTTCAAAAATGATTTTATTTCCATATATACTCTTATAAATATTTCTTTCAATGGAATATAAGTACTCAGATTCTGAAGAAAAAGGCTCCCATAAAAAATACTTACCCTGCTTTTCTATAATAACACTGGTGCTGCTTCCCGTTTTTCCTCTATAATCGTGGATTTTATCAACTGTAAAGTATGGGAATAATGCATTATTTCTGTTTTTTCGTCCTGCAGTTAACGAACCATTGCTCGAGATGAACATCCAATGATTAGATCCACTTATTATGCTTATAAAGAAATCAGGCATCTGATCATAATTGGATATTTTATAGAACTTTTCTCCATCGATTGTAACAAAAAGTCCTTTAACTTCCTTTCTGGGAGAATTTAACAAAGTACTTCCTAAATAAATATCTTTCTTTTTCATTATCTCAACTTCATATAATTGGAAATCATCAGAATATCTGGTTTGATCTTATTTAACAAAAAATGGAATATTTGCAGTTGCTACTTTGTTTTGATTGTCAGTAATATAGACAAAAAGACGATAAGCTCCTTCTTTTTCTGGTGTTTTCATCTCAATTTGGTTTTTGTTTTCATTGCTTATTAAACCAGGTATGCTTTCAGGTTTGCTTTCAGGATCACCACCAACACCTAGGTCTGTACTTTCGTGCATTATATCCCATTTGTATGTTAATGCATCGTTTTCGAAATTATAAGCAAATACTTCTGCATTGTACGTTTGAGATTTTTCCAATATTACATTGTCAAATGCGGATAACCCGTTTAAAAGCAACGAATCCAATCTGGGAGCTCTGTTTTTTGGCCATTCATTTTTCCAGATATAATGCATTACATCAATTGTTTCGGTAGGATTCCCTTCTTCGGTAAATAATCCATACCAGGTTGGCGTACGTTCTTGTTTTTGTCCCCAGTAAAAAACGTACGAACCCAGGCAATGTTTGGTGTCAGATTCAATGGCAAGGTTATATCTGTGTATATATGATTTTGCTTTTTCGCTACTTGTTTGTTCTATGGGTGCATTCCATGATGTGGTTGCTGTTTCCCAGTGTCCTGTTGCACCCCATTCAGTTACGATGTAAGGACCCTGGTATCCGCTTTCTTTTATTCTTGCCTGAAGGTTTGGCAAATCACCATACATTTGAATACTCAAAAAATCCAAATCTGGGCATCGCTTTGCAATTTCTTCCACATCATATTTTTTTATTCCAGCAAGCATTGTAGTTGTAGGATGATTCGGATCAACTTCATGAATCATTTTAGCAATTTCGTTTACTGCATCCCATACTTTTGGATTGCTGTAATTCAGATTTAATTCATTCCCGATTCCCCATATTAGTAATGCCGGATGATCTTTGTATTTCAATACTTCACCTTTTAGATATTCAAATTGTTTTTGAACAGCTATGGTATCATAATAGTCAAAACCTTGTCTTTCCTTTTTAACATCCAAACCTAGTGTAACAGTTAGATTATGTTCCATAGCAAGATCAAGAAACTTATCTGCGGTATATTTATCGGTTATAGTACTCCAAGCTCTGCATGAGTTAGCCCCGTTTTCTGCCAATATTGGAATTTTTTCAATTTCGGTGCCTGCACCTCTAATAAAATATGCCTGGCCATCACGTAGGAGTTTGTAATTTCCATCCTGTTGAATTAATTCCACTTTGATTGGCTTAAATTCTGAGCTACTGTTTTTTTGATCATCTGAATTTGTGCAAGACAGAATGCTAAAAGTTATCAGTACGAGTAGATATCTTAACATATTCATTTTAATTAGCTTTTTACTAAAATTTTTTCAAGTTCTTCAAGAGATTTTCCCTTGGTTTCAGGTAAATATTTCTTCAATAAGATCAACCCAATTACAGCAAAGCCGCCATAGATAAAGAAAGTGTTTGAATTGCCAATATTAGCAAGCTCCCAGGGAAAGACCAACTGCACAACAAAGCTGAAAGCAGAGTTGATGGTACCAGCGAAGGAAATGGCCAAACCACGTAATCGATTGGGAAATAACTCTGAAAACAAAACCCACATTACAGGACCTAACGAACATGCAAAGGAGGCAACAAAACCAATAATACCTATAAGAACCAGCATTGAATTAATGTTAATAGAATTGGTAATCAGGATTGTTTCCTGTTCTTTGTTTAGTTCATTGCCAAATACATTCCGTATTTCTTTTCTAAATTCAATATCACTTTTAAAGCTTTTGTTTTCAAATTGATAAATTTTTTCATTTTGAATTGATTTGCTGAGGGTGCTTATTTTTTCTGAATCAAGTTTATATGAGGCTGTTTTAAATGCCATTCCAATGACGAACATAGAAATAATTACTCCTGAAATTCCAATCATAAGTAATGGCTTTCTTCCTATTCTGTCAATTAACCATATTGCAACAATTGTAAATACCAGATTAGTTAATCCTACAAGAATTGCTTGCGAGAATGAGGCATCAACACCTACACCAGATTGTTCAAAAATCATCGGAGCATAAAAGAATACCGCATTTATACCTGTTATTTGTTGGGTAATTGCAATGACAATTCCAATTATCATAACAAGTTTCATTGCTGGTTTGAAAAGCTCTTTTATGTGCGTCTTTTCTTTTTTGGAATCATTTTGTAAACTTTCTTTTATTGCTTTAAATTCCTGCAAAGCTATTTCTTCGCCACTTGCCTTCTTCATTATTACTAATGCCTTGTCGTCAAATCCTTTTAAAGCAAGCCAGCGTGGGCTTCGGGGTACAAAAAACAAGCAAATAAAATAAAATAATGCTGGTAAAAACTCCACTCCAAGCATGTAACGCCATGCCTGAGTATCTATTTGCAATGCTTTTACCCAGGTTGATTCTGAATTAGTCAGCCTTAGAATTACATAGTTTGAAAAGAAAGCAACGGAAATCCCAATTACAATATTTAACTGATTAAACGAAACCAGTCTGCCTCTGAGCTTGGGAGGCGAAATCTCGGCAATATACATTGGTGCAATTATTAAGGATATTCCAACTCCAATTCCGCCAATCATACGGGCAATGATGAAAAACCAAAACTCTGTTGCCAGTGCAGATGTAATTGCAGATATAGCATATAATATTGCAGCATAAGTAAGTATTTTTTTTCTACCTATTCTATCACTAATCGGTCCAGCTACGAACATGGTAAGAGTTGCTGTTAATGTTAAGCATGCAACAGCCCACCCCAGTTCTATTTTGGTCAATTCAAAGTAAGGTTCAATAAATCTAACTACCCCTGAAATAACTGAAGCATCAAAACCCATTAAAAAACCTCCAAGTGCTACAATAAACGCTACCCGAATTACATATGCTTTATTCATCTATATAAGTTTTTATTTTAATTCAAATTCTGCCATTAATGTTGCTTTTGAACTGTTTCCAACCCAAATATTGAATTCGCCCGGCTCAATTACCCATTCTTTACCATTATGGAACTCAAAATCCTTTGGATATAAAACAAAATCAACTTCTTTTTCTTCCCCAGGATTTAGTCTCACTCTTTTAAATCTTTTAAGTTCTTTAACCGGCCTCACAATGCTTCCTACTAAATCACGTATGTAAAGTTGAGCTACATCCTCTGCCAGAAAGCCTCCAAGATTTTTAATGTGTGCTGTAACTACAAGAGAATCATTCATAGACATAACTTTCTTTGAAAGTTTTATATCCGTGTATTTAAATTCTGTATATGACAATCCAAATCCAAATTCAAATAAAGGCTCGAAGCCATAATCCAGATAATGATTTGTATTTCCTAAAGAAGTTTGCCAGGCTTGAACAGGTATATCATACATTCTTACCCAGGATTCATCAGTTGCAGGATGGCCTGTATTATTATGATTATAATAGATTGGAATTTGCCCTTCGGTGCGCGGAAACGTCATTGGCAATTTTCCGGAAGGAGATTCGATGCCAAATAATAAATCAACATATCCAGCACCACCCATAGTGCCCGGATGCCAGCCATATAATAAAGCGTCTACCTGGTTGAGGTAAGGTTCAACCATTAAGATTACACCTGTCATTATAACCAAAACAGTAGGTTTTCCGAGTTTGCTAATTTCCTGAATTAACTCATTCTGATATCCAGGAAGAGTAAGTTCCGCCCTGCAATGAGCTTCGCCGGTTAATATCGATTCATCGCCCATGAATAAAAGGACAACATCCGAATTTTTAGCAGCTTTTATCGCATCAGCAAATCCATCTTTGTTTTTTGTTCTGCTGATTTCTAACCCTGTAGCGTAATTTATTCTTTTTTCGCCAAGAAATTCTTTTAGGGCAGTCAAAGGTGTAATTGAGTTTTCTTCTTTTCCATCGAATACCCATGTTCCCAATTGTTCGTAGGGTGCATCGGCTAATGGCCCAATAACTGCAACTTTTTTAATGTCTTTTGACAGAGGTAATGTTTTATTTTTATTCTGAAGTAAAACAGTACTTTGAATTACTGCATCTTTTGCAATATCCAATGCTTGTTCCGATAAAAGTTTGTTTTCTTCAGTTGCGTATGGATTTTCAAAAAGGCCCAGTTGAAATTTTGTCTGGAGAATTCGTCGTACGGCATTATCGATTAATTCCTCATTAATAATTCTATTATTCACAAGGTTTTTTAAATTTTTAAGATAGTGGTAGCTGCACATATCCATATCGACTCCTGCTTGTAAAGCTTTTATTGTTGCATCAGTAGTATCTTTTGCATAACCATGTACGGCCAGGTTTTTAATTGATGCCCAGTCACTCACCACGAAACCATTAAAGTTCCATTCCTCCTTTAGAATCTCATTTATTGTATATTCATTTCCACTTGTTGGAACACCATTGAGTTCGTTAAAACCCGACATAACAGTGGCTACATTTGCATCTACTGCAGCTTTAAAGGGACGTAGATAAACGTTTCTGAGTTCAGTTTCAGGAATAAGAGTGGTATTGTAATCACGCCCTCCGATAGCTGCACCATAGCCAACGTAATGTTTTGCTGTAGCTGCAATACTATTTTTGCTTGAGAGATTATCACCCTGAAATCCCTTAATGTTTGCAACAGCCATCTGTTCAGTTAAATAAGGATCTTCGCCACAGCTTTCTGCCATTCTTCCCCAGCGTGGATCTCTTGAAATATCCATCATGGGAGCAAATGTCCAGTTAATCCCTTCTGACCTTGCTTCCATTGCAGCAATTCTGGCTGTTTCCTGAATTAGTTCAGGATTAAACGTGGCAGCCAAACCAATATTCACAGGAAAAATTGTACGATAACCATGAATTACATCTCGTCCTACTAGTAATGGAATTCCCAGTCGGCTTTCTTCAACTGCAATTCGCTGCATTTCTCTGGTAATCTCGGGCGAAAACGAATTTAAAACAGATCCAATCTTGCCTTCCTTAATCAGATTATAGAAATATGAATCGATAGGGAGGGTATCAACAAAATTCATAAGCTGATTCATTTGCCCAATCTTTTCATCCAGGGTCATTTTATTTAATAGTGAATCAACTTTAAAATCTATTTCTTGCATTGATGATTTATTTATTGTTGTCTCACAAGAATTTGAAAGTAATCCCAATAATAGAATGATATGAAATTTTATAGTTTTCATCTAATTAGAGGATATTTATAGTTTTATAAATCTAAATGTGTATGTGTTATAATTGTTATAAAGATTTAGGATATAAGTTCCTTTATGTAATGTGTTAATACTTATGGTTGTTTCTGGTAATAATAAACCCTTTTGAGAAATTTCTCCCATTATATTAATTATTGTATAGTTATAGGTCTCTTTAATGTTTTTTATTTGCAGAAAATCATTCGCCGGGTTAGGATAGATTTCTAAATCAGAAATTTCATTTGAGATTTCAGGAATAGAAGTTACATTCTTGGTAAATTTAAGCCTGCTAATGTTAAATTTACCTATGTTGAATCGAAGTCTCATTAACGTATCGGTATCGTAAAGTGAAATGTTGCGCAAAAAAGCAGAATAAAACGACGTCCATGAACCTGTTGCCTGGACAGGAATTACTCCTGTTCTGTCTTCATCGCTAAAGTGGATTTCCATTTGCCCACCACCATTAAGCGATGCAAAACGTAATTCTATATCATAAAGACCAGTACTTTCAACATTAACATTATATTCGACCCATTCACCAGGTTCTATCCACCCAATACTTGATCCACCATCGTTATATTCAGTATCAACAGCTTCATCTTGTCGAGGTCCTGTACCATTATTTTCAATGTCAACATCATGATAAGAAATACCTTCACCTCCAGAATCATAGTCGGTTGCTTCAATAATTCCAGGTATTATATGTCTGGAGTTTGGATCTGGGTAGGGTAGTTGTTTAATAACATTCACCAGTATCGAATCTTGCTCAATTCCACAGTTATTGTTTATATCCACTTTAATATAACCCGATGTATTACCCCAATTGACAAATACTATATTAGTATCAGTGTCACCAGTAAATGTTGCATCATCTGGAGCATACCATTGATAAGTTGTTGAGTTTAATTCTGGTATTTTATATTTCGTGTTAACAGAAAATGACTCAACAAGCTCTCTTCCTGATATCTCAATTTTTTCTGTGTTAACAGCTAATGTCAGATTATAGGTGCTGCAATTACCAATTACTTCACATGTAACATTACCTGTGTCACATCCCCAAGTAACATTTATTTCATTAGTACCCTGCCCGGTTTGAATTATAGCATCATCAGGGACATTCCAATTATAGATAAAACCATCTGACTCCAGAGTTTTAAAAACGATATCTTTCTGATCTTTATTTACTAATATCGGACCGGTAATTTCAGGCTGAACACCTTGCTGATACACTCTAACATAATCAATCACCATTTTTTGAGGAAAAATGGTGCTGGCATCTGGACTACCGGGCCAATTGCCCCCAACCGCAATATTTAGAAGTATAAAAAACTCTTTCTGAAATTCTGTAAGGTAACTAGGTGTTATACTTGCTTCATGATATTTAATACCATCCATATACCATTTTAATTGCGTTTGCGTCCACTCCAATGTAAAAACATGAAAATTATCTGCAAATATACCGTCCGGTAACTGATATGAATCACCATATTCTGCATGGCCATTATCATCATAATGCATGGTGCCATATATTACATCATCTTTTCCTTCACCTCCACCAATCATTTCCATAATATCAATCTCACCACATCCAGGCCAGGAAGTACCTTCAAAAATACCATTTCCAAGCATCCAAAATGCTGGCCAAATACCTTGCCCATAAGGTAATTTAATTCTCGCTTCTATCTTCCCATATTTCCAGGAATGCCCATTTGGATATGTTATTAATCTGGCAGAGGTATAATTTCTTCCACCATAGTTTTCTTTTCTTGCCTCAATGGTCAAATACCCGTTTTCTACATATGCATTTTCAATGCGCTTTGAAGTATAATATTGTAATTCATTATTACCCCAACCGCCGCCACCCTCTTCGAACGACCAGAGTGTTGAGTCAGGTAATCCAGAGTAATTGAACTCATCATTCCATACTAGCTCATAACATGACTGAGCGTTCAGGTTAGAAACAAGTTGAATACTTAAAAGAAATGAAACCAATAATAAGATCTTTCTCTGGATCATATAATTAGATTATTATAAAAAGTGATTGATGAACAATTAAATGATGGATATTAATTAATATCCATCATTTTGTTTTAATGCATAATTTGAATTAATGATTTCATCTTGAGGAATAGGGAAAACCTCGTGTATTCCCTCAACGAACCCACTACTTCCTAAAACAGATGGTGCATCTCCCCAACGAACCAAATCAAAATATCTGAATCCTTCCATTGCCAATTCTAATCTTCTTTCCTTTTTAATATCATCCAGAGTAACACCAGATATTGGGGTTAATCCAGCTCTTTGTCGAACTTCATTGAAATATAAATCAGGATTACCTGTTCCACTTCCTAAAACAGCTTCAGCCATCATTAGCAGTACATCACCATAGCGAATCACTCTTTCGTTTGTCTCATAATTCCATTCAGCACTACTACTAAAAGTTATATGTGCCCAAGGTGCTCTTTTTTTACTAAACCAACCAGTGTATCCTTCATTTTTATCCCAGCTTGTAGCGCCAATTGAAAGCAAGAATGCTTCTCCATATGCAGTTCCATATTTTCTAACGACATCTCCTTCTGCATCATATAGTGCAATAAGATCAGTGGAGACCATATCGAATCCCCAACCTGCATTTAAGGTGTCGGTTGAAATACCTCTTGGCCCTGACATTTGCACATCAATGTTTCCTCCATTAACTCTACCATTTCCCCAATCTCCTCCTCTGGCAATATTGCCATATTCAATTTCAAAAATGGATTCCCTTCCATGTTCATATTCGTATCTCCAAATATTATCATAAATGGGTTCCAATTGATAAAGTCCATAAATATCCATAAATTGCTCAACAGCTAATTCATAATATTCGGTTCTGCTTTTTTCGAAACCATATTTTTGATGATAGTATGGCGATGCCATATACAGATAAGCCTTACCAAGTAATGCTTGCGCAGCACCTTTTGTTGCTCTGTAATTTTCAGATGGAGACACTGCAAGGTCAGGAATTGCTTCCTGTAAATCCTTAATAATCTGATTATAAACTAGAGATGCAGCCACCCGAGGTTGATCATATTCATCCGGCACAAGTTGTTTTGTAATAAGCGGTACATCGCCAAAAAATCTTACTAATTCAAAGTAATAATAAGCTCTTAAAAACTTCGCTTCGGCTATGTATTCTTTTGATTTATCTGAAGCCTCCGGATTTGCATTTAAGATAACTAAATTGGCACGATATACACCGAAAAATCCTCTTCTCCATAATTCAAGTATTGCAGTATTTGTTGGTAACATGGTAAAATTAGAGACAGCATGGTATTCAGGTCTGTCTCCTGAACCACCTCCAACAACTTCAGCATCATCTGATGGAAAATTTGATAAAAAGTAATATGATGACCAATTATTATAATATTTAGGTTGTAATAAAGAATAAGCAGCAACCAAGCCTTGAAAAATATCTTCTTCAGTTTGGTAAAAATTGCTTTCGAATTTTTCTCCAACAGGTTCCATTTCTAACCAGTCTGAACAACTGGTTGAAAAAAACATTAGAAGAACGAATATATATTTTATTGATTTCATTATATAAATTTTATTGGTTTTACAATTATATTGACAGATTTATTCCAATTGAGATAATACGAGGTCTTGGATACAATCCTCTATCTATACCAATGCTCGTTTTATTATTATCCCAATTTGTTGAATTTCCTACTTCTGGATCGACACCAGGATAATTAGTTATTACAAATAAATTTCTTCCAGAAACATATATTCTTAACTTTTTAATATGAATCCTCTCTAAAGCTCTTTTACTTAGTGTATAACCTAGTTCAATATTCTGTAAACGAATATGGCTTCCATCATAGACAAACATACTATTGTGAGAGAAGTTCTGACTGCTATTTACTGTATAACGTGGAAATTCATCAGTTTGATTATCAGGGGTCCATGCATTTTCATAAAAATAGAGAGGTTTATTATTGGCATTTAGATCTGTTCTATACGCTCCAAAATAAACATCATTTCCTAATGTGCCGCTTAAAAATATTGTTAAATCAAATCCTTTATAACTAAAATTGGAATTTAAACCAAATGTCCAATCTGGGTGTGGATTTCCGATCATTGTTTTATCATTTTCATCAATTTTTCCATTTCCATCTATATCTACAAACCTAATATCTCCAGGAATTGCTTTTGGTTGAATCGGATTACCATCATCATTAATATATGAATTAACATCATTAAAGGAATCAAAAATGCCATCTGCTTTATATCCATAGAAATACCAAATCGGATAACCTTCATCGGATCTTGTAATGGCACCTGTGGTACCTAAATTAGCACCTAACAATGGAGCCTCAAGTGATGTTACTTCATTCTTATTATATGCGGCATTTATTCCAATATTATATTTAAAATCTGTCCTTTGGCCTTTAAAGCTCAACTCTAGTTCAACACCTTGATTGGTCACATCTCCTTCATTTGCATCGGGCAGATAATTACCTACATATAAAGGAATAGATGCTTTAGTAATTAAACCCTTTGTTATCTTTTTGTAGTAATCTGCTGTAAAAGTTAAACGGTCATTCAAAAGTCTTAGATCAATACCAACATTTGTTTGTTCAGATGTCTCCCAAATCAAGTCAGGATTACTTAGTTGTGTTGGTTCCGCACCAGTAAGCCTTGTACCACCACTTAAGTAATAACTTGGCTCTGCTCCACTGCCAATAAGCGAAACATATTCAAAATTACTCAATGATTGTATTGATCCATTCTGCCCCCAACTAAAACGAAGTTTTGCAAAAGTAATAGGTGCGAAATTCCAGAAACGTTCATTACTTGCTACCCAACCTAAGGATACAGAAGGGAAATATTGCGTTCTGTTAGCACTACTTAATTTTGAAGAAGCATCAGCACGTAAGGTCACCGCAATCATATAACGACTATCATAATTATAATTTACCCTTCCGAAATAAGATAATAGCCTGTTATCTTCATTTCTTCTACCAGAAACAGCTGATTTTGTCGAATCGCTTAATACCGCATCAAATACAGCAAAATTCCAGGATTCTTCTTGCAAACCTTCTCCTAATCCTCCAAAAGAGTAATAACTATAATCTCTTAAAGTATTTCCTGCAAGAATATTAAAATCGTGCAATCCTAATTGCTTTGAGTAATTTAGTGTATTTTCCCATTGCCAGGTAAACCAGCGTTCTACGACTTGATTTACAGTACTTAAGAAATTATAGTTTACCGAATGATAATAATATCTGGGCGTCCACCAATTATTATTACCATAAGCCAAATCAATATCATATGCTGTTTTAAAAATTAAACCTTCAATTGGTGTAAGCGTTAGGTTAACACCTCCCAACACTTTATCCTGATAATATAAGTTATGATTATTATCGATTTGAGCCCTGGGGTTACGGATTTCATTTTGTACATATTCCGACATACCATAATATCCATTTTTACCAGCACTCAACGCTGAATTATCAATATCATCAAAATTGTCATAAATCTGATCTTTGTACATATCAGGAAACTCACTGGTATCATTATAATATACTGGTGTTAAAGGATCAATATTCATAGCATTGGAAATAACTCCTCCAAACTCATTGTTTTCATCAATTGATTTTCTTTCAAAATGTGTATAAGACAATTTTCCTCCAATAGATAACCAGTCTTTTGCCTGATGATCAGCATTTAATCTAGCTGTATATCTTTCAAAATTAGCTTTTGAACCACCAACTATTCCATCTTGTGTTAAAAAAGAACCTGAAAAGAAAACGGTAGTTTTGTCATTTCCCCCTGTTATAGAAATGTTGTGCTCTTGAATAGGAGCCGTTTCAAAAATCTCGTTCATCCAATCTGTTCCTGTCCCAAGCGTATCCGGATTAAATGGATAAGCCTCATCAATTGCTGTAATAATTTGTTCGTCAGTTCTATTCGGATATTTACTTCTTAATTCGTGTTCAAGACCATCTCTAAAATAAGTAGCATATTGCTGAGCATTTAATACTTCAGTTATATTTCGTGCCTCTTGTATTCCATAATAACTATTATATGAAATGTCTGATTTATCTTTTTTACCAGATTTTGTGGTTACTAAAACAACGCCATTAGCAGCTTCAGCACCATAAATAGCAGCAGAAGCCGCATCCTTCAATATTTCAATGGAAGCTATATCGTTAGGATTTAAGTATTCAATTCCCCCTGTTCTCATTCCGTCAACTACAAATAACGGATTCGAATTCTTATTTGTACTAGTGCCCCTTATTCTTATAGTTAAACCACCACCAGGTGATCCAGATTCTTGTATGATATTAACACCGGCTGTTTTTCCTTGCAAAGCCTGTTCTAGTCGCACCTGATTTTGTGCAAGATCCTCTGCGTTAACCTTTGATATGGCGCCAGTAACTAAACTTTTTTTCTGTACACCATAACCTATAACTACAACTTCTTCAAGATCCAGTGCCGATGCTTTTAATACAACATCGATCCTTGACCGCCCAGCGATTAATATTTCCTGAGATTCCATACCAACATACGAATACTGTAAAACAGCTTCTGAAGAAACTGTTATTTTATAATATCCATCTATGTTAGTTATCGTACCATTATTAGTACCTTTCTCTAAAATTGTTACACCCGGTAAGGTTTGCCCATCATCAGCAAAACTAATCACACCTTCAACAGTTACCTGTTGAGCAAAAAATTGAAGTGAAACAATTAAGAAGATTGAAATTAGTAAAATTTTCTTCATTTTTTTATTTGTTGATTTTATATTTTAGTTATTTAAATTTTAAGCAAGATAAAGCATATAAAAGAATATAGTCAATCTAAATAATACTTCATAAATACATCACACATACATCACGAGTACATCAGAAATTTTCATAGTATTTAATATATAGCATCTTAAGGGTTTTTAGAAATTATATATACTACTACATCAAATGATTTCTATTTGCTTTTAAGATACAAAAAAACATAAGCCTATTGCAACCTTCCTAGAGGTTTATCATAAATCTTAGACGTGTCCTAAATAATAAAATAAAATTAAAAAATAACCAGTCCGATCCTTTTAAGATAAGCTGTTATTCGTTTAGTATTAACCAACACAAAATGTAAACCAGCTAAGAAAACAAATCTATCCTTCTTTATTACAATAAGGAATCAATTTACATAATATTAATAATCTGCAGTATTTGTTAGATAATCCTTTTAATTAGATTTCTATTTGTTAGAATTTATGCACAAATAGGGGGCCTTATACAAATTGATTTTGGGAATATCTGCAAAGAAAGACAGAACGATATGATCAACAAAAACCCTGCAACACGTCCAACTTGTTTAATTAATAGCTAGCAAATCACATCACAATAGCAAATTAGCCCCACAGGGCAGATGCAAAGAACAAAGTAAAGTAAAAAAGGAATAGTATAGTTAGAATTTATTTTCTCAATCAAATTATTGAAAAAATGATGAAGAATGAATAAAAACGCTATGTTCTAAAAACATATAATCCATTACTCTATGGTATATATAAAAAAAGTGGCCGGATAAACCGGCCACATCTTTTTGAAAAATATTCTTATTCGAAAATAAGGTTACGAACATAGAATGTGCCTCCAGTACCGTGTCCTCCACCACCGATACCAAGATATAACATATCTAAATCTGTTCTGGTTAACACATCTGTAGTAGACAAATCAAAGGTATAAGTGGTCCAAGCATCTACAACAAAAGCAGTCCCTTCAATCAGATACTGTTCAGTGTTATTCCACCATTCCTGCGTTTGGCTCTTATCTGCAAAGCCAAATACAAACTGTCTTACTAGTCCACCATCTGCAAATACAGTTGATGCCGGAACATAAATATCAATTTTAACTGTAGTAAAATTAGTAAACTGAATATCTTTAGGATCTGGGCTTGTCTGGAACTGAAGTTCTTGATAACTAGTTCCAGCAACTCTGTTAAACTGACCCACTTTAGCAGCAGCTGCATTCGTAGGATCGTCAACACCATATACCAGTGTTGATCCGGAAGTAATTGTATCAATGGTCACCAGGTCTGCTGCATCTTTAGAAGCAAAAGTTGCTTTAATTACTGATGGAGTAATATCGGCAAGGTCTTCACCAAAAGTAGGTTCTTCTGTAACTACATCTGGTTGGTTAGCCCAATCGTGATAGCTTACATATTTGAATTGCCAATATAAATCAGTTAAGGTTAATGAAACCATCATCGAATCGTATACTTCTCCTTCTCCTATAATTATATCGTATTCCACAGATGACTGAGGAACAATAACATCACCATCAGCAGTTCTTGATATTAACCCCATCCATGCACCTGTTCCGGTTAAAGTTAATGAACCAGCAGAAGGATCATAAGTAAATTCATGTGACCCAGTTTTCCATGCAGTTATATCATCACCATTATTATTAACAGTAAATTCTGCTGCTGGAATACAAACTTCATATTGAGCATTATCTGCGCTAACAAATACAATGTTATCTCCCCACATGAAACCACCATCGTCAAAATCCATAGTGCCATCAGCGTTGAATGTCCAGGATTGACCAAAAACGCAAGGACGCTTACCATTATTTTCTAAAGTCCAATATTCCCAATATGCATTTGCATTTGGACCTAATCCCATAACTAAACCTTTACGAGCTAGCATCCATTTTTTGGACGATCCACCAGTTAATAGCACTTGTGCATCTGCTATAATTGTGATATCCTTAGAAATATCATCTGTTACTCCCTTAGCGTTCGTAGCAGTAAGTGTTACGGTATAAGTACCTTCCGCAGCAAAAACGTGGGTAGGGCTTTCTTCAGTTGATGTACCATCATCACCAAAGTCCCAAGCATAAGAAGTTGCATCTTTCGAGAAATTTGTAAAAGTTACCTCAAACGGATTGCTCGCGCTAACTTCATACTGGAAGCTGGCTACAGGGTCTTTTACCGCATCCTCGTCATCGTCACATGCAGTAAATGTTAACAAGGAGATCATAGCTCCCCAAAAAAATGTTTGTGCTAAAATTCTAAATTTTTTAGTTTTCATGTTGCTTTTTTATTAAGGTTAGATTCTAAAAATTTATTTTTTAATTACAACTCAAAAAAAGGCAGAATTTTTTTTAACTACTTTTAAAAAATATCAAAAAATTCTTTTATTGTTAATATTTCGCATAGCATAAATTAGCTTTTGTTGAATCTATGAGAAATAATATCTAAGACAATAATAAGAATAAAGGGATTTAATGACAACAATATAATTACTTCTTAAGTACATCATATATACATCACAACTACATCATAATTTGTTTTACGTTTTGATTATGTGTGCTTTGTGTAACTAATTTTAGTATGCAATATACTACATCAAGAAATAAAATAGATATTATCTAATATGAGTAAAACAATTTTTCCTTCAAAAAGCTTACTAAGTAATTATAAATTCATTAAGAAATCTATAAGATTCTCATTTTGTGGCAGGTTGAGTTTTTTTCTTAATCTGTATCTGCTTATCTCAACTCCTCTTACTGAGATATTAAGTAGAGGCGCAATTTCTTTTGTGGTCATATTCATTCGTAAATATGCGCAGAGTTTAATGTCGTTTGGAGTTAAATTTGGATATTTTTCTCGTATTCGTTTTGTAAAATTTTCATAAACATGGTCAAAGTAGCCTTCAAACTTTTCCCAGTCTTCCATTTTATTGGTTTTTTCTTCTATGCTTTTAATTAATTTTTGTAAATACTTTTGTGCATCAGGATTAATCTTTTTAGAGATATAAACTAGCTGTTCTTTCATACTATACAATGTTTCATTTTTTTGAGTAATTTGCATTGCATAGCTTGCAAGCTCCTTCGTTTTTAACTCGACTTCTGCCTTGTTTTTTTCATTTTCGATTCTCAATTTCTCATTTCTCAACTTTACAATTTCCTGTTGAGCCGATAAAACTTCATTTTTGTGATTAATCTTTTGTTGATGTAATTCTTTTTTCTGTTTTAATTTTAAACGTCTTTTTTCAATTTCTATTCTTTTTCTAATGGTTATTATAGTAATCCATGTTACTAAAATAATCAAAGAAACATAGGCAATATAAGCAACTAATGATCTATACCAAGGCGGGTGAATTACAAATTTGTAAGATGACACCTCAGATTCAATGTTAAAAACATTTTTTGCTTTAACCTTAAACACATAGTTTCCTTCCTTTAGATTTGTATACTCCTTGACTGTTCTTTTGGTCCACTCCGACCATTCATGATCAAATCCTTCTAAATAATACTTATAAACAATATCTTTAATGTTTTCATAGTAAGTTGAGGAATACTCAATTTTAATGTTGTTATATCTAAATGGTAGATATTGGATTTGATTATTTAACTGTGTATTTATAATATTCCCGCTGCTATCTGCGAATGCTCCATCAAAGATAATGCTATCGTTCGTTGTTTTAATAGATCTTATTAATGTATTAAATGGAATATCTGTTTCTTTAATAAAATTCTTACTAAAATGTGCAAAACCATTTTCAGTTGCGATTATAACACTTTCATCATTATATGGATATAAATGTTCGAAATCTCTAACAAAGTTGCCTGAAAAAGAATTAAATATCTCGCGATCAACTTTATAACTGCCATCGCTTAGCTTCTTTATCATTCCCATTTTATTGCCTTGAATAAACCACCAATGACTATAATTATCTTTAAATATCTTCCTTACACTACCATTTTCACCAAATAATCGCATAAGTTCATTATTTAACTCAAATCTTTGCTGATCTTCATTGTAGTTATAAATGCCTGTTTTATTTGTAAAAATTATTTCATCGTTAAATCGTAAAACATTGTTACCAAAGTTTGTGGTTAATCCATTTAAGGAATCATAGAAGTGAAGTTGGTTAATTTTATCCAAATTCTTGTTTAGGTCTATTCTATAAATTCCTTTATATACATGGCTTATCCACAGCGTATAATTGTCTTTTCCCAAATAAGGCTCAATCATTCGGCAAGATTCATTAAAATCACCTATTTTAGTTATTTTCCATGAAATATTATTTGTGGTTTCGTATTTTAATATTCCTGCATAAGTTCCTTGAAGCATTGTGTTTTCTTTGTCAGGCACATTAAGAAGTAGCCATCCACCCATGTTCTCAGAAATAAGCTTGGCTTCTTCATTATCAATAACATATGTGCCATTATTATGTCCACAATAAAGTTTATTGTTAAATTCATATATGCTCCATACTTGTCCTTGGGTATTTTCAATCATCTTAAAGTCAAGATTGTTTTTTAATGGATTTTCTGGTTCACTCCATTCTTTGTAAAATAACCCTTGGTTCGTACCTAAATATAATTTGTTCTTGAAGATATATGATACATATCCAGCCCCAATCTTGCTTTCGTTCACGATATTTGTAAAAGGACTATTGGTCAACACATAATCTATACCATTATCAAGGCCCAACCATAAATTATCAGAATTATCGGCATAAATACTGAGTACTGTATTGTTTTGTAATCCCTTATCTCTATTAACATGCTGCTTTGGTATGCCTTTTTCATCAATTATAACAAGACCATTAAGAATTGTACCAATAGCAAAATAGTCTTTTACTTTTGTGGCACAATAAATATGATTTTGTTTCAAGAACGGGTTTGAAGGTACATTCCATACATTTACCGAGTCATTTTCAAGTACGTAAAGTCCATTTTTAGTTGTTCCAATCAATATTCTGTTGTCTTTGAAAGGGAGCATTGTCCAAATATTGTTATCGAAAATTTTACCACCTTTTATGGGTATTAGTTTTTCGTCTTTAAGCTTTAATAAACCTTTATTTTTTTCTGTAATATAAAGTTCACCATTAACAAGAAAACTAAAATGGAAGAATCTTTTTTGTGCGATTACTTTAAGGGTATTATTTTTATAAAGAAAAATTTCTGAAAAGGATTGAAAAATTATGCCATTCTCAGTTTCATATATCTTCCAAATATCACCGAAGTTTCTAAGATAATCTGGCACTAATTCAACAAAAGAAATATATTTTAATTTGCCGTTTTCTCCAGTTTTTAAATATCCAAATTCTCCAAAAGCTCCGACATATATTGTACCTGATTTATCTGTGCAAATGGAACGCACTGCTGAGGTATTTGGCATTTGTATTAATCTCCAATGAACACCGTCAAATTCAAGTAATCCTTCGTTATTTCCAAAATATAGTATCCCTCTTTTGTCTTGAAGTGCTGCCCAATTTTGTGTGCTGGCATTATAATCTTGTCTTGAGAAGTTTGTAATATTGGGTATTCCAATGCTTTTTATCTGAGAATTACCATTTAGGATGATAAAACTGAAAAGAATTAATAAAATAGTATATCTAGCAAATTTTATCAATTGAATATTTTTTAAAGTCTAACTCAAAAATAGTGATTTATTAATTAAAATTTAATGTATAAATATACTCTATATATTTTTATTGATTTAAAATAATACTTTACTAAATATTATGAATGGTTTAATTATTTGTAAACACACTTTTTTACTATTAAAAAATAGATTTTTTTTTGGCTTATAACTTTTAGTAGACTAAAAGAAGAATAAATTGGTTATAGATATTTAAGACTTAAATACTCTTTTATAGCAAAAAGGGATTGCTTGTGAACTATTCTTTTACAATTTTTTTAAAATACCTTTTCGATTCATCTTTAATCTCAACAAAATAGAATCCAGCCGGAAGATTTGAATCTATATTAAATCTGAAGTTATTCATTCCTTTTTCTATTCTTCCATTGTAAAGTAGTTTAATATAAGTTCCAGATAAATCAATGAGTTTGATACACACATTTCTACTATACAAATTAGAGAACTCAATACTTAAATCAGAGCTTAACGGATTTGGATAAACATCTATCTGATGTATCGATGCAACTAGATAATTTATTAAAGTATTTATTCCAAAATCAAAATAATTTATATTTAATCCATTTGATTGAGCAAGAACTTTCATAATATAGCTGCCTTCTTTCAGATATATCGATGATGTAAAGTCATTCCAGTTTTGCCACCCATTTGTAGATGAATAGCTAACCACTGTTTCGATAGTATCATTAAAAGTTATTTTTAAGATACCAGTATTATATCCTGAAATTCTAGTTGTGATTCTATATATGCCAGATTGAGTTGCATCTATATAATATTTCATCCAATCTCCAGAATCAATATAACCAATATTTAAACCATTTCCTACATCACTGCATTGCTCAGTTTGAATCCCAAACATTTCGAAATAATCTTCAGCTTCAACCTTGCCTGGTATCTCAATTCTACCAGCACTGCTTCCAACTGCATTATGCACATAAAAATTATCAAAAGTTAAAAGTTCTAAATTAGAAGAATAAATACTATCGCCGGTATATGATAATGAAACATTATCGGTCGTTTCTATTGTTTGATTTAATTCAATTTCGAGAATACTTTTATCATAATCGGAAATAGCAACACTTTTAACTATAAAAGATACAATTGTTCCATTAATCGATATTTTAATATCGTCATATTGAAAATTAAAAGAGGTAATGCTGTCTGAAAGTGCGAGAATTATTATGTTTCCATCGTTGTTTGTAACTGCTGAATAGGGTAATAAGTTTGTGCTTGAATCAGTATTTGGAAAATAGTGTAATCCATGCTTATATTCAAATAAAGGATCGTAATTGTTATCGTCAATATTAATTGGTATTTGACTCATATTTTTGGGCCACGAATGCGTCAATTTGCCTGATGGGCTGTAATCTCCAAAAAGTATTTCAGCAATTCCATCACCTTCTGTTCCCGGAAGCCAGGCGGCAATTATTGCATCGGTATATGGCATAATTTCGCCTATAATCATAGGTCGGCCAGAAATCAATAAAGCAATAGTTGGAATTCCCTTTTCCTTAATTTTTTTAATCAGATTTACATCAGATTGATCAAGATTCAATGATGTTCTATCACCAGCACCTTCTGCATAAGGCGATTTTTCACCAACAACTACAACAGCTATATCAATGGATTCGGTAAAATCCCCGGTTTCGGAATAAATAATTTCACTTGTTTCCGTAAGGTTTTGAATGCCTTTCAATATATTGATTCCTAACGTTATATCTCCATTTGAACCTTGCCATGTAATAGACCATCCACCGCATTGTGCACCCAGATCTGATGCAAGCGATCCTGCAACTAAAATCTTTTGGTTATTCTTTTTGAGTGGAAGAACATTATTTTTAGCATTAAGAACAACCATTGATTCTCTAACAGTCTGTTTTGCAATGGTTCTATGTTCTTGTGAGCCGAAGGTCGCTGCCAAAGAAGTATTTGTGTATGGCTCATCGAACAGATTTAATAAAAGTTTCTGCTTTAATATTCTTCTTACAGCATCATTTATACGTTCTTCAGGAACTTCATTGTTTTCAACCAGACTTTTTAGATGGCCAATAAATAAAAGATATCTGTCAGGTACCATTACCATATCAATACCGGCATTGATTGCTCTTTTGATTGCTTCCCTGTAATCTTCATTTATTTGATCAACACCTTTCCAATCAGAAACTAAAAAACCTTTAAAACCCAATTCGTTTTTCAATACATTGGTTAACAGGTAGCTATTTCCATGCAATTTCACTCCATTCCAGCTATTATAAGATACCATTATCGAACCTACTCCTGCTTGGATTGCATCTATATACCCAGCCATATGCTGTAGTCGAAGATTTTCTTCTGATAGAACAGTATTACCTTGATCAACTCCATCGGTGGTTCCACCATCGCCTACAAAATGCTTGGCACATGCAAGTATCGTTTCAATCGCTCCCAGATCATTACCTTGCAAGCCAATAACTGATTCTTTAGCCATTATTTTCTGTATTTCAGCTGTTTCACCAAAACCTTCATATGTTCGTCCCCATCTTTCATTTTTGGGAACAGCAATGCATGGTGCAAATGTCCAGTCAATACCAGTGGCTGCAACTTCCTTTGCAACAACTTGATTTGCAGCCCTTACTAATTCAGGATTCCAGGTACATCCTATTCCAATATTATGAGGGAAAATAACGGCTCCATATGCATTATTGTGACCATGTACTGCATCTATCCCATAAATTATTGGAATACCCAAATTACTTTGTAATGCTATGCTTTGAAAGCTATTATACATATTAGCCCAACCTGTTAGCGTATTTGATGTTGGCGCTGATCCACCTCCACTTAAAAGAGAACCTATACTGTATGTTGCAATATCATTGACGTTTTCTAATGCACCTCTTTCTACCTGAGTCATTTGGCCGATCTTTTCTTCTAATGTCATTAAATTTAGCAAGCTATCAACTTTTTCGTCAATACTTAAGCCTTGAGACATTAGTTTAAGGCTAATTGCCAGCCCCAAAAATACTGTAAGTGCAAATTTCATTCTTAATCTTTTTTCTATTATCTAATCATTGTTGATTATGCGAATGTAAATTATTTATATCATTTTGCTTAAATATCATTACATCATAACTACATCATGATTACATCAATTGTATTCATTGATTTTAAATTAAACTCAAATTTTCATTGTTAATGATGAATATGCAAAACCAAAAACAGGATGTGCTTTTAATAAGAAATGGTGTTGACTATTAGAAAATTAAGTTGCCCTGTATAATTGATAAAAATGAAAAATCTACTATTTCTCTTGGTTGTTATATCAATCTTTTATTAAAACAAAGGTTTAATAAGTTTTGTATTTTTTTAAGAATATCATTTAATTCTCTAATTTGAATTGGTATAGCTTAATCCTATTTTAGTTTTTACTTGATCTATTATTTTGATTAATTCTAAGCTTGTGGTATGCTGAAGCTTTATACTTTCAGTTTTATTGGTTAGTAAACAATCATTTACTTCCTCAATTTCATGTAAATATCCTTCTCCTTTATATTTAATAATAAATGTTTTATTTAGTTCCCCATTCAGATAAATTGATAGTTTTTCGGTATGATGAAATCTACTATGAAGCTTTATATGACCCTTCTCTCCGTAAATGTATGCTTCAATTGGCGAATTGGCTTCAAAAGTTGATTCAAGAATTGCCTTGGCCGAATTCTTATAATTAAATAGCATAGAACAGTAACTATCTACATCTGATTCAGTCATACGAGCCATTGCTTTAATTTCAGTGGGAAATCCTAATATAAGCAGGCTTAAATAAATTGGATAAATTCCAATATCTAATAAAGAACCGCCAGCAAGCTTCTTATTAAATATTCTTCCATCAGTATTGAAATCGGCCTTGAATCCAAAATCAGCCCTTATAAATAGTACATTTCCTATTACTTTTTCGTTAAGAAGTTCTATAAGCTTTTCTGTTGCCGGAATAAATCGTGTCCAAATACCTTCCATAAGAAATAAATTTCTTGACTTAGCTTCCTTTTGCATAATTTCAACCTCTTTGGAGTTAACTCCAAGAGGTTTTTCGCATAAAACCGACTTGCCTTTTTTTAGACACATCATCGTATTTTCAAAATGAAAGGAGTGGGGAGTGGCAATATAAACAATGTCAATTTCAGGGTTATTTGCTAATTCATCGTAAGAATCATAATAATTTATTGAATTGAATTTTAAACTAAAACTTTTCGCTTTCTCAATATCTCGTGAAGCTACGCTATGTAATACTGCTCTTTCAGAAAGTAACAAATCGTGAGCAAATTTATTTGCCATTTTACCTAATCCGATTATTCCCCAATTAATCTTTCTTTTTATCAATGTGTTCAGGTTATTAATTTAACTATAGGAATGGATTCAAAAATTTATTTAATGGTTATTTCATCTGTAAATATAAATAACATATTGCCACGTCCTTTATGCCATTCGGGACACATTACATTACTTTTACCTAATACTTTAATATACCTGGTTTTTATGGGTTTTATTTTTAATGTAAAGTCCTTAATAGTAACGTCCCAATTGTCTTCTGCTATTGTATTGTCAACTTTTCCAATTGGTGTAAAATTTTCTCCATCATTTGATGAATAGTACTCAACATATGCAGGCATAAATATCCACGAATTTACATCTTGTAAAAAGTTAACTGATAAATACGAAACCTGAGTTAGTTTTCCTAAATCAATTACTGCATCCATGTCTACTCCATTATATCCATGCCATGAGCCCAAACGAAAGTCAATATCTCCACAAATGCCATCAATTAATGCAGAATCAGAACCACCGGTGTATTGGGAATGTGGCTTGTTTTTAATAGTAATGGTTCTACCTTCGGGGAATTTTATTAGATTCAATTCTACTGTATTGCTTTCTGTCTGTCCATCTACCTTGGCGAAATATTTAATGCTTGTATTTTTATCTACTTTTATTGGACTAGTATAAAGAGCTGATTGTAATGTTGGATTTTCACCATTTATGGTATAATAAATCTTGGCATTGGAACCATTTGAATATAGCTCGATGGTTTTACTTTTTACAAAGCTTCGTGATGTTGCATTACTATATGGAACTGGCATAATCAAATTTCCAGTAATTGAAGAAACAGGAATATCATTATCGCCCGATCCCCATTCTTTGTTTGATTTTTCTCCAAGCACAAAAACTATTTCTCCACCATTCATTATAGTTTCATGATTTATGTAAGATTTTGTGTAAGCCTCTCCATTTAAAGTAGCCGATTGAATATAAATGTTTTTATTGGAAAGGTTTTTTGCTTTAATTGTAAAAGTTTTTCCAGATTCAAGATTTATTCTTGCTTCTTTCAAAGCAGGGCTGCCAATAATGTAAATATTCGAAGCAGGGGTAACAGAGTAAAATCCCATAGCGCTCAAAACATACCATGCCGACATCTGGCCACAATCTTCGTTGCCAATAAGGCCGTCAGGATTTGTGGAATACATTTCTTTCATAATTCTGCGAACCATTTCTTGTGTTTTCCATGGTTGATTTACAAAGTTATACAAATACGACATGTGATGGCTTGGCTCGTTGCCATGCGCATATTGTCCTATCAAACCTGTAATGTCAACCTGATGTCGACCTGTAGTTTCGTTCCCGATTGTGAATAATTGGTCGAGTTTTAATGAGAATTTTTCTTTTCCTCCCATCAAATTAATTAGTCCGGAAACATCTTGAGGAACATAAAACGAATATTGCCATGCATTAGCTTCGGTATAATTAAAGTCCACTTCGGCCGGATCAAACGGATGCTTCCATGCACCAAACATTTTAGCGCGCATAAATCCGGTTGATGGGTCATACAAATTCTTAAACGATTGTGCCCGTTTTGTAAAATAGTTATAATCATCTGTTTTGCGTAACTCATTTGCCATTTGTGCAATACACCAATCGTCGTAAGCATATTCGAGGGTTTTAGAAACCGACTCCGATTCTTTATCGGCCGGAATATATCCATATTTTTTATAACTTTCTAATCCTAAACGGTCGAGCATAGCACTATGTACCATCGATTCAAAGGCGAGATCAATATCATAGTCGCGAATACCTTTTAAGTAAGCATCAGCAATCACAGGTACTGCATGATAACCAATCATGCATCCGGTGTAATAACCTGCAAGTTCCCACATGGGCAATCGGCCACCATTTTTGTACTGATTAATAAAGGTTTTTATAAAATCGTTGGTTCTTTTCTGATCAATAATTGTATACAAGGGATGTGTGGCTCTATAAGTATCCCATAATGAAAAAACAGTGTAATTTGTAAAGCCTTCTGCTTTATGCACGTGTAAATCTGTTCCACGGTATTGGCTATCCACGTCCATAAAAAGATTCGGTACAACCATGTTATGATACAAGGCAGTATAGAAAATTACTTTTGTCGATTTGTCTGATGTAATATCGATCTTATTTAATTCTTTATTCCAGGCTTCGTTTGCTTTCTCTTTTATGTCAGTAAAATTCCAGTGTGGTATTTCTGATTCCAGATTTTTTCTCGCACCTTCGCAGCTTACAGCCGATATAGCAACTTTAACCAAAAGTTCATCTTTGCTGATTTTGCCAAAATCAAGGCCTGCTTTTATATTTTTACCTTGAGCTTCCTTTAGTTCTTGTTTTATAGTATCGTTTACAGCAAGGTTCAGGTTTTTTATTGGTTCGTTAAAACGGGCAACAAAGAAAATATATTGGTCTTTTGACCATTCACGCGAACGACGCATGCCTTCAATCTCAAACTCATTTATTTGTTTTAATGATGATTCCAGAACCTCATCTCTGTGAGTAAGATCAATAGTTACAAATGCATTTTTATTGTTCGGGAATAAATACTTATGAAAACCAACTCGTGGACTTGCTGTTAACTCTACAAAAATACCATAATCATCAAGTTTAACAGAATAAAAGCCGGGTTTTGCAAATTCTGTTTTCTTATTAAATCTAGATCCATAGCCATTCTCAATAGCTTCGTTATATCCATTTTTAAGATAATACTTATCGGTTGTTGGCATAAATAAAATATCACAATAATCAGGAACCCCTGTGCCGCTCAAATGTGTATGCGAAAATCCATAAATAATCGAATCGGTGTAATGATAACCTGAACATCCATCCCAACCTTCGAGTCGTGTATCCGGACTTAATTGTACCATTCCAAATGGCATTGTCGCACCAGGATATGTGTGCCCATGACCACCAGTACCAATAAATGGATCAACATAATCGGCCGGATTATTCACCTGACATGAATAAATGCTAATAATGAATAGAAATGCAAGAAAACGGTAGTTCTTCATATTGATAAGTCTTAGTGTATTCTTAGTGCTCTCTGTGTCCCTGCCTGCCGGCAGGCAGGTTAGTGGAAAAAAAATTACTCTTTTTTTCCTACTTCAATAGTATTTAAACTAGTAAATTTTATCTTTTCCCCAATATCCTCTTTTGTGCAATTACTAATAAATTCAACTCTTTTCTCAATACCCGGAATTACATCAAAATAATTATCAGTAAAGAATCCCTCAATTGGCAACTCAAGATAACAATTTTTTACTAGATCTTTAGATGTTATTATTATCTCGTAACCCTTATTAATATTGTTTACTTGATAATCGAAATCAGGTTTTTCCAGATTCAAATCTTTGGGTCTTACAAAATAAAAAGTTCGTGTTGCAAGAATCTTTCCATCACATATTAATTTCAAATAAAGTAAATGATTACTCTTTGAGTAGTCTTTTAAGATCTCAGCTACAGCAGTTTTAAAAACCATCTGACTCGAACTGCTATTCATTGTAAAATTCAGATTCCAGTTTTCTGTTATAATTCCTTTAAAATCCATTAGTTTTAAATGTAATTCTGCTTTAATGCTGCTTAGGCTATCCGAAACAACATAAACCACGAGAGTATCGTCTTTTATAATTGGAGAAATAAGTATGTTCTTAAAATCTTCGGATGCAAAATAATGCAATGCTTTCCATTGTCCAGAGTAGTCAATTCCTGACCATGAAATCGCTGGCCAGCAATCGTTCAACTGCCAGTATAAACTGCCCATACAAAACGGTTTTGATCTGCGTTGGGCGAGGATTCCTGTTCGTATTCCTTCGGCCTGCAATAACTGACTTATGTAAATAAATTCTTCAAAATCTTCAGGAACAGGATAGTAATTAGCCATGTATTGTTTTATAATTGAATTTCCTTTTGGATGCTTCTGATGAGCAAACATTATTTCCGAATCAATTGTTTTTCTTGCTAATGTGTCAAACTGTTCGATGGTCTTTATTGAGGGAAAAGACTGAAATCCGAACTCACTCATAAAGCGTCCTGTAACTTTATTGTACAAATCGAAATCATAGCCATCGTGCCAAACGTACCAATAATGATTATCTCCTTCGCAACTGCTTCGCGGATTTCCTCTTCCGAAAATAGGAGAGGAGGAGGTGTACGAAATTTCCGGACTTATAGATTGAACTATTTCCGGTAAAATTGAATGAAAAAGTTGTTCATAATCGTTCCAAATTATTGTTGAATCCTTCTTTGAGTAATTGCCCGACCAGCCCCAATTATGCCATGCTTCGTCTGTTTCGTTATTGCCACACCAAACCGCTAATGAAGGATGACTGCTCAGGCGTTTTACCTGATAATTGGCTTCACTTTTTACATTCTCAATAAAAGACGAATCGCCTGGATACATAGCATTGGCAAACATAAAATCCTGCCAAACCATTATTCCTAAGCTATCACATAAGTTATAAAAGATGTCTTTTTCATAAATCCCTCCTCCCCAAACACGTAACATATTCATATTTGATGCTTTAGCATCTGAAATAATTCTCCTATAATCCGAATCTTTAACTGCACCCGGAAATGAACTTTGTGGCACATAATTGGCTCCTTTCATAAATACGGGAACACCATTAAGTTCAACGTAAAATGTCTCACCCGAATCGTCTTTTTGCCTTACTAATTCAATAGTTCGGATCCCAAACCGAAAATCCTTTTTATCAATTTGTTTATTCAAACTTTGCAGTGAAATACCAATGCTATAGAGAAAAGGCTCTCCCAGATTATGAACCCACCATAATTTTGGTTTTTCTATTTCAAACTGAAGTTTATAGGATTGTGTTCCTTTTATAATAGAAATATTATTGAATGATTTTTTAAATTTTTGATTTTGACATTCAAGTTTAATTGCTGCATTAAAATCTATATCCGATTCGATTTCGACTTTGAGTGATATCAATGCTTTTTCGGAATCTAATGTTTCTATTTTTGTTTCGATAGTCCTTATAGTAGCGGAGTTCCAATAATGTAGCTTTACATTTTGCCATATTCCACCCGAAATATATGTTGGAGCCCAATCCCATCCATACTGATAAGCTGCTTTTCTTGTAAATACGCGCGAACCACCCGGCAGTTCATAAGGCATTGTTCTACATTTCTTCTGCTCTTCTTTTAAAGTTGATTTAAAAACCAGTGTCAGCTTGTTTTCTTCTTTTAGTTTTTCAAACTCAATTTTTCTTATCCATGGAATAAACATGTTGTTTGCCGAAAAAAGTAGCGAATCATTTAAATAAATATCTGCATAGGTATCCAGCCCCTCAAAAATTAATTCAAAATGATCTCCTTTTTTTAGACCTTGGGGTTTGTTAAATGAAGTTTGATAAACCCAGTCGCAGGTATCAATCCATTGTAACGATTTTTCGTTATTGCCTGTAAATGGATCGGGAATAAGGTTGTTGGTATAAAGATCAGTATGAATACTTCCTGGAATAATTGCCTGATACCAATGATTAGATACACTATTTTTAAATTTCCAGTTTTTAGTTAAAAGATTTGTTTTGGTCTGGTTGTTTTGGCACGAAACAATAAAAATTATCGAAGCAAATGGGATCAGTAGCTTTAAATGACTCGAATTAATTCTCATCGCGTTTTATATTCAAATTAAAGGGAAGGTTAAATTTAAGGAAATTAATTAAATTCGATATTTTCTTAGCTATGTAATTTATACTTTTTGTTTTTGGCAAAGATTTTGATCAACGATTTTTAATTAAATCTTTCTTAATTGGGGAATGATTTTATATTTTTAATCGGAATTTAAATTGAACTGCTATGAAGCAAAAAAAAATAGTATCATCTGTTGTTTTTTTTATTTTTTTATTGATCTCTCAATCTGTAAATGCCGATAATGATGTTAAAGAGATTAAAATAACAGGAATAAAAGGATCGGCTACAGGTGCAACGAATGAATCAATAGAACAAGTTACTCATCGTGCAATTAACGAAGCTAAAACAGCTGCTCTAAAACAAGCTGGTGTAGAGGAAAATATTGCTTCTTTTACCGATTATTTCCAGATTGAAGACAAGGGCAAATACGAAGATTTGTTTACATCCGATTTTTTATCAGATATCCGTGGTGCAGTTAAAGATGTTGATCTTGTTGATACAAAAAGATCATTTGATGAATTCGGACAACTTAGAATTGAAGTGATTATTAATTGTGTTGTTGTTAAATATCTTACCGAGAAAGATGTCGCTTTTGATGCATGGATTGATGGTGTTGGAATGTTTTATCCAAATGAAACAAACCTAATGTTTAAAATTAAACCATCGAAGGATGCGTTTGTTAAAATTTTTATTTTAAGTGAATCAGAGGCTTTTCAATTGTTCCCAAGCGAGTACGAAGCATCTTATTTATTAAAAGCAAACACACAATATAAATTCCCGTCTGAAACAATGGACTATACATTGTATACCGATAAAAAATCTGAAATACATCGTATGATTATGGTATTTATGAAAGAAGATATTCCTTATACCAACGATGTAGAGTACAAAAAAATTATTGATTGGATTTTCTCTATTCCACCTCATATGCGTTTAATTAAATCATTTGGATTTAGTGTGGTGAATGAGAAAAAAATGTTGGATGAGTAGGGTTACAATTTTCGTATTAAGGTTAATCCATCACGCAAAGGCAGAATCACTTTTTCTACTCGGGTATCATTTTTCAGAAAATCGTTAAAATCGAATATTCCTTTCGTATATTCATCGTCAGGAGTTTCCATTTCAATTACTTTTCCACTCCAGAGCACATTATCGGCCAAAATAAATCCGCCCGATTTTACATAGTTTAATACGAGTTTATAATAGTCAAGATACTCGCGTTTGTCTCCATCAATAAATACCAAATCGAACATTGTGTTAAGAGCAGGAATTATTTCAAGTGCATTGCCATAATGGGTTATTATATTGCTTTGGAAACCCGATTTTCCAATATATTTGGTGATGATTTCTTCCAGCTCATCATTTATCTCTATAGTATGTAAAACACCTTTTTCTTTTAGTCCTTTTGCCAAACAAATAGCTGAATAACCCGTATATGTTCCAATCTCAAGTATTTTCTCAGGTTGTATCATCTTACTTATCATCTCGAGAATTTTGCCTTGCAAATGCCCTGAGAGCATTCTTGGACGAAGAATTTTCAGGTTGGTTTCTCGGTTAAGTTCCGCCAATACAGGATCTTCATCATCTGAATGATTCAGTATATATTCTTCTATATTAAAATAAAAATCAGACATTTCGAAAAAGTTAAAAGTGAACTAAATTGATCTAAAGTAAATTAAAGTGATAAATGAGAAACTTTAGGCACTTTAAGTACTTATAACTTTAGGCACTTATTTATATATCAACATCGACATGTTATCAATATTTAAAATCTCATTTGCAATTTCCTGAATATCATCAATTGTAATTAATTCAATCTTTGTTTTTATTTCTTCCAGGCTATCTACTTTATTAAAAAGCAAAAAGCTTTTTCCTATTGCAAGCATTAAATTTGCGCTATTCTCAGAGTTGATTGCAATCTGTCCAAAGATTTGTTTTTTTGCTTTTTTTAGCTGAACACTACCCAGTTTTTTGTTCCGTAGTAGGTCAAACTCCTTTTTAATAAGTCGTAAACTTTTATCGATATTGTTTTTGTCGGTACCAAAATAAACGGAGAAAAAACCTGTATCACTATAGGGAGTGTAGTTCGATTCTATTTGGTATACATAACCGTACTTCTCTCGCAAAATTAAACTTAAACGGGAGTTTAATCCTGGTCCGCCAAGCATATTATCCAATAATGTAAGCCCTATTTTCTTTTCATTATGCACATCATATGCAAGATTGCCAATAATAAAATGTGTTTGATGGGTTTTTTTGTGAACTGTTTTAATCTCAGGAATATAGTTGTTTAATAAAATACGTGCATTTTTTCGTGGATTGGGATTAACCTGTCCGAAATATTTCTCTGCAAGTTTTATAAATTTTTCAAACGAAATGTCCCCAATAGAACAAATAACCATTTCGTTGGTATGGTAATTATTTTTTATAAATGTTTCAACATCCTTTTTCGTAAAACGTCGCAGGTCTTTTGCATTACCTAAAATGTTTTTTCCTAATGGTTGATCTCTAAATATCAATTCTTCAAACTCATCGAAGATAAGCTCTGCAGGATCATCTTTATATGATTTTATTTCTTCAATAATTACTTCTTTTTCTCTATTAATTTCTTTTTGTGGAAATATAGAATTAAAAGTTATATCCCAAATTAGTTCAATTGCACGCTCGTAGTCATTTTTTAAGAATGAAGTGTGTATGGCAGTTTCTTCTTTCGATGTATATGCATTAATCTCGCCACCTACATCCTCCATGCGGCTTAGAATATGGAAAGGCTTACGCTTTTTTGTGCCTTTAAAAATTACATGTTCAATGAAATGAGCCATACCATGCTCATGTTCCTGTTCGTCTCGTGATCCTGCATTTATAATTAATCCGCAATGTGCAACGTGCGATTTAGTTTGTAAATGAACCAATCGAATTCCGTTAGGCAGAGTAAAATATTGATAATTCATTCGTAATCTGTATGAGTTGCAAAAATATAAAATATTAAACATCAAACTAATAAATAGATTGATTAAGTAAGTTGTCAATAATATTTAAAAATTGAGAAAAAATATTTTGTAAACAAATTTTTTCATTTATATTTGCAACCGCGATTGAGCACACGGTACCATAGCTCAGTTGGTAGAGCAACGGACTGAAAATCCGTGTGTCCCTGGTTCAACTCCAGGTGGTACCACAAAGAGCTTCGAACCGATAATAAAGGGGATG
>Ga0154550_107_pt1 | contig 179499 bp, 136 predicted proteins | sample RifGroF2_FD_105693 | JGI IMG/M metagenome (GOLD analysis project Ga0154550, IMG submission 105693) | Bacteroidetes bacterium GWF2_33_16 | reverse complement strand
AGGAACTCAAAATAACGATGGTGTATTTACTGGACTTACTGCAGATACTTACTCTGTTAGTATTACAGATGCAAATAATTGTGGACCAGTAATTTCAAACTCAATAACAATTAATCAACCTGATGAGTTGTTAATTTCAAACGAAGCAAAAACGGATATTACAACCTGCTTTGGTGATGCAACTGGTACAATTACTATTACTGCAACCGGTGGTACAGGTACAAAAACTTATACAATAAGCCCTGGAGGAACTCAAAATAACGATGGTGTATTTACTGGACTTACTGCAGATACTTACACTGTTAGTATTACAGATGCAAATAATTGTGGACCAGTAGTTTCAAACTCAATAACAATTAATCAACCTACAACTATTAACATTGAAGAAACAGCAATCACTCATGTTTTATGCAATGGATCAAATAATGGAAGCATTGATATTACAATTACAGGAGGCACAGTTGCTAGTGATTATATTTATAACTGGACAACGACTGATGGAACTGGACTTATTACAGATGCTTCAGACCAAACAGGGTTAAGTGGAGGAACATATAATCTTACTGTAACAGACGATAATAATTGCTCAAACAATACATCTGTGGTTATTAATGAGTCAACTTCACTAATTATTGAAGATACTATAATTACCCATGTAAGTTGCTATGGCTTAAATAATGGAGCTATTGATATAACTGCAACAGGGGGAACAATCGCCACAGTCTATAACTACACTTGGACAACAACAAACGGTTCAGGACTTATAGCTGATACTGAAGATCAAACAGGCTTAACTGCAGGAACATATGACCTAACCATAACTGATGATAACTCTTGCACAGCATTAGCCTCAATAGTTATTAGTCAACCCGATACAATAGTAATTGACTCCATTACAGTTGTAAATGCTTCAACACAATCGGCTACCGATGGATCTATAACCATTTACGTTAAAGGAGGAGTCGGGGTATTTAATTATGTTTTAACCCCTGGTGCAATCGAAAACCAAACAGGTATTTTTAGAGATCTGGCAACCGGGATTTATGCAATAACAATTACTGACACAACTGGATGCGGACCAATTATTTCTGAGAATATAACTGTTACATACACAAATTCTGTAATTGATATTAGTATGGCAGACAAAATAAAGATTTATCCTAATCCTACATCTGATAAAATCTATCTCGAAATAATGGATATTGATACTAAAAACTATGATATTTCTATTATTAACTTAATTGGAGAGACGTTATATACGGAAAAAGTGAAATGGGATGGAATTAGCAGAAAAGAAATGGATTTGTCAGGATTCGCAAAAGGAGTATATTTTATCAATATAACTATAAATAATCAACGGGTTAGTAAGCGTATTGCCTTGCAATAATCTTTTCAAACTAGACAAAAAGAAGGACTTCCAATTAGGAGGTCTTTCTTTTTTAATAAAAGTTCGTGTAAAATAACCAAGATTTTATAAGTTTACAAAGAATTCAAAAAACCATACACTATGAACGTTTTGCTTATTGGTTCAGGAGGTAGAGAAAATGCTCTGGCATGGAAAATCTCACAGAGTCCATTATTAGGTAAGTTATTTATTGCTCCTGGAAATGCAGGAACCATTAATTTTGGAGAAAATGTTAATTTAAATACCAAGAACTTTTTAGATATAAAAGGCTTTGTTTTAAATAATAATATAGATCTTGTTTTTGTTGGCCCCGAACAACCGTTAGTGGATGGAATTCATGATTTTTTTCTTGCAGATAATGAATTATATAAAATACCTGTAATTGGACCTGTAAAAGCAGGTGCTATTCTTGAAGGAAGCAAAGACTTTGCAAAACAGTTCATGCAAAAGTATCATATTCCAACAGCAAGATATAAAACTTTTACACGAGAAACTTTGAGTGATGGATTTACTTTCCTGGAAAAACTTAAAGCTCCATATGTATTAAAAGCAGATGGTCTTGCTGCAGGCAAAGGAGTAATTATTCTTAATGATCTAAATGAAGCCAAGGAAGCACTAAACGAAATGCTAAATGGTCAATTTGGGCAGGCAAGTAGTAAGGTGGTTATTGAAGAGTTCTTAAAAGGTATTGAACTTTCTGTTTTTGTTATTACCGATGGGAAAACATATAAAATATTACCTGAAGCGAAAGATTATAAAAGAATTGGTGAAGGAGATACTGGATTAAATACCGGTGGTATGGGAGCGGTTTCTCCTGTTACTTTTGCCGATAATGCTTTTATGAAAAAAGTTGAAAATATGGTTATTATTCCTACCATTGAAGGACTTAAAAAAGAAGGTATTCATTACAAAGGTTTTATCTTCTTAGGTTTAATAAAAGTTGATTCAGAACCCTATGTTATTGAATACAACGTTAGGTTAGGCGACCCAGAAACTGAGGTAGTAATTCCTCGCATCAAATCCGATTTCCTTGATCTCTTGAGCCATGTAGCTAACGAAACCCTAAACAATGCAAACTTTGAGGTTGATATTAGAGCTACATCAACTGTAATGTTAGTTTCGGGAGGCTACCCAGGTAATTACGCAAATGGAAAAATCATTAGAAATCTAGATTTAGCTAAAAATTCTCTTCTTTTTCATGCAGGAACCAAATCAGAAGATTCAAATACAGTAACTAATGGAGGAAGAGTTATTTCAATAACATCTTATGGGGCAAATATTTTTGATGCTGTACAAATAAGCTTGAAAAATGCAGAAATTATTGATTTCGAAGGGAAATATTATAGAAAAGATATCGGTTTTGATCTTAAATAAGTCTTATGCTGGCAAAAACAATTAAATCAAATCAGCCTTTAGTTTTAGTAATAATTATTTTTCTTGGAACAATTCTATGGACCTCAACATTGGTTCATCCTAATTCATTATATAATGGCAATGAAATATCCATGCCCTTATATTCTATTGTTATAAAAATATTTAACGAAAATGCCATATTACTAAATATTCTTGCATTCTTGCTTGTTATCATTCAAGGCTTTCTTTTAGTCGGATTTAATAAAAAATTCATTCTTATTAGTAGCAGAACATATTTACCGGCTCTTTTTTTTATTCTTATTTCGAGCAGTTTTATTCCAATGCAAAAAATAAATCCCCAAATTATTGGTGGTTTTTTTCTATTTCTTGCAACTGATTTTATTTTTAGAACTTACAGAATTGAATATGCACTTAATGAGATTTATTTATCAGGATTTTTTATAGCACTTTCAAGCCTCTTCTGGGCTCCTTTCTCGTACTTCATATTTCTATTATTTATTGCACTAATTATACTAAGGACTTTCAATATACGCGAATGGATTGTTTCTTTACTTGGCTTTTTAACACCTTTGTTCTTTTTATTTGTAGTTTATTATGTATTTATTCCAGAACAAAATGGAATTAAATTATTTAACTATATTATTACAGAATTAACCTATAAAGAACCCTTTGTAAGATTTGACTTATCATATGTTATCTTTTACATATTATTGGCCCTTCTAATTATTCTGGCTAGTTTAAAAGTTCTAAGTAGTTATCAGAGTAAGAAAATAAAAACCCGGAAATATTTTGAAATTAATTGGTGGTACTTTTTAATTGGATTACTTATTTTTCTGATTTTTAAGCGTAGTTCAATGGGAATTATCTATGTTCTTTCAATTCCTGTTGCATTTCTTTTTACGGAATATTTTTATTCTACAAGAAAAAATTTATTTCTTAATATTATCATGATAAGTATTTATGGATGTCTTATATATATACAAATAAAGGCTCATTTAAATTAAATGAGCCTTTATTTGTATATAAGTAAATTAAAGTTTTTGTACAAAAGAAAGAAGTACCACAGCTAAACCTTGCTCTCCTTCTTTAAAATCAATAAAAATATGATAAACTCCTGTTGATTGACATTTAAAATCAAAAAATGGGTAGTTCTTTCCGGTGGCAACCAAATAGTTTGTGCCTAATAATCGATTATTATCGTATAATGAAACTATGGCTTTTCCGGTATAGTCTTTAGAGTTACAAATAGAAAAACGATACTGAGTACTTTTACTCAATACCACAGAAAATTTCATATTTGGCTTTTCCTCGCCAGGTTTTGCAGCATCAAGCTTTACTTGAAAATCTTTAAGATAAGTCGCATCATCAGCAATAATATTACATAAATCAACCAGCTCTTGGCCTGATTGTGCTTTAGCAGCATTATTGTTCATAATGAAAATTGCAAATAAAGCAAATATTAAATAGCTATTTCTCATATTTACAATTGTATTATTTTATTGCGTATAGCAGCAGTTTTATTAATAATTTTAAACATTAATTCATCTGAAATCTCTATAAATTGCTTATCGTTTTGTTTTATAATTAACATACCATCTTCCTCAACTGCTTCAGGCTCTCCTTTTTCGTATGTAATAATTACATTTTTATAAAGTGATTGGATCTCTTCAAAATCTTCTATTAATTCTTTAAAACTTGGATCTTTCTGATAGTTTTTTAATAATAACATTAAGTTACTTAAAATTATTTTTTGTTCTCCAATTTTTTCTGTTAACTCCGCACTTGGAGATCTTCTTGCAACTTCCCCAACCAAATACATTCCCTCTATCCAAACTCCAGCAACAATCAAAGAACTTAAACTACTTCTTTTGTTCTCTCTCAAATATCGATCCATTTGGTTAAAATTCTGAACAGAAATATACATAAGTGAGTCAAGGTTCTGATTATTAGTAGCCAAGCGTTTTAATGTAGTAAAATCAAAAAATTGACCAACGTGTATACCATCTGCTAGAGTTTTAATTGCAGAGATATAATCAATAACCGACCCTGTTTTGTTATACATGTTCAAATAGCCCAAGTCTGCTCCAAAAACACCCAAACCAATTGCTTTTTTATAGCTGGTATTGTAATTATCAACATAATCAGTAGTAGCTAGATAATCTTTTGAAAATGGAACTCCTAAACTTTTAATAAGTGCAGCCATTTCAACTGGTGACGAGATATTTTGAACAATATCATTAATAGCAGCTTCAGAAATTGCTAGATCACCATCATATAAAACAGAATCAGGAATACTAAATTCCTTCGAGAAATCTTCTTTTTTCTCGTTTTTGCAAGATGCAAATACAAGAATAAGAACAAGAATATAAATCAAACGTCTAAACATATTATTAAGTTGATTTACCAAATTATGTAAATTTAACATATCCTATAAAGATATAAAAATTATCAATATCAAGAAACTTTATTTTCTTGACCTTATATATTCAGGTAAAGATAGAATTTTTTTAAGTACATCAAAATATAATGTAACATAGAAAAACAAAGTCATTACCCAAACAAAAATCATATTAAACCAATAAGTATCACGATATTGGCCAGCAAAGTACTTCTGAGGAGCAAAAAAATGTGCTCTGAAATTAAAATACCCTTCAATGTCTGGATCTTTGTAAACCGGATCAATTTGTTGCACCAATTCGTCCCTATATCTTAGCATTTTATTTTTCTCATATACTTTTTTAACCTGATCTTCGACACTTTCGTTATGATAAGCCGCCCTTTTATTACGGTACAACTCTGGATTAGTTTGTAATAAATACCTTATAATATTCTCTTTCTCGGTATTGGCTTTCTGAAACATCGCATTATAATAGGCCTCAAGCTGATTCAGATAATCTGATGTTTTATATAGAATGATTTCATTAAAAAGGGATGAATCAAGCTGATGAAGAGATTCAAATAATAATCCTGTTCTGTTTTGCTCCTTGCCCAATTCTTTTCTTAATAATTTCAAAGATTCTGTTATTTCCTGTTTTATTTCTGGTTCATTAAATCGGTACCAGTTGTCTTCAATATAAGTTAGGTTTTTCTTTAACTCTGGTAAATAATACACTTTTTTAAAATCAGCATTACTTTCGCGTTTTTCTATATCATAGAAATTTTTTTGAAAATCATTATTTTTAAACTGGTTTACCATTAATGCCTCGAAAGACCATTTGGTTGGCATAAATTCAGCAATTAAAGGTACTTTCTCAACGCTTCCAATGGATCTGTTCATTTTATCGAACGGGAACATTGCTCCACTTAAGATCATCATTGGAATCATTAATAATGGAATTAATATGTATATTGTTACTGCCGAATTAAAAGATGCAGATACATTTAACCCCATCATATTTGCAAAAGCAGCGGTAGTAAACAAAGCAAACCAATACTCAAACATCATTCCTCTAACACCTAAAATATTATTTGCTATTAAAACAAATAATAGAGCCTGAATTGCAGATATGGAGAACAAGATAAAGATTTTTGAAACAAGGTAACTTGATCGGCTTAAATTAAGAAATGCTTCTCTTTTAAGTATTTTGCGATCACGAAATATTTCCTCCGCACTGATTGTAAGCCCCAGGAATAGAGCTACAATTAACCCCATAAAAATGTAAATATGGATATTCTCATTTTCGCGGAAGATATATACCTTTGACTCAGGATCAGCGATATATCTGATTATAAATGAGAGAATAAACCCGAGCAAAGGGGCTTCGAGAAGATTTAGAGCAATATATTGTGTATTACTAATTTTTGATAAAAAATCACGTATCGTGTAAATTCTAAGTTGTTTTATCCAAGAAGGAATTCTTAAGGTAGATTCGGGATCTTCTACAATTTCATTAACAACAAGTAATTTAATATTTTCCTTAAAGTTGTCTTCCCATTTTTGGGGTGTAATTTTTCTCTTTAATGTGTATTTACCATACTCATCTACAACCTTAGCTTCAATAATATTAAAAATGAGTTCTGGATTTACATTACCACAAGTTGGGCATTCGCCTACATCGCTATTTATCTGTGCATCGAGGCGTTTAAAATACATAACCCCTTCAACAGGGTTACCATAATAAATCATGTATCCACCAGTATCGAGAATCATCATATTGTCGAACATCTTATAAATGTCGGATGATGGCTGGTGAATTACCACAAAAATTAATTTTCCTTTTAGTGCTAATTCTCTTAAAAGGTCCATTACATTTTCTGAATCGCGCGATGACAAACCCGATGTAGGTTCATCAACAAAAAGGATTGATGGTTCACGTATTAATTCAAGTGCAATATTTAATCTTTTACGTTGTCCTCCACTTATCATTTTATTTAATGGAGAACCTACTTTCAGGTTTTTTCTCTCTATCAGGCCAAGATTTGTAAGTGTTTTATCGACCAGTTGAATTATTTCTTCTTCCGTTTTGTCGTTAAAACATAATTTGGCGTTATAATATAGATTTTGGAATACTGTAAGTTCTTCTATTAACAAATCATCCTGAGGAATATATCCTATAACACCTTCTAGTTTTTCTCGCTGGGTATGGAGATTAACTCCATTAATAATAATCTCTCCACTAGTTGGAGTGTTTAATCCTGCAAGTACATTTAACAAAGTTGTTTTTCCAGCACCACTGGCGCCCATTAGTCCAATTAGCTTCCCCTGATCTTCAGAGAAGTTTATATTTCGCAGACCTACCCCACCATTTGGAAAAACAAAGTTTAGATCTTTAACAGAATACGAAATTTTAATAGAAGTAGAATCGGCAAGAAAATGAGCAAGAATATCGCTATAATAGATTGGTTTTCCCTTTGGTAACTTAATTGTTCCCCCTGCTGCAAAAAGATAAATTCGCTTATAATTAACTGGAAGTCCATTTAAGAAGAGATCTTCCTGACCAGTATATCTCATAAAATAGAGATCTACACTTTTCACTTGAAGAATAACAATATTCCCATCAAGTGATTCAATCTTAATAAATTTTGATTCTTTACAACCAATTTCCTTATCTGCAATAATTAAATTTGTTGAAAAATCTAGTTTCTCAACCTCATTGTTTATTACAAAACTCTCAATACTGGTAAATTCCTCTTTGGTAAGCTTAAAAACTTCGGCTACAGTATTAATAATTGCCATTCTTTGTTCAGAGAACTTACGATCGGAATTAATTAACTCAAAAAGACGAACCAAAACAATTACCTTTTGTTTTTGAGTAAGTGTTTTATTAATTTTTTTACATATGCCAAGAATTCTTACAGAATCCTTAACAGATGTTAACTTAACTTTCTCAGGTTTTTCAGATTTTTCTTCCTTTTCGTCTTTATCATTACCAGAAATTCCCGACATCTCGTCGAAAAGAGCTAAATACTCTGGAACAGCTTCATTATTTAGTTGTTGAGTAAGAAAATTCTCTACATATTCTCTTTCATTTGACTCTACGCCTTCGTCCTGCTTTACAATTAAAGCAAATAACTGCATAAGAGCTTTTAAGATTTCCTCACTCATACATTAAAACATTAATAAAAACCTAGCAATTAATTAAGATTGCTAAAAATTATAACTTACCTGTTCAAATGGAACATCTACAATATCAGCATATTCTTCGCCGGCTTCCTGCATATCCTCATCATCTTCAGGAAAAAACCACTTGATTAGTATCTCTTTGCCATTTTCGTGCATATCTTCCAATTTCATTAAGATATCGAGAATAAGCTTTGAAGAAGCAGTGTTAAAATAAACCAACTTAAACGAAAATACAGTTTTAGCATTCGCTTCTTCCTGATAATCATCGAGCCAACTAAGGATCGGCTCATAAAAGGTAGTAACATCTTCAGGAAGTGATCTTCCTGAAATTTCAAAAATTCCGTTTTCTTTATCAAGAATTACAGTTGGAGTATCGTCAGTACCTTTGATCTTTATTACTTCCATGGTATAATAATTATTTTATTAAGCAATTCTAGAAATAGATGAAGTTAAAAGGAAAAATGAACTTCCTTCGTCAATAGGCAGAAAGTGGAAATCGAGTTTATTGTTTGTTTTACGAGCAATATCGATAAATCCTAATCCTGCACCTCCTTTTTCAGAGAGTCTACCTTCTTTCATCTGGTTTTTATAAAGGTCTTTTAAGCCGTCTTTATCAAGGCTATTTATATGGTCAAGCATTTCGGTAAGTTCTTCAATTTTATCATTTTCTATTACATTACCGGTTGTAACATGATAGTCATTTTTCCCTTTACTTACCATAAAAATACCTCGTCCAGCAAATAAGAAATCATCTGATCCGAATGAATCAGCGTGTTTGCTTATGTTTTGCAGACACTCAACCATAACATGGAAAACTTTCTTCTGTACCGAATTTGATTCTGACTCCTTAGCCATATTTGATTCAGTAAGAGAAGTAAACGCCTTGGTAATCTGGTGAGTAATTTCACCCTCATATACCAAAGTGATTTCGTGGGCTTTCATTGACCGGTAAAAATCGTAAACAAACTCAAGAAAGCCTTTTACATTACTTTTATCCATAGGTTGTAAAATTAATATTTATTAAAGTTAATTAAAAATTAAAATTCGATTCCAATTAATAACACATCATCAATTTGTTTGTTTTTTCCTTTATATTTTTTAAAGTCATTTGAAAATAAACTAGCATATTGTTGCATTGAAAGATCTTTGTTCACGACAATATTTTCTCGTATTCGTTGTGAAGAGTACTTTTTACCATCTGGTCCTCCTACCTGATCTGGCAATCCATCTGAGAAGAAGAATATCTTATCGCCTTTCTTTATTTCAACAATATGATTTTCGAAATCATTTTCTGCCTTTTTACGGTGAGGAATACCTCCAATGGCTTTTCTATTACCTTTAAACTCTTCTAAAACTCCTTTTCTTAAAAGATATAATGGTCTATGTGCTCCGGCAAATTGGATTTCTTTCTTTTTAATATCAATACGTAGTAATGCAATATCCATTCCATCCCTTGCTTCTGCATCAACTCGATCCTGCTTTAATGTTGTTCGAACGCCAAAATGCAATTTGTCGAGTATTTGCCCAGCCGAATAATTGATATCATGGTCAACAATATTGTTAAGCTGGAAATATCCAATAAATGATAAAAGGGCCCCAGGAACACCATGTCCAGTACAATCAACAACAGCAAGATAAATAATATCTTCCTTTTTAAAGAACCATGGAAAATCGCCACTAACAACATCTCTCGGTAAATAAAAGATAAATGAATTTGGTAAATATTCTTGAATTATGTTATTGCTTGGCAGAATAGATGATTGTATTCTTTGGGCATAATTTATACTTTCATTTATTTTATTATTCTTTTCTTTAATCTCCATTTCTATTTGTTTAGCCTCAGTAATATCGTGGCCAACAAAAAGGACTGTTTCAAGTTCGTTTTCGTTAAATTCAGGTATTGCATTAAAGCTCATTATACGTTCTCCTTTTGTAACAGAAATAATTTCCATTTCTTGATTGAGCTTCTGATTCGTTTTTCTAATATGTCGGATAGCTTCTTTAAAAAACTCAACAAGGGATTCGTCCATGCTTAAATCTTCAAGTCGAGCATTAATAACATCCTTAGATTTTACACCAATAAATTCTTCAACAACTGGATTTGCATAAAAAAACTGACCTTTGGTGTTCATACGTAAAATAAGATCCAAGCTGTTTTCTGATAGAGATTGCATTTTACTCTTCATTCGCTCCTCTTTCTCAGCACGTTTACGCTCAGTAATATCTTGCGAATTAAGAATTATACCGCTTATAGCAGAATCGTTTAATAAATTGCGACCCGTTGTTTCGATATGAATTTTTCGACCATCTTTTTTAATATATGTGTACTGAATGGTTCTTGGAGTTTCCGGATCTTTTAGCAGAAATTCGAACATTTCTTTCATTGCAGCTTCTCCTTTTGCTGTAAGCCGATCCATGTCTTTTCCGCTCATCATTTCTTCAGGAGTATAACCTAAAATCTTACTAACTGAAGGACTTTGATATTTAAGTTTTAGCTCACTATCATATATAGAAATAACTTCAGAAGCATTTTCTAATAATGAATGTAATCTTTTCTGTGCATTTTCTACTTCTTTAATCTGAGCTTCGAGTTTCCTATTTGAAATTTCGAGTTCCTCTTGTGTTGCACGCATTTCTTCTGCATTCTGTCGGAGCTCTTCTTCATTCTCCTTAAGCTCTTCTGTCATCTGCTGAGACTCCTGCAACAGTTTCTCTGTTTTCTGATTCATTTTCAGATTATAGAGTGTTCGTGCAATTATTTCGCCCAACTCTTTTAGAAAAACAATGGTAGTTTCTGAAAACTCATCCTTTAATGAAGCAAACTCAAGAACTCCTTGGAGTTTCTCCTCAGTAATAAGTGGTACAATAAGCAGACTAGATGGCTTTTTATCACCCAGAATACCAGATGTAATAGTAGCATATTCATCCGGAATTTCTGTACGATATACAATATCCATTTCGTAAGCACACTGACCAATAAGGCCATGCCCAACTTTAAATTCCTGGTTTAAGAATCGTCGCCTGTTATAAGCGTAGGTTGCAATGTTTATTAATTTCTCTGATTCCTCCTCATAAATAAAGAAAGCTCCTTGAATTACATCGATATAATTAATTAACTGAACAATAACATCATAAGCCAATACATTTATGTTATTATGTATTCGTAATATATTCTGAATTATATCTTTACCCTCAGAAATCCAGTTTTCCTCTTTCTCTTTTCGGTTACTTGCAAGTAAGTTATCTCGCATAACCAATAAAGATTTGCCAAGAATATCGTTTTTGTCTAATATATTATAATGAACATCGTATTTACCTTCACCAATTTGTTTTGCAAAGATTGCGTTGCGATTTATATCAGCATCTCTTTGTTCTATTACTTTTTTAAACTGTTCCTTATCTCTTTCTCTTTTTTTGGTAAATAAGAAAATTATCAAGCCAATCACAAATGGAGCCAAATCTATAATCCAAAGAATAGGATTGTTACTATGAATTTCTTTAAGAATAGAGAATGAAACAGGATATTTATGAATAATAATATCAATCATCCAGGCAATAACAGGAAACACCAGCGCTATTCCTCCTCCCAAAAGGATATCGTTATACGATACTGGATTGTTATTTTGATTCCTACTAAACATAGTGCAATTTATGATATATATTTACTTAAAGGTTCACCCAGTCGATGAGCAAGCTCTTCGAATAATTTTCGCCAGCTTTTCTTAAACTCCTTAAACGATGCAAGTTCAATAATCGCAATCGTTTCGTTATTAACAATAACAGGAATAATTAATAAATGTTTTGGAGAACTACTTCCAAGACCTGACAAGATAGTAACAAAGTTTTCAGGTATGTCTTCCAAATATAATATTGTTTTATTCAATGCAACTTGTCCTGACAAGGTTTGACCAACCTTAAATCCCTGGGGATCAGTTTCGCCAAAGTAAGCATATTTTCCAGCAATAGAAAATTGATCTGACTCTTTTTCGCGCAAATAAAATAAACCTTGAACAATATCTAATTCTTTGGCAAAATTGCTGAGAACTTTTTCGGTATATTTTGTACTATTTAATTTTGAATCATCTTTAGGTAAAAGTTTTTTTATGTAATGTTCTACATCAATATCGTCTATTGATTTATTGCTTGTTTCCTGAATCTCGTCCTCTTCGATATCGGTTTTTGATTCAACAACCGTTTTGTGAATATAATCTTCTGATTCCTTTTTATTTGTGAGTAATATTGTTAAAACAAAAAATATTACTCCAATTATAAGTAGAAAAATGATTAAAAGATATGTAGATATCCCTGCGTTTTTCTCAATTAAATTTCGAATATTTGAGAATAAGGCAAAACAAAGCACAATATGAACAATTAGTGTGCATACTGCATATATCTTATATTTTTTCAAGTTTTCCATGTACTAAAAATCATTTTAGACCTTGTAAAAAATTGATAATTTGTTGTGTTGTAAATATATGATCTACTGTTGTTAATTTCAAGGAAGCTTCGGTCATTGTTTTAACCTGGCATTCATTCGGATCCTGAACAATGGCCAATCCGCCTAATTGTTTTAATTTTTTTAGACCATAAGCACCATCTCTATTTGCACCTGATAAAATTATCCCAATCAATTTGTCTCGGTATGCCTGTGCGGCAGTTTCGAATGTTAAATCGATAGAAGGCCTTGAATGATTTACTGGTTCTTCTGTAGATAAGGCAATCTTTTTATTTAACTCAACATACATATGATAATTCGATGGTGCTAAATACGCTTTTCCTGGTTTAATCGAATCTTTATCGAATGGTTCAATAACTTCGATACCTGATTTTATTGATAATGCTTCGACAAAACCTGATCGAACATGTTTAAGCCTGTGCAAACTAAGTAATACTGGTAAAGGAAAGTTTTTTGGTAACGAATTTAATATTCGGGTAATTACCTGAAAACTTCCTGCTGATCCACCTATTACTAATGCTTTATACATGCTTGTTAAGATAATCTCTTTTTGTATATACTTTCTGAATCACTTACTAAAACATAGTCTTTTTCTGAGTTCCAGTATTCAATTCTCTCATTATTTCCAATTAATAAATGTCCTCCAGGAACCAATGAGTTATACATAATTTTCATAAATCTCTCTTGCAAGATTTGATTGTAATAAATCATTTGATTTCTGAACAAAATCAATTTTGTCCCTTTTGGATAATCATCAAATATAATATTTTGTTTTGTAAGTTTAATACTTTCTATGAGCGATACATCCCAATATGCTTTATCATCTTTTAATGTATAATAATCAGACAACTGACCTTCACTAAAAATTCTCGAATAATTAGCATCATTGGTTTCGATCTTTTTAGGATCGAAGATTCCTGATCTTATTCGATCAAGATGATGCTCACTAATACTCGATCCGATTATCTGAACATTATCGAGAAGTTTAAGTTTTTTTAAAATGATTGCCAGAGAATATAATTCTTCTCCTGATGTAACTTCAGGTAACCAAATCTTAAAATTAGGACTAGTTAAAATATTTTTAGGAAGAGTCTCCTCTTTAAGCAATCGCCAAATTGAAGGATCTCTAAACATTTCGGTTGTTTCAACACAAATATCTTTTAAAAAGGTTTCAAAAAAATCTTTGTCTTTTTCAATTTTTTGAATAAAACCATCAGCATCTTTAAAGCTATGGTATTTAATAAAACTCTCTACTCGTCGTTTAAAAAATGTTAGAGCATGATTTTTAAAATCAACACCATAAACATCATCAAGCATCTTTATGATGTTTCTAATATCAACAATTCCTAACTCGTATCTATTCGCTATTTCCACCTAACAATTTTTAACTAATTATTATTTTTTTCGATATGCTTGTCCTTTTTTATCAAATCGAGATGCAATTTCTCCGAGCATTGTTTCGTGCATACCAAGAACTAAATATCCATTTGTGTATAAATGATCGTGAAAAAGTTTAAATACCTTATTTTGTAAACTATACTTGAAATAAATTATAACATTTCTGCATAATATGAGGTCGAATTTTGCAAAATACAGATTTTCACCCTTAACTAAATCGTGTTGTCTGAAAATTGGTATTTTCTTTAAAAAATCGTTCATCATGATGCTATCCGACACTTTATCAATTTTGAAATACTTATTATATGGCACATCGTTGTATTCATCGTAATTAAATGGATTTTCTTTAATCACTTTATCGAAATTATCGAGATATCCTATATTAAATCGGTATTTATAAACTCCTTTTTTTGCTGCATCTAAAGCATCGGTATTAATATCGCTTGCAAAAATTTTAGCTTTATCCAGTAGATTAAGCTCATTTAACAATATCATCATGGAATATACTTCCTGACCTGTTGAGCATCCGGCATGCCAAATATTGATTGTTTTATTTTCGGTAAACTTTGGTAAAATCCTGTATTTTAATGTTTGCCAGATAAGTGGATCTCTAAATAACTCAGTAGTATTAACTGTAATATCTTTAACTGTTTGTTCAAGAAAATCTTTGTTGGTTTTTAATTTATTAATAAGCCCCAATAAATCCATATTGTTATCAAGAAGGATTTTTTGTAGCCGCCGTTTTAGTGATTTCTCAGAATATTCACTAAAATCGTATGACGATGCATTCCTTATGGTAGATACAAAAAAATTAACTTCCTGATCGGTTAATACCATCTAGTGTATAAATTTTAGACAAATACTCTTACGCTATTTTATTAAAATAGTTTTCACAAATATGCAAAAATAACTTTTTAATCGAGTTATAATAAAACCAAGCTTAAATCTATAAAAAAAATACTTGTTTTTAAAATTTCCGGAAAAGATAATTAATAATTAGTGATTTTTAAATTAAAAGAGAAATTAACCGCAAATAAAAATAAACAAGACGAAATTTAAAAACCAAAACCAAATACGAGATAAACTTTATTTGTCAATGGATTATTAACAATTGATGCTTGTAATGGAATATATTTATTTCTGAATAGATTTATTTTTCCTGAAGATTTAATGCCAACATTTATTATTGAAGGTTTCTTTCCATAATAGCTTTCATATAAATTAAATCCTACAAAATAATCAACCTGGATTTTCTCAAATGATAAAAAATAGGCCATTTCGAAATAGGTGGAAAAATAATTTTCATTTGTTTCTGCATTAATATCATCGCCAAAAACCATAGTTGCCAGCATTGCTTTAACTGGAAACCTTTCGTTTCCCATATACTCCAGATGAAAATCAAGAGTGTGCTTGGTTGAGTTTTGACGATAATTAAGAAACGATTGATTTGTCGAGATTGATCCTGGACAATAATAATCATAAAGTCCAATCGAAAATCCTCTATACGTATACTTAATATATAAATCAATTTCAAAATATTCACCATTAGCGCTTAAAGCGCTCCAAACTCCTGCTGTTAGGAATCGATGAGTAATCTCGATTGATGGTTCTATGGAGGGAACGTCGCACATAGCATATCCTCTCCATAAGTGTTGACTCATAAACTCTGATTTAAAAGTAAGCTTTGTCGATTGGCTACTATCACGGTTTTCTAAATCAAAAGCGAATGAGCTAAGCGAAATAAACACAAAAAGTATAAAAAGTTTTGCCCTCATTTATATTAAATTGGAGGGCAAAAGTAGGTAAAATTAAATTTCTTAGAATAACTTAAATGGTTAATTTATTTAAGTTTTACAACACATAATAAAGGTTGATGGTCGGAATTCTTAAAATCGAGATCAATCGCATTCACTTGTAACATTTCAATATTTGGAGAAATTAGAAAAAAATCGATAGTCACTTTAATACTTTCATCCTTATTGTATGGCATATTTAAATACCTGTTTGTAGGTATATCTGGGTCGTATATCCACGTCCAGCCATTAGGTAAATAATCGGATGGAATAGGATTAAGAATAAATCTCTTGGCAGTTGCTTTTTTGCCATAAATCTTTTGATCCAGTTCAGGTGGATTTTGGTTCCAATCACCACCAACAATTATGTAATTTCCTTTATTGTATTCATTTAGCAGAAATTCTTTAAGATATTCCATCTCTTGTTTTTTTAAAGAACCATCGTCGTAAGCAGAATTGTGTGTATTAATTACCAAAAAATCTCTTCCGTTTGCTGTCGGAAAGCGCATTACAAGAAAACATCTATCAAGATTAAACAAACTTACTGGCCATTCAAAACTGCCCGGAAAAGAAAAACGAATTGTTGAGGATGGTTTATATAAAGAATAACTATTCAACCCTGATTTTACCCGACCAAGTGGGTTGGCGGGTGGAATAGGTACAAATTTTACATCGTAGTTTTTTCCAAAAAATCCCAGGTGATTATTTAATAATTGTCCCAAGCTATCAACCTGGTTTGTGTAATAGCTTCTTCTTGAATATTCATCAACTTCTTGCAGAAGAATAAAATCAAGGCTATCGTTTCGTTGAATTAATTCAAGGTTTCTATTAATGTTAGTAAAGACATTTTCTATTGAAGTACGAACCTGGACTCCTCCGTCGTAAAAGAAATCCATATCGGCGCTTAATCCGCAGTAACCAATATTCCAAATCATAAATCCAAGCTTTATTCCCAATGGAATAGTATCTGGAGCTGCTGTTTCAAAAACAACATCGGTAACTTCAGGTTTATAATTTGTTACTGATGCATAGGCTAAAAACAAAATGAAAATTATTACCAAAAGGATTATTATCTTTAAAATGAATTTCAAAAATTTCATAGCATCTATTTTTAAAAGTTTATATAAAGAAATCAATGTTGAATGCACTAAGTTAGCAAATTTTTACCTGTATATAAATTCAAAATTTATTATTTGTTAGAGATATTTATATATCTTTGAGATGTAAAAATCAATCATAAAGAAGACTAAGCTTCTTTAAATCAGAACAATATAATTAATTCTAAAGACCTTTGTCAATGAAATTTGGAGTTGTCGTTTTCCCTGGTTCCAATTGCAATCAAGACATGATTTATGTTTTACGTAATGTTATGGAACAAGAAGTAGTTGAACTATGGCACAAGAGCACTGAATTACAAGGTGTTGATGCGATTGTTCTTCCGGGAGGCTTTTCTTATGGCGATTATTTGCGTTCAGGAGCTATTGCTAGATATTCTCCTATTATGGAGAAAGTTATTGAGTTTGCTCATCGCGGAGGATTTGTTTTTGGGGTTTGTAATGGTTTTCAGATTTTATGTGAATCGGGATTGCTTCCAGGAGCGCTATTACACAATGAGAATCAGAAGTTTATTTGTAAAAACATTAATATAATTCCAGATAATAATTCAACCATACTTACCAAAAAGCTAGACAAACAAAAGCCATTAATTATTCCTATAGCACACGGAGAAGGTCGCTATTATGCTAGTGAGGAAACACTTCAACAGATGAGATTAAATGGGCAGATTCTTTTTCGATATTGTAATCAGCATGGAGAGGTAACTGCAGAAGCAAATCCAAATGGTTCTATTGAAAATATTGCCGGTGTGTGTAACGAAAAGAAAAATGTTTTTGGTATGATGCCACACCCCGAAAGAGCTTCTGATGATGAACTTGGCAATACTGATGGGCGGGCTATTTTCGAATCACTACTCACGCATTTTTTACATCACAAATAACAACAACTATTATAAAATTTGAACCGGTTTTCTAAAAGAAAAACCGGTTTTTTTATAAACAAAAACTTTATGCTCGTTGTTATCAGGTTACATTCAACTTGATTTGTATCCGATTTTATTAGTATATTTATTAGAAATTAAAACCAATGCATTATGGAATTAAAGCAAGCAATAGAATTAAGAACAAGCAACAGAACCTTTATCAATGAACCCATTCCGATTGCCGATTTAAAAGAACTAGTTCGGAGAGCAGGATTAGCTCCAAGTGTTAACAATTACCAGCCATGGGTATTTTATGCTATTACCAATAGCGATTTGCTAAACAAGATGGCAGTTAAGGTAGCAGCAAAAATGAAAGAGATTCCTTCAAACAATTCCATTGCAGCAAAAAACGTGTTATCGCAGGTCGAGTGGTTTGCTACTTTTTTCGAAAATGCCCCTGCAGTTATTGCTATCGCAATGGACGAGTACGAGTCGGTTCTTGAGATGGGTGTTCAAATGAGTCATGAAGAAATTAACAAAATGCGAAACTATCCCGATATGCAAAGCGCAGGAGCAGCTATTCAAAATATTTTACTATCGGCAGTTGATCTGGGTTATGGAGCATGCTGGCTTAGTGCACCAATGATTGCTAAAATTGAACTTGAAAAAATAATAGGCATTCAACCGCCTCATCATTTAATAGCATTTGTAGCTATTGGTAAACCCTCAAAAGTTGCACAACAAAAACCAAAGAAAAACCTTGATGAAATTTTCAGATTAATAGAATAAATGAAACCTGTAATTTTCCATAATGCTAAATGCCAGAAGAGCAGAAATGGGCTACAATATATTAAGGACAAGAAGATTGAACCTGAAGTTATTGAATATTTAAAAGATAAACCATTTACTGTTCAAAGTTTAAAAGAGATTGTTAAAAAACTGGGAGTTAAACCCTTTGAAATTGTACGCACACAAGAAGCTGATTATAAAAAAATATATAAAGGCAAAATCTTTTCTGATGATCAATGGATCAATATACTTATTGAAAATCCAAGACTTATCCGAAGACCAATTATTGTTGTAGGAGATAAAGCTATTTTTGGAGATATTTTAGAACATATTGATACCTTATTATAATTTTTGTATCTTTTGATTTCTTATTTGTGTTGTTATTACCATTCGTAATACTTCATAACAAATTGATTATAAACTAAAAAGAAATCATATGGCTACTCCTGAATTTAATTATCAGAATCCCTTTCCGATAGGGAAAGATGAAACAGAGTATTATTTACTTACAAAAGATCATGTTTCTGTATCAACTTTTAATGGAGAAACAATAATAAAAGTTGAGCCCGAAGGACTTACACAGCTGGCTCAATCAGCACTGACTGATACATCCTTTATGCTAAGAACAGATCATGTTAAGCAGGTAGCAGCAATTCTTAGTGATGCTGAAGCAAGCGAAAATGATAAATATGTAGCCCTTACATTACTTCGAAATGCAGAAGTTTCTGCAAAAGGAGATTTACCATTTTGTCAGGATACAGGTACTGCAACTATTGTAGCTAAAAAAGGACAAAAAATTTGGACTGGAGCAAATGATGAAGAAGCTTTGTCGAAAGGTGTTTATAAAACCTATACGGAAAAAAATCTGCGTTATTCGCAAACTATTCCGTTAGATATGTACAAGGAGAAAAACTCAGGCACTAACCTTCCTGCACAAATCGATATTTATGCCACCGAGGGAGATGAATATAAATTTCTTTTTATTGCAAAGGGAGGTGGATCGGCAAACAAAACAACACTTTACCAGGAAACTAAAGCCTTGCTCACTCCTGACAAACTCGAAAAATACTTGATCGAAAAGCTCAAATCGCTTGGTACAGCTGCTTGTCCACCCTACCACGTTGCATTTGTAATTGGAGGTACATCTGCAGAATCGGTGCTTAAAACCGTAAAACTTGCTTCCGCTAAATACCTTGACAATCTCCCTACGCAAGGAAATGAAGGAGGACAAGCTTTTAGAGACATTGAACTAGAAAACAAAATTTTGGATGCTGCTTATAAGTTAGGAATTGGAGCCCAATTTGGAGGAAAATATTTTGCATTGGATATTAGAATTGTTCGTTTGCCTCGACATGGAGCATCGTGCCCTGTTGGAATGGGCGTTTCCTGCGCAGCTGACAGAAACATTAAAGCTAAGATAAATAAAGAGGGTATTTGGATTGAAAAAATGGAAAGCAATCCTGGGAAGTATATACCTGAAAAATATCGAAATGCAGATGAATCTGGTGCAGTTACCATCGACTTAAATCAGCCTATGAAAAATATTTTAGCTGAGTTGTCGAAACATGCAGTAGGATCAAGATTATCTCTAAACGGAACAATTATTGTTGGGCGAGATATTGCACATGCAAAATTAAAAGAAAGAATAGACAAAGGTGAAGGCTTGCCACAATATATTAAAGATCACCCGATATATTATGCCGGACCAGCAAAAACTCCAAAAGGAATGCCATCCGGGTCTTTTGGCCCAACAACAGCAGGTCGTATGGACTCTTATGTTGATTTGTTCCAAAGCCAGGGGGGCAGCATGATTATGATCGCAAAAGGAAACCGCAGTCAGGCAGTTACCGATGCATGTAAAAAATATGGTGGATTTTATCTCGGAAGTATTGGAGGACCTGCAGCGCTTCTGGCTCAAGAAAACATTACAAAAGTTGAGTTATTGGAATATCCAGAACTAGGAATGGAAGCAATTTATAAAATTGAAGTAAAAGATTTTCCATCATTTATTCTTGTGGATGATAAGGGAAATGATTTTTATAGGATGATGGGATAATCAAAATACAACATTATTTATATTAAAATATGGTTTGATAGGTGTTTTTAATACTTTTCAAACCATATTATTTTCTATTTGTTTATTATAAAAATAAAATCAATTAATATGCACAGAACAGAATACGACACCATGGGCTCGGTAAAAGTTCCTGCCGATAAATACTGGGGTGCACAAACTCAACGATCGCTAATGAATTTCAAAATTGGTAATTCACAAATGCCCAATGAAATAATTCATGCTTTCGGATATCTAAAAAAAGCTGCAGCTATCGTGAATTGTAAACTTGGCGTTTTATCAACAAATAAAAAAGATTTGATTTGTAATGTGTGTGATGAGATTATTGCAGGAAAGCTTAACGACCAGTTTCCTCTGAAAGTTTGGCAAACCGGATCGGGTACTCAAACCAACATGAATGTAAATGAGGTAATTTCAAACCGGGCACATGTTCTGGCTGGAAACAAATTAGGTGAAGGAAAAAGCATTATTCACCCGAACGATGATGCAAATAAATCGCAATCGTCGAATGATACATTTCCAACAGCCATGCATATTGCTGCATATAAAATTTTAATTGACAACACAATTCCTTCAATAGAAAAATTGCGCAATGAACTAAAAACCAAAAGTGAATTGTGGAAGAATATTGTAAAGACTGGCCGTACCCATTTAATGGACGCCACTCCTTTAACACTAGGACAGGAATTTTCGGGGTATGTTTCTCAACTTGATCATGGACTTAGAAACTTAAAAAACTCGCTTCCTCACCTGTCTGAGCTAGCCTTGGGAGGAACAGCTGTTGGAACAGGAGTAAATGCTCCAAAAGGATTTGATTTTGAAGTTGCAAAAGAAATAGCAAGCTTGACTGGATTACCATTTATTACAGCAGAAAACAAATTTGAAGCATTAGCATCACACGATGCACTTGTTGAGTCGCATGGAGCATTAAAAACATTTGCCGCAAGTTTAATGAAAATTGCGAATGATATAAGATTATTAAGTTCTGGGCCTCGCTGTGGAATTGCAGAATTAAATTTACCGGAAAACGAACCAGGTTCGTCTATAATGCCCGGGAAAGTTAATCCGACGCAATCGGAAGCATTAACTATGGTTTGTGCACAGGTTATGGGAAATGATGTTACAATTAATATAGGTGGAATGAATGGTCATTTCGAGCTCAACGTCTTTAAACCTGTGATTATAAAAAACTTTCTTGAGTCGGCGATGCTGATTGGCGATGCCTGCAAATCGTTTGCAGAAAATTGTGTTTTTGGAATTGAACCAAATTTTCAAAATATAGAAAAGCATCTTCAAAATTCATTGATGCTTGTTACTTCCCTAAATACACATATTGGTTATGAAAAGGCTGCTGAAATTGCAAAAAAAGCTCATCGCGAAGAAAAAACACTGAAGGAATCAGCGTTAGAACTTGGTTATGTTTCTGCTGACGATTTTGATGCATGGGTAAATCCTGAGAATATGACCGGAATGATTTAATATGGGAAAATGGAAGAAGTAAAATGAAACAATCTTAACAAGTTGTCTAAAAAATAAAATAATAAGCTACCTTTGCAGAGATAATTAAAAAAACAGATCATGGACGAAGGCCCGTATCATAGTAAGAATAAGTATTAACTCATCTGTAAGGGCGTTCTAGTGCTCCTTGCAGATTCTTTTGTAAGGAGACAAATTAATGATTACAATCTTTAAAACATTCGGTGGATATGTCGAAATTCCTGAAATGGAAAAGGGTTGCTGGATAAACGTTATACAGCCAACACAAGCAGAAATTCTTCGATTATCAGAAGAGTTTAAACTACCTTCAGATACAATTAATGATATTTTAGATGCCGATGAAAGACCTCGGGTAGAATTTGATGATGACTGGTCGTTAGTTATTATGCGTATCCCTGTTGAGAGCTCAAACAATGGAGTGCCTTTTCATACTATACCTCTTGGGATTTATTTAGCTGAGGATTTTACTTTAACTCTTTGTTTACAAAACAATGAAATATTACCTACATCCCAACCTCTATCTGTAAGAGAACAATATCGTCAGATAACAGATGTGGTAAATTTTATTCTAAGATTATTTCTGCGATCAGGAAGTGTCTATTTAAAATACCTGAAACAAATTAATCATATGACTTCGCAGATAGAACAAGATCTTGAAAAATCGATTAAAAACAGAGAGCTAAATAAATTACTAAAGATGGAAAAGTGCCTCGTTTATTTTATTACCTCAATAAAAGCAAATGAAATTGTGTTGGCGAAACTTAGAAATGCAAAAAAGATAACAACTGAAATTAATGAAGATCTATTTGAGGATGCACTAATTGAGAATAAGCAGGCTTTAGAAATGGCTCAAATATATTCAGATATACAAAGTGGAATGATGGATGCTTTTGCTTCTGTAATATCTAATAATCTAAACGTGGTAATGAAGCAGTTAACACTTATATCCATAATTTTAATGATTCCTACATTAATTGCAAGTGTATTTGGAATGAATGTTCCCAACTTTATGGAAAACTCCAATTGGGCATTGCCATTAATTATTCTTTTTTCATTAGGATTATCAATTCTGGGAGTTGCTATTTTTAGGAAGAGGCAATGGTTTTAATTTGCAGTAACCAAACAGGTTTAAATAGAAAAAAGGCTGCCCTTGAAAGTATAACTATGAAAGCACTCAGTAGTTATTTAGATTTCAACAAAAATCTGACATTTCGCCGAGCAGCCCTAATACCATTAGTGCGAAAGTAAAGAATAATATCAAAAGCTTCAAAAAAAAATCATTCTTTTTGCTGTTTTTAACAAATCGGTTAAAATAAATAATCAATTATTATTCATAAATTGGCCCAAAAACAAATTATGAAAACAATAATTATAATTTTCCTATTATGGTGTAATCCTTTTTTCTATTATTCAAACCATAGTTCAATACAACTGAATTCAAGTACAATAAAACTTCCATCGCCGGTATTAAAAGGAACTGTTTCAATTGAAGAAACCCTACTAAATAGACGTTCGGTAAGAGAATTTAAAAAAGATGCCCTAACTATCCAGCAGGTTTCGCAAATACTCTGGGCGGCATATGGTATTACAAAAGAAATGAATTCGCCCCCATTTCTTCGTGGAGGATTTAAAACAGCTCCATCGGCAGGGGCATTATATCCTTTAGAAATCTATCTTGTGGTTGGAAATGTTAATGGGTTAAGCAAAGGGATTTACAAGTATTTACCTGAAGGCCATCAATTATTAAGGATCTACGATAATGATGTTCGAAATGAATTATCTGAAGCTGCATTGAATCAAGAATTCATTAATCAGGCTCCTGTTAGTTTAGTATATTCAGCCGTTTTTGAAAGAACCACAAAAAAGTACGGTAAACGAGGAAGAGAAAGGTATGTATGCATGGACATGGGACATTCTGCAGAAAATGTTTGTTTGCAAGCTGTTGCTTTAGGTTTAGGAACATGCGCAGTGGGTGCTTTTGATGACACAATGGTGAAAAATGTAATCATGATGCCGAATGAAGAGGAACCTTTATATATTTTACCTATAGGTTTTCCAACCGGAGGAGGTCAGTTACAAGGGAAATAAATAGTATAAAAAAAATCCCATTTATCATTACAATTAAAAACTGATTTTAAAAGAATAACAAACTAATTTTATGCTTTAACATTCCTTTTATTATTCTATTTTTGAATAACAAAATCTTACATTATGGAAAAAACGATATACATTGCAGATGATTCGGCCGTTACAAGGATGTTTATTACAAATATAGTAAAGGATGTTCCCTCGGTAAAAATCTTTGAATTTACAAATGGTGAAGAAGTAGTTACTGCCATAAAAAGAAAAATCCCTGATCTCTTAATACTCGATTCGGTAATGCCAATAAAGGATGGATTGAGTGTACTTAAGGAATTAAAAGATTTGAATTTTAATCTTCCAATAATATTTTGTACAGCTGATATTCAATCAACTACAAAAGAAAAAGCCATACAACTTGGAATTAGTGAATTTGTAAATAAACCCATTCAAAAAGATATCATTTTTGATAAAGTGAATATGTTATTAAACCTCTAAAAAACACTCATTATGCTTAATCCCCTACAAATTGAAATACTAAAAGAAGTAATTAATATAGGTGTTGGGAAAAGTGCCGAATTGCTTAATACAATGGTTCAATCGCACATTAAACTTGATGTACCGGAAGTTAAAATTGTTGAGTTTAGTGAATATTCTGATTTTGTAAACTACTTTGAGGAAGAAAACTATGCCGTAATCACATTGCCCTTTAATGGTGAATTAAATGGTTTTTCAAAACTGATTTTATCATCAGATCATGCTGCAAAACTGGTTAATGCCTTTATTGGTAAAAGCGGTACAAATTTAGACATGGACTCATTAAGAGTTGATATTCTTTCTGAAATAGGGAATGTTATTATTAACGCAGTTATGGGAACACTTAGCAATATGTTAAGCATTCATCTTGATTATATAGTTCCAATATATGAGCAAGGATCAAGAAATATAATTATTCCGGATGAAATGATTAAAAATGAATCAGCTATTTTGTTTGCGAAAACTCATTTTAAGATTGAGGAATTCGAGGCCCGCGGGAACTTTGCCATATTTTTCAAAGTAAAATCATTTAATTCGCTAATTGAGAAAATTCAGCTTTATTATGAAAAATTCTTGTCTTAATTAAGTGTTATGTCGAAAGTAGTAAATAAAGAGCTTTTTTTTGCACTGGACTATCTTCCTGAAGGATATTTTATTATTGATGAGAATTACAAAATAATATATTGGAACAAACCCATTGAGAACCTTACGGGCATTGAAAAAAAAGAAATCCTAAATCGTTTATTGTTCGAAATCTTTCCAAATTTTAATAAAGAACTTTACAAACTAAGGATCAATCCTGTTTTTAAAGGAGGACCACCGGTTGTTTTTTCGGCCAAGCTACACAAAAATCTCTTTTCAAGAAACGATTCAGATTCTGATTTATATTACCAGCTTACCATTTCATCATTACGTATTGGAGAAAATAATTATAATGCTTTATTTGCTATTGAGAACAGAAGTGAAGTTTATAGCCAGATTAACGAATTAATTTCTCTTCGCGATAAAGCATTGGATGAAATCGATGAGAAAGAAAAAATTCATACAAAATTAATTAGTCAGCATATCGAAATACAAGAAGCATTCGCAACTGTTTCGGAAAAGAATTTAGAGATAGAAAAACAAAAACAACAGCTACAGGAATTAGTTGCAACTAAAGATAAATTCTTTACCATTCTGGCGCATGATTTAATTAATCCCTTCTCTCTTCTTTTAGGTTATACCTCATTATTGTCAGAAAAAATTGAATCATATTCCATAGAAGAAACGAAGGAAATGATCGATTTACTTAATATAACAACTCAACAAACCTACGATCTGTTGCAAAACCTATTGCAGTGGGCTAAATCACAAACGGGTAAAATAATTCCTCGGCCTGAGATTTTAAAAATTAAAAGCATTATTGATTCGAATATAGTGCTTCTTAAAAGTAATATTGACCATAAAAGCATTCATATTCAAAACAATGTACAGGCCGGATCCTTTGTATACACTGATGAAAATATGGTAAATACGGTTGTTCGGAACTTACTTTCAAATGCAATAAAATTTACTCCTAAAAACGGCAAAATCATATTTGACACTGTAACAGATAAAAATGAACAAAAAGGTTTAGTCACAGTTTGTATTTCAGATACCGGAGTTGGAATGGATAAAGCAAAACTCTCAAACCTTTTTAAAGTGGAAAAAAGCACCACTACTATTGGAACAGACAAAGAAAAAGGCACTGGACTGGGTTTAATTCTTTGCCATGAATTTGTTGAAAAAATGGATGGGAAGATGTGGGTTGAAAGCGAAACTGGAAAAGGAAGTAAATTTTTCTTTTCCCTACCAAGATACTCCGAATAACTTCTAACCTCTTATTTTATTCATAAAGAATCTCTTTGTGAGTATCCAAGTAATTACAAACTTTTCTCTTATTGCAGAACAATATCATCATACAGAATTTGAAATCGGGCTTTCAAACGAACTAGTTTGCAGTTTTACAGAGAAATTAGCAACCTTTAGGCATCATATTCATGTAGAAAAAATTATCGGACATTCAGAAAGATTTGGTTTACGATACGACATGGTATCTGATGATCACAGATATACCACCATTAGTTTCATCCCAATGTACAGACTTATTGATTATTTATCGATAAGGTTATCACCCGAAGTAACACTTAAATTATCAGAACAATTGTAGATTTCTTCATTTCCACACTTTGCAAGTTTATACGAATTTGGACAAATTAATGTTGGACCACAACTTGGATTTGCTTTAAGTACAGATGATATTCATGCATCAATAGGACTTCATTTAGCAATTGGGTTTTAAATTATTTAAAAACTTTCAAAAATTTACTTTTGTTTAATAGCATCTTTTATTAATTTAAAAATAGCTTAGCTTTAATAAATATATCAACTAAATCTAAATAAATAAAAATGAAAACTTCGATCTTAGCGTGTGCTATCTTAGCTACAATTCTATTAGGTTTTACAGGTTGCGATGAAGAAACCTTAGATCTATTTACCGATGAAAGTGGGGTAAAAGACCCTGTGTTTGATGACTCGTATGGATATTTACGAGCACAAAAATCTGGGTTGCCATTAAATACAGAAATCCAACAACCTATAGTTTTTCATTAATAACAACTGCAGTATTTCTGGCAACTCCTGGTGCCTCAAAGTTCTCTGTGGAGGGAGGAGGAACTGTAATCTGCAACAATCAAACTCTAACTAATTTATATGGCTCATATTGGGGAGGAAGTACTGATGCTACTCGTGCAATCTGGAATATTGGAGGGAATAACCTTGTTCCTGCATTTATTGACTCGTGCAATACTTTTGTTGATATAACAGCTATAGATAAAGATTCCTGGGATAATTATCCAAAAGGAACAGACATTATAGTGGAATGGGTTGGTAACACTGAAAATGCCTATAAACTATATGCTGAATTGGAATATGCCGGAAACACCTATGACGACAGTAAATTTCTAACCAAAAAACTTGATCCGAGAACCCTATCCTGCACGTTCAAAGCAGCAGATGTAAAAGAGATGTATGGATCAGATGAATACCCAGGAGTAACACTTAGCATATATGCTTATTATGTTGACTCTTCTAATCAAGACTCAAAAAAGTATTATTTTATAAATTTAACCTTATTAACACACGCCATTTATATTCGCTAAAAAGAACTTTCTTGCACTAGTTAAAAGGCGTCCGATCATGGATGCCTTTTTTGAAAATACACAATCAATATTCTAAAGCATATCAATTTATGCTTAAAATCATATGTATTAATAGTAAATGAGTTAATTTTGCACAAAATTAATTTTAACAATTTGTTATGGTAGACAAAACAAAAAAGATAAAATTGTTCGAAGAGTTCCCTCCCATTACTACGCAGCAGTGGGAAGAACAGATCAACAAAGATCTTAAAGGTGCTGATTACGAGAAAAAACTGGTATGGAGCACTATTGAAGGATTCAGCGTACGACCTTACTATCGTGCTGAACATATCGAAAGCCTAAAGCATGTAAAATATCTTCCAGGTGAATTTCCTTATGTTCGAGGAAATAAATCGAACTGTAATTGCTGGTATGTTCGCCAGAACATTGATGCTACGGATATTGCAGCTGCTAATAAAAAAGCGCTTGATGTCCTAATGAAAGGTGTCGATTCAATTGGTTTTGACGTAACTTGCAAAGAGAATATTTCGAATAAGGATTTTGAAATCTTGTTAAAAGATATTCAACTTGAGAGCATCGAACTTAATATTATGGGTGCTTCAGTTGCAAATCCTTTTATTGATTTTTTAAATGCTAAAATACAATCTGAAAAAATCAATAAAAATGAAATAAAAGGATCTGTTTGTTTTGATCCTCTTGCTCACTTATCAACTAATGGCAATTTCTGCAAATCACAGGATGAAGTATTTGAAACGGCAAAACAACTTGTCGAAAAGGCTAAAGACTTACCAAATTTTAGAGTAATTGGTGTTAATGGCGAATTGTTCTGCAATGCCGGAGCAACTATTGTTCAGGAACTTGGATTTTCATTGTCTATGGGAAATCAGTATTTAACTCTATTAACCGAAAAAGGTTTAGATATTGATACCGTTGCGCAAAACTTAAAATTTAACTTTGGAGTAAGTTCAAACTATTTTATGGAAATAGCCAAATTCAGAGCAGCACGAATGCTTTGGGCAAAAATAGTTGATGCCTACCAACCTAAAAACAAAGAAGTTGCAAAAATGATTATTCATGCAACTACATCAAAATGGAACCAGACAGTTTACGATCCATATGTAAATATGCTTCGTGGCACAACCGAATCGATGTCTGCTACCATAGCAGGAATTGATTCTTTAACAGTTACTCCATTTAACAATGCATTCGAAAAAGCAACTGATTTTTCCGATCGAATTGCTCGAAATACGCAAATCTTATTAAAAGAAGAATCATATTTTGATAAGATTGTGGATCCTGCAGGAGGCTCGTATTATATTGAAACCTTAACAGCTTCAATAGCTGAGCATGCATGGAAACTTTTCCAGGAAATTGAATCAAAAGGTGGATATATTGAATCATTTAAGGCTGGATTTATTCAAGGAAAAGTAACTGAATCAGACAATAAACGTAATTTAAATATTGCTTTACGACGCGAAATACTTTTGGGAACAAATCAATATCCAAATGCATTAGAAAAAGTTGAAGCAAAAATTACTGCTGACACAATTAGATCTAAAACAAGCAAAAGAGATGATGCAATAGCAGAACCTATAAAACCATATCGCGGTGCTGAACAAATTGAATTGATGCGTTTAAAAACCGACAAGAAAAAAGATACTCCCGTAGTTTTTTTATTAACTATTGGAGATTTAAATATGCGTAAAGCAAGAGCAGGTTTTGCCTCAGGATTTTTTGCATGTGCCGGATTTAAAATCATTGATAATCTTGGTTTTAATTCAGTTGATGAAGGTGTAAAAGCTGCAATTGATCAAAAAGCGAGTATTGTTGTGGTTTGCAGCTCTGATGATGAATATCCAACTGTTGCTCCTGCCGTTTTAGAAATGCTGAATGGTAAAGCAATTACTGTTGTTGCCGGATATCCAGCAAGTATTGAAGAATTGAAATCAAAAGGAATAAAGCATTTCATACATATGAAATCGAATTTGATTGAAACACTTCAAGGTTTTCAGAAAGAACTAGGAATTGAGTAATTAAAAAAAGATGAAAATGAAACCAAATTTTAACAATATACCATTAGATTTACCTAAGTCGGCTTATAGTTCTGCCAAAGACTGGGAAAAAGAAAAAGGCATTGATGCCAGCTGGAATACCCCAGAGCAGATAATAGTAAAAAATGCTTATACCCAAGAAGATTTGGAGGGTATGGAACATTTGAACTATGCAGCAGGACTGGCACCATATTTAAGAGGACCTTACTCTGCGATGTATGTTATGCAACCATGGACTGTGCGTCAGTATGCAGGATTTTCTACAGCAGAAGAATCAAATGCATTTTACCGTAGAAATTTGGCTGCCGGACAAAAAGGATTATCAATTGCATTCGACCTTGCTACACACCGTGGCTATGATTCAGATCACGAGCGTGTTGTTGGTGATGTTGGAAAAGCAGGTGTAGCTGTAGACTCGATTCTTGATATGAAAATTCTGTTCGACCAGATTCCATTAGATAAAATGTCGGTGTCGATGACAATGAATGGTGCAGTACTTCCTATTTTGGCATTTTATATTGTTGCTGGATTAGAGCAAGGTGTCCGTTTAGATCAGCTAAGTGGAACCATTCAAAATGATATTTTAAAAGAGTTCATGGTACGAAATACTTATATCTATCCACCAGAATTCTCAATGAAAATTATTGCTGATATTTTCGAGTACACATCGAAAAACATGCCTAAGTTCAACTCAATTAGTATTTCAGGTTACCATATGCAGGAAGCTGGAGCAACAGCAGACATTGAACTTGCATACACATTAGCTGATGGTTTAGAATACTTGAGAACAGGAGTTAATGCAGGAATGGATATCGATACGTTTGCTCCACGATTATCTTTTTTCTGGGCTATTGGCATGAACCACTTTATGGAAATAGCTAAGATGCGTGCTGCACGAATGCTTTGGGCTAAATTGGTAAAACAATTTAATCCAAAAAATCTAAAATCAATGGCTTTGCGCACGCACTCACAAACATCTGGATGGAGTTTAACAGAACAAGATCCATTTAATAATGTAGCCAGAACTTGTATTGAAGCTATGGGAGCAGCATTAGGTCACACACAATCACTGCATACAAATGCATTAGATGAGGCAATTGCTCTACCAACAGATTTCTCTGCTCGTATTGCACGAAACACACAAATTTATATTCAGGAAGAAACTCAGATTTGTCGTGCTGTTGATCCCTGGGCTGGATCATATTATGTTGAGAAATTAACAGAAGAGATTGCCAATAAAGCATGGGCATTAATTGAGGAGGTAGAGAAATTAGGAGGAATGGCTAAAGCCATTGAGACAGGTATTCCTAAAATGCGGATTGAAGAAGCTTCTGCTCGTAAACAAGCTAGAATAGATACTCGTAAGGATACGATTGTTGGTATTAACAAATATCGCTTAGACAAAGAAGATCCTATTGATATTTTGGATGTTGATAACACAGCCGTTCGAGAGGCACAGTTAATACGATTGGCAAAACTGAGAGCAGAAAGAAATAACAATGAAGTTCAAGCTGCACTTCGCGCCATTGAAGAATGTGCAAAAACCGGAAAAGGAAACCTGTTAGAGTTAGCTGTAATTGCAGCTCAAAAACGTGCTACATTAGGCGAGATTTCTGATGCATGTGAAAAACATGCAGGAAGATATAAAGCAGTAATTAGATCAATATCAGGAGTATATATGTCAGAATCAAAAGACGATGCAAATTATAATAAAGCAAAAGAACTGGTGCAGAAATTTGCAGAGAAAGAAGGACGCCAGCCACGTATTATGATTGCAAAAATGGGACAAGACGGCCATGACCGTGGTGCAAAAGTAGTTTCAACAGGATATGCCGATCTAGGTTTCGATGTTGATATTGGTCCATTATTCCAGACTCCGGCAGAAGCAGCCAAACAAGCAGTTGAAAACGACGTACATATTATGGGCGTATCATCACTAGCTGCAGGACACAAAACATTGGTTCCGCAAGTAATAGCAGAACTTAAGAAACTTGGTCGCGAAGATATTATGGTTATTGTTGGTGGTGTTATTCCAACACAAGATTACCAGTTTCTTTACGATGCAGGCGTTGCAGGTGTTTTTGGTCCAGGTACATCTATTCCAATTGCTGCAATAAAAATGTTAGAAATAATGCTAGAAGATTAATTTTATAATCATTTCTTATATTGAGACTCAGCCGAAATGCTGAGTCTTTTCTTTTTGCTTATTTTAAAAACTAAAAAAAAGTTGTACTTTTAAAAGACCTAAAAAAGCAAAAAAATCATGAAAAAAAAACTTCTTCTTTTATTCAGTTTATTTTTTCTGCTTACACCCTCCTTCTCTCAACAAAAAACGGAACCAATATTAATAGAACGAATGAGCTGGGGAAAGGATTTAAAAATCTATATTGAACTTTCGAATGATTCAAATTACATACTCGATATAAAAGAATTGCCACACAGTCAGGCACTTGCAGATTCATCGAGTAATGAATTTACCTATTACCCTGTTCGGTTAAGTAACGATTTTGTTGATAAGCTAAAACAAAAAGAATACAGCTCTGATTACGACACAATTGACTTAGCTCAAGTATCTCACAAAACCTTATGGAGCGCTTTACACAATTCGATTGGTGGTGGATGGATTCACTTTGTTAATTGTCTTTTATTTGCTCTTGAAACAGACAATTTAAGCATAACTGCTCCATTGATGCAAAGGCCGGAAAGCAATTGGAAACCAAAACCAATGACAGAGACCTATAAAAGAACTCGTAAATGGGAATATTATGTTCCTATTGATCAGAATGCCGCATTAAAAGAATATAAGCTTAAAAAAGCAGAAAAAAGCCTTGGACATATAAATGATCTTCCTCCCGATTTTATAAATCTCTTTCTTCAGACAAGTGAGAAAGAATATCAGAAAATGAAGGAATCTGGGAATAGAAGAGATGTGGCAAAAATTGATATGATAAAGATTTTGCTAGGCTCGAATTATCTTGGAGAGACACAGATAAAATATATAAAAAGCATGGTTCAAAAAGCTGTTACCAAATATGCCGAAAACCAACTTCCTTCTGTTGTAATTTTTGATAACTTTAATGCTGCTGTAGCCTTAATTTTGAACGAATCGGGTTATCATATAGAAAAAATAGTATTTGCTAAAGAAAAAGACCTCTCACCACTTGAGGTTGAAAACAGAATAATTATTATTACCGATATTATCAAAAAAATAAACGAAACCAATAAAGAACTGTTTCAGCAGAAATTAAAGAATTATTATAATTAAGTCTGGGTAGAATTCCCGAAGTATCGATTTATTATTTCCTATTAAACGGGATCTGGTAATAAATAAAGTAGTTTGCTCCTATGCTTATTGAATTAGCGGCTTTTCCAAACCCCGGAATATCATATGGTTGAAATTTATCATCAGTACCGCCATAAAACCGAACTTTTATAATTGCAGACCAACCAAAATAAACATTTTTAAAAATCTCTCCTTTTAATCCAAATGAAGCTTCGAGCCACATAGTCTGATTTGTTTCGCTCTCTTTTTCAGTGTAATAGCTTCCCCAATGTTCACTTTCAAATCTAATATTATTGGCAGAATGTTCTAAAGTGCTATATGCAAAACGAAATCCGGCACCTAAAAAATCTGTCGGGTATTTTTTAAGCATGTTATAATCGAGGCCAATCTTATAGAATGTTCCATCCGAAATATAATTATAATTGTCCCTGTCGAGATTTATTTCAGAATATCCAGCCTCTGCAATAATAAAATATTTATTATTAAATCCGACATCCAAAGATCCGGCATATGATGTTTGCTCAGGTTTAAACAAAAAATTTGAAAATCTGCCAACATCCATACCAATCTTAATTCCAGTAATTTCCCATCCATCTTTTTTCTTTTCATCTGTTTTTTGGGCCATCAGTTGAAAAGAAAAAACGAAAAACAACAGTATACTAAAAATATATCTTAACATGTCCATCAGTCAATGTTGTAAGCTTTTTATTAACCCAAACTAAAGAATCAATAGTTGAGGTATATCGTGTGCTATCAATTTTATAATAGGTAACAAATCCGCATTCTTGAGAAAGATAAACAAGATCGCGTTCATAAAATATTTTTACAGTATCTTTCCATGCCTGACTTGTAAAAACAAACACTGTAGTATCTGCAAATGGAGACAACTCCAACATAAAATTCGCAGAGCTATAATGAACACTATCTGTCCATGCAGGAGAATAAATTGAAAGGGTTTCCAAAAATCCGGCATTTGTTAAAATGGGATCATTCACTATTATTTCCGCTTTAAGTAAAACATCTACCTCCTCATTGCATCGATTATCACTACAATTGAAAATCATAAAAGCAAAAAGCAGAATCCCCACAATTCGAAATATAAACTTCATATAATCAATACTTACTTTTTATACTCTTTTAGAATCAGGTCATTACCATCAAAAACAGCATATGTAAAATGACTTAACCAATCGCCTAAATTAACATAGCGACAATTATCTGCCAGCTTCATATCCATTGGAATATGCCTGTGCCCATAAATCATGAAATCGAAACTCTCGGTTTTTAATAACTCACGAGAATATAGAATAAGCCATTCTTTGTTCTCTCCTTCGAATGGTTTTGTCTCTCTGGAATATCGGTTATGTGTCGACCATGAATTGGCAATAAATATTCCGAAGTTAGGATGAAACCGTGCAAATAACCATTGAGAGAGTTTACTGGCAAAGATACGTTTCAATATCTTATACGCATAATCTCCGGGGCCCATACCATCGCCATGAGCTAAATAAAAACGTTTGCCTGAAAATTCTCTAACTAAAGGTTTCTTATGCAAAAATACACCCGTTTCCTTAGGTAAATAATCAAAAACCCACATATCATGGTTGCCAGTAAAAAAATGAACTGGAATTCCTGCGTCAGTTATCTCACAAATCTTCCCTAAAAAACGTGTAAAACCTTTAGGAATTGCTCGTTTATATTCAAACCAAAAATCAAAAATATCACCTAGTAAAATTATTTCCTGAGCATCATTTTTTATCTCATCAAGCCACTTAACAAAAAGCTTTTCTCTTTCAAGACTTTTTTTGTATGAGGGGAGTCCTAAATGTATGTCAGATGCAAAATATATTTTCCCTGTTTGGTTCAATATGGTTTATTTAAGTGCGTATTCTAACGTATTTGAAATCTCTTTTATAGAAGGATTTACAGAAACAATTTCATCATTACTATTAATAAGATAACTTGTTGGCAAAGCCCGCACATTATATATTTTAGCAACATACGATGTTCTTCCACTTTGGTCTATAACATTAATCCAATTCAATTGATCAAATTGAATTGCCTTTTTCCATACATCATCTTTTGTGTCGAGAGATACCATAAATATTTCAAAACCTTTGCCATTATATTTCTTATATAATGGAATGAGTTCCAAATTTCGTTGTATGCTTTCCTGACTCCATGTTGCCCAAAAGCATAATAATTTATATTTTGTATTTATTTTATTAAATGAGATAGTATCTCCATTTGGATTTGGAAGTTCAATATTTGGCAATCCTGAAATCGCTTTGTCTTTGGTTGCCTCTTCAATCTTTTTCTGAGTAATTAGTTGATCATATCTTTTTAACAAATTATCCTTATCAGCCAACAATGATTTAACATGAGGTGAATCGGGATATTTTTTCCCCAGAGCATCTGAAACGAGCTTTATATACTGTAAATCACGATTTTTATACAATACAAAATTCTCATCGTCTATTTTTTGATACAAAACCATTATAGAAGCCATGTTATCTAAGTTATTTAGAATAAATGCAATGGAAGAATCTCTTAGATTATTTACTAACTTGGCATATTTTTGATTAATCTCATTAAGTTGAATGTCATTTGCATCTATCTTACTACTATTTTTAAATTGTTTTGATAACGAGTCGAGTTTGTTTTTTGTATCATTCAACCTATTGTTAAGCATTTGTATCTGTAAAGATTCTTTTGAACCAATAATCCTGGCGTTTTTTAAATCTGAAGCATCGCCTAAAATCTCAACTCTATCGCCTGGGTTTATTAGCAGTGTAATAAAGTTGTCTTTAGATAATAATAGGTAGTAAAATTTAGGTGTATTTACAGCAGTTTCTGTTTTAAACTTAAACGAACCATCTTTACCTAGTTTTATTTTATCAATATCCAATGCTCCGTCAACCAGCAATTCCTTAAATACTAAATTTTTACCTTCGGCATTGGTAATTGTTCCTTTTATCTCAATCTTGTTATTTTTATTACAAGAAATCATAATTAAAAGAATAAAAGGTGCTAAGAGAAGTATTTTTTTCATTCAATAAATTTTTAATCAAACATTCCCTACATAGGGTTTTACAGTATATTTATTTTTAAGCAGGCACTAAGTTAATCAAATAATTCAGAAAGTTTTGCTTCGAGTGCATCGCCGCGCAAATTTTTTGCAATTATACGACCATTTTTGTCAAGTAAGAAATTTGCAGGAATACCTTGAACACTATACACTTTTGCCGGTGCAGAGTTCCAATATTGCAAATCACTCACATGTATCCAGTTTAAACTATCACTTAGTATTGTTGATTCCCAAGCCGATCTACTTTTATCAAGAGAAACCTGATAAATTTCAAATCCTTTATCGCGATATTTAGCATAGTTTTTAACAAGTATAGGATTTTCAACTCGGCATGGGCGGCACCATGATGCCCAAAAATCTAACAAAACATATTTACCTTTAAGTGATGAAAGTAAAATTGTATCTCCTTGTGGATTAGGCAATGCTATTTCAGGAGCTGGAGCTCCAATTCCAAGTCTATTGTTTAATTCGAACTCAGAGCTAAGTTGTCGTTTAATCTCCTGAACCTGAGCATGTAATGCAATAGCGGCTTCTGATTTTGGCATGCTTTTGATAAGAGCAGAATCTACCATCTCGAAATATTTGATATCCTGCTTCGAATCTAGCACATATTGTCTCATACCTAGCTGCTGATATAAAGCCATTAATCCGGCTAATGAGTTTCTATTTTTAGTGATAAACTGCTTTGTATAATCCTTATGTTCTTCAATAATCTGGAGAGATAATCTTGACAGAGAATCCTTTACCTTATTAAATTCTGGTTTACCAATAGAAGAGCTAAACTCAGCACCAATTTCATCAAGCTTATTAACACTTTCGGTTAGTCTGTTGCGCAATAATCTTATTTTATTGGATTCATCGGAACCTTGCACAGTATACGTACCTCCCAAGTTTTTTGCATCTCCTTTAATAATTATCTGATCGAAGGGATTAATAATAAGTGTGATGTAATTTCTTGGATTTGTTCTTAGAGCGTAAAACTTAGCAACATCCGTTGTTCCTTTAAAGCTAAATACTCCATCACTATCAAGAATAAGAGAATCTAATATATTGATTTTATTGGCTTGTAACTCTGAGAAGTAAATCTTTTCACCACTCCCATTTGTAAGTACTCCAGAAACAGTAAAATAATCAGGTTGAGATTGGCACGATGTAATCAAGAACCCAACTAAGATTAAAATAATTACTTTTTTCATTTGTTTATAGATTTGATGTCTGATGCAATTTTACAAATTTTTACTTTAATGGAGGAATATTTAGAAATGTTTTATTTTTTATACTTTTGTAACCTAAATAAAGGAATTGATGATTATTCATAACAATATAGAAGATCTCAACATTGAAAACCCTGTGCTAACCATTGGGGTATTCGATGGAGTTCACCAGGGACATTTAAGTATATTAAACAGACTTAAAACTTTAGCAAAGAAAAACAATGGAGAATCGGTTGTACTTACGCTATGGCCTCATCCGAGAATTGTTCTTAATAAAGATCTCGAAAGCCTACGCTTGCTAAATAATATTGATGAAAAAAAGTTTTTGCTTTCCAGAACGGGTGTTGATCATCTAATTATTATTCCATTTACCAAAGAATTCTCGCAGCTAAACGCCTGCGAATTTATTGAAGAGTATCTTGTTAAGAAGATACATGTAAAACACCTGGTTGTTGGGTATAATCATCAATTTGGAAAAGACAGAAAAGCCGGATATGAATTTTTAAAAGAATGTTCCGACAAATTCGGATTTGAGATTGAGAAGTTAGATGCAAAGCTTGTAAATGACGAATCTGTTAGCTCAACAAAAATTCGAGAGTTTCTGGTTAATGGAGAACTTGAGATGGCCAATAATTATCTGGGGTATGAATATTTTGTAAGTGGAAATGTAGTTGAAGGCAATAAAATTGGGCGCACAATTGGGTTTCCAACAGCGAATATAGAATTTCCAGAGCCCTGGAAACAAATTCCTAAAGATGGCGTTTATGCTGTTCGCGTAATGCTAAACAACAGCCAATATATCGGAATGCTCAATATAGGAACAAGGCCAACAGTTGAGCCTGTTTTAAAGATAAAGAATATGGAAGTTCATATTTTTAATTTTGATGATAAAATTTATAATCAAACCGTAACCTTGTCATTTGTAAAAAGAATCCGGGATGAAAAAAAATTCGCCGGACTAAATGAACTTAAAGTACAATTACATAAAGATAAAGAGCAAATTCAACGTCTCTTTGATAAATAAAAAGCGAACAATTGTTGCAGAAGAACTGTTTACTTTTTATTTGATATCCAATTTTTTAACTATTTTTGCATTCCATTTTATGTAAATATAATAACTCATTAAATATAATTAGAATGAAATTAGAATCAACCATGATCGACAGCTTACCCTACAAGGTTAAAGATATGAAATTAGCAGAGTGGGGACGAAAAGAAATTGAAATAGCTGAAAAAGAAATGCCCGGACTAATGTCGCTAAGACAAAAATATGGCAAAGAAAAACCATTGAAAGGTTCTCGAATTACCGGATCCCTTCATATGACAATTCAAACTGCTGTTTTAATTGAAACCCTTGTTGAATTAGGTGCTGATGTTCGTTGGGCAAGTTGTAATATCTTTTCTACACAAGATCATGCCGCCGCAGCAATTGCTGCAGTTGGAATCCCTGTTTTCGCGTGGAAAGAAGAAACACTTGAAGAATACTGGTGGTGTACAAATCAGGCATTAACATTTCCCGAAGGTAAAGGCCCAAACTTAATTGTTGATGATGGTGGCGATGCAACTATGATGGTGCATTTAGGCGTAAAAGCTGAAAAAGATAGTTCATTTCTTAAAATAACTCCATCGGCAATTGATGAGCAAGAACTATATAAAAGCTTACTCAAGACCTTAGAACAGGATTCAACAAAATGGACCCGTACAGTAAAGGAGTTAAAAGGTGTTTCAGAAGAAACTACAACAGGTGTTCATCGCTTATATCAAATGATGGAGCGCAACGAACTACTATTCCCAGCAATTAATGTTAACGACTCGGTTACTAAATCAAAATTTGATAATCTTTATGGTTGCCGTGAATCACTGGCTGATGGTATTAAACGTGCTACAGATGTTATGTTAGCGGGTAAAGTTGTTGTTGTTTGTGGTTATGGTGATGTTGGTAAAGGCTCAGCAAAATCAATGCGATCGTATGGTGCACGTGTTATTATAACAGAGATTGATCCGATTTGTGCTTTACAAGCTGCTATGGAAGGTTTCGAAATAAAACCTATTGAAGATGCTCTAAGCGAAGGAAATATTTATGTTACAACAACTGGAAATAAAGATATCATTACTACCGATCATATGTCAAAAATGAAAGACCAATCGATAGTATGTAATATTGGACACTTTGATAATGAAATTCAAGTTGATAAACTTGACAAACTACCTGGGATTAAGAAAATAAATATCAAACCACAGGTTGATAAATATGTTTTCCCAGATGGTCACGCGATTTATATGCTAGCCGAAGGTCGTTTAGTAAATTTAGGTTGCGCAACAGGACATCCATCATTTGTAATGAGTAACTCATTTACTAACCAAACACTTGCTCAGATGGAATTATGGAAAAACAATTACAAGATTGATGTTTATCGTCTTCCAAAACACTTAGATGAAGAGGTTGCACGATTACATTTAGAGCAAATTGGTGTAAAATTAACCAAACTTACAAAAGAACAAGCTGATTATATTGGCGTTCCGATTGAAGGTCCATACAAAGCAGACCACTACAGATATTAGAAAATTAGAGACCGGAAATCCCGGTCTTTTTTTTATCTTTAATCCCGGATAACTAATCTATTAAAGATGAAAATTGTAATACTCGAACCTATCGGCATTTTAGCCCAAGAACTAAAAAATCTTGAAAAAGAATTTTCAGATAATAATCATGAACTAATTACCTACAATAATAGACCTGAGAGCGAATCTGATATAATTAAGCGAGCAACAAAAGCAGATATTTTGGTATTAAGTAATCTGCCTCTTTCTGAAACAATTATTGAACAATGCCCAAATCTTAAGCTCATTTCGGTTGCTTTTGCCGGAACAGATCATATTCCGGTAGAATTCTGCAAAAAGAAAAATATTCTGGTTTGCAATGCCGCTGGGTATTCAACACATGCTGTTGCTGAACTTACCATTGGTATGACTATAAACTTGTTAAGAAAAATTGTCTGGAGTGATTATCAAACCCGAGAAGGCAAAACCCGTGTGGGCTTTCTTGGAACAGAATTGTATGGTAAAACTTTTGGCATTATTGGATACGGGCAAATCGGAGCCGAAGTGGCTAGACTGGCCAATGCATTTGGTTGTAATGTACTTGCTTATAACCGAACCAAAAAACAAGCTGAAAATATAACATTTGTTGATCTGAACAAACTATTAAGAGAAAGTGATATTATTTCGTTACATGTTCCACTTACATCTGAAACAAAAAATCTGATTGGAGAAAAAGAACTAAATATACTCAAACCTACATCTATTCTTATAAATACCGCCAGAGGACAGGTTGTTGATTATAATGCTCTTTACAATGCTCTAAAAGAAAACAAGCTTGCCGGAGCAGCACTTGATGTTTACGAAAAAGAACCTCCTCTAAATACTAAATATCCTTTGTTCGAATTGCCAAATGTTTTATTGTTACCACATATTGGTTATGCAACAAACGAAGCGATTGATTACCGGGGAAAAATTGTTTTTGAGAATATTCGTAAATGGATGAATGGAGAACCACAAAATACTGTAAACTAAACTCTCTTTTATGGATGCTTTGGAACAATTAAAAGCCGAAGTTACCGAATGTACTCGTTGTGCCTTGAGCCAGAAAAGAACAAATGTGGTTTTTGGCGAAGGTTCACCAAATGCAAAAATTATGTGTATTGGCGAAGGCCCGGGTTATTATGAAGATCAAATGGGGCGTCCGTTTGTTGGAAAATCAGGTGAGTTGCTCGATAAAATTCTGGGTGTTTGTGGTTTTAATCGCACTGAACATGTGTATATTGCCAACATTGTAAAATGCCGCCCACCCGAGAACAGAGATCCTTTGCCAGAAGAAAGAACAACCTGTTTACCCTATTTACTAAAACAAATTGAAATCATTCAGCCTACAATCCTCGTTCTGCTTGGAGCCACAGCCTTAAAGGGATTAATCGATCCATCTGCAAAAATTACACAGGTAAGAGGAACATGGTTAATATGGAATGGCTATAAGGTAATGCCTACTTTTCATCCATCAGCTTTACTTCGTAACGAACAATTAAAGCGACCTGCATGGGAAGATTTTAAAAAGGTGGTTACAAAATATCGTGAACTGGTAAATTCGAACCACTTTTCAGCACATTGCTAAAAAGAAAAGGGCTAACAATCGTTAACCCTTTTTCAAAATATTTTAAAACCACCTTATATTATTAGCATAGCATCGCCATAGGTTCCAAAGTTGTATTTTTCTTTTATAGCAACTTTGTAAGCGTTCAATACCGGATCAAATCCTCCAAAAGCACAAACCATCATTAATAATGTTGATAAAGGTAAATGAAAGTTCGATATAAGCATATTTGGTACTTGGACTTCGTATGGAGGGAATATAAATTTGTTTGTCCAGCCATCGTAAGGTTTAAGTAGACCTGTAGTTGAAACTGATGATTCAAGAGTTCGTAAAACAGTTGTTCCAACAGCAATTACATTCTTTTTGTTAGCTTTTGCTTCGTTCACTTTTTTTACAGCTTCTTCTGAGATAAATATTTTTTCAGAATCCATTTTATGTTTAGTAAGATCTTCAACATCAACTGTTCTGAAGTTACCCAATCCAACATGTAATGTTATTTCGGCAAAACCAAGACCCTTAATTTCGAGGCGTTTAAGTAATTCACGACTAAAATGAAGTCCGGCAGTAGGAGCAGCAACTGCACCCTCGTGTTTTGCATATATTGTTTGATAACGATCTTTGTCCTCGGGAGTAACTTCTCTCTGTATAAAACGAGGAAGAGGTGTTTCTCCTAAGTTATAAAGTGTTTTCTTAAATTCTTCGTATGACCCATCGAATAGGAAGCGTAATGTTCTACCACGAGAAGTAGTATTATCGATTACTTCGGCAACCAAACTATCATCTTCGCCAAAATATAATTTGTTTCCAATACGTATTTTACGAGCAGGGTCAACTAAAACATCCCATAATCGTTGTTCACGGTTAAGTTCGCGTAATAAAAAAACCTCGATTTTAGCTCCCGTTTTTTCTTTATTTCCATATAATCTTGCTGGAAAAACTTTGGTATTATTAAATACCATAACATCCTGATCGTTAAAATACTCGGCAACATCTTTAAAAATACGATGTTCCAACTCACCAGTTTTTCTATGAACGACTAAAAGTCTGGATTCGTCACGATTTTCTGACGGATATTTTGCAATAAGCTCTTTTGGTAAATTAAACTTAAATTGAGATAATTTCATTGATTTAAAAGGTTTTATATATTAAACATTAGCGCCCTGCTTATACGGAGCATTATTCAATAAGTTACAAAGTTGTTAAAATTTTTTCAAATTCACTTATAGTAACCGAATTTTCAACATTATATGAGCCAATTTTAGTTCTAATAAGCTTAACTAAATGCCCCCCACTATTTAGTGTTTTTCCAATATCGTGAGCCAAAGATCTAATGTAGGTTCCCTTGCTACAAACTATTCGTATTTCAATTAATGGCAGATTGAACTTAGTAAGTTCTATCTCAGAAATGGTTATGATACTCGGTTTTAGCTCCAGTTCAATCCCTTTACGTGCATAGTCGTAGGCTCTTTTCCCATTCACGTTTTTAGCAGAATACACTGGAGGAACTTGTTCCTGTTCCCCAATAAAACTTACCAATGAATCTTTTACAAATTTCTCAGTAATATGTTCAATCGGAAATTCCTGATCATACAAAGTTTCTAAATCGAATGAAGGGGTTGTTTTTCCCAATTCAATTGTTGCAACATATTCTTTTGGAGCATCCTGCAACTCCTGAATCTTTTTGGTGGCTTTACCAGTACAAAGAATAATGAGTCCTTCGGCTAAAGGGTCGAGAGTACCTGCATGGCCAACCTTTAGTTTACTTATCTTCTCGCCAGTTGTCGTTCTAAACTTGTTTAGAATAAGGTTTTTTACTTTTCTCACAGCATCAAACGATGTCCAATCGTATGGTTTATTTATGGGTATTACCAATCCCTCCTTAAATTCATTCAAATCATTTACCCCAAACATTATTCTATATATTTATTTAAAAAGAAAAAACAATTGCCAGTGTACCTATAATAAAACAATATATTGCAAAATAAATCAGCTTGCCACGCTTGACAACATTAATCATCCATTTGCAAGCAAGCAAGCCAGAAGCAAAAGCAGCAACAAAACCAACAATAAGAGGCGTTACAGCAACCGAACCCTGTGCAGTAAAATCAGAATCCATAATATCTTTTAAATTAGCCCCGATGATTGGAATCAGCACCATTAAGAAGGAGAATTTAGCAATAAATTCTTTTTTGTTTCCAAGATATAAACCAGTGGCTATGGTTGCTCCCGAACGCGAGATTCCTGGAATTACAGCAAGGGCTTGGGCAATACCAATAATAAAAGAATCTTTATATGAGATGTCTTTTTGTTTTTCCTTAGCATAATACGTAAACGTCAGTAATACTGCTGTAACAAGCAACATAAGACCTACAAATAGAATATCTCCATTAAATAAGCTCTCTACCTGATCTTTAAAGAAGATACCAACTACCAATACAGGAATCATTGAAATAAAAATCTTAACAATATATTGTGTTGATTCATTCCATTTAAATGTAAAAAGCTCTCGGAAAAGTTCAAGAATTGTTTTCCAGAATACAACTATCGTACTTAATACAGTAGCTCCATGCACTACAACTGTAAATGTAAGGTTTTCGGTAACTTCTACACCTAAAATGTGTTTACCCAATTCAAGGTGACCACTGCTACTTACAGGTAAAAACTCTGTTAATCCCTGAATAATACCAAGAATTATTGCTTCAATCCAACTCATATAATTTGTTTACTGATTATTCTTCTTTTTCTGCTTTTGGTTTTTTCATGATGGCATAAATCTCGAAGACAAAGCCAAACAAGACAATTATTGGGGCAAGTGTAATTCTTCGGAAGCTGAAAATTTCCTCGTTAAATTCGTTCGGATTTTCGGCTTTGCCACCAATCATTAATAGAAAACCAACTATTATAATAGCAAATCCGATTAATAGCAGAATATAATTCTCTCGACCAAGAGCAAAGTCAAGCTTTTTTTCATCCGATTTAATTTTTTTCGACATGTTTGAACTATTTAATTAGTAATATAATTTGTCTGTATGTATTCGTAAGTATTTAGAAACCGCAAAGAATGTTGAAATCCAGTTAATCACTATACCAATAGCGAGAACACCTATAAAAAGACTTCCAACTATTTCGATATCCTGAAAACTAATTATTTCTTTAAATTCCTTTTGGGCAACATAAAGAACGCCAACAAGCAATCCAATTGCTATAATAGCAGCAATTATTCCATGCATGGCACTTTTATAAAGAAATGGCCTGCGAATAAAACCTCTGGTTGCTCCTACCAGTTGCATGGTATTAATGATAAATCGTTTTGAATATACTGATAAACGAATGGTGTTATTAATTAATGCTATTGCTATAAAGAAAAGCAAGCCACTAAATCCAAGTATTATGATGCTTATTTTCCGAACATTCTCATTTACCAGATTTACCAATGACTTTTGATAAAAAACTTCTTTAATCTGGTCGTATTGTTGAAATTTCTTTTCAATAACAGAGATACTGTCGGCATTGGCATACTCTGCAACCATATGAACTTCAATAGATGCAAGCAATGGATTATAACCTAAAAACTCAATAAAATCTTCTCCTAACTCTTTTTGCAATTCATTTGCAGCCTCCTCTTTTGTAATATATTTAGTTGATCTTACAAAAACTGAAGCATCGAGATTTTTCTGTAGAAGTCTAACATCTACTTCTTTAACATTTTCTTTTAAAATGATTGAAAAACCGATATTCTCTTTAACATACTCTGAAAGCTTTTGTGCATTAAGTACAAGCATTCCTAATAATCCCAACATAAACAGAACTAACGAAATACTTATAATAGAAGTAAAATACGAACTCCTTAACCGCCATTTAGTTACTGCTGTTTCTTTTTTTGCCATTATGTTTTTAAATAATCGTGCTAATATACAAATAATTGAAATCTTAAATCAATACTTTATTCAGTCTTTCTTTAGATAGATTGCTATTTCTCTCCCTAAAATCAGTAATACTCCTAGGAGCAAGATTATTGAACTTGCCAAAGAAACTTTGTTACCAATAAAATAGGACCTTGGTTCGAATCTGAATTCGATTTCGTGCTGCCCTGCAGGAACAACCATAGCCCGCAATACATAGTTTACACTAAAATGAGGTGCAAGATTGCCATCAATAAAAGCATTCCATCCTTTTGGGTAATATATCTCAGAAAAAACAGCTAGCTGCTCTGCTTTGCAATTTGTAGAATATACTAATTGATTTGGTTTATAACTGATGAGCTTAAGATAGGAACTAGAATCCAGACCAAAGTTTTTACCAGCCACAAAGTCATCATAGCGCTGATCTATTATCGCTTCTTTAGCTGGATCAAAGTCGGACAAGGCTTCTATTTCAGCATCGGCATTTGGAACAATTCGATAATTCTCAACAAACCATGCATTACCTAAAGCACCTGGATTCATTCGGGCAATCGGTTGTCCTTTATCATCAGGAACGATAAAATATTTTGTATTAAGCATGTTTAAAACATCCATATTGTTTTTCATAATATGAAAATCAATTAGTTCCTGATAGCGTTTCATTTTTGCTCCATGATACCCTCCTATTGATTTGTGGAAATACGCTGTACTTGCATTATTAAAAGTATTCACACTTACATTAAGCACCCTGAAATTGGGATCTTTATCCTGAAGTATCTGCATATCTGCCTGAGTCATCTGAAAAGGTTCATTTGCTTGCTTTTTACTAACAAAATTATCGTTGTTAAAATATCGTTTATCAACCATCCAAAGATCAACCAGAATAAGCATGACTAATGAAATTATAAAGACATTGCTTTTAATTTTCTTTTTAATAAATGCAAAAAGGACACCTGTAGCAAGCAAAATATAGATAAGAGATCTTATAGCATCCATTCGCAACAACCCTTTTCTGTCATCGCGCAAGGCATCGACAAAGGCTTGAGCACCTTGCTGGATATAAGTTTGATCTGATACTCCGGTAAAACTAAAAAATAAACCAGGCAATAATGCAAAGAATAAGCAAATACCACCAACAATATAAAGTGAGTTTTTAAGTATTTTTACTAATTGTTGGTTTTGTACTGAGCCATCAAATATCTTTTTTAATGCCAGAATTGCTAACAAAGGCATTGTTACCTGAGCAATTACAAGGATCATGGAAACAGTACGGAATTTATTATAACCGGGAAGATAATCAAGAACAAAATAATTAAAAGGATAGTTGTAAAAACTTTCTGAAATAAAAAATTTTAGAACAAAAAATATTATAAAGATAGAAGACAAAAAGTAATTAATTTTTTTGGTTTTCAAGTATTCAATAACAGTATAGATTAAAAACCCTATACCAAGAAAAAAGAATAAATCACCTGTTTTTATATTATTTCCCCATGCTAATACGATTGAAAGAACTGTAGCAGAAACCAGCCACCATTTTGTTTTGCGATCGACAACAAACAAACCAAAAACAAATAAGAAAACAATAATTGCTCCCACATATACTGGTCCGGAAGTAAAAGGTTGACTACCCCAATACAATGGCAGTTGTTTAATTACCTGGCTTGCATATCGTTCGCCTTGAACACTCTTAAAAAATTCGTATGATGCAGAGTTTTTGCCAACTTCACCTCCTGATGAACCTCCCTTGAAATTTGGAATTAGCAGCGTTAAGGTCTCGTCAATTCCATAACTCCAGGCTGTTGCATAATCTTTATCGAGACCAGAAGTTTTGTTTTCCTGGTCATGTGTTAACTCTGATTTTCCACGAATAGAGTATTTGCCATATTCATATGTTGTCCAAATCTGACCAAAATTACTGCCAAGAGCTAATATAGCTGCAATAATTAATACTCCAGTTGCCTTTAGAAATGGCAAATAAGCTTTTTCTTTAATAGCATAAATTAGTTCTACTAAACCATAAATTAAAGCAATAAGTAAGGTATAGTAAGTAATTTGAAGGTGATTAATAAATAGTTGCAGAGCAAGAAACAAAGCTACTATTATTGCTCCAAGTAAATGTCGTCCATTGTAACTAGCATAAATACCCGCAATAATTGGAAATAAATACCCAATAGCCATAGCTTTGGTATTATGACCCGCAGCAATAATTATAAAATTATACGATGAAAAAGCAAATGCAACTGCACCTATAAAGCTTATCCATGGATTTATTCCAAATAATAGAAAGGCAATATACGCTCCAATTAAATATAAAAACACATAAGAAACCGGCTTGAAGTTATTTAAGGTAAATAGTTTGTGAACATGTAAAATAATTGATTTCGAGGTGCTTTTAATTAAATAAGCAGGCATTCCACCAAATATTGAGTTTGTCCACTGCGTTTCTTCTCCTTTTGATTCGAAGTCAATTATTTCTTTAGCTACACCTTGGTAGTTTGCATGATCGCTCTGAAAGATTTCTTTTTTTTCGAGAATTGGAGAATTATAAATAAATGATAACAATAAGAAAATGAATACAATTGAAATATGTACTATTAATTTATTAAATACTGGATTTTTCATGACGGGCGTATTTTAAATTATTTAAAATTTGGTTTTATAAATCTAATAATATCATCAACCTTATAATTTATCTCTTTTGAGACTTTAAATATATAAATTAATAAAAGATAGATAATTGTTATAATTGAACTTCTTAACAAGAAATCAATGTACATATTATCCATTATAAAAAGTAATCTAGACATAAAATAGGTGACAAAGCCAACAATTACAACAACTATGAACTTAAAACTATATGGGAACAAATTGAATTTTATATATAGGAAAATACATCGGATAATACTATAAAATAATTTTGAGATTAGTGATCCTATTGCAGCCCCCATAATTCCATATATAGGTATTAAAATCCAATTTGATATTATGGCAATAACAATAAAAAAGATCATAAAGTATGTATGATAGCGATAATACTTTGATAATGCCAGAATATTTACCGATGATCCAGATAGCATATCTATTAGATGAGAGAGGCCAAGCAATAATATAACGTATTTAGCCACCAGATATTCATGTGGTAGAATTTGAAAAACCGTATGAATATTAGCCCAAATACCTATTAAAACTAAAACTCCGATAGCGAATTGATTAATTGCAGTAGTCTCATATAGCTCTGAGATTTTGCCAAGGTTTTTCTTTTTCCAAAAATCAGCAATAACAGCTCCTGAAATTAGAGAAATTGGCCGGGCAGTAATTGCCACCAGCGATGAAAAGAAAAAAGCAATACTATAAATACCTACATCAGACAGTCCATTAAATCTTTCCAGCATTATTCTATCGACACTAATTAATATAACACCAGAAAAACTTGAAATTATGCTATAAAGACTAACACTAATCATGGCTCTTTTCAATGCCTTTTTAATCCTAATCTCCTTATTACCAAACCTAAACTCATTAAACTTAACTAATGAAAACATTATTCCTATTGCAGGCATTGAGTTTGCTAAAACATAAAGAAGAACAAATCCTCTAAAATCAATTATTTTAAAATAAAACAAAAGAATAAAGACTAAAACCAAAATTCTAACACCGAATTCTTTATAAAAAATACCCGGAACCGAATTTAAATGAGCCCTATAATATGCATCATAGGCATTAAAGTAAATAGTAAAAAATACTAATGGAATAATTAAATAAATATATTCAAAAAATAAAATCGATTTTTCTGTCCCCGTTTTTATTAGAAATGATTTGATAATAAAAAATATACCCACTGAAATTAGAAATCCCAAAAAAGAAACAATTGTTATTAATTTTAAGAATCCATTATGAAACTTGTCTTTATTTTTAAAATAGGGGAAAAACTTAATTATTGTACTTGTAAATCCAAGATTTCCGAATTGGCTTATAATTGTTACATAAGAAATAAGAATATTTAACAACCCTATTTGTTCGGTATTCAGTACTTTGGGAAAGATTAAACCTGTATTTATAAAGCCAATAACTATAGCTATATAAATAAGTATGGATCCCTTTATAGATTGTTTTGCAATAACTCCCATTAAAATTTTTCTGTTAAACCTTTTATTTAGTTTTTAGTTATTTGGTGTAATGTCTTATATTTTCCTTTTTCTATGAACCACAATTATTCTTGGATTTACTAAATCAACTGCCTGTAAATTATGATATAGATTTTGACACTGATTTAAAATGTCGTTAGTAAGCATTCTTACATGTTGCTCTTTAGTAAACATAAATAAAGATAGTATTTCTAAACCTGCATTATTACTATATTTTATTAAATCATTAATTGTCATTCTATTAAGTCCATCTTTAAAAAAGGAGAATGCTTTTTCAACTTCTTTTGGTCTGAATTCTGTTAGATATTTATAAAAATCGTTGTTATTAATTCTGGCATGCCCCCATAAAAAATCTAAGGTACATAAACTATGTCCTCCATTTAAACTAAAGAAAGGATTGTATTCATTTATCGCAATACCGCCATCACTAAGAAGTCGTGCAATGTTTTGAAAAGCCGATTCAGGATTTTGTAAATGCTCAAGCACATCCCAGCTACAGATAAGATCAAAGTTACTGGAAGGTAATTTTGAATTACAAATATCATCATCAATAAAATTAACACGAGATTTTTTTTTAAATAACTCTGCTATTTTTTCTCTGTTTAATTTTAGCTCTTGATTTATAACTTCGGCTTCGCCTGTACCTAATGAATCGACCTTATATCCAGAAAATTCAGATCCTAAAACATCTTTGGCTCCAAGCTCAGCCAAAGCATAAGAAGCCGCTCCCAGATTACAGCCAATTTCTAATACTTTTTTATCTTGTAAACCCAATAAAAAGGTCTGAATAATAGGCAATATCTTTTCAACAGCAATTCTTCCCTCGTTTGCTCTTTTAGTAATTATTTCGTTATTTACAATAAGTATTGAAGAACTATTGTACATACTCTCCCAGCCGGGTTTAATTTTATTGCGCAAATTCTTATAAAGGATAAATCTATTGCCAAACGAATCAATAAACTCGCCTAATCGTGGATATGAGTTTACATTTATTGGAGATTCGAAAAGAGATTGAACAAATCTGTTTCGTTTCACTTTATCAATAATAAATCCTATTATCTTGTTTGCTATTTTTTTCATATCTGGAATTTAAAAAACTCGATATTTGCGAGAAGATTTAATAATTTATAATTAGTATTCTTGATCTTGTTCTATTCAAATGTAAACCAAGAGATTAAACAGCATGCCGTTTACAATAATTCAAACTCATCAGTTTATCTGGTCTAGCCTTTTTTTCTCAAATGCATCAATATATGAGTCTGGTGTACAATTATAAATAGTAACTTTTTGCCTTAATGCAAAGTTTTTAATATCGAAATATCCCTTAAAAGAATAAACAAACTTTTGCAAAACTTCGTGTAACCGTCGCTGTCCAATTCCCTTTTTATGCATTGTTTGAGGAACAGAAGTTTGTGTATCGTAAAAATGTTTTTGGTTAATTAGTACATTATTATCATTATCAACCGTAATTTCTTTTAACCACGAATGATCAACACCAAGCAGATAAATATTTTGGTAACGCATTCGTATAGTGAAAATTAATGATGGAATTATCACGTTGTGAGGTCGTGGCATTCCAAAACCATATTTAAAGAAAAAACTATTTGTGCACTCGAAACCATCGATTGGAGTTGGATTATAATAGCTAATGCAAATGTTTTTGTTGGAACCTAAATCGCTTAGCCATTTTTTGTTCGTATTTGCACTAAAAGGTATAAAAAGAGTTAATTCCCAATTTGTTTCTTCGCCAATACTTCGAAAAAGTTTCTCGCTATCTTCTTTAATCTTTTCTATTGCATTTTTATTCCATAGCTCAGGTGCATTTATAACATAATATGTTGGTTTGAGTATCTTATAAAATTTTGAAAGCACAAAGTAGTTAACACATAATAAATCTTTGCCTAGTAAGATATCGATTTCTTTTTCCAAAACATTATTAAGAGATGGCCCATTTCCCAGAATAATACAATCTCTGGATTGGCGTTTCATTTTAATAGTAATATTCCATTTGCTTAATAGAATAATCTTAATAAGCGATAATAAAGTTTTTATCAGATTATCAAGAAATAATTGAAGCGATAGCAAAACAACCATCAAGTCTAAATTTTTAGATTAGTTTAATGTAAAATACCTTTATTTACCCAATAACGAAACTTTAATATCATTATTCCCTTTTGATAATTAAATGATAAAAAGTAATATAAAAAAAGTAATAAGGATGCGCCCCACTTAAAAAGTTCTAATGCCATCAACTTATGCAATCCCTTTTCTTTGAATATTATTAGATTCGCTTCGCCTATTTTAATTGCCATTGATTTAATAAAATCCAATTGCAGTCTTTTGTCTGGAATAAAATGGTAAACAACAGCATTAGGAATATAAAAAACATTATTACTAATCTCCCTAAGTTTCATAAAGATATCCTTTTCTTCGCCACCAAGCAATTGATCACCTTTTCTACCCAGATCAGTATTAAAATAACCTATTTTCTTAAAAACATCAGCTTTAAAAATCATATTAGCACCTATCGGATATTTATTTGCAGGAAATTTCTTTGCTGTATTTCCCAAATCTATTGCCGAAACCAACGGAAGTAAAAATTTCGACATCCATTTTGGTTCTGATGTTTCAAACGTTGGATAAATTCTCCCTCCAGCGGCAATACAATTCTTATGCTTTAGAAGAAATTCGTTAATATTTTTTAAATAATCTTTAACGGGTTCGGCATCATCATCAATAAAAATAACCCATTCTCCTTTAGACAGATCAAGACCTGTATTTCGGGCAAATGATAAGCCTTGTTTCTTCTCTTTTGTATATGTTATGTTTAAATCTGTGTTTTCGTTTTGAAAATTTCTACATACATCATCTGTATCATCAGGACTAGAGTTGTTTACTAATACTAATTCAAAATCAGATTTAGGAAATTCCTGTTTTCTAACTCCTTCCAATACTTTTTTTAAGTAATCAGACCTGTTATATGTACAAATTATTATGGAAAACCTTATCATTAAAAAATCTTTTTTAATAAATTTTTCATGTTTACTTTTTCATCAACAATATGTGCAAGGTTCGTAATCAGAACACGTTCCTGAACCATTGTATCCCGATCGCGAATAGTAACCATATTATCTTTAAGTGTATCATGATCAATAGTAATGCAATAGGGCGTACCAATTGCATCCTGACGTCGGTAACGTCGACCTATCGAATCTTTTTCGTCGTACTGACAAGTAAAGTCAAATTTTAACTCATCGATAATTTCGCGTGCTTTTTCGGGTAATCCATCTTTTTTTATCAATGGCAAAACGGCTAATTTAATTGGAGCCAGGGCTGGTGGAATGCGCAATACAACGCGAGTATCTGACTCTCCATTTTCTTTCTTCAGCTCTTCTTCATAATAAGCACCCGAAAGTACCGACAAAAATGTTCTGTCGAGTCCAACAGATGTTTCCACTACATAAGGAATGAAGCTCTCGCCACTTTCAGGGTCAAAAAACTGTAGTTTTTTACCAGAGAACTCCTGATGTTGTTTTAAATCAAAATCGGTACGCGAATGGATTCCTTCCAGTTCTTTAAATCCAAAAGGGAATTCAAATTCGATATCGAAAGCAGCATTGGCATAATGAGCCAGCTTATCGTGTTTGTGGAAACGGTATTTTTCTTCTGGTAATCCCATTGCTTTATGCCATTTAATACGCAGGTTTTTCCAATGTTCAAACCATTCGAGTTCGGTTCCTGGTTTTACAAAAAACTGCATTTCCATTTGTTCAAACTCGCGCATACGAAAAATAAACTGGCGTGCAACGATTTCGTTACGGAATGCTTTTCCAATCTGAGCTATTCCAAAAGGGATTTTCATTCTTCCTGATTTTTGCACATTCAGGTAATTCACAAAAATTCCTTGTGCGGTTTCAGGGCGTAAATATATTTTGCTTGCTCCATCGGCTGTTGAACCTAATAAGGTTTCGAACATCAGGTTAAATTGTCGAACATCGGTCCAGTTTTTTGAACCACTAATTGGATCGGCAATCTCGCAATCAATAATAATTTGTTTTAGCTCAACAAGATCATCTGAAGTTAATGCTTTTGTTAAGCGCGCAGTTATCTCGTTTATTTTTTCCTGATTTCTTAAAACATTTGGATTAGTTGCCAGAAATTGTTCTTTGTTAAAAGCATCACCAAACTTATTCTGACCTTTTTCAACATCTTTATCAATTTTTGCCTGGTATTTAGCAATATGTTCTTCAACCAGATCGTCAGCACGGTATCGCTTTTTCGAATCTTTATTATCGATTAACGGATCGTTAAATGCACCCACATGACCAGAAGCTTTCCAGATATCGGGATGCATAAATATTGCCGAATCAAGACCAACAATATTTTCGTGCATTTTAACCATTGCATCCCACCAAAATTGTTTGATGTTGTTTTTTAATTCAACACCATATTGTCCATAATCATAAACCGCACTTAGTCCATCGTAAATTTCGCTTGATGGGAAAATATATCCATATTCTTTTGTATGTGCAATAAGCTTTTTAAATAGATCGTCCTGAGCCATGTTTTTTTGTTTTTTCTGTTTTTTTTGATAATGCGACAAAAATAGTTGAAATAGTTCTCATTTCAAACAATATATTTAATGCTTATATCATTACATCAATCCTTTTTGTGGTTCTTTTTTGTTAAACTATTTCTATATTTGTAAAACTCAATAATAATCTCAATCATGATCAAAGAAACAGACTTTCTGGTAATTGGAAGCGGACTTGCAGGATTAAGTTTTGCTTTAAAAGTTGCTGATCAGGGTAAGGTTATTATTATCTCGAAAACGAGTATTGACGAAACAAATACACGTTATGCCCAAGGTGGTATTGCAGCAGTAATGTACGATCCTGACAATTTCCACAAACATATTCAGGATACCTTAATTTGTGGTGATGGATTTTGTAACCGTGAAGTAGTTGAGATGGTAGTAAAAGAAGCCCCTGAACAAATTCAACAACTCATTGACTGGGGTGTTCGGTTTGATAAAAATGAAACCGGCAAATATGATATGGGACGAGAAGGTGGCCATTCTGAGTATCGCGTTTTACATCATAAAGACAATACTGGACAGGAAATAGAAAATGCACTTGTTAAAAGAGTGCGTGAACATAAAAATATTGAGATTTATGAGTATCATTTTGCTGTTGAAGTAATTACTCAGCACCATTTGGGAAAACTTGTTAAGCGTGGTTATCCCGATATTGAATGTTACGGAGCGTATGTTTTGGATTTAAATACAGATCAGGTGCATACTTTCCTTTCAAAAGTTACATTGATGGCAACCGGAGGTACTGGAAATATTTATGATACAACGACCAATCCCCAGATTGCAACCGGTGATGGCATAGCAATGGTTTACCGGGCAAAAGGAACAATCGAAAATTTAGAATTTATTCAGTTTCACCCTACCTCATTTTATAACCCGGGAGAAAGACCCTCTTTTTTAATAACAGAGGCTCTACGTGGCTTTGGTGCGATTTTAAAAACCGTCGATGGAAAAGAATTTATGCAAAAATACGATACCCGTGGCTGCCTTGCTCCCCGCGATATTGTTGCACGAGCTATTGACCATGAGTTAAAAATTCGCGGTGATGATTTTGTTTACCTTGATGCCACGCATCTTAATTCGGAAAAACTTAAAGAGCATTTCCCTAATATTTACGAAAAGTGCCTTAAACACGGGACTGATATTACAAAAGACCCAATACCTGTAGTTCCAGCAGCGCATTACATGTGCGGAGGAATAAAGGTAGACATGAATGGACACAGTTCAATTCATAATTTATATGCAGCTGGCGAAGTTTCGTCAACCGGATTGCATGGAGCCAACAGGCTTGCTTCAAATTCGCTGCTCGAAGCTATTGTTTATGCCGACAAAGCTGCTAAACATGCACTCCTGAAGTTTACATCAATTAAGATTAACAAATCTGTTCCTGAATGGGATGCAGGAGGAACATCCTATCCCGAAGAAATGGTTATGATTACTCAGAACTACAAAGAAATGCAGCAAATAATGAGTAATTATGTTGGTATTGTACGTTCAAATCTTCGGTTGGAAAGAGCCCGAAAAAGACTTGAGATTATATTTACCGAAACAGAAGAGTTATATAAAAAATCGATACTCTCGCAAAAACTTTGTGAATTGCGTAATCTAATTAAAGTTGGTTATCTGATTATTAAAATGGCACAAAATCTGCACGAAAGCCGCGGGTTACATTATACTCTGGACTATCCGAAAAAAGGAAGTGTAAGTGAGTTTTAATTTCTATCGTTTTTCGCTTTTACAAAAACTAAATCAATTCCCCTCTAGAAATTTTATATTATAATTCAACGTGAATTTCAGGAAATGTAATGAAAAATGATTGGTGATTAATTAAAAATGATTGTCCGTTTCTATTTCTGTATAGATATCTTGTGATTTTCTTCATTTGCCCCTCAAGAAAGTTTTCGGGACTAAAGGGTGTGAAGGAAATCAATTAGTTCTAATATATTAAGTTCTTTTTTGTCAGCCACACAAAAAAGAACCAAAAAAAGTCACCGCCACTGACAGATTTGTTAAAATCATAGAAAAACCTGTTATTCAGCGCAACACAAGTCGTCTCGATGTTAATTTATTATTCTAATTAATCATTGTATGTCGAGACTGAGTGTTGCTTACCTGACCTATCCCGCACATGTTTTTCTTGATTTTTGAAACAAATTTATCAGATGCGGATTATTGAGCGCAGGCATGACAAAACGACGAGCCATAGGGCAGGGTGAATGTGATAAGCATTAGGATTCCGACAAAGGAGCTTGCTTACTTTGGGAGGAATTGTTTGCTTATCGCAGAGAGCGTGGAAGTATCGTTTTGTCTTGTCCCGATAGCTATCGGGATTTTTTGTTACTTTTTTGGATCAAGCCAAAAAAGTTGTAAAATAGAAATTACAATTTTAATTAAATAAGTTTGTATTTATTGCTTAAAACAACAAATGCTGCTGAATTCCTAATGTTAAATTTAAAAAAAAATCAATAAGATTGAGAGATGTTGCTTTTTTCCTATAAAAACTAACTAAATTTTATTTATTATAAACCAAATCCTGAACTTATGTCTTGATCCTATAACCTAACTCCACAACTATTTAATTTGATCGCAAACAAGTTGATTTTCTGAACACAGGAGCGTTTTAATTGATACTAATATTTAAAAATCAAAAATGAGGGAAATCCTATAATTGAATCTCTACCCTATTTTCTTTTTTATTCATCATGGCTAAAAATTGTTCTTTTAGAATAACTGCTCCGCCTTTACGATAAACATTATCTTCGTAATCAAATGAAATCTTTTTCCCGTTAATTACTATCGATTTAGGGCTAAATCCGTTTTCTTTTACTTTATAGGTTAGATTAACAGGATAACCCATAAAATCTATATTTACCGACATATCATCAAACGAAAGGGGCATTACTGGATCAATAATAACTTTCCCAAATTCAATTCGCAGGCCGAGCATTCTGGAAATTATCAGCCCAATATAAATACCAGGGCCACTTGAATAAACTCGCCAACCACCTCTAAGAGTTATTTTTCCTGAATTAATTTCATCATAGCGTTCATCTGCATCGTATCGACTTTTAAATGCAACATCGGAACTGCTATAGTAACAATTTGATTGGCGAATATATCCACTTGGTACAATATCTCTGTAGCCTACCGGAATTGCCTGTCGAAGAGCTTTTACGAAAGCCTCCGCTTTCCCCATAATGGCAAGTGATTCGGCATAACGAATATGCTCATGCACATACATTAAACCAATCTCGCGACCAAAGAAGGTACTGCTTTCCGCTCTCTGAAATATTGTTTGAATTCCTCCTTTGTATTTTAGCGGACGATCCATTAATCTTGCACCATCGGGACCTTTAAGATGTTGCTCAATTAAAAGTTGATGGTACTGTGCTTGTTCCTTTGTGAAAATCCCACTAATAATGCCTCGGTTCATTGGCAAAATGCTATAATGAATTCCAGTTAATTTATCCGTTGGATGGAGCAATACGCTCATACTGCCATCTTTTTCAACTAAACCATATCCGGCAACAATTCCATCCTTCACCAGGAATTTATTAAAGTCATTTCTAATTCTCTCACAACTATTTTTTAATTTCTCTGCCTGCCCCGTCTTTCCAAGCATCTCATAAACTGCCTGATATTGTGAAAAAGCCTGGTAATTCATTTCAACTGTCCAACTGGAGATCATTTGTTGTGCCAGCTCACTACTTACTGGTTGTAAGGAATCATTCCAGTCTCCACCACCAAAAGGAACGAGAGAAGTACCTTTAATAAATGAATCAATTATCATGTTGATTAACCGATCAACATGTTCACTAAGTGTTGTTTTTTCAATCCTGTTTTTACCATCTTCTGAATAGTAAGGAAGAACCTCGTCAAGAATTTTCAGGTCGTCGGTAACTTTGATATAGTTGCTAAGAGCAATAATACACCAGTAAAAGATATCGCCATGTGCTTCGTGTGCCCTGATATTTGCGTAACTATCGAACATCCACCATTGAGGCCATCCACCATCGGGATTCTGATTAGAGAAAATAATGAGTAGCACTTTTCTAGCTTCATCGTACTTATTTAAATTTAAAAGTAAGTCGATAGGACCTTGAGAAACATCGCGTGTACCCCATGCTGCTCCGCTGAATTGCTCTAATCCGTAAGGAGTTAAATAATGAGTAAGTGCATTCATGCCAAACCATGGTAATATTTCCCGAATTGCAGCTAAATCTTTCTGATCTCCTTTTATGGATAAGTTTAAACTTAAATCCTGCCAAACAGATTGTGCATCCCTACAATCTGATTGCCACTGAATATCTGAATTTACAATTGAAACCGCTTGAGTAGTATTGCAAACTTCACCCAGAAAACTCATACAGAAATAAGATGTTTCCTGAACATCAATGATGAATAATCTGTTGTTATTTGAGTCATCATTATACACAGTAAAATCTGAATCAGACTCTTGAACCAAAATCTTAAATTGTGCATTGGGGAATTTGCTTGTAATTAAACTCTCAGATTTAGGTTTGGCTATAAATTCCTTTGGGGAATTGCCCTGACTGAGTGTCCATCCATTATTCTCGTCAAAATGATGTGTGATGAGCAGTTTAACGTTGGAACCACTAATTAATTTAATATCTAAATTTACTTGTGGGGCAGTTTTTGATGTCCATGTGCGAACCTGCAAACAAAAATCACCCTGCTTATAAATCCAACGGCAATAGTTTAATCCCATTTCAAAGGCAGATGGAACTCCCAGAAGGTATTTTTGTCCATCAATTTCAACAAATATTCGTTGACCCGTTTCTGTACTAAGATTAAACTGGCTAGACGATACTGAAAGAAAAATATTAAAATTGGTATTTCCCTGAGTTAAATGTGAGTTAAAAACGCCATAGGCATAGGAAGTAGTTGAAACAATATTTTCATCTGGAATATAACCTGCTTTTGCTTGCATGATATGACCATGAGGACGATCGACCAGTTTAACTTTTGATCGTAAAACAACATGGCTGTTTTGGTTGTAAAAGAATGAAATAAGTTTTCCATTATCTTCCTCCTGATGTCGCCAATTCTCTCCAAAGAATTGTTTCAATTCCTTTATGCTCAAATCCTCAACGGGCAATAAGGGAGATGTGTTAAAGATATTTTTTTGAGGGATAAATGTTTTACCTTTTGATTGAAATGTTTTGCTTCCATCAAATTCAATAAATAGTTTAGATAGTTTGCTTAGATCTTTATCTGAAGTTGCTTCAGGATGATCCGGAAGATAACATCCAACAAAGGTTGATGAATGATTACCATTTGGAGCAAGCGCAAAGGGTTTTTCCTGCAATGCAACTATTGGAGACTCTCCGGCATATTCACCACCAAGCAAATCGCCAACCAAACCTTCCGGAACTCCTGCTACTTTATATGATTTTCCATAGAACTGCATTCCGTCTGTACTAGCAGAAGATGCAGCGTTTTTGCAAGCTAACATCACCCAAGGGTTTCCCGTTGGTCCTTTCATATTCTGGCGACAACAAATAACCGAACCATACTTCTCATCCTCAAGAATTAATCGCTCTATATATTGGGCAACGTAATACTCATTGATTGAATTCTCAACAGCTGGCTTTAAACCGATATCCTGTAAATAAATTAGATCTAACCCGAGGTCTGAATCGGTTACATTTTTAATATCAATCTGCCATTGCCAGCTCAAACTTGTGTTTGAAAGTTGCAAAGTACATTTGTAGCTTAGTCCGTTCCAACTCCCTTTCGCAATAATGGTGTCTCCACAAATCTCAAATTGGCTGTTACTTTCAGGACCAACCAATGCTTTAAATTCAGGAGGATTTGTTCTTTTCCTTACGTAAATATTTGCACCCAACTTTGAATACGGAGTTGCTGCCTGGAGGCTAATTCTGATTGGATCGACCTCAATTGATTTTATTGAACCATTGTTTAGCAGACTAATAGAAAGTCCTGTTGGGCTGTTGATCTTCATTTATTTATTGTGATGTTAAGAACCATTTCTTCCTTATGCTTATGACTATAAATAATTGCTAAGCGTTTATTCTCAGGAACTAAATCAAGAGTATCCCCATTCATTTCAGCCTGACTGATATTCTTGATTCCCGCACCTTCCAAAACCAACTCACCATACAAATCTCTATCTCCATAAAGTGTAATTAGGATTTGTTTGTCGTTAACCTCAACATTAAGAATGTCTGAGGTACAATGCAGTACACTTAAATCCTCAGAAATTTTTAAGCCAACAGGAACTAAAGCTGCATATAATGGAGGCCATAGCATTTCTTTTTGAGTGTAAGGAATTTCAATAGATTCAGCACTTCTAGGATGAGTGTAAGTTACGCTACCCACCTGTTCCTCATTGTAATAATTTCCAATAAATAAAATAGCAGAATGGTTATTTGTGAATCGCTCCCTGACATTTATATGATAATTGTTAGAAGTTGCCTGTCTGAGTTTTGCGCCAGATTTTCCTAAAATTGTTTCATAAACGGGTTTTTGTCCCTCTGTGTCAAATCCAATCCAAGTGCCTATATGAATAATTGTACCTTTTCCTAAGGGTTTTGTAAAACCGCAAATGTTTCCATGAATGTTTCTAGCGATAATCTCTGCTCCGGCAAGTGATTCTTCGTTATAGATTACCTGTGGATTAGCACATTTGATATCTTTAAAATCATATATATCTATCAATGGGGAATCAACGTTTTCTATTCCTGATGGGATAATTGATAATGCATCGCGAATGATAGTGCATGGTTTCTGCGACATCTCACGATCCGGGAGATAAGGGAAAATAACTACATTCCCACCAACCCTTGAATAATCAACAATTGTTTGCTGTTCCCTCGCATTCATCTCATCGGTGCAAAAGGCCCAAACTTGTTTGTATTTAGCCAGTTTATCAGCAGTTGCTTTATTCAAATCCACCATATCATAATCGATATCGAGAACTTGAAGTACTTTAAGCAATCCATCGAAATAAGCTGGTCTACGTATTGCTGAAACGTTGAATTGGAGTTCACATCTTTCATCAACTGGCCTTTCTAACTCTGTGGCATAATAAGGAGGATAGAAAAGCACACACACATCCGCTTTTCGTTTTGCATTAACGATTATATTTTCGGAAATTTTTAAAACCTTACTCATTCGTTTTACGAGAGGAAAAGCACTTGTTCTTTCACCCTCAGGAGTGAGTGGATTGAACCAGTAAAACGTTTCTCCGGAATAGCCTTTATGTCTGGGGTTTCGTCCCTGCGAAAACATATAATAGTTCCAGCCTGTTAGTCCATTTGCAATGCTTGCCTTATAGAAGAGTTCCATTTCCCGGGGATTTGTGACAACATGGTACTCGCGTGAACCACACTGAAACTCGGCTGCGAAAAGAGGTTTTTGCCCTTGCATTGCATAGGTTATATCATTTATAATGCGGTCATCGTGCATATTTCGGTACGAAAGAAACTCCGGGATATGATCTACCCCAAAAATGATTTCGCTATTATCACCAAATAAATCTTCGTACATAGTAATATTAACCGGAAATTCGTACCCATTTCCATATATCCAGCCTGGCAGATTGTGATAAAACGGTACACTTACGCCTCTGTCTCTTGCCATTAGGGCTAACATTTTTAGATAGTCGCCATAGTAGGTTCGCCAGAAAGAGTGCCATTCGTAATTACGACCACGATCGCTTTTCGATGCATAAGGAAATTTACCATCAGGAGGCAGTTCTACATTTGCAAAATCTTTATAATCTGTTCCCCATAAACTATTAACATCAGCAATATTTTTAAACTTTTTTGATAGGTAAGCAATGAATCGTTTTTTCACCTCATCGCAATAATCGCCCTGGTGAGCCAACCAGGAAAATACGCCTATCTCATTACATACTTGCATCATAATGATTGGTCCACCTGCTGATATTTGATGGTCGCTTATCAAAGGCATTATCTTGTCATACCACAAAGTAACTTTTTCAAGATAGGTCTTATTAAAAAGACTAACTCCATCGCTTGGAAATATTGAGCCTTTGCTGTTTCTCATTTTAACCTCAATCCCATATTTCTCCATAAACCAGTCCGGCAATCCTGCACCACGAAACTCTGCCAAAATAAAGGGACCTGGTTTTACGATACAATTTAATCCATGAGATTTGCATTTCTGGAGCCAACCTATTATATCTCGTTCAGGACATGATGTACCATCAAAATCAAATGTTTTCTCTTTGTATTCGTGCCATGCCCATGGAACATATGTACTAACAGTAGTTAAGCCAGCCTCTTTGGCTTCTTCTAAATGTTTATCCCACAGCTCGTGCTTAATTCTGAAATAATGAATCTCTCCAGAATTGAGAAATATTTTTCTGTCGTCGAGGTAAAAACTGTCATCTTTTATACTAAATATCATTTTACTTATTTTTTGATTTAATCGTTAGATGTTTCTTTAGTACCATTCTCTTTGTCTAAACCATCTTGATTTCTTAGCTTAAGCAGCAATTTGATTTCATGGGATCGTTTTTCTGTTAGAGAATAACGTAAGACAAAAAATATAGAAAGCAAACTCAATAAAAATGGCAATCCAATTTCGACCACACGCATCATTAACAGAGTATATGGCGTTTGCTTTGTAAGAGGCATAATTTCAGTTTCAATAGCACCAAGATTTTTATCTAGTGAATCTAGTGAAGAAGTTGTTTTAATGCTAATAAGTCGATCTTTAACAATTGTGATCCCTTTCATGATTATAGCATAATGCTCATCCGTTTCTTCTTTTTTAATAGATTTGGGCACTAAAGATTTGGATTCAAGATGCGAAATGAGCTCAAATGAGTTCATCTTCGCTTTCTCCAGTTTAGTTTGCAATGTGGGTGCTACAGCTTCTTTAGATATATTTATAATCACTGAATCATCTGGGTGAGAGCCTAAATTTTCCAGACGTGATTGAATATTTTCAAGTTCGATAACTGTTGATTTTGTAATTGCCAAGGCATTTAAAAGTTTTATCTTCCTATCACTTTGGTAATCTGCGACATTCTGATTTGCTTCACTTTCCTGTTTTACTGATTCTTTTTCGAGAATGCTTACATATGTTTTCGATTCATCTAAAGCATCTTTACACTGTTTTTTTGTATTTTCAAGTAATACAGCATTTGAACCCTCAAAGCCCTCACTCCCTTTCCATAGTTGCACCTTGCTTCGAAGCTCTCTTATATTACCCTGTAAACTATCCACTTTAGTTACTTGTGCTTCATCAAACATAGTAAATACAATAAGCACACCTGCTACAAAGCTGGCAAGTGCAGTTCCCATTTTTATAAACCACCAGAAAATTGCATAATAACTTCCTTCGGAGCGTTTTCCTGTGTTTAGTTCGTCTTCATCGCAAATATCACCCACCATTGACGAACCGAGTGTAAAGAAAAACAACATTCCGGTCGATAGCAGAATAGTGGGAATCACAATTAAATATGGATGATTAGGATTATAACAAACAATCTTGGAGAGCTGGGCAAGAATCATAAGAACCATTGCAATAACAAGCGTATTGCGCTTTCCAAGTTTAGGACTAATCCAATTGAGAGGAAAAACAGCTAATACTCCAGTGATGGCCCAAATTGTTCCATTTATTCCGAGTAAAGTAGCACCTGCAACTTTATCTCCGCCATAAACATAAAAAATTGGAATATAAGAACCGAGAAGTTGCACAAAATTAAAACCCATAGCTAAGGTAAAAACCGTTAGCGTTAACATAACAAAGTTTTTATTTGAGATCACCAGCCCCATATCTTTCCAGAAATCTGTTTTCTCCTGCTTTGCAGCTTTTTGGAAGCCCGGCTCGCGCAGCTTGAAAAACCACCAGAAAGAAAGCGGAATAAGAATAGCTGCAATCATTATTGAGACATAGCGCATACCGTCGGCTTCATTACCTCCGGGGCCTTTAAATATTTCCATTGTAGCGATAGCAAAAAGCCAAGGTGTGCTCATTGCAAATAAATTGCCGACAAAGCTTTTAGCGCTGAACAATCGAGTACGAGTATGCGAATCGGTAGTCATTTCCATACCAAGCGCACCATGAGGAATCTCGAAAATATTTACAGCAGTAAAAAACAACAGAAGTGTAATAAGAATATAGCCAAGCTGAAATGCATGATAGCTTGATTCTGTTGGAAACCATGTTTGTACCATTTCTCCTTTAGGTATCCACCACATTATTACAAAAGTAATAGCAACCAAAATGCCACCCACCAAAAGGTACGGTCTTCTTCGCCCCCAGCGAGTTCGGGTATTATCAGATAAATGGCCAATGATAGGATCAGATATAGCATCCCACAACCGAGGAATAATAAGAATTACGCCGAGCCAAAATGCACTAAGTCCCAAACTAATATTTCCCATTAAGCCAACCAGAATTCCTGCAACATTGAACAGGGCGATAGGAATAATACCACCTGTCCCATATGCTGCCAATTGGGTAAAGGAAATACGATCTTCTGTTTTTGTGGAATTGTTTGTGCTATTATCCATCTCTTTTTTTGAATTAGTAAGATATAATTACTTCAGCGGGAAATGCTTTTACAGATATTTCCTTTTCACTAAAATCATTGGTTTCGATACCATTTACCATAACTCTTACAGGGAGTTTTGATCCATTGAAATTTTTCACTTTGATTCCGTTCGAAGGCAAGGTTACATCTCCTGATATTGACAATGTATACTTATTGTTATCCTTATTTACAGTGTATGAAATCTCTCCATAGTATGTAGGTAGATTTTCAACAGAAATTCCACCAGGCGAATCTATCCAGTCCTGATAAAGCGCAGAACCCAAAACAAGTGATTGATCAAACTCGTTTTCGTAAACAAACATTGAACGAATGGCATTTATAAAATCGCTACCAACCCAGGTATGAGGCATATCACCAATATAACCAGGTGTACGATATCCATTCCATACCACTTCAGCCCAGTGATTCCAACCTTTAGGCCGCTGATCATTAAGGAAAAAATCAATCAATTCATGGGCTCTTTCAGGCTGATCCAACATAATAAACGAACCAATTAATCGGTTTTCATATGGAGTGTAATTTATCCATTCGTTTTTACCGTCTCTTCTGTTTTTGAAGAACTCATAATACAAATCGAATGTATTATAAACCTGAGGTTTGGGTATGTTATTCAATTCGTTACAAGGAGTTAAAGCAATGGTGGTAGATGTTGGGTCAAAATCACCAAGTTCTGCACAACCGGGGATGTAATCGATATTTTTGTTTTTCATTGTAAGCTGCAAAGAACGATACAGATTCACTCTGAAAGTATCGCTAATACTCCTTATTCTCCCATAATTTGCTGTTTCGCCCAGTATTTTTTGAATCTCTGCTGCATCTTTCAATCCTTTTAAAGTAAAAAAATCATCCCAATACGAGTGCATTGGCTTGGCCGAATATCCCTCGTGGCTTATTGATTCTGGTACAAGACCAAAGAATGAACGCAGACTATCATTCCCATTTCTGTAATAGTCTGTTGATCGCTGCGCAATAAGTGATTCAATATATTCAACTGCCTTTAAAACAGAACTGTTTTTTGATTTTAGAAATGTGGTATCGTGAGTAAAGTTGAAATATTCGCGGATCAAGTAAATTAGCTGCCCGTGACTATCGTTTTCAGGAACCGGATCAGTACCCCTTGAATCAACAACGCATGGAACCTTTCCATTTTCATACTGATATGAAGAGTACCAATCAATAAAATCCTTTACTTCGCTTACAATACCTGATTTTAAAAGAGCTGATGAGGTTAAGGCGCCATCGCGTATCCAGCTTCTTTCGTATGATCGTGAACCGGGTTGAATCCCTGCTTTATCCCTGTTAATTAATATATATACAAGGTTTGATTTATAGGTATTTACAATCCTGTCTGCAGATTCGGGTAAATTGAATTTAATATGATTCACTTTTGATCTCCAGAAATCTGCTGATTTAGTTAACTCATCTTCAATATCCTGAGCACCTATACTATCAAAATTTGAATTACTGTTATAAAATGGTACAACCATGTACAGTTTGGTTCTTTCGCCCGGATTCAGGTGGAGTGCGTATTTTATAACTCCATTTGCCAAACCATTTTGATCTGTAGCTGATTTATTAAGAGGCATTTTCCCTTTTCGAATCAGATCAACACTATTTCCCTCATCAAACGCGCTTGCACCAAAAAAATCGTATTTTTTTTGAGGCAGTATTACTTTATCATCGACAGATAAAAATCCACCTTCCTCCTCTTTTATTGATTTTATTTTCCCCACGCCACCCGATAAATTCAGAAATTGATAATATGGATTTACCTGAAATGGTCTGATTAAAAGATAGAACTCAAAATCTTTGGCTTCGTCAGAGATATTCTCAAATGAGTAACTGATATTTAATTTCGAATTCTTATTTGCCTCTCCGTAAGCCGTAACTTCCGTTACAAGTAATAAATCTCTCATCTTCCAGCTAACATTCGGTATAAAATTAAACTCATTTTTATCTTCTGAATTACCCAAGGACTGATATGATTTTACATTGCTCCAATTGAAAATTGAATCTTCTATTTTTATAAGAGGCTCAATAGAAAAAAGCGCTTTATCGACCTCAACTATACCGTCTTCGCTTATCATGGCCTCTTTTACATCATTATTAACACCCGCAATAGTCCAATAAGATGCCTGTTCTAAAAAATATCTTGGATAATCACCTTGAGGCGAATTTTTAGCTGCATAAATAAGAAAATCATTCGGTGTTAATGAATTTTTTATATCCAGAATCTGTATTTCACAAATTCCGAATCCTTTTAAAGATTTAGCCTCATGCAGGTTTATTTTAATGTACTTTGCTTCTGCTTCCGGTAATTGTATAAAACTAACATTACTCTGATTAGACTGAACAGAGTAAACTTTTTCCCAATTCTTTTTATCATTCGATAGTAGAATATCGAATTTTGTGGCATAAAAATCTTTCTGCCAGTTTATTTGCAACCCACCAAACTCTCTGCGGATGTTAAAATCAATAACAATATGTTGATTCTTTGTTTTACCGGATTGCCAGTATGTTTCTAATAAATCATCGGTAATAGTGGTTTCTAAATGATTTTTAACAGAAGAGGAGGCTTCTGCGGTTGGTTTGGGATAGGTTTGTGCTTCGGGTAGAAGTGGTTCAAACCGAAGATCATCAATCCAAACGGTACCGTTTCCGCCAACAAAGGATGCAATTGTAAATTCTATCCTGTCAATTCTGTTAAGTTTTTGGTTATTCGTTGGGCCCCAAGCAAAATTGATATGCCTTTTTTTGATTCGGATTTTTTTCCATTCTCCGGGAAAGTCAAAGTTGCGATTATTCACCCACCATACATTGTTTCCTGTACTATCAATAAATTTTATCTCAAAGTTATTGGCAGGAGATTCTGCCTTAATAAAAAAGGTGAACTCATAATTGTCTGGAAGATCTATTGGAAAAAGTTTCTGAAATCCTCCATAACCAGTACCTTTAGTAAAATCATAGTCAAAACGAATGGCATTTCCTGTTAATCCTTTTTCGTTCGATAATTTAAGATTAACACCATCAGACTTAATAAAATCCCAGCCCTCTTTGTTTTCAAAATCATCAAGTAATATAGCCTGTGCAAAAGCAACTACATTAATATGAAACAAAAAGGTAAATAGTAAAATTATCTTTAAAAAAAGACGATTCATTACTTCAGATTTTATATAAAATGTTAACTAATAGTACTTCTCTCAAAAAATTTATTTAATGTAACTAAACTCTAGTCTGTTAAGTCCTTTCTGAATAATAGGATCTTTCATCACGTAATTCCATACAAGTCCTGTTCTGAAGTTTTCAATCATAATCAGCATGGGACCTTGAGCAATACCGATAAAATCATCATTAACCCAATTTGCTGTAGGATTGAATGCATCATAAAATCCATATTTGCCCCAAACTTTTCCTCCTTGTTTCTCTAATATTGATTTAATAGTAGGCAAAACTATTTCAGGAGCAAATGGCAATGATGAAAGCGAAGCATAGGGAGCTATTGTTCCATCATCGAAATAATTATAATGAGGTCCACTGGCTCCTCTTCCCGCATAGCCTCTAAACTCTTTGTCGTCGAAATTGTATTTTGTTGTTGGGCCATCGCTTGCAGTAATTCCCCAACAGAGCGAATCATATCCAACCCATGCATGTGGATTGTCTATTGCATATTGACGCTGAACATATGTTGCCCGACGAGAATTTTCGAAATAATCAATTCCTTTTTTCTTCATATAGGAATCTGCCAATCCCCTAAAGTCAATAAATGCATGCGAAAACTGATGACCAAATAAAGGAGGAAATGCAACATGCGAAAATTCCTCGTATGTACTTTCCCACAAATAGGTTTTTAGCCATGCATCGTAACTTTCTTCAACATCTTTCATATCCAGACCGGCAGCCAGAATATACAAAAACAGTGCTTCATTGTAACCTATCCAGCCCATATCGTGAAGACCTTTTTCGGGATACCATCCCATAGACAGCGAGTTGCCAAATTTGCCTGATGGTCCCATTTTCATAAAGCTCCAGTCAATTCTTCCAAGTAGTATTTCCGATACAGACCGGATTTGCTTTTCCACTTCATTTTGCAAATTGTAATAGTTACGGGCAAAGATAATTCCCATCATCAGTATTCCTGAATCGATAGAAGAAAGTTCGCAATCCCATTCACGTGTACCGGAACTCATTCTAACAAAGTGATAATAAAATCCCTTATAACCGGTTGCATTTGTATCAGTACTTTGAACAGAATTCAAGTAAAAATTAAGCATATTAAGAGTGATCTGCGCTGCCTGTTCTCTGGTAATCCAATTTCTTTCGACTCCAATTGCAAAGGAAGGAATTCCAAAACCGGTTGATGCACTGCTTGAAGGAGCCCACAGAGAAGCACGGTCTTTTACAATGCCCCATTCAGGGTGATGTTCGTTTAAAAAATAAAGAAATGTTTTACGCTGAATTGAATCAAGTAAAACCTCATCATCCCTTGTAATCGAATAATCAACCTTTCCATGCGATTTAAATTCAATCTGTTGTGGCTGGTTACATGAATAAAAAATCAAAATTAATATAAATAAAACGCTGCCTTTTTTCATTTGAACTATGGTTTTTATATGATCTAAACTTCCTTTTATCTTATCTTTTGTTCCTTTTTAATTATCAAAAGATTTTAAGATTTATAATTCTAAAAAATAATAATTTACATAATAAGCTACCAAGATTTAATTTATAAAACTAAGTTTATCCATTGCTTGCTGCACCTCCGGAGCCGACATAAATAAATCCCATAACAATCCGGTTCTGTAATTCTCTATCATCAAAATAATCGGGCCCTGATCAATAGCCAGATAAGAGCTGGCCCACCAGCTTTCATTAACATTAAAAGCATCGTAGAAGCCATATTCGCCCCAGAGCCGATCTCCAACCAAATAATAAAAATAATGAATAGCCTCCATAGATTCTGTTGGAGTATAAGGGATTGATGAAATTGCTGCTGTTGGTGTTATAACACCCAAGTCATTTGTTGGAGAATGGGCATTGTAGCCAGATTGATTATCACTTGCTGTTAATCCCCAACAACCTCCTCCATATGCAATATAGTTTTTTGGATTTGCCTGACAATATGCCCTGTTTATAAGCGTGTGATTTGTATTTTGTTGCCAATAATTTGCATACATATCATTTAGATTTCTTGGATCTAATCCTACGAATGAATAATGTGCAAAGAATAATGGTCCTCCATAATCATAACCGAGAGGAAGAGTTATTCCAAAAAAGGACCTCCCGTTAATAAAATAGCTTGAGCCAGCCCATCCGTTATGATAAACCGATGAATCAACAGGATATGCAGAAGATGTTGCCGCCATAAAATAGGTTATCAGTGCTTCATTATAACCTTTAATTTGCATGTTTAAACTCCAGTCCACAGTGGGTGACCAATGCCAATAAAGCACATCTTCGTCTCCTTTTGTATACCAGCTCCATTCAATCGTGTTGAGAAGTGAATTTATGTTGTTAATAAGTGCATTTTCATAGCCATCTGCAGCATTCAGATACTGTCGAACAGATATTAATCCTTGCGCCATATAGGATGTTTCTACGAGATCCCCACCATTATCACTGGAACTAAATGGAATTACATTCCCTGTCGATCCATTTAACCAATGTGGCCATGCACCATGAAATCGATCCGCATTGCTCAGAAAAGTAATAATGGTTTCTAATCTTTCCAGTCCTTCTGCTCTGGAAATAAATCCTCTTTCAACTCCAACGATTATTGCCATAATTCCAAATCCTGAGCCACCAGTCGCAACAACATCACCAGAAGTATTTCTTTCTCTTGTCATACCACTTACAGGATGCCCAAAATCCCAAAAATATTTGAAGGTTTGACGCTGAATTAATGTCAATAATTCATCATCAGTTAAAGTGGGGAATTTATATGTAGAATCCAATTGGGTATAAAAACTCTTAGAAAACCCCGTGAATTGTTCTCCATTCACACCAAATATGTCGGTACTGAGAGACAATGTATATTTTGAAAGATGGGATAAGTTTTCGTTTGCATTGATTATAAGTGTTTTATTTTCATTTTGAAAAGTAAAACCAATACTGGCACTTCCTTCTGTGCTAAACAACCGAATATTATTGGATGTTACCGACTCAGTATTTAGAGGTCGGCTGAAATCAATTTGAAAAACAGGTGATAAAGGTATGTTTTTAAGTATGCTATTATTTAACAGACTAATATCTCCAACAAGGCCATTGGTTATCGAGAATGAGGCGTTTTTAGTTGTGAATAGAATACTTAGCTTGTCAAGGTTATCTCCGGACAAAGCTTGAATTTCATCTAAAAATATGAACTTGTAATTTGAATTGGGAGCTAATGAATCGGTGGTAGATAATGAAACAGTTTTTCGATCAGATGAACAGGAAATAGTGAAGAACAATGTATCATCATTTTCATCTGTTAAAAAAAAAAACTGTTTTAATCCGATGGTGTCCAGCGCTAAATTAAATTCAGCGGTAAATTTCCCATTAATAGGAATGTTTATATTGGTAGCGTTTGTATAGATTATTGTTTCGCCTGACATTAGAGAAACTAATTTTAGTTCAGGTGGAATTTCATCGTCCTCACTACAACTTAAAATAAATAGTAGACTTGCAAAAACATAAATGAACTGTTTAATTAATAATTTCATCTTAAAGAGTTTAACGTTTATTAAAATACAAATTGAAAATTTGATATTATTAGTTCATTTTCAGAATTCAAGTCAAGTTAGAATTTTCAAATTTTTTGAAACTCTATTAAAAAATTGATTAGAAAAGTAAGAATTAATCAAAATGATTAATTCTTACTCATTCTTTAATCTACCATTAAACCATTAATTTTCTGAGTTATATAAAGCTAACACTTCACTCTCAGTAAGAGCTACATTAAATATTCGAAGATCATCGAGTGCACCTTTAAATGTATTATCTGCAGTCGAATAAATACTCCAACCTGTTGCAGTATTGCCTCTGCTACACATATATCCCAATGCTAATACTTCCTCAATACCGGTTATTGCAGCACCTGTTCCATCAGCTTGATCAGCTATTTCCATATCTGCCAGATACCATTCAGTTGCATCAAGATCAAGATCAACCTGCATAATTTTTACTCCATCAAAATAGATTGTTTTAATTGAAGTAGCAGCATCGAATGTCATTGTTAATAATGTCCATTTATCTCCCATAATTGTTGCAAGACTTCCAGCATAATCATACAATGTTTGACCTCCAACATTTCCATCACCGTTAGGATCTGTCCATGCAGTTCCGAAGTAATGGCTATTTGGATCGGGATCAATTTTATGAGATGTTGCAAATTTACACCATGCTAAGGTTCCGCCAAGTTCCATAAAGTATCCTCTTTCGGTAGCAAGACCAAACATTGGGTGACCTCCATTGGCATAATCAGCAGAATTAACTTTAAACCAAACGCTAAAAGTCATACTTGGATTTATAAGATTACTACCAGCAATTTCTACTAAATCACCATTTCCTGCGGCAGTTGCACCTCTGAAATTGGCAGCACCATTTGCTGTTCCAAAACGATCGGTTGTATAAGCAACTTGTGTAAAAGGATTCGTGTGACTACCAATAACATCAACAATACTATTGTTAAATTGCAAATAAAGCACCTGATTACTTGCTTTTGGAGGTGTATCGATTCCAATACCAATTGTAGTAAAGGAAGCAGAAATTGCTCCTAAAACAGCTCCCTGAGTAGATTCCAACCCAGCACTTATATTAACTGTATAACGAGTACCAGTAATTAAACCACCCGTTACTGTAATTGTTAATGTTTTACCATCAACAACGGTTGTAAAAGGCACATCAGTTTCTCCTTTCAAAATACTAACTGCAGTTGCAACTGTTGCTTCATCAATATTTGTTGAAAATACTGCTACAATGGTTTGATCAACAGGAACATCTGTGGCTGATGTTGCACCATAAAGGTCCACATTCCCACATGTTAGAGACACAAGAGTCAAATCCTTAATATCCTCTTCATCATCATCACATCCCGTAAATGGTACGAAAATGATTAATAACATAAAAATAATACGACTAATTTTTTTCATAATAAAAAGATTTAGAGATTAATAATTAATTTAATATGTATGTTAACTTAGATTACCAATTTGGATTTTGACTTAATAAGCCTTTTGAAAGATCGATTTCGTTTTGAGGTATTGGCAGAAGGTTGTGCTTATTGGCTATAAAGCCCAAATCACCCAATACTTCGCTTGCACGTTCTTGTCGAACCAGATCAAAGAATCGCTTGCTTTCCATGGCTAGCTCGGATCGGCGATCCTTCCAGATTTGTTCCCTAATTAAATTTTTATCAGTGTTTTCAAAGTCTTCTAAACCAGCTCTATCTCTGACTAAATTCAAATATGTTAAAGCTGGGGCTGTTTTTCCATTTTCGTTTAATGCTTCTGCGGCAATAAGTAAAACTTCTGCATAACGATATACTCGTAAATTATAGCCCCACTCTTCAACAGTTGTTGATCCGGGGACCCAAACTTTTTGGTTGTAGGTTTCAATTTCTTTAACCACAGTATTGGATGCATCTGTAAATGTTGTATCTGGTGTAGATACATCTCCAAGAATGGTAATACCATCCAGCACTTCTCCTAAAAAAATGATTGTTGCATCTTTTCTAGAATCATTGGTTTCAAAAGAATTTATTAGATCAATAGAAGGCCTGTTAAACCCCCATCCACGGTTAGGAACACCTCTAACTCCCTGAGTATTTGCAAACTGATTGCCTCCCAATGTTGGATTTTCCTCGGGTAATGCACCAATTTCCAATACTGATTCTATTCCATGTTCTCCCTCTAGAGAAAAAACAGTTGAAAAGTCTGTTTCAAGATCATATTTTAGTGATTGAATTACTTCTAAAGCATATAATTCTGCATTGATAAAATCATTATTAAAAAGATAAACATCAGCCAGCACTGTATAGGCAGCTCCCTTTGTTGCCCGGCCCACATCTTTCGAAGCGTAAGCATCCTTCTCTGGCAAGTTTTCAATTGCATATAGTAAATCTGGAATAATTAAATCTTCATAAATTTCATCTTTACTGGTTCTTTTTAAGTCACTTGGAGGATTCAATGAAGTTACTTTAATAACATCCCCAAATGCTTTTACCAATTGGAAATAATATAGGGCTCTGAAGAATCTGGCTTCGGCAATATACCTGCTTTTTAAAATATCGTCCATACTTATGCCGGGTACTTTTTCAATAACTATATTTGTTCTTCGAATCGACTTGTAAAGAGCAGAATACCATCGATCGATATCACCTACAGATGGTGTAAATTGAAAATTATCGAAAAGATTTAAACCTGCACCATCTCCTGGATTACTTCCCTTAACAGCATCATCTGACATGATATCTAATATGGGGTATCCTCCTGTAGAGAAATTCCATTCGCGCATCGAACTGTAAATTGCATTTGTTGCCATTAGTGCATCATCTGCATTGGTTAAAAAAAGAACTTCGGTTAGACTTCCTTGTGGTTTTACATCAAGAAAATCTTGAGTACAACCAAACATTAAAATAAAAATCAGGAAAAAAGATAACCTCAATTTTCTATAGCCAATTCTTTTCTGCTTAGTTTCCATATTCTGGTGTTTTTTTAATGATCTGTTTTATGTTCAACCTTTAATTCCGGTTTTAAAATGCACTCACAATTCCAAAAGAAAAAATAGCTGTAGCCGGATAAATTCCTAAATCTATCCCCGATGAAAGAACATCGGAGCTTCCAATTTCGGGTGAATATCCAGAAAAGCTAGAAAATGTGTATAGGTTTGTACCTTTAAGGTACACATTTAAGCTAGTTAAGCCGATTTTTTTAAATGCATCAGCCTTAAATGAATACTGAAGAGTAACATTTCTTATTCTTAAAAATGATCCATCTTCAATAAAGTAACTTGAAACACTATAATTAGCACCACTCGCAGTTGCACGAGGTTCGCTGTTTGAAGTTCCATCTCCCGACCATCGGTCTTCAACTCTGGATTCAAAATTATAAAGATCCGGTCTAACGGCATTCTTACCGTTATAAATTTCGTTTCCGGTTTGACCAGTAATATCTATTGATAAAGAAAGCTTTTTATAATTTAGAGTAGTATTAAATCCAAAAATAAAATCCGGAATAGGAGACCCAATATATGTTCTGTCAAGCTCATCTATAACACCATCTTTATAAATATCCTTAAATTTTAAATCGCCTATTGTTTGTCCCGGAATAATTGCAGAATTATCTAAATCATCCTGATTTTGTATTACCCCAACAACCTGATAACCATAGAATGAACCAATAGGTTCTCCTACCTCAGTACGAGTAACATTTTGACCATTACCAAGACTTCCACCGATAATGAATGAATCGTTTCCTGTAGATGAAGCCAATGATAATACCTCGTTTCGAATGAATGAACCATTAAAATTGAAATATGCACTAATGGGTCCTATATTACTATTTAATCCAAGATTAAATTCAATACCCTGGTTTCTTACCTCAGCCGCATTGGTATAAATTTTTACAAATGCTCCATTTCCAAAATAGCCTGGTGTAGAAACTTGTACCAGGATATCTTCAGTTCTTCTATCAAATACATCAAACTCTGCAATCAATTTGTTATTCCACAAGCCCATTTCTATTCCAATATCTGTTTGGGTAGTTGTTTCCCATCGAAGATTTGGATTTGCTGTATTCCCTAATGAAGCTCCGGGATATAATAATTCATCTGTTCCAAAAACTGCATTTTGTCCATTCGCGATTAATGAAAAACGTTCGTTTTGTGGAATTTTCTCATTTCCTATTTTACCCCAACTACCTCTTAATTTTACTTTTCCAAAAATCCCATCTTTGGGAAAGAATTTCTCCTCTGCAATATTCCATCCCAAAGCAAATGAAGGAAAGTAACCATATCGATTTTCTTTGCTAAACTTAGAAGAACCATCTGCTCGAATAGAAACAGTTAACAAATATTTGCTCTCGTAAGAATAATTCACTCGAAACAAGTAAGATAACATAGAATAAATAGATCCAGAATTACTATTTGTTTCTGAATCTGTTTCTCCTGTATCAAGATACCAAAGTGATGGATCGTCTCCTAATAGATTTTCAACGCCCCCACCAAGGCTTTCTTCGGTCACTTTTTGCATTGTATAACCACCTAAAACATTCAGTGAATGTTTATTTATATCATAATTAAAATTTAAGGTGTTTTCCCATAACCAGATATTAAAATCTTTTGTATTTACAGACAGGTCGCTTGTAACATTTTGTTGAGTAGGCGAAACATAAAATGTAGGTACAAATGATTTTGTTTTTTCATTGCTAATATCAATTCCATAACTTGATTTAAAAACAAAATGTTTTAGAAAATTAATTTCTCCGAAAAAGTTTCCAACAGCTCTATACTTTTTCATTTCGGAATTATTGTATTCTATTGAAGCTAACGGATTTCCTGCACCATATACCTCCGCAAATGAACCATCATCATTTTTTGGAACAGAACTTGGCCAGGCTCTATATGCTTGAGCAATAATGTTAGCTGCATTTTCTTTATTCTCAGAAGTAATTGAGAGATTGTTTCCTATCGTTATATTATCAGAAAGATTATATGTGTGATTCAGCTTAATGGATGTTCTATTGTATGATGATTTGGATATTATTCCTTCCTGATCAAAATATCCAATACCTAAATAATAACTGTATTTTTCATCTGTAGATCCTGCAAAAGATAATTGGGAGGTTGAAATGGGCGTGAATTTATTAAAAATCTCATCTTGCCAGTCTGTATTAGGAACTTTATTAAGATTGTTAAATGTTCCCGGATTAATTTCATTTACTACCTTAGCGAAAGAAACACCATCAAGAAGATCAATTTTCTTCTGTAAATATTGATAACCATATTCAGATGAAAAATTAACGATATTTCCTTTTTGAGATTTCCCTGATTTTGATGTAATTATAACAACTCCATTTGCACCCCTTGATCCATAAATAGCAGTAGCTGAGGCATCTTTAAGCACTTGTACTGATTCAATATCAGCACTATTTAGGAAACTTATATCATCCAAAATAAGTCCATCTACAACAAAAATTGGAGAGGAATTATTAAGCGTCCCGACACCACGCACCCTCAGTACCGGCGAGCTTCCAGGCGCACCAGAGGGACTTGAAACCTGAAGTCCCGCTACTTTTCCCTGTAACGATTGCTCAAGAGAAGATGACGTAGTTTTTGTCAAGTCCTTGCCTTTTACAGAACTTATTGATCCTGTAAGATCACTCTTTTTTACAGACCCATAACCAATTATAACTAATTCGTCTAAAGCAGTTGCCTGCATTTTCAATTCAACATCAAGGCTTGTAATATTATTAACAGGGAATTCTTGTGTCTCGTATCCAACAAAAGAAAAAACCAGGATTATTTCATCGCCAGGAGTATTAATACTATATTCTCCATCCATATTAGTACTTACACCTATAGTAGTACCTTTTACTATAATATTAACTCCAGGTAAAGGAGATTTATCAGTTGCATCTATTACCTTTCCGGTTATTAATCTTACTTGTGCAAAAGAATTGCTAAAAACAAAAAGAAGAGATACAAGTAATAAAAACTTTGTGGATTTAATTAGCTTTTTAATCTTTAATTCCATTTTGAGCTTTTTAGTTATTAATATATTACTATCGCAGAACTACTCGGACAAAGAATTTAAAATCTGTTTTTTATATGTTCCAGTTTTTTAATAGCTTTTTTTTGCTTTGGTTAAACAAAAGAATTAAATGTAAGTAACTAAGATTTACTAAATTGTCAAAAAAAGAGGGTACAACATAACTACTGTAGTAGTATTTAAGGTACATTTTTTTACTACAACAATACTACGACAAAAGGCAAAAACTAAATTTTATACACCTAATTATCAGGTTGTTAAAAACACAGAGATTACTTTGTGTTTTTTTGATAATAAGAATTAGAATTTGATAAGAAATTCGACCAGGTTTTTATCATGTTCAAAATTTAGTCGTTTTCTAAGCCTATATCTTCTTGCTTCAACTCCCCGAAAGGAGATATTTAAAAGTGGAGATATTTCTTTTGATGATAAGTTAAGTCGCAGATAAGCACATAGTTTAAGATCTCCCTGAGTAAGATCCGGGTATTGCTCAATCAATCGTTTAAAGAATCCCTGGTGAATCTGATCGAAATAATTTTCGAACGTTTTCCATTCATTTTCATCTGAAATATATCGATCAAGCAAGCTTATCTGCTTAATTAGGAATGCTGCTGGTACATTATTGTTTGATTGAATTAATTGACTTTTTATATTATTCTTTAATTTAATTAGCAAATCATTTTTTGTACCAATAGCTAGTGCATGGTTAGCTAATTGAACATTTTTATAGTAAAGTTCTGTTTGCAGACTTCTATTTTTTAAATCCATAAATTCCTGTTTACCTTTTAAAATTGCTGTTTCTCTCTTTTCTCTTTCTCTTTTTCGAATTTTTTCTAATCGTTTTTTAAATATTATAAAACTCAACACAATTAGACCTGCGAAAGACAAACCATAAAAAACAAATGCCAATTTGGTTGCATAAAAGGGAGGTAAAATTTCAAATGAATAAACTAATGGTTGCAGCAATTGCCCTTCAATAGTTTTTGATTGAACAATAAACTCATATTTACCGTAAGGCAATCTTTTATAATCCACAACAGATTCATTAGCCCAAGAGCTATAATCATTATAAAGACCTTTCAAAATAAATCGATATACGGGTTTAACTGTTAATTCAGAACTTGAAAAAGTAAATTGAATATTCCTGTAATAAAATGGGAATGCATTTTTTTCATCTGTTGCACTTAGATAAAGTTGTTTTGAATCTCCATTTGATTTAGATATTGTAACGTTCCTCATTGTAAGTTTCGGAAAAGAAACTGAATCTATATCTTTGGATTGATTGTAAATGGCAAAACCATTATCAAGACATATTAAATGAGTCCTGTTTTCCAAAGGGACAATTTGTTGATAATCACTTGGAAAATATAATCCTTGCCGTGATAGATCATAGCTAAATATCTGATCAATAGTTTCATTCTCTTTCTTATGCAACGAAAGGCATTGATCTTCAATAATCCAAAATTGATTTTCTTTTGCTTCTATTAGTTTCTTTATTTCATTTTTTTCTCTAAGTTGACTATTTACCAGATCATATAGAAGAATCGTGTCATTTAAATCATCGTATGTATATATTGATCCTCCATTTACAAAAACTATTCTATTAACTATTTTGCCAACCAAAACTTCTTTTTCATTGCTAAATCCTTCGTTTTTACTAAAATATTTAATGCTTTTTATAGAATCTAAGGTGTTATTTAATTGTATTTTAAAAATACCTCTTTTGAGATGCGAGGCCCATATATTCCCAAGATGGTCGATTTCTATATTTGGAATAGGTTCTATAAATCCACCAACAATATTGGAAAATTCCCATTCGTTATTTTTTCCATTCTTCTTGTATATAACCAATGAACTATATGTACTTTGAACCAATATGTTTTCATTATTGAGAGTCATTCTTTTAATATCATAGCCCCCATTAATACTGCTAATTCTTAAAACACTACCTTCTTTTATAGAAAATGTACCACTTGTATGACCACAAATAAGCTGATTATCTATAATATCTAAGCTCCAAACCTGTCCTTGGGTACCGTCAATCAATTCTGGATCAGCAAATGTATTATCTGTTTTATTAATTGAATACTTGTATAATCCTTTATTTGTTCCTATCCAGAGGTTTTTTTCGTCCAATACTCCGGTATACACTGACCCTATAGTGTAAAAAGGATCAACATAAAAATCCAATTGGCCATTAAAATCGATATAATCAATACCTCTATCTAATGCAACCCATAAGTTTCCGTATTTGTTTGCATACAAGGCTAAAACCGTATTATTCTGCAGGAAATTAGAAGTATTAAAATGGTGCTTTAGTTCTCCATTTTCATCAATTATAAAAATCCCATTTGTTATTGTTCCTATAACATAGTTTTTATTAAGAAAAATTCCATTATTTATTTTTGAATCGATAATTAGATTTGCTATAGGTACATCCCATTTTGAAAAACCTTGGTTATTGTATATCAAAATCCCGTTTTCACTGGTACCTATTAGGAACTCATTTCCCTTGTAAGGAAGAACAAACTTGACCTCATCATTCGCTAAAAACTCACTTCCTGTCAATAAAACTAATTTATCATTTATTAACTCATGCAAACCCTTCCCAATAAGGTGAATAAACAATCGGGCTCTTGCTTTTAATAACAAAACAATTGAAGACTCAGGATTAATAATACTTATTTCATGCCCATCATATTTAAATATTGTTGAAAAAGACTGGAAATAAATATTCCCATTTAATGAATCAATCCTCCATATTTCATCATTATGTATATTAACCTTAGGTATTGATTTACTTAGCGACACATATCTTTTTTCACCTTTTTCATTTTTCTCCCAATACCCAAATTCTTCATATGCTCCAATATAAACTCTGGTTGGATTTTCAACAAGTACTGACCGAATACCTTCTCCTTCTGGCATTTTATTTAAAAGCCAATTAGAACCATCAAATTCTAATAATCCTTTATTATTTGCAATATACATTATACCATTTATGTCGCTCGAAAGTGACCAGTTTTGATTATCTGCACCATAAATTTCTTTTGTATAGTTTATAATTAAAGGCTTGCCATTTCCACTATAAAGAAATAATGAGGAAAAGAGGAAGGATAAAAGCAATTCAATTTTTAAAAAGGTCCTCATCTGAAAATAGGATTTAATATCTTCTTAAAAATAATAAATTTCATTCACATGGAAATCATAAAATTCAAATTTTATGACACTTAACGTTTTCAATGATCAGACTCCGGTATTTTTTATTTAATTATCAGGAAATAATCACTATTATAATTAGTTGAAAAGACTATTGTATTTTATCGAGGAAATATGATCTGGGTTGAACTGTTGATGTAAAATTGTCTTAATTAAAGTTTAGCGTCCAATCAATAACAAGATCAATTCCTTTCAAATAATCATCGGAAGACATTTCAATTACATGGTTAGGAAAAATTGTATTTTCATCTAATTCATTCCTCTTAAAATACTTCGTTGAATAATAAACTCGAATTCCTGAATTTGGTAAAGCAAAATACCTGACTTCGCCAAAGTGATTAGGTTTCCCGCTTGTTTGTTCACCAACAATAATTGCATTTGTTTTCTCTTTAAAATCCATTGTATTAATTATTGCCGATGAAAAAGTTCTTCGGCCAACCAATACAAAAAGTTTTCCTTTTCGGTTAATTTTTTCAATCTGAGCTAGCTCATTAATCAATTCTGTGCCTTGAGGGGATGATCCTCCCGAATTAAATCGCATATCAAAAACCAATCGCTCAATTTCAGGTTGTGTAATCTGCTTAAGCAATTCTTTTTTAAACTTATCAAATGAGGGCAATTCTTTGGCAACCTTTTTATTCCCATATTTTAATTCTGATTCTTTGCTTCTGCATTGATTATATTGAACATATAGTGTTTTTCCATCGTCCAGTATTTTACTCCAAAAAAAGGATTTTTGATCCAGCCAGCCCAAGGGAACTTTTTCTGATTTTAATTGTGCAAAGTCTTTGTTTTTATTATTACCATCAATAGGCTTAATCCACATATCCATAGTATTGCCTGAATTATTTTCAAAAGAGCAAAATACTGAATCCGAATCGGCAATTTCAAAATATTCCAGAACGCCCATCAGGTTAATTACACCTGGTATGCGATACTTTATAATTGCCTCATTTGTTTGGGTTAGCAAAGCAGATGTTTTGTAAACAACAGAATCAATAGACAGTCCATTTATTGCTGTAAGTTTAAAACCCAGAATTTTTTGATAATCTGCTGTTGTTGTTGTAACCAAAAAACCATCAGTAAACCAATAGGTAAATAGAGGTAAACGACCTTTTTCAATAACTTTTTTATAGTAATCAACGGAAGTATGATCATCACCCATTTTGGCAACAACTATTTGCAAAGCAATTGCAAGTTCAGTGTCGTCTTTTTTATCAATCAATTTTATTATTGAATCCAACTGATGATTAAAATACTCCCTGCTTTCTGAAAAGAATAAATTCTTGTGTTGAATTGCAAGTTCTGTTTTTAGATATTCAATATCCTTAATCCAAACTTCTTTTCTTGTTTGACTTATTAATGCAGTTGAAAAGCACAGTCCAAAAATAAATAATGCAATTTTTCTCATAATCAATTTATATGTAGAATAAGTAAGAGAACCTTTTTTTTAATTAATACCTAAAATACGAATAGTCGTTTGCCTGCTGCGAATCATCAATATCACCGTACCGTTCGGCAATTTCATTTAGTGTTTTAAGAATCTCATCTGCATCAAGGAGAGTAACTAGTTTAATTCGTGTTTCTTTAAAATTAGGTAATCCCTTAAAATAATTGGATAAATGTCTACGAATTTCAAGGATACCTCGAGGATCACCTTTCCACTCAATTGATTTTTGAAGATGCAGCTTGGCCAGTTCAACTTTTTCCTTAATCGTTAAAGGCTTCATGATCTGTCCGGTTTGCAAATAATCCTTTATTTCTTTAAATATCCATGGTCGGCCAACTGTAGCCCGTCCAACCATAATAGCATCTACACCAAATTTATCGAATGCATTTTTCGCTGTTTCAGGTCCATTAATATCACCATTGCCAATAATTGGAATTTTCATTCTGGGATTGTTCTTAACTTCTCCTATTAAAGTCCAATCGGCTTCGCCTTTGTACATCTGCTCGCGGGTTCGGCCATGAATAGCCAATGCATGAATACCAGTATCTTGCAATCTTTCGGCAAGATCAACAATTATTTTGCTATCATTATCCCAACCAAGTCTGGTTTTTACGGTTACTGGAGTTTTTACACCATTAACAATGGCTTCAGTCATTTCGAGCATAAGTGGTATATTACGGAGCATTCCAGCTCCAGCACCACGTGTAGCAATTTTCTTTACCGGACAGCCAAAATTCAGATCAATAAAATCAGGTTTTACTTCTTCTGCCATTTTAGCCGCCTCAACCATTGAATCTACCTGATGACCATACAACTGAATAGCAGCCGGACGCTCGAATTCGAATAACTCCAATTTCTTAAAGCTCTTTTTGCAATCCCTGATCAATCCTTCAGATGCAACAAACTCAGTATAAACCACATCGGCTCCGAAATGTTTACATAAGTATCGAAACGAAGGATCAGTAACATCCTCCATAGGTGCCAGAAAAAGTGGTTTCTCGCCTAAATCAATATTGCCTATTTTCACCAGATCGTAAATTTGTGCTACATTTGGAGGCAAAAGTATTAAAATTTATCTTTATGCGAAATTCATTTGGCAATGCTCATCCATTTTCTAAGCTTATCTATTCATTATTTATAATTTTTTTAAGCTTTCTAATTGTTATTATACTTGGAATTATTATTGCCATTCCGGTTTTTCACATTACTATTTTTGAAATTCAGGATGCATTAACAGATTTGACCAAACCTGAAAACCTGGTTTTTTTAAAATATCTTCAAACGCTTCAATCTATTGGTTTATTTATAATTCCTGCATTTATTATTGCTTATATATTCGATAACAGCAGTTTATCCTATTTAGCATTCAATAAGGATATTAATTTCAGATATCTATTTATTGTTGCAGTCATAATGCTTTGTTCGTTGCCTTTAATTAATTTTTTGGCCAAGTTAAATTCCGATATGCAATTTCCTGATTTTTTAAGGCAGGTTGAGTTATGGATGAAAGAAAAAGAGCTTGCAGCGCAAGAAATTACCGAAGCCTTCTTAAAGATGGATTCTATTGGATCATTACTGTTTACCATTTTTATGATTGGTGTTTTGCCAGCTATTGGTGAAGAACTTATTTTCAGAGGTATTTTGCAGCGAATTTTTACCGAATGGACCAAGAATATTCATTGGGGAATAATGATCGCAGCATTATTATTCAGCGGAATGCACATGCAGTTTTATGGTTTTTTACCACGATTTATTCTTGGCGTATTGTTCGGATACCTGTTTTACTGGAGTGGTTCTATTTGGGTTCCAATTACAGCTCATTTTGTAAACAATACAACTGCAGTAATATTATACTATTTTTTCTCTGATAAAATGTCGGAGCAGATTGATAACTTCGGCGTTTCAGAAGGCACTTATTTATTTTTGCTGGTAAGTGTATTTATTGTATCGTACCTCTTATGGGGCTTTTATAAAAAGAATAAAAAAATAACCGGAGAATTGTCCGGTTAATAATAATATTGAGATTAATTTATTCTCAGATCTGCATTTCGAAATAGACTAATACGGCCAATTTCGTTTTTACGAAAAACATAAACCAAACCATAGTCTTGTGCTTTCTCGCGTTTAATATCTTCGGGTTGATCTCTGTAAAAATCTTCTACATCGTTCCAAACATTTAGAATAATATCATCAGCATCGGCTCTAAGCTCAGAAAGGTTTGTTAGTGCTCTTCCATGATTCTTCTGAAGCATTTTTTGAAATTTGTATGCTTCAACAAAATGATCGTAATGTACCCTCACAACAGCAATTGTAGGATTAGTAATAGGTGTTAAACCCTGCATTTTACGATTCATTTCACCATCGATGATTTTTTTACCCCAGTCGATAACATCAGACTCAGTATTTAGTATTGGTAAACGTGTAAAATCCTCATCCAAACCATAAAAACCACGAACCGAAGGTTGTAATTCTCCACGAACAATAGCCATATTAACAACCTGAATAAAATGCGAGATATATAGTTTTGCTTTTTTAAATTTCTTCAAATACTCTTTATTATTCTTAACCTGAATATCATAAGTTGTTTTATGCTCAGTAATTACCTTTTCCCATTTAGGTAAAAAAGATTGAACACGCTGAAAAGTACTTTGCTTAAATGCAAGATCCATAGGATTAATTTCTTTCCCTTTCTTATAGGCTGTTTTAATTGCTTTAAGGCGGGAGCTGTCGGTGTTGGGTAATCTTCGGTAAGGCATATGGTACAATCTTAAGTTTGTTAATAAGATGTTCATAAAGTGCGAATATATTAAAATAATATAAAATTACAAGTCTATTCGCAATTAATTTTATAAAAAAAGAGTCTTGATAATAAACTAGTTATTGTTCATAACCCACAAACGTGTTATTTTAAAAGGATTTCAACATAATCACCAAGAAAAAGCATTATTATGTAATCAAATTATTCTTATTTTAAAATTGTCAAACAAGACAGTTTTTGTTTTTTGTTAAATAAAATTAATGTCCTTTGTTTTTTGGAAAATGGATTGTAATTTAGAGTTTCAATAATAATTGATAATTCATTAAATCACTTACAATATGTTTAGAAAAGATGTTTATATTGATCGTCGTAACCGCTTAAAAAACAAAATGAAAGGCGGTATCGCATTATTTCTAGGAAATAAAGAAGCTTCATTTAATTATCCAGATAACACCTATCATTTTCGTCAGGATAGTTCATTCCTTTACTTTTTTGGATTGGATTTGCCAAATCTAGGTGGATTAATTGATTTTGAAACAGGTAAAGAATACTTATTTGGTAATGATTTTACCATTGACGATATTATTTGGATGGGAAAACAACCAACCATTAAAGACCTTGCTATACAGGTTGGGGTTGAAAATACAGAGCCATTCAATCATTTGGGTAATTACCTGCGCAATGCAAATAACCAGGAACGTATAATTCATGTATTACCTTTTTACCGTGGAGATACAGTTATCCAATTTAGTAATCTTTTAGAGATTGGCCACACGGAAGCTGAAAATTATGTTTCAGTTGATTTGATTAAAGCAGTTGTTGAATTACGTTCAATAAAAGACAAATTTGAAATTGAAGAATTAATTAAAGCTGCTGCAGTTGGTTATAAAATGCATGTTACCTCAATGAAAATGGCCAAACCAGGAGTTATTGAACAAGAAATTGCAGGAACATTAGAAGGAATATCACTTGCTTATGGAGCTTCGCTTTCGTTCCCAATTATTCTTTCACAAAACGGAGAAACATTGCATAATCATTATCATGGAAACATTCTTGAAACAGGTCGATTATTATTAACCGATACTGGAGCTGAAACCAATATGCATTATGCCAGTGACAATACAAGAACTTGCCCTGTCGGAGGAAAATTTTCTCAAAAACAAAAAGACATTTATAATATTGTTTTAAATGGTATTAACCATGGTATTTCGTTAACAAAACCTGGTGTTACTTATCAAAGTGTACATTTGGAAGTTGCCAAGGTTCTTGCAAAAGGTTTAACTGAGCTAGGACTAATGAAAGGCAATCCTGAGGATGCTGTTCGCGAAGGCGCACATGCCATGTTTATGCCTCATGGCCTAGGTCACATGATGGGACTTGATGTTCACGATATGGAAAACCTGGGAGAAGACTATGTGGGTTATGATCAGGAAATAAGAAGATCTACTCAGTTTGGATTACGTGGACTACGACTTGGACGAAGATTGCAGCCAGGTTTTGTACTAACTAACGAACCAGGTATTTATTTTATTCCAGATTTAGTTAAAAAGTGGAAAGCTGAGAAAATAAATGCAAGCTTTATTAATTATGATAAGGTTTTGAATGAATATTCAGATTTTGGAGGTATTCGTTTAGAAGATGATATTTTAGTAACTGAAACTGGTTGTCAGATTATTGGTAAACGTATTCCGATTACAGTTGAAGAAGTTGAAGAGACAATGAGATCGTAAATATATTATTTTCAATATTTATTAACCAGATAGGATTTAATATTCTATCTGGTTTATTTTTGTACCAATTATATATATTGAATGATAACTGAAGATAATTTATTTAAGTTAATTAAATGCTCAGATGAAAAAGCTTTCGAAATTCTGTTTCGAATATATTATAAACCTTTAGTAGACTTTTGTTGCAAGTTTATTCATGATGAAGATATTGCAAAAGAAATAACTCAACAAGTTTTTGTAAATGTTTGGGAAAAAAGGGAAAAGTTATTAAATCAATCTCCTGCACCATTTTTATACCAATCTGTTAAAAATCAATGTTTAAACTATTTAAGACATGAGAATGTAATTAGTAAATTCAGGGAAAGTGAAAAATATTCTGATTCTTCTTATGAGATAGAATTTGAAGAGGCCAATAATAAACTTATTCAAATTTACCAATCCATTGATAAATTGCCAGAACAATGTAAACGTGTTTTTATAATGAGTCGAATGCATGGTCTTTCGCATAAAGAAATTGCCGAAGAATTAAATCTGGCAGTAAAAACTATTAAAAATCAAATTGGAAAAGCACTCAAACACTTAAAAGAAGATCTTTCATACCTTAATTTTGGACTGTTAATCTGCATTTTAGAAATTCTTAAAAAAAATCTTTAAAAAAGATAGGCCCTTCTTAAATCAACCGTGTATTAGAATTAATAAATGATATGGATAATAATAAACCAAATAATGTGAATTGGGATATATTAGTTGACATCCTTAGCAATACAGCGTCAGAACAGCAGAAACTAGAGTTTGAAAACTGGTTGAAATCTGAAACTGAAAATGCCGAATATTTTAACCAAATTCAAAAAACATGGTTAGAAACTGGCAATATTGCGCATTGTTATTCTGATGAAACAAATTTTGCCTGGGGAATTATAAAGTCTAAAACCATTGAGAAGAAAGATAGAAAAATAGGTTTTACAAAGAAATATTTAATTCCACTTTCTGTTGCAGCATGTTTTACTGCACTTTTACTTATTGGAAAGAATTTCATAAATCCGGAAAAATTTGTTTTATATACATTGGACCAAATAGCCTTGGAAAAAGATTTGCCCGATAACAGTAAAGTAGATTTAAATTTTAATAGCCAACTTATATATTCCAAATATTATAATCGAAGAAAGCGAGAAGTATGGTTAACTGGGGAAGCCTTTTTTGATGTAAAAAAAGACAAAGAGAAACCTTTCATTATTCATACATCACATGGAAACTTCAAAGTGTTAGGAACATCGTTTAATATTTCATCTTATAATGAAAAAGATTTTCTCTCACTTACAGTTAAAACAGGAGTTGTAGAATTTTTTCCTAAAGGGAAAAAAGGAAGTATTAAAGTTAGTAATGGATATAAAATACAATATAATAAAAACAATTTTTCAATAACAAAAAGTAAATACAATAACGAAAATTTTATAGCATGGAAAAACCAAACATTAGATTTTGCAAATTTACCCCTTGTTGAAGTTGCACAAATATTAGAAGGGACATTTAATATTAAAATTGTATTTAAAAACAATAACATAAAAGAGCTACCATTTACAGCGAATTTTAAAAATCAACCTGTTGATAAAATACTCAAAGTTATTGCAATAACCTTTGATTTAGAAGTAGAAAACTCAAATGAAAAAATTACATTTAAACAAAAAAACTAACCATTTTACCTTGGTAAAATCGAGAAGACTAAAAATAAATAAAGAAATATGTTTCTTAATTATAATAATATGCTTACTACATATTTCTGTATTTATAAATTCAGCTCAAGGAGCAGAACTAAATGACACCATTTCAGTATCCTTAAAAAATAATACTTTACCTGAAGCATTTAAAATTATTTCGAAAAAATCAGGATACTCGTTTGCTTTTTCTAAAGAATTTATTCCCGAGGATTTAAAATTAACGAAAGAGTTTATTAATTCAACGGTTAAAGATATTATTACTGACATTTTGCGAGGAACAGGAATTACATTTAACATTATTGATGAACAAATAATTCTTACAAAAAAGAAAACATTAAGCAAATACACTATTAGTGGTTATATAAAAGATAAAGAAACCGGCGAGCCCCTTTTTCAGGCAACAATATCTGATAAAAAACACAATTATGGTTGTGTTAGCGACGAGAACGGATATTATAGTTTAACTCTTCAAGAAGGTATATATACTCTACTTTATTCCTATATTGGAAATAAATTAGTGGAACAATTAATAATCTTGGACCGCAATATAGATTTTTCAGTTCAACTCGAATCTAATATTGAACTAGATGAAGTTGTAGTAATTGGAAATGAAAAACATGAAATCATAAAAAGAACCGATCCATTAGGTAAGATAAGTATTTCTAATGAAAATATTGAATCTATGCCTGTAATAATGGCCGAACCAGATATTATGAAATCTATTCAGTTAATTCCTGGAATACAAGGGGGACAAGAAGGAAATGGAGAAGTTTATGTACGAGGTGGAGGCCCTCTTCAAAATCTTTTTCTAATAGATAATGTACCTATTTATAATTGTTTTCATTTGCTTGGATTATTTTCTGTTTTTAATTCGGATGTTATTGAATCAACCGATGTTATAAAAGGAGGATTTCCAGCTCAATACGGAGGAAGACTTTCATCGGTAATTGATGTTAAAACGAAAGATGGAGATGTGAAAGAATTTAAAGGTATAGTAAGTCTTGGATTAGTATCATCAAAACTGTTTCTTGAAGGACCCCTGGTTAAAGAAAAAACCAGCTTTACTATTGCCGGACGCTTCGGATACTACTATTTGTATGGCGAGCTACTCCCTTCAGTCATTTCAGACAGCTACGACAATAATATAAGCAATTATAATTTTAAGGATTTAAATTTTAATGTTACGCATAAATTGTCAGACAATCACAAATTAAAACTTTCTGTTTATTACGGAGATGATACTGGTGAAGAAGTTAAAGGTCATGACAGAGTTGAGGAGTATTACCAACACACGTATTCTTTTAGAAAAGTAATTCAAGGTCAAAACTGGAATAACTTAATTGGATCGTTAAAATGGGAAGGAAAAATATCTGAAAAATTAACCACATCCGTTCAATTTTCAACTAGTCAGTATAAATACAACAACTATGAAAGCGATACTAATTTCATGGTTATCAACCACATTGATACTACATTTTATTTTTTTGAAACAAGTTTAAACAACAAAGTGGTAAGTTATTATGCTATGACAAATCTTAATTATGAGATCTTACCCTATCTGAAATTAAATGCAGGCTATAAATATTCGGCAATTAATCTAGATTCTGACAATAAACAAACAACCAATTCAAACGATTTTTCAATGGGAGAATCAAATCGAAAAGATACAATATTATCAAAATACGACTACAAAACCAGCGAACATGCCGGGTATGTTGAATTTCAAATTTTACCATGGAAAAGATTCTCTATCACACCCGGTGTTCATTTATCATACTACAAAACCGGCGGTTATGAAAATACAGTCCTTCAACCTCGTGTATCCAGTAGTTGGGAATTTATTAATAATATTATCTTAAAAGCCTCATATACAAAAATGGCTCAGCATATGCATTTACTGGGTGCTACCAGAATAAAACAAGCTTCTGATTTATTAGTGCCTGCTGTTGAAAAGGCACCATCCGAAGAATCTGATCAATATAGTTTAGGTTTTAGCTTTTTACGATTCAAAAATTACAGAATACATATTGATGCTTATTACAAACAATTTGAAAACCTGATAAATTTTTCTGAAGGAGCTTCATATTTTACTGATTCTCCTTTGTGGGTAGATAAAATTGAAATTGGAACTGGCGATGCAAAGGGTATAGAGTTACTTATTGAAAAACCAAAAGGTAAGCTTAATGGATGGATTGGTTATACTTACAGTAATACAACAAGAAAGTTCGAAGAAATTAATTTAGGTAAAAGCTTCCCGTTTATTTATGATCACCGGCATTACTTTAATATTGTTGGAAATTATCATTTTAATAACAAATGGGATATAGGTGTAAACTGGTTATACCATACTGGCAGTAAAACAACAATACCAAGCAGTTTCTATTATTCATATTCAAACGATGTCTACGGACGAATGCAAACGTGGAACAATACGAAAATATTTTATAATCAGAAAAATACATATGTATTGCCTTCTTATCACCGATTAGATATTTCAATAAATTATAAAAGAAAAAATAGGTGGGGTCAAGGAAAGTGGTCATTATCAGTTTATAATGTTTATAACAGAAAAAATGTGTATACATCGGAGTACGGAGAAGATTTCGCTCAAATATTAGGGCCTATTGGATATGGCAGAAGATATATAAATGACAAAAAATTATTAGGAATCATACCTTCGTTAAGTTATTCTTTAAGTTTTTAATTCAAATCTAAAATCAAATGAAAAATCTTACACCCCTTATCATCATTTTGTTTCTGACCCTATCTCTATTTTCATGCGAAGAGGAAATTGAAATGGATAAATCTCAAATTGTTTTGCATGGTATTTTAATGGAGGGCAAATCACCCAAAATAATCCTATGTGAATCTCTAAATACTTTCCCCGAATATCCATTCAACATTAAATATTTTAGTCAACCTTTTTACATATATGAAAATCATAAAAATTTAGAAATCAATATGTACTGCGATAGCAATCAATATAACAATTTTGAAACTAAATCACAGGAAGTTTATAATGATTCATGGACATCAGTGAATGCCACCAATTATGTAAATTATTTTATAGACGAATCGCTTATTTCAGAAGCAGGAAAATATTATTCAATTGAAATAAAAGAATTACCGGATGAATATGGAAATAAAATTGGATATAAAGACTTAAAAGCAAAAACATATATTCCAACAAAAATTCCAATTACAATTGAACAACAGAAAGATGTAATAAACTATGAAGAACTAATTTATAACAACTCTGACACTTTATATAATTCTGTTTATCATATTTCCTTTAGTGATCCAGTATCTACAGACGACTATTACTACCTGTCGTTTTCAAAAGTAATTTGTTCAACTGATTTTATTATGGATACTGTCGATATGGATGATTTATGGAATAGATCTGCAGGTTTTTCATTTAATTTTAATTCGACAATATTATATAATTTAAAGTATGGAGAAGCTAATATTGAAGGGATGAATTTTGTTTCTGATAATGCTTCTGCCGGATTTTTATTTGCAGATGAATCATTTAATGGAGAAACCAAAATTGTTCAGGTTGAGATTATAAATCGACAAGAGATAAATGATTTTGGCTATTTTGTTGTTGAATTAATGCATGTTAGTGAAGAATATTATAAGTACTATAAATCAGTTTACACACAAGGATATTCGCAATATATTACTAACGCAGAATCAACTCAAATATTTACCAATATTGAAAATGGCATTGGTATATTTGCAGGTGCCAACATGAGTACAAGTTATATTAAATTAGAACCAAACCCTTAATAATTAAATGATGTGTAATTCAAAATATGAAGAAGTTGAAAAACAATGAGAATGAGGACGTAAAATAATATAAATTATCTAAGAAAATATAAATCTTGAAATCATGCAAGTTTCCCTGCAATATAACCTGTTGTCCAGGCAGCTTGTAGATTAAAACCTCCTGTTATGGCATCAATATCTAATACTTCGCCGGCAAAGTATATATTTTTGCAGGTTTTGCTTTGCATGGTATTCAGGTCGATGCTTTGCAGACTTACTCCACCGCAGGTTACAAATTCTTCTTTATAGGTCGATTTTCCATTCACTGTGTAAATATCGTTGGTTAAAACAGCCGTAAGCTTATTAATTCCTTTTTTTCCAAGCTCACTCCATTTTTTGTTGGCTGAGATTTCTATTTTATCCAATAAAAACAGCCATAATCTTTCCTGCAATCCATAAGGTCTTAAGTTGGAAACAAGTTTGTTAGGATGTGCATCAATAATATTGATAAGGTCGTTTATTACAATTTCATTGTTTTGTTCGTTTGCCCAGTTTACCTGAATTTTAAAATGATAATTCATTGTACTCAACTCCCTCGCCCCCAATGACGATAGTTTAAGAATTGCTGGCCCGCTCATACCCCAATGTGTTATAAGTAAAGGCCCATCTGATTTTATTTTAGTTCCCTGAATACTCACCTGGGTGCTTTCAATAACAATACCCATAAGCTGGGTTATTGGTTCGGCAGACATTTTAAATGAAAACAATGATGGTACCGGATTTTCTATTTTGTGATTTAGTTTTTCCAGCCAGTTTAATCCATCTCTTTTTGGAGAGCCACCCGTGGTAACAATAATCTTGTCAAATATTTCCGGAGCAATATCCGGTTGCATAAATACCAATTCTAATAAATCATTACGCAGATGAATTGCCTTTACTCCCATTCCTGTTTTTATTTCGATCTTCAGTTTTTTTGCTTCACGCAAAAAACAATCGATAATGCTTTGTGAATCTTGAGAAAAAGGAAAAACACAATTATCACTCTGTATTACTAAAGGAACGCTCCGGGATTCAAACCATCGTATTGTATCTTTATTATTGAAAACATGGAAAGCTTTTTTTAAACTTTTTCCTCCTCTGGGATATGCATTGCAAAGTTCTGAAATAGAATCACAGCCATTGGTTAGGTTACATCTTCCACCTCCCGAAATTTTTACTTTTGCCAATACTTTTTGCGCTTTTTCGAAAATTACTACCCGGGAATCAGGGTAATTCTCCTTTGCGGCAATTGCCGAAAAAAAACCTGCAGCACCTCCTCCAATAATTGCAATTTTCATTTTATTCTGTTTGGCAAAATATCGTTAAACTATCTGTAAAAGTACTTTTTTCTCATTTACCAGAATCCTGCCTAACTGTTTTTTTTGGGTTGTAGTCTTAATTTCTTTACTTTTGGAAAATATTAGCTATTTACTACCAGGTAATTTCTGGTATCATTAAAAAATAAAACATTGGAAAAATTTGAAATTATTGCCACTACCATATTTGGATTAGAAGAAGTTCTTGCATCGGAACTTCGTGAGATTGGTGCAACTGATGTTGAATTATTAAGTCGTGCAGTACGATTTAAAGGCAATAAAGCAATGCTTTATAAAAGCAACCTGCTTTTAAGAACAGCTGTAAAAATTCTAAAACCTATTCATTCCTTTTTTGCTGCCGACGAACAGCAGCTATACGATAATATTAAAAAAATTGATTGGAGCGAATATTTTACATACAACAATACCTTTGCAATTGATGGAGCTACCCACAGCGATATTTTTAGTCACTCCAAATATGTTGCCTTAAAATCAAAAGATGCCATTGCCGATCAGTTTCGGGAAAAATTTAGCATCAGACCATCAGTTGATCCTGCAAATCCTGACATGCGAATTAATGTGCATATTAACGACAAATCTGTTATTGTTTCTCTTGATAGCTCGGGCTCTTCGTTAGGGAAACGCAATTACAGACTAGCTCAAAGTGAAGCACCAATCAGCGAGGTACTTGCTGCAGGAATCATTTTGCTTTCGCAATGGGATAAAAAATGTGATTTTATCGATCCTATGTGTGGCTCTGGCACATTCCCAATTGAAGCAGCATTGTTAGCTAACAATATACCTTCGGGCAGAAACCGAAAATTTGGCTTTGAAAAATGGAACGACTTTGACGAAGAAATTTGGAATAATGTTAAAAATGAAGCAAATTCAAAAATTATTCATTCTGATGTTAAAATATTTGCAAGAGACTCTGACAACTATATAGTTGACGTTGCAATCGAAAATGCAAAAAGAGCAGGCGTATTAGATCTTATTGACTTTGAATGTGTCGATTTTTTCCAAACCACTCATACTTCTGGAAAAGGAATCGTGGTTATTAATCCACCTTATGGGGAACGATTGCATGTGGATGATATAATCAATTTTTATAAGGATATGGGCTCCCGTTTAAAGCATTTTTATCAAGGTTGCGATGCCTGGATTATTAGTGCTAATTACGAAGCACTAAAATTCTTTGGCCTCAGAACATCACGAAAGATAAAATTATTCAATGGCCCTATGGAATGCCGACTACAAAAATACGAACTGTATCAGGGTAGCAAAAAGGCTAGTAAATCAGGGGCTCAACCTTCGGAATAAAAAATAAGCTAGTATTTAAAACAAAGGATGGAAAGTTCAGTGAACTTTCCATCCTTTGTTTTTGCAGATTCTATATATTCTAGCCTTTGATTAAATATTTAATTAATGTTCCCAGCTTTGGTCTTTTACCCTGCAAAATAATTGTTGATCTGAATATTCTTGCACCTGCCCAGACAGATAAGATGGTAAAAAGAATCACTCCTACTAATCCAACAATAGGCTGCCATGCAGGAATGGTAACCGAGGTTGATTGCCGCAACAACATGATCATGGGTGTCCATAATGGAAACAATGATAATCCTGTTGCCAATTTCCCCAAAGGATTTATAATCACAGGCATCATGAAAAACAAGGGGAGAATTATTGGTAACATTGCAGGAAACTGAATGGCCTGCGCATCTTTTGAATCATTACAGGTTGCACCCAAAGCCGCCATTATTGAACCAACCATTATAATATTTAAAAACATGTAAATAAAAAACCATGGCAATACATCAAAAGGAACGATATCTGTCATGTTCATTTTTCCTAATGTAAATATAATTCCTGTGATATAGATTGCAGAAGTTGTAAGTGAAACTCCAAGGCTCCCCATAACTTTTCCCATCATAAATTGCCAGGGAGTAACCGATCCTAGAAGAACTTCAGCTACTCTTTCGCTTTTTTCTTCCATTACAGCATTAAGCAAAGGAACGGCAGACATCATAATCATCATAAACATCAGTAATAGCAATACATAAGGTACAAATATGGTTTGCATTTCGTTTGTCTTTTTGGCATCAATAACTTGTCCTGTTTTGCTATCAACACTTAACAAACCCATTCCTTCGGCATTTACCCATGAAAACAGATCTTTTATTTTCTCTTGCGCCAATCCAAGTTCTGTTATTCTGATTTCTCTGATTTTGTTGTTAATAGTACCACTTATCCAACCTCTAACCTCATCAATTGCTGAGTTTTCGGAAAAGTATAAAATTCTGGATTGCTCATCACCCGGAATAGGATGCAGCACATTAGCACCAATCTGAACAAATCCATAGATCTCTTTTTTTCTGATTTTATCACTTAGTTCCAGTTTCTGTTGAAAGGGATTAACTGTATCAGGTTGAATTATTTCAATAAAATACATTGGGGCAATCTGCTCACCCTTATCATTATATATTTCGCTTTTATTCCAGTTCTCCGCAGTTAACAACAGATGTTCTCCCAACGTTTTGGAATAATCTAGTACAACAATTTTTTTATTGTCGATATCAACATTGTCTTTCATAATGGAGAAAACCAATAATCCGCCACCCATAAAAATGGGCAATAGGATTAATGAAACAAGGAAAGCTTTTGTTCTTACGGCTGCTTTATATTCTCTTTTAGCTATTATAAATATTTTATTCATGTTCTTCGGTTTTTTCTGGTCTGGCTATTCTAACAAAAATATCGTGTAATGATGGAGCGGTAATTTCAAATCTGCTCACTTTTGTTTTGGCAAGAATTTCGGTCAGTATTTTTTGGGAATCGGCACCAGAATTCATTTTAATTTCCTGCATTTGTCCAAAGTCATTTATACGTTCAATTCCCTGAATATTTTCCAGAACCGACATTCCTCCTTCTGTTTGAATCCTTATTGTATCTTGCCCATAAAGCTTTTGAATAGATTCGAGTGTACCATCAAGCACTTTTTTCCCTTTATATATCATGAATATAAAATCGCACATTTTTTCTGCAACACCCATATCATGTGTACTAAATACAATCGTCGATCCCTTTGCTCTTAAATCAAGAATTACTTCTTTTATAATCTCTGCATTTACAGGATCCAGTCCACTAAAAGGTTCATCAAGAATTATCAGTTCGGGTTTATTAATTATGGTGATAATAAACTGCAATTTCTGGCTCATTCCTTTGCTTAATGCTTCAACTTTTTTATTTGCAGATTTAGTAAGATCAAACTTTTCGAGCCAGTAATCTGCTTCCCTACCAGGATTTTGTACTTGCTTTAATTCGCCATAAAATGTAACAAGTTCTTTTACTTTCATTTTTTTATACAACCCTCTTTCTTCGGGCAGATATCCAATGCGATCTTGCAAATTCACTGACTGCCCATCATTAAATAGCTTTATGTCGCCACTATCAGGATAATAAATTTTCATAATCATTCGAATAGTGGTAGTCTTACCAGACCCATTGGGGCCAATAAAACCATAAATACTCCCTTTTGGAACCTGCAGATCAAGATGATCAACCGCTGTATTTTTTTCAAAAGTCTTTGTGATCTGATTTAGCTCAATTACATTCATTTAATCCTATTTACGTTGTTTCAATTGTATTAAAAATGAGTAAACCTGTCAGGAAGCCCAACAGGTCATTAAAAAGAATTACTTTTCCCAAGATCTTAGTCTTTAGAAAAGTCCAAATTACTATTCTGCTTCGGAGAACGATGCGCATAAATACTCTCGATTAAGCATTGCAATATAATCGATTGAAATTCCTTTAGGGCATTCGGCTTCACAAGCCCCAGTATTAGTGCAACTTCCGAATCCAAGCTCATCCATTTTGGCGATCATGTTTAAAGCACGGCGTTTTGCTTCAACTTTGCCTTGCGGTAATAATGCAAGTTGAGAAACTTTAGCAGCAACAAATAACGTAGCTGAAGAATTTTTGCATGCCGCAACACAAGCCCCACAACCAATACAAGCTGCAGCATCAAATGCTTTGTCGGCAGCAATCTTCGAAATAAGAATTGCATTACCATCGGCAGCCTGGCCAGTATCAACAGAAACAAATCCACCAGCAGACATAATTTTATCGAAAGCATTACGATCAACAATAAGATCCTTTATTACAGGAAATCCTTTTGCACGCCATGGTTCAATAGTAATCGAGTCGCCATCTTTAAATGCACGCATATGCAATTGGCATGTACCTATTTCATCGCCGGGTCCATGCGGGCGACCATTGATGTATAATCCACAAGAACCACAGATACCTTCGCGGCAATCGTGTTCAAAAGCAACAGGAATTTGACCTTCTTTAATTAATTTCTCATTGAGTGAATCGAGCATCTCGAGAAAAGACATTTCTTCGGCAACGCCATCTAACTCAAACTTTTCAAATCGTCCCTTTGCTTTAGGATTTTCCTGTTTCCAGATATTTAATTTTATTTTCATGTTTTAGATATTAGATTTTAGCTTTTAGTATCAAGACTTTTATCTTTTTACTTTTATCTTGTGTCTTAAAAACTATTTGTAACTTCTTACTTTTACTTCAACATTTTCGAACTTTAATTCTTCTTTATGCAATACTGGTTCTTTGTCATCGCCCTGATATTCCCATGCAGCAACAAAAGAATATTCAGAATCAATTCGTTGGGCTTCTCCTCCTTCGGTTTGACTTTCTTCACGGAAATGTGCTCCGCATGATTCTTTTCGGTTTAATGCATCCAGAACCATTAGTCTTGCCAACTCAAGAAAATCTGCTATTCTAGAAGCTTTTTCCAACTCCTGATTCAGCTCGTCTGCTTTTCCAGGTATTTTTAAATCGCTCCAGAATTCCTTTTTCAAATCATCAATCATAACAAGAGCTTTTTTAAGTCCCTCTTCGTTTCGCGACATACCGCAATAGTTCCACATAATATGTCCTAATCGCTTATGAAATGATGTTGCTGTTTGCTTACCATTTATGCTTAAAAATTTATCGAGACGTACTTTTGCCTCTTTTGCCGCCTCTTCGAACTCAGGAGCATCTGTTGATGGCAATTTTGTAGAAATTTCATCGGCCAGATAGTTAGATATTGTATTTGGAAGAATAAAATATCCATCACCGGCTCCTTGCATTAATGAGCTTGCTCCAAGTCGATTTGCGCCATGATCTGAAAAATTAGCTTCGCCAATAGCAAATAGGCCTGGGATAGTCGTCATTAAATTATAATCAACCCATAAGCCTCCCATTGTATAGTGTCCTGCAGGATAAATCATCATAGGTGTTTTGTATGGAATATCACCAGTAATTTTTTCATACAAATCGAATAGGTTTCCATATTTCCCCTTAATTGCTTTCTCTCCTTGTTTTTTTACTGCATCTCTAAAATCAAGATATACAGCTAATCCGGTTTTACCTACACCAAAACCCGAATCACATCTTTCTTTTGCTGCGCGACTTGCAACATCTCGAGGTACAAGATTACCAAATGCGGGATAACGTCTTTCTAAAAAGTAATCTCTTTCTTCATCTGGTATTTCATTTGGATTACGTTTGTCTCCTTTTTCTTTAGGCACCCATATTCGACCATCATTACGCAACGATTCAGACATCAAAGTAAGTTTACATTGATAATCATTTAAAACAGGAATACTTGTTGGGTGAATTTGTACAAAGCTAGGATTTCCGAAATATGCACCCTTTTTATATGCTTGCCATGCAGCCGATCCATTTGAATTAACAGCAAGCGTTGATAAATAATAAATTGTTCCGTATCCACCAGTAGCTAAAACAACTGCATGGGCCGAATGTTTTTCTATTTCGCCTGTAACAAGATTACGGGTAATTATTCCACGAGCCTTACCATCAATAATTACAAGATCCAGCATTTGACGACGACTAAACATTTTTACTTTTCCTAAAGCCACCTGACGCTTAAGAGCTGAATATCCTCCAAGTAATATCTGTTGTCCTGTTTGACCCTGAGCATAAAATGTTCGAGAAACCTGAACCCCTCCAAATGTTCTATTTGCAAGAGTCCCTCCATATTCACGGGCAAAAGGAACTCCCTGTGCAGTAAATTGATCAATTATAGCATTACTTACTTCGGCGATACGATACACATTTGCTTCACGTGCACGAAAATCGCCTCCTTTAATCATATCATAGAACAAACGATAAACACTATCTCCATCGTTTTTATAATTTTTGGCTGCATTTATACCTCCTTGGGCAGCAACAGAATGTGCTCGTCTTGCAGTATCCTGGAAACAGAATGATTTAACATTATAACCCAGCTCGGCAAGCGATGCAGCAGCAGGAGCACCTGCAATACCTGTTCCTACAACTATAATATCAAGTTTTTTCTTGTTTAAAGGGCTTACAAGCTTCATTGAAGCTTTATATTTGGACCATTTCTCTGCTAATGGACCTTCTGGTATTTTTGAATCTAATTTACTCATATCTATAATTTGCTTTTATTATCAATTTAAATTATATGGCATATTTTATTAGAAAAAACAAAGGAATAAATGCAAAACCTCCTGCCACTATTATGGCGTAGATATACGAAATGATTTTAAGGCGATAGATCCATTTGTCATTATCCCAACCAATAGTTTGAAAAGCAGACCAGAAACCATGCGTAAGATGTAAGAAGAGGAAAATGGCTCCAACTATATAAATTACATCATACCACCACCATATTTTAAAAACTCCGGAAACAAGGCTATATACATCGTGTAGTTCGGTTTCTCCGCCATCATAAGAAATAGAAGCAATAGTTCCGAATTTAATTTTCCAGAAGAAATTAGCAAGGTGTATTACCAGAAAAATAAAAATAACACCACCTAAAATATACATGTTTTTTGAGGCCCAACTTGCATCAGTTTTATTGGCTACCTTATACTTAAAAGGTCTGGCCATCATGTTTTTAAGAGTTATATAACTTGCATAAAAAATATGCAGAATAAAACCTATTGCCAAAACAGGCTCGATAACTTTCATTATCGGGTTACTGCTCATAAAGTTGGCTGCCATATTAAAAATCTCACCATCGCCAAAAAGCAATAATGAATTAATAGTAAGATGGACAAGTAAAAATAACATGAGGAACAATCCTGTTATACTCATGAAAAATTTTTGTCCAATGGAAGATGTGAAAAACTTGCTCATAGAATTTAATTTTTATAGAAATTACTTAACTTGCAAAATGTTTCGATTGAAGTGTTATATACAAATATATTTGCTTCTGTCTGCATTTTCAATTTTACGTGCTAATTTAAAATTGTTCTAAGTTATGAAATATGATAAGCTAAAAAGCTCATTGTTCGAGAGAAACAGAAAAAAGCTAATTAAGGATATTCAATCCAACTCACTTGCAGTGATTCATTCTAACGACCAAATGCCACGAAATGGTGATCAGTATTTCCCTTTCAGACAAAACTCTGACCTATTTTATTTATGTGGCATCGATCAGGAGAAAACAATTCTTACACTATGTCCAAATCACCCAAACAAAGATTTACGAGAGATTTTGTTTATTATCGAAAGCAATGAAAAAATAGCTGTTTGGGAAGGTCATAAATACACAAAAGCAGAGGCAACAGAAACTTCAGGAATAACAAATATTAAATACCTAAGCGAATTTGATACAGTATTTCGTGAGCTTGCCATTTATGCTGAGAATATTTACCTAAACCTAAACGAAAATCCGAAGTTCAAAACTGATATACTATCTGTTGATGAAAGATTTCTAAATAGATTAAAAAGTGAATTCCCTGCGCATAAACTTGAGCGGTTAGCGCCAATAATGAAAAAACTGAGGCTAAAAAAAGAAAACGAAGAAATTGAATTAATGCAAAAAGCATGCGATATAACAAATAAATCTTTCCATAGAGTACTTCGATTTGTTAAACCTGGGGTTACTGAATACGAGGTTGAAGCAGAACTAACACATGAATTCTTGTGGAACAAAGCCAGTGGACATGCTTATGCTCCTATAATTGCTTCAGGGAAAAGCGCTTGTATTTTGCATTATGTAGAAAACAATAAAACCTGTAACGATGGTGATTTATTGTTAATCGACTTTGGGGCTGAGTATGCCAATTATGCTGCCGACTGCACTCGAACAATTCCCGTAAATGGAAAATTTACACCTCGCCAACGCGAATGCTACGAAGCGGTTTTACGTGTTATGAAAAAAGCAGTTGCCATTATGATTCCAGGAACAACTATTAATAATATTAATGATCAGGTTGATCTGATATTGCAGGAAGAGCATATAAATCTTGGTCTTTACACAAAAGAAGATGTTGCTAAACAAGACAAAAACAAACCATTTGTAAAGATGTATTACCCTCACGGAACCTCTCATTTTATTGGGCTAGATGTACATGATGTTGGAGACAGAACAATTGTACTTGAAGAAGGAATGGTACTTACCTGTGAACCCGGTATCTATATTCCGGAAGAAAACATAGGAATTCGCATTGAGAATGATATAGTTATTGGTTTAAAACCAATTGATTTAATGCAGCATATACCAAGAGAAGTGGATGAAATTGAAATGCTGATGGAGAATAATAATTAATCCTTTAATACCTAAAAATATGACATTTAATATTAAATGGGGTAAGAAAGCAGTACATGTTAAATTCAGAGGCATTGTTACAGCTCAGGATTTAATAGATGCAAATAATTATTTAATAAGCAACTCAGAGTTTGAAAATATCCATAACCAGATTTTTGATTTTCTAGATATCTCTGATTTTCTAATTACAAAAGAAGATATCGAAATAATTGCTGCAATGGACAAAGCCCAATCTGAATGGAACAAAGTAATGAAAGTGGCTATTATCACAAATGATAATGCTGTAAACATTATTACTAAAGAATATGAAAAGAAAATGCAAGGCTCTGGCTGGAATACTCAGATTTTCGATAATCCCATTGATGCTCAGAAATGGATAACAGCAGATTAAAAAGCTTTCTGGTTATTAAAAACCACATTTTAAATTATACCGATTACGGCCAGGGAAATGTTATTGTATTATTGCATGGTTATTTAGAATCGCTCGAGGTATGGGGCGATTTTTCAATTCAATTAAGTAAGCATTACAGAGTTATTTGTTTCGATATTCCGGGTCATGGCCAAAGTGATATGTTGAGCGAAACCCAAACGATGGATGAGCTTGCATCCTGCATTCATGATGCTTTAATATCACTTAAAATTCAAAAGTGTTTTCTTGTGGGTCACTCAATGGGTGGTTACTTAACCCTTATGTTTCACCATCTATTTCCAGAAAAACTTTCTGGCTTTTGTTTATTCCATTCACATCCATTTGCCGATTCGGATGAAAAACGAGAAAACCGTTTGCGTGAAATGGAGCTTATAAAAGATGGCAAAAAAAGCCTGATTGCTTCTGTTAATATCCCAAATACTTATGCATCCGAAAATGTAACTGTGTTTAACTCTGAGATTGAGAAAGCAAAAAACATTGTTCTTAAAACCCCGAATAAAGGTATTATTGCGAATCTACATGCCATGATGACTCGTCCTGATTTATCAGAATCGCTTGCTGGCTCTAGATTAGCATTTTTGTATATTGTCGGGAAAAAAGATAACCTTATTGATTTCCATAATATTGTACCTAAAATTAAGTTGCCCGAAAATTATAAATTAATTGTTTTAGAAAATTCAGGCCATATGGGTTTTATTGAAGAAAAACAAATTGCACTAAACCATATTAAAAGTTTTATAGATGTAAAAATTAACTAACATGAGAAATATATTTACTATTTGCATAATTACACTTGTTTTATCATGTAAAAACAATCCTCAGATTCATGAGTCAAGTATCATTCCAAAACCAATAAAAACAGAATTTACTAATTCAGATTTTAAGATAAATAAGAATACAACTATCATTTACAATGATAGCGACATAGATTTTAAAAAAGTTGCTAATTACTTACACGAAGAAATCAAGAAAAATCAAAATTTCAATTTAAAAATTGATGTTTCAGAGAAAATATCAAAGAAGAATTCTATTCTGCTTATAAAAGATACAACTCAGAATTTAAGTACAGAAGAGTATCTGATAATTGTAACCAGAAAAAATATTCAGATTTTTTCATCCACGGCTCATGGTTCTTTTTATGGGATCCAAACGCTTTTACAATTGACGAAAATTACGAATCAAAACAATCAATTTACATATAGCAATATTATACCAGGAGTAAAAATTTATGATTACCCCCGGTTTAAATGGAGAGGAATGCATCTGGATGTATGCCGGCATTTTTACGATAAGGAATTTGTAAAAAAGTATATAGATGTTTTGGCTATGCATAAAATGAATACTTTTCATTGGCATTTAACCGAAGATCAGGGTTGGAGAATCGAAATAAAAAAATATCCAAAACTCACAGAAATTGGTTCGATAAGAAAAGAAACGATGGTTGGCAAAAACTGGAATGAGTTTGATGGTATTCCTCATGGTGGATTTTATACACAAGATGATATCAAAGAAGTAGTTCAATATGCAGCAGATCGTTATATAACGATTGTACCCGAAATTGAAATGCCCGGTCATTCGCTTGCTGCGCTTGCATCGTATCCTGAATTTGGCTGTACTGGTGAGCCTTATGAAGTAGAAAAAACATGGGGTGTTTTTAATGATGTGTATTGTGCTGGTAATGATAAGACATTCGAGTTTTTGCAGGATGTTTTAACAGAGGTAATTGCGCTTTTCCCCGGAAAATATATTCATATTGGAGGCGACGAATGCCCGAAAGAGGCATGGGAAAAATGCCCCAAATGTCAAAAGCGCATAAAAGCTGAAGGTTTAAAAGATGAGGCAGAACTTCAATCGTATTTTATTAGAAGAATAGAAAAGCTTTTGATTGCAAACAATAAAAAACTCATCGGATGGGATGAAATTCTTGAAGGTGGTTTGGCCCCATCTGCTGCAGTAATGTCATGGAGGGGAGCCGAAAGCGGAATTCAGGCAGCAAAAATGAAACACGATGTTGTAATGGCGCCTAACAAACAATGCTATTTTGATCATTATCAGGGCGATCCTGCAAAAGAACCTCTTGCAATTGGTGGATTTACAGATCTTGCTGAAGTATATAGTTATGACCCTGTTCCTGTCGAACTCAACGATCAGGAATCGAAATATATTATGGGTGCTCAAGCCAATATATGGACTGAATATATTACCACTCCAGAACATATCGAATATATGGCTCTGCCTCGATTGTGTGCATTAGCCGAAGTAGTTTGGAGTCAAAAAGAACAAAAAGACTTTGAAGATTTCAAAACAAGATTAAAAATACATGTGGTGCGACTTAAAGCAAAAAACTACAATTATAGAACTTTAGATTTTTAAGAGAGCCTATATCATACAAAATTGTAATTCTTAACTGCAAAAAATGAAAGGACAAATCCTTTCATTTTTTTGTTTAATTCTGTTGACACGACTCCTTTTTTTTGTATATTTAATTGATTTTTAATTTATAACATTTCCCCAACATAATATTGGATTGTATCACCAATTTAATCTGAAGCACTATGGCAAAGAAAAAAGAAGAAAAACAGCCAAAAAAGAAAGATAAAAAAGCTGAAGTAAAGAAAAAGGTTACTAAAGATATCAAACTTAACTATGAGGCTGTCGAGGATAAAAAGATAATTGATAAGAAGACATATGAAAAAGAAATATACAAGTTACAGATAGAACTTATTAAATTACAAGAATGGGTTAAGCAGCAAAAGCTTAAGGTAGTATGTATTTTTGAGGGTCGCGATGCAGCAGGTAAAGGAGGTGTAATAAAAACTATTACCGAAAGATTAAACCCTAGGTTTTGCAGGGTAGTAGCACTTGGTGTGCCAACCGAAAAGGAAAAAACTCAATGGTACTTTCAGCGATATGTTCCACATTTACCTGCAGCAGGCGAAGTTGTTCTCTTCGATCGTAGTTGGTATAATCGAGCCGGGGTTGAAAGAGTAATGGGATACTGCACAGAACCTGAATATCTTGAGTTTCTCCGATCATGCCCTGAATTTGAAAGGATGTTGGTACGTTCAGGAATAATCGTAATTAAATACTGGTTTTCGGTTAGCGATAAAGAACAAGAAAAGAGATTTCAGGCAAGAAACGAAGACCCTGTTAAACGATGGAAATTGAGTCCAATGGATATTGAATCACGTAATAAATGGGTTGAATATTCAAAAGCAAAAGATGAAAACTTTGCTCATACTGATATAAAGCAAGCACCTTGGTATGTAGTTCATGCCGATGATAAAAAGAGAGCCCGTTTAAATTGTATACATCATTTATTAAGTTTATTTGAATACAAAGATTTAACTCTTCCTCCAATCGAACTACCAAAGAGAAAAGAAGATCATTCGTATGTAAGACCACCAATTACAGATCAGAATTTTGTTCCTGATGTTTATTAATTATCTAATAATCAGTAACTAAAATATTATTGTTTTTCAGAAACTGCAAAAATACCTAAGTATTTTTGCAGTTTTCTTTTATATATTCTAATTTATCCAGAATAATTAAAAACAAGAACTCCTTAAAATAGAAAATTCTCCTATAGTAGTAATGGTAAATTATAAATTATCTGTATTACAATTATCAACCAGAAAGGTTTATATGCAATTAATTTATATAACCGCACCTTTTAAACAAATATTTTATATTTTTAGCTCTCTCAAATCAATAAAACGATATGAAAATTAATCTTAAAATAAGGCATAAAATTCAACTTTATATTCTTTCAACCACCATTTTGATTTATGCTGGAGCATTAGGTTACATAAGCATTAAAAGCAAATCAATGGCCTATAGCGATGCAAAACGCATTTCTGATAATTATGCAATTGGCGCGGCAAGTCAGGTTCAGATTTATCTCGAAAGCTATTTAACCACGGTTAAAGACCTAAGCAATATCTTTAAAACCTACAAAGAAATTGATGAAAATAACCGTAGATCTGTGTTAAGTGAGATAATGAAAAAAACACTTGAGTCGAATCAAGACTTTTTATCTGTATGGAGTATTCTGGAAACGAATTCAATTGATAATCTTGACAATATTTACAAAAACAAAGTTGGAAGTACAATTCTTGGCAACTTCAGATATATCTATTACAAAGAAGGTAATCAGATAATGCTTAGCAATTATGTTGAACAAGACCCAGCCGAGGTATTAAGCGGAAGATTGTATACACGATCAAAACAATTAAAAAAAGAAATTATTGAAGATCCATACTACTATTCATATTCAAACAAAAAGGGCACTGAACTATTTGAAATTAGTATTTGTGTTCCCATTATTGTTGACGGGAATTTTTTGGGAGTTGTTGGTGTTGATGTACAGCTCGCTCAGTTCAAAGAAATTATAAATAGGGTTAAACCTTTCGAAAACAGTATTGCGTTTCTAATGTCGAATAACGGAACGTATGTAGCAAATCCTGATGATCAGTTTACTGGCAAAAGAGCTATTGATGTTTTTCCTGAAGAAATAAAGAAGTACAAGGTAATGGAGCATATTGCCAAAGGAAAATTTTTATCATATGAGGTTTTGGGTTTGAGTGGATCGCTTTACTATGATGTATATGCACCAATACAAATCGGAAATACAGGAACACCATGGTCAATAGGAATTGCTGTTCCTTTAGATCAGGTAATGGAAAAAGCCAATCGTAATTTCAATATTTCATTGGCCGTTGGCATATTAGGGTTGTTAATATTAAGTCTGGTTATTTATTTTATTTCGAATTCAATTACTAAACCAGTACTTAAAGTTACCGATTTTCTGACACGTTTATCCAAGGGTCAGGTTGATAACAAAATGCAGTTACAAATTAATAGTGGTGACGAGATTGAAGAAATGAGCAATGCTCTTAACAAATCTATTGTTGGTTTGGTTGAAAAAACTGATTTTGCAAAAGATATTGGTAATGGAAATCTTGATACGAATATTCACTTATTAAGTGATGAGGATTTATTGGGTAAGTCACTAATTGAAATGCGCAATAATCTAAGAAATGCGCGTAACGAAGAAATAAAAAGAAAGACTGAAGACGAAAAGCGCAGTTGGACTAATGAAGGATTGGCTTTATTCAGCGATGTTTTGAGACAAAACCACGACAATATCAAAGAACTTTCATATTCAATAATCCAAAATCTTATTAATTATCTAAACGCTAACCAAGGTGGATTATTTATTATTAATGATGAGCAAAAAGACGAAATCAAATTTGATTTACTTGCTTCATATGCTTTTAACAGAAAAAAATATAAGCAGAAGCAAATAATCATGGGAGAAGGTCTTGCCGGTACTTGTGCACAAGAAAAATCAACCATATATTTAACTAATCTTCCTCAGAACTATATACAAATTACATCTGGTTTAGGAGGTGCAAATCCTAAGTGTTTGCTTATAGTTCCATTAAAAATTGAAGAAAATGTTTTGGGTTTGATTGAGATTGCATCCTTTACTGATATTGCTCCACACGAAATAGAATTTGTCGAAAAAATTGGTCAAAATATTGCATCAACACTCATGTCTGTTAGAGTAAGCGAACAAACCAGCAAATTATTAAAACAGTCGCAACAACAATCTGAAGAGCTTGCTTCGCAGGAAGAAGAAATGCGACAGAACATGGAGGAACTTAAAGCTACACAGGAAGAAGCAGCCCGCAAGACTGCCGAAATGGAAGGTGTGATTAATGCTTTAAATTCTACAAGCTTTATCATTGAATACGATCTCGATGGAAATATACTATCTGTAAATAATGCCTTTTTAAGCTTTTTTGGAGTATCGCGTGATGAGATTATAGGCAAGCATCATTCTGACAATATTGAATTAACTGACGAACAGAATAAAAATTACAATGAGTTCTGGAATGATTTAAGAGAAGGCATTGTTAAAAGAGAAAAAACAAAAATTACAGCACAGGGAAAAAGCTATTTGCTGATGGAATCATATACTCCTATTTATAACGAAGAAGGTTTTGTTAGCAAAATTCTAAAAATAGCAAATGATATATCGGAATATATGTAAATGATAAAGGGAGCAAATTTGCTCCCTTTATCATTACCTAAAACTCTAACCCTAAAAAAATAACCTAATTACCTTTTTGGCCATAGCCATCTCCTCTATTCCCTCTCATACCTTCACCTTGTCTATGACCATGTCTATTCATTGATCTGCTATCAAAGTAAACTTTCTGTGAATCTGTCAAGATATTTCTTACATCCTGGTGATTTTTAACACGTTCTTTCATCATTTTGTTTTGCAAAGCAGTCATCTGGTCTACAATACCATTAATCTCGTTTATATCCGGTTTGTCAGAAGTCATTAATGTTTGCTTTTTTGCTCTTAGCTCATTCATTTGATTCCTGTATTCTGTTCTTTTTTTGAGATGATCAACTCGTAGTGCTTCGATTTTTGTTTCCTGCTCCGGAGTTAAATCAGGAATATTCTGGCAATACTCATTGTTGCCTCTACCGGATTTCTGGTCACGACCATAGCCATCTCCTCTTTGTGCAAACATATCTGAACCGATAAACATAAGCAGTGCAACTGCTATAACTGAAATACTAATTTTTTGTGCTTTCATAGTTTTAAATTTTTGTTAAACATTTTTGTTTTCTGAACATATGACACAAAAAAAAATACTTTATTACAAAGCAGGTAAAAAAAATGAATTTGGTAGAAAATGATCTATCATAAACCAGATGATTAGTACATACAAAAACTTTGTTTGATTAATCGAAGAAAAAACTAGTTTTAAGGTTTGGGAAAAAGGAAAGGCACCCTCCCCAGAGTGCCTTAAACTAACCTAAAAACCCAAAATAATGAATTAAACATTTATTTAATTCAAGATTCAGTTATTAGATATAAAAGTAATAAAAAGGTTTAATTATTACTTAAATAATTTACTGCATTTATAAAGGTTTTATCAATCTCCATAATTATGGGATAAAATCCTTCATTATCAATAATATTACGGGCAATATAAGCCTTAATTTGTGTGTTAATTATTTTCTTTGATACATCTAGTCCTTTGGTATCTTTTGGAACACCTTTTTGCTCGGCATACTTTACAAACTGATCAAAAATTTTCTGTGATTCGAGATAGTTATTTAAATCCTGAGCAGTTTTATATTTACTTAGTGCATTTCTGTTTTTATCAGAATAGTCGAATGCAAAATCGTATGTAAGTCTTTTATTTACTACCAAAGCATAATACTTAGTAAATCCTGATGTATCTATTGGAACAAAAATATCGGGCATAATACCACCTCCGCCATATACAATGTTTCCTCCCGGCGTTTTATATTTTAGCGAATCCGAAAAATGAATACTATCCGCCTGCTCAAATTCGCCATGCTCAAAACGATTATTTAAATCATTAAAATAATCTTCTCTGCTATCTGAATATGGTTTCTGAATACTTCTTCCTGTCGGAGTATAATATCGTGCGATTGTTAATCTAATAACTGCACCATCGGATAAATGATATTCTTCTTGAACCAATCCTTTACCAAATGATCGTCGGCCAATAATTTTACCACGATCATTATCTTGAATTGCTCCCGAGAGAATCTCGCTTGCCGATGCCGACCATTCATCCTGTAAAATAACCACTTCTATATCTTCACAAATTCCGCTTGATGTTGAATAAATCTCGCTCTTCGGGCTAGCTTTTCCCTGAGTATAGACAATCATTTTTCCTTCCTCCAAAAACTGATCTGCAATATTTGCAGCTGCATTTATATAACCCCCAGTATTTCCACGAAGATCTACAATCAGCTTTTTCATATTCTGTTTTCTCAACTTGTCTATTCCAGTTAAGAACTCTTCAAATGTTGTTTGCGCAAAACGATTTATTTTTATAAATCCTATTTCATGGTTTACCATATATGCTACATCAACACTATATAAAGGTATCTTATCACGAATTATTTCAAAATTTATTAAATCGCTAATTCCGGTTCGTTGTATTGACACATTTACTTTTGTGCCACGCAAACCTTTTAACATCCCGACAACCTGATCGCTTTCGAGTTTCTGACCAGCAATCAACGAATCATTTACCTTTATTATACGATCGCCAGGTAAAATACCGACTTTGTCGGATGGTCCACCAGAAATTACATCGATAATAATTGCAGTATCGGTCAATAGATTAAATACCACACCAATTCCGTCGAAGTTTCCTTGCATATCTTCGTTTACCGACTGCATTTCGCTTGCAGGAATATAAACAGAATGCGGATCGAGCTTTTCTAATAAAGCAGGAATAGCTGATTCTTCCAATGATTTTCGATTAACAGTATCTACATATCTAGACTCAATATAATTAATAACGCTTGATAGATTATCATTTCTGTTGTTCAGAAATGCATAATTATATCTTGGGTTTTTTCCTAATTTGTTACCTAAAAATATCCCTGCTGCTAATATAATTGCAAAAAGAATGGGTAGATAAATCTTGTTTATTTTATTCTGAATCATACTTTAATCATTAATTTGAATATGCACTATTTCAATTTTGGCTCTTTCAAGCAATTGTAATCCCTCAACATTATGGTACTTATCGCAAAAAACCACACGTTTAATACCCGATTGAATAATCAATTTTGAACACTCCATACAAGGTGAGGTAGTAATATACAATGTAGCATTTTCAGAGCTGTTGTTCGATTTGGCGACCTTTGTAATAGCATTCGCCTCAGCATGTAAAACGTAGGGTTTAGTTTTATTATTATCATCTTCACAAACATTTTCAAAACCTGCTGGAGTACCATTATATCCGTCGGATATTATCATCTTATCTTTAACAATAAGAGCTCCTACTTGTCGACGAATGCAATATGAATTCTTTGCCCAAATTCTGGCCATTTCGAGATATCTTTTATCGAATTCTTCCTGTTTTTCTTTATACGGATGAAGGGGATTAATCTTTGACATAACAATAAAATTAGGATATACAAAAAAACCCTCGGCTTGAGGGTTCTGTTATTAGAGTACCTGGAGTCGGGATCGAACCGACACGAACTTGCGTTCACTGGTGTTTGAGACCAGCGCGTCTACCAATTCCGCCATCCAGGCATAATAATCAATGAACCGGTGCGGTGCAAAAATAGATAATGTTTCGATATAGACAAAATTTATTTGTGTAGGAATGAAAATAAAATTACAAAATTCTACTAATTCAACCCGAAATATACTTAAGCTGTATTTGAGAGCAGATTATTATTTGTTAGCTGCTTTGCTGCTTCCACTATTGCATCTACATCAAATCCGCATTCGGTATAAAGATCCTGAGGAGTACCCTGATCAATAAAGCGATCGGGAACACCCATCATTTTTATTTGGGTTTTATAACCATACTGGTTCATAAATTCAAGAACTGCGCTGCCAAATCCTCCAATCACAGTTCCGTCTTCGATAGTAATAAGGGATTTATACTTACGACCAACTTCGTGTAATATTTCTGTATCGATTGGTTTAACAAACCTCATATCATAATGAGCTACATCAATATGTTTTTTTGCCAGTTTATCGGATGCTTCCATAACAAAATTACCCACATGACCAATAGAAAGAATTGCTATATCGGTACCCTTTCGGATGAGTTGCCCTTTACCAATCTGAATTTCCTTAAATGGTTTTATCCAATCTGTCATAACACCTCTGCCTCGCGGATACCTGATTGTAAATGGCCCTTTTTTTCCTAGTTGAGCTGTATACATTAAATTTCGTAACTCTTCCTCGTTGAGGGGAGCAGAAATAATCATATTTGGAATACAACGCATATATGCCAGATCGTAAACACCATGATGTGTAGCGCCATCTTCGCCAACAAGACCACCACGATCGAGACAAAAAACAACATTCAGGTTTTGCAAAGCAACATCATGAATAACCTGATCGTATGCACGTTGCATAAATGACGAATAAATATTACAGTAAGGAAGCATTCCTTCAATAGCCAGTCCGGCAGAGAAAGTAACGGCATGTTGTTCTGCTATGCCTACATCGAAAGTTCTATCAGGCATTTCTTTCATCATCAAATTTAATGAACAGCCCGATGGCATTGCAGGAGTAATTCCGACTATTTTTTCATTTTGTTTAGCAAGTTCAAGAAGCGTTAAACCAAAAACATCCTGATATCTGGGAGCACATGGTTTATCTGATTTGATGGTAAGAATTTCTCCTGTGTTTTTATCGAATACTCCCGGAGCGTGCCATACTGTTTGATCCTGTTCGGCTTGTTTAAATCCTTTTCCTTTCTGAGTAATTACATGTAAAAGTTTTGGACCTGGTATGTCTTTTAAATCGTTTAATATTTTAGTAAGATAAATTACATCATGACCATCAACTGGACCGAAATATCTGAAATTGAGCGACTCAAAAAGGTTGCTCTGACGAAGAAGAAACGACTTAACAGAATTTTCTATTTGCTGTGCCAGCTTTTGGTAGTTTTGACCAAGTTTATTAAGGTGACCCAACAAATGCCACACATCATTTTTAATTTTATTATATGTTTTTGATGTGGTTATATCAAGTAAATATTCTTTTAAAGCTCCCACGTTTGGATCGATAGCCATATTGTTATCGTTCAGAATAACCAGCAGGTTAGTTTTTTCGGAGCCGGCATTATTTAGTCCTTCGAAGGCAAGTCCTGCAGTTAGGGAGCCATCACCAATAACAGCAACAATTTTACGATCCAATTCGTTTTTAAATCGAGCAGCAGAGGCCATTCCAAGTGCTGCAGAAATAGATGTTGATGAATGACCTACACCAAATGCATCGTAAGGACTTTCTGAAACTTTAGGAAAGCCACTAAGACCTTTGTATTTTCGGTTCAAATAAAAAGTCTCACGACGACCAGTAAGTATTTTATGACCATAAGCCTGATGGCCTACATCCCAAACAATTCTATCGTAGGGTGTATTAAAAACATAGTGCAGTGCAACTGTAAGCTCTACCACACCAAGACTTGCACCAAAATGTCCCGGATTTGAAGAAACTATGTCAATAATAAACTGACGTAGCTCCTGACTCACCTGTGGGAGTTGAGATACATCCAGTTTTTTCAGATCTTCCGGAATTAGAATGTTTTTTAATAATTCACCAGGCATTCGCTCTGTTTTTATTTTCAGCAAAGATATTAATAATTTTTACAAGCAATTAACGCAAAATTGAAGTTAGTTATTTTATATCTTTGTTAATTACAAATTTTCTTATATTTAACAATTATAAACTAAAATAGTTAATATGAGTTTAAAAATCAAATCTATTGGATATATACTTTCATTAGCCATCCTGGTTTCGGGATGTGTTACAGCAAAAAAATTCGAAGATCTGCAAGAAAAAAGCGACAAGTGCGATCAGGAACGTGAGATATTAAAAGAAGAAAACAGAGTTGTAACAATCGAAAATACGGAGTTAAAATCGAAGGTAGACGTACTGAAAAATCAGCTTTCGGATTTACAGAAAGATAGTCTGGAAAGAGAAACCAAGTTGCGATCCTTTGAGATGAAGTACGACAGGTTAAATAAATCATATACCGACCTTCAACAAACGCAAGAAACTCTTTTAAAAGGCAATGTTGACGAAACCCGAAAAATATTAAAAGAGTTACAGGTAACACAGGAAGGATTGCAAGCTAAAGAGGATAAGCTTCGAACGCTTGAAGACAATTTACGATTAGAAAGAATAAACCTTGATAAGCTTAAAAAAGATATTGAAGCACAAAATATTCGATTGGTTGAGCTTGAAACTATTTTAAATAGAAAAGATTCGGTTGTGGCAGCATTAAAAGATAAAGTTTCGAAAGCATTGCTTGGCTTTACTGATAAGGGATTGGCCATTGAAACCAGAAATGGAAAGGTTTATGTATCGCTTGAAGAACAATTGCTATTTAAATCGGGTAGCACAGTAGTTGATCCAAAAGGTGTTTCAGCAATTAAGAAACTAGCCGAAGTACTCGAAAAAAATCCGGATATAAATATAATGGTCGAAGGACATACCGATGATGTGCCATATATAGCAAGCGAATCGATTAAGGACAACTGGGATTTGAGCGTTAAGCGTGCCACAGCAATTGTACGAATACTTATGGATGGTACAACTATTGAGGGAAGCCGCATTAATGCATCCGGGCGAAGCAAATATTTGCCGATTGATCCTTCTATTGCACCTGATGCCAGAAGAAAAAACAGAAGAACGGAAATAATTCTGACACCAAAACTAGATGAGTTATTTCAGATACTTGAATCAAACTAATAATTCGAGGTTGTCTCAAAACACATAGAAACGTCCTTGGACTTTCTATCGTGTTTTATATATTACTTATATATAAACGTTTCCATGTCCTCTGGACGATGGAAAGTTCTTTTGAGACAAACTCTTTTTCCTATGAACATTGCATCATTTATTCCATATATACGCTTTTCTAAATTAGCAAATATCACTTTAGTCTATATTGGATATTGGCTCTCAGTAGTATTTAAAAGAGTTTTTATATGGGGTTATCCTTATGCTGTTTCTATCGAAACATCGGCAATCTGCAACCTGCGATGCCCAGAGTGCCCAACAGGAAAAAACACCATGGAAAGAGAACAAGGGCTACTGTCTTACCCGGATTTTACCCAACTAATTAATAAAGTAGAAGAATACGCTGTGTATCTTAACCTAAGTTTACAGGGTGAGCCCTTCTTAAATCCCGATCTTTTTAAAATGATTCGTTATGCAACTGATCATAATATTTATACATCTTTATCGACAAATGGCCATTTTCTGGATTCGTTAACTGCAGTCGAAATTATTCAATCGGGTCTTAAAAAAATAATTATTTCTGTTGATGGAACCGATCAAGAAACATATGAGATATACCGAAAAGGAGGATCGCTAAAAAAAGTTTTAGATGGAATAGGCTATTTGTCAAATGCAAAAACAGAAAAGCAAACTAAGTATCCTGAAATAATTATACAGTTTATTGTTTTTATGCAAAACGAGCATCAAATTAAAGAAATACAACAACTGGGAATTCAATTAGGGGCAACTAAAGTAGAGTTAAAATCGGCACAATTAAATGGAAATGATATTGGTTTGTTAACAACAATTGAGAAATTCGGCAGATATAGTAAAGAAAATAAAACATTAACAATAAAAAGCAAGCTTAGAAATAGATGTTTTCGGCTTTGGGAGACTTTGGTAATTACATGGGATAGTACTGTCGTTCCCTGTTGTTTTGACAAATCGGTACAATATAAAATCGGAAACCTGAAAAACAACAATCTTTCCAGTGTCTGGAAATCGTTAGCTTTCAACCAATTCAGAAAAAAAATATTGACCGAACGAAAAAAAGTAATCATTTGTTGTAACTGTACCGAAGGATTACGTATAAAGTACTAATATGATTTTTTGTAATTTATCGCATTACTATAAATAGCCTAAATTTTACCTTTTATCATTTACATGAGTATGAATTCAAAAATGAAAACTTTACTAACACTTCTTTCGTTTTGCTTTATCATGCTTTTTTTCAGTACGTATTTATTTTCGCAGGGAGAAGACACTCTAAATACCAAAATGCTTTTTAATTTATCGTTAGATGATTTAATGAATATTGAAATTGAATCGGCAGTTAAACAAAAGCAAAACATTACTGAAGCCCCATCAGTAGTAACAGTTATAACTGCAAAACAAATTAAAGAAAGAGGATATTTGAGTGTTGCAGAAGCACTAAACAGTACTGTAGGAATAGATGTTATAACCGATTATTTTCAACCCAATTTAGGTATACGAGGAATAAATGGAGGTATGAGAAGCTGGTCGCGACTTGCAAAAGTAATGATTGACGGACAAAGTGTTTCTTTTCGTTCCAGCTCCGATAATTATCTTGACCCATCGCTTATTCCAATTGAGGTAATTGAAAAAATAGAAATTGTACGTGGACCTAACTCGGCCATTTATGGTAAAAATGCATTTCTTGGAGTAATAAATATTATAACAAAAAACGGCTCAACGCTTGCTGATAACTCTATTACTAACTTTGGTGGCAAGTATCAGAAAGAAGCTGCCTATGGAATAAGCAGTGTTTTTGGAGGAAAGAAAAACAACTTTGATATTATTTTTGCAAGTAGTTTCTCTCAGTATGATTTTACGGGATTAAATCCTAAAAACGTTCCCGGTTCAAATGTTTATGATGCAACTGACATAACAGAGCAAAATGAAACAATGCCTTTTAGTATATATGGTAAAATGCGATATGAATCAGAAAAGGTAGGAGAAATTACATTCGATATTAGCCATCAAAATATTAATAACAAGTACGAATTTGCCGATTGGGGAACACTAACACATCAGAACCGGATAAAACTCATAAATACTTTTGAGCGTTTGCGATATTCAAAAGATTTTCTTACTGATTTTAAAACTAATTTGTCTTTTGCACATTCTTTCAGCCAACCATCAAACAATGAAATTCTGGATAATGACAATGATCATTCTGATTGGATAATACGTAAGTTAAGCACCACCAGTTATGATCTTTCAGGAGATATTATATACCTGTTTAATGATAAGAATAATTTTACCTTTGGTGTTGATTACACTGCTGATTTACACGAATATCAGCAGTTTTATACTATATCCGAAGATGGCAACAAAACCTTGAATCCCGGGGGTTCCGATGGGCCCGAAAATTTTAATAACCTAGGAATATATTTACAGATGATTTTAGATCCTGCTTCATTTTTTAATCTCAATTTTTTAAATCGTCTGACATTGACCGCAGGATATAGATTCGATTTCCATAGTATTTACGAAAATGTATTAACCTACCGTTTGGCTGCAGTTTATTCATTTACCAAGAGATTTAGTACCAAACTTATGTATGGAACTTCATTTAATGCTCCATCTCCTGCACAGCTTTATACAAACTCAATGTTTACTGGTGACATTGTAGGAAATCCTGATCTTAAACCAGAGAAAGCAAAAACTCTCGAGTGGGCTTTAATAGGTAGATTAACAGAAAACATCAATTTCAATACAAATATATTTTATACAATTATTGATGATAAGATTGAATATCTATTGCCATTTGGTGAAGTATCAAACATAACAGCTGCAAATATCTCTAAAGTATATAGTGCAGGTATCGAAACTGAAGTAAATCTCCAATATGCAAATTCAACATCATATGTTAATTACAGCTATCAACAGAGTCTTAACGAGACTTATAATCCAATGCTAGGAGATATTCGTGTTAAAACCAGTATTTACCCACAGCACATGATTAAACTTGGTGAAACGTGGAAGTTTCCACAATATCATTTTCGTGTACATATTGATGGTCGTTATATAAGCAAAAGAAAAGCAAGCGAACAAAATAATTATTTATATGATCCTATCAATTATTCGATAAACAGCTACTATCTGGATTCATATTTTATAGTTGGGCTTGCAATAGAGAGTATTGATCTGAAGTTTTTTACGAAAAAAGAGTCAATATTAAGTTTAAAAGTTGAAAATCTATTTAACTCTGCTTACTATTATCCTGGTTTTTCGGATTACGATATACCTGGTTTAGGACGGTCGGTAATACTAAAACTAACGCAAACATTATAATAAAATGAAAAGCAGAACGCTACGTATATGGCTATTCCTTATCTTGAGCTTTTTGATCTTTTATGGATGCGAAAAGTTACAAGAGGATTTTAATGAAATTGATTATAAAAATCCCATTAAAATTGGTGTTGTTGGTGATCTGGCTAACGGAAGAGAGGTAGTCGAAAATGTATTTTTTGGAGTTAAGCTTGCTGCAGAGGAGATAAATGGGAGTGGCGGTTTAACCATAGATGGTATTGATCATGAAATTCAACTTATTTTTAAGGACTCAGGTGGCGATTCTAAAAAAGGATTAATGGTAATTGATGAGCTAATTGATGAAGATGTACAAATAATTATTGGACCAACCAATTCGGAGGTAGCAGTTGATATGGCTGCAAAATGTATTGAAAACAATGTTTTAATGATGACCTACTCAGCCTCAGTACCAATTCTTTCAGGTTTATCTGATAATGATCTGATATGGCGAACCTGCCCATCGGATGCTTTTAGTGGTAATATAATGGCCAAATTTGCAACCGATACATTGCAAATACGAAGAGCTGCCATATTATACCGCGATGACAAATTTGGACAAGGAATGAGAGATGTAATACAAGAAAAGTTCAGGCTCCTTAATGCAGAGATTGTTGCAACAGCAGGATTCCCAACTGAAAATACAGACCTATACAGATATGACTTTACTCCACATTTGAATCTTTTACTTACCAAACAACCACAGATTATATTTACAGTAATTTTCGAACCTGAATCAGGGAAGATTACACAAGATTTGTGGTCACTGGATTTATATCAGCAGGGCGAAAAGAAACCATTTTTATTTTTAACCGAAGGAGGCTTTTTAAAAGAGCTTGAAACAAACGGGCAACCCGAAGTTGTTGAAAGTATTATGGGTATATCGAGTTCAATTACCAATACACCAAATTACATAGCATTTAAAAATATATACTCGGATAAATTTGGATTTAACCCAATTACTTACGCAGAACATGCCTACGATGCTCTTTATTCAATTGTATATGCAATGCAACGCGGGCAATCATCTGATCCTTTATTTATTAAACAAAACATACGATTGGTAACAGGAGGTATTGGGTCTGATATTAAAGCTGTAATAGTTAATGTGAACGAATTTACAAGAGCAAAGATATTACTACAATCCGAAGTTGAAATAAATTACGAGGGAGCATCCGGATCGCTATCATTTGATCAAAATGGAGATCCAAAATCGAAATTTGTAATTTGGAAAATTGAAGACGGTGATTACAAAGAAATATCAATACTAGAAAGATAATTGTGAAATTCCCTACATCAATATATAAACCCACATGCATATTTCTAGAAAGAAGGAAATACATTTCCTTTCTTTTATTATGTCTTATTACGTTTACAGGATTTGCTCAAACCAATGTTAATACTCTTAAAGCTGTTTATCTCGAAAAATTCTCCCGATTTGTTACATGGCCAGAAGAATGCATGATGAACGATATTAACCAACCATTTATAATATCAATAATTGGAGAAACAAAACTGACTGAGAATTTACATCTTGTTTATTCGCAGCAAGAAATAAATAATAAGCGAGTAATAATAAGAGTAATAAAAGATCTAAAAGAAATTGAAGGAAGTCATATATTATTTATTGCCGAATCGGAGAAAAAAAACATTCAGAAATTGCAGCAAATAACCAATGGTTTGCCAATACTTACTGTATCTGAGACGAAAGGATTTTCTGAAAAAGGAATTCTAATAAACTTTTATGAAGAGGATAAAAAGCTCCGGTTTGAAATAAACGAAACGGCAGTATTAAAATCACCATTAAAAATGAGCTATTATTTGTTAAGTACTGCCCGAATTATTGAACCTGTTAAAGATTAGTGATGAATTTATTTAAAAATCTATCCATAAAAACGAAGATTATCAGTGTTGTTTTACTGGTGAGCTTGACTACATTGGCTGTTAGCTTTACAATAATTAGTATTGGCGATATAATAAGTTTCAGGAAAGAGCTACTAAACAACACTTTAATGAATACCCGACTAATCGGGGAGTATTGCATTGCACCACTAACTTTTGATGATAATACAGGAGCCGAAAGTATACTTTCGAAGCTTGAAACAATGCCATATATTGAATCCGGTGCTATTTATGATCGTAACGACATTCTCTTTGCTTCGTATGCCAGAGATAAGGAAATCTTTATACCTCCTTTACTTGATGAAGTAGTAAACGCCGAATCGAAATACTTTTACCAGGGAAGCAAATTGCGGATTGTACATTCTATCAATTTAAAAGGCTCTAAATATGGAACAATAAGTATTTTGGCAGATACAAATTTCCTGATTGCTAAAATAAGATCGTATATACTGTTGTTGGTTTTAGTATTTGCCGGATCTGCATTGTTCGCTTATATACTAGCCAACAAATTACAAAAACCCATTTCACAGCCTATACTTGAACTTTCGGAGCTTACCCAAAAAATCTCTGAAGAAGGTAATTATACTGTTCAGATTGTCAAAAATAGTAACGATGAGATTGGTAAGCTGTACGATAATTTTAATACTATGCTTAAGCAGATTTTAATTCGGGAGCAAGGACGCAATGAGGCCGAGAAAAATTTGCTGTTTGCCAAAGAAAAAGCAGAAGAGAGCGATCGTCTTAAGTCTGCATTTCTGGCTAATATGTCGCACGAAATTCGTACTCCAATGAATGCGATTCTTGGATTTGCTGAATTATTAACATTGCCCGAAGCATCTATAACTGCTGAAGAAAGAATAAGTTATATAAAATTAATACATAACAGCGGAAACAATCTTTTGCATCTGATCGACGACATTATTGATATTTCGAAGATCGAGGCTGGACAACTAAAAATTATTATGAAGGAAGCACATATCAATAAGATATTGAAAGATATGTTGCAATCATATAACGAAATAAAAAAGCTAAAAAGCAGAGAGAATGTTGAAATTATTTTAAATGAAACGGCACTGCAACAGGAAATAGTTTTGAAAACAGATCCTGTTAGATTTCAACAGGTTCTTTCAAACCTTATAGATAATGCACTTAAGTTTACCGAAGATGGATTTATTGAGTTTGGTTATCATATACAAAGCAAGAACTACTTATTATTTTATGTAAAAGATACTGGTATTGGTATTGAACAAAAGAAAAAAGAAGCAATTTTCGATCGATTTAGAAAGCTCGAAGATGATAAAACCCGTGTTTTCAGAGGTGCAGGACTAGGATTGGCTATTTGCAGAAGTCTGGTTGAGTTACTTGGAGGAAAGATATGGGTTGAATCTGTACCTGGCTCCGGATCGAGTTTCTATTTTACAATTCCGTTTATTAAAGGACAGATACGTGATTTTGTTCCTTTTGTTAGCGAACCTATTAATTTCAAGTGGAGTACTAAGAAAATTCTTATTGCCGAAGATGAACCAGCAAATATTATTTACCTTGAAGAAGTTTTACGACCTACAGGAGCTGAGGTATTAAAAGCAAGCAATGGAAAACAGGCTGTTGAATTATATAAGAATAATCCCGATATCGACATTGTTATTATGGATATAAAAATGCCCGAGATGGATGGATACGAAGCCTCAGAGTTAATTAAAAAAATGAACAAATTGATACCAATTATCTCACAAACAGCTTATGCTATGCCCGACGAAAAAGAAAAAGCTAACCTTGCTGGTATTGATGATTACCTTACCAAACCTATAAAACCATCGACCTTGCTTTCGGTGATTAATAAATATTTTAGTAAAATTACGATCTATGACTAGTTATCTGTGAATGGTGAATGGTGAAAGAATTAAAAATCCCGAAAAAGTTTTTTTCGGGATTTTTAATATAACTTAGAATGATAATATTAAACTTTCATTATCTCTTCTTCTTTAATTTTAACTACTTTATCAATTTTCTCACTGAAACTATCTGTCATTTTCTGAATCATATCTTCAGCTTTCTTGGCATCATCTTCGGGAAGACCATCTTTAGACATTTTCTTTATTTCTTCGTTGGCATCGCGGCGAGCAGTTCGTAAACTTACACGAGCACTTTCACCCTCGTTATGTACCTGTTTTACAAGCGATCGTCTGCGTTCTTCTGTTAGCGCAGGTACATTTAAACGAATTAATTCGCCATTATTTACTGGAGTTAGTCCAATATTTGCTGCAAGAATAGCTTTTTCTATTTCTCCAATCAGGTTTTTTTCCCATGGCTGAATAGCAATGGTTTTTGCATCGGGAGTACCAATATTTGCTACCTGTGTAAGTGGAGTTGAACTACCGTAATAATCAACATGAATATTATCAAGCATACGTGGGTTCGCTTTTCCTGCACGCAAAACAGCTAATTCGTTTTCGAGATGGGTAATAGCTCCATCCATTCTTTCTTTCGCTTCGTCTATAACAAACTGAACTTCTTCGGTCATGACTTTGATTTTTTAAGGATCGTATTTTAAGACTGCAACAAATTTATAAAAATTTTTAAATAATGGATGTTCTCTTAAAAGTATATTGTTTTAAAAATAAAACAGAACATCTACCACTTAGGCACTAAGATCACTCAGTTACACTTAGTGAATTCTTAGTGCACTAAGTGCCTCAGTGGTAAAAAACAGTTCTACTTCGAAACTAGTGTACCAATCTTCTCCCCTTTTACTACTTTTAAAAGATTCCCCACCTTGTTCATATCAAAAACATAAATAGGTAATTTGTTTTCGCGGCACATGGTAAATGCTGTAAGATCCATAACATTTAACTGACGATTAATTACTTCGTCGAAAGATATTGATTCGAATTTAGTAGCTGTTTTATCTTTTTCGGGATCGGCTGTATAAACACCATCAACACGAGTACCTTTAAGAATAATATCGGCACCAATCTCTACAGCACGCAAAGCTGAAGCAGTATCAGTAGTAAAAAACGGGTTTCCTGTTCCTCCAGAAAGAATAGTTACTTTTCCTTTAACAAGATTTTTTACCACCTTATCGCGATTGTATAATTCGCCAACAGGCTCCATTCTAACCGCAGTATATACAATAGATTCGATCTGAATATTTGTAAGAGCCGATTGCAGGGCCAGGCTATTAATTACTGTTGCCAACATACCCATCTGGTCGCCTTTTACCCGATCGAAACCACTACCAACACCTTTCAGTCCACGAAAAATATTACCTCCACCAATAACAATAGCCACTTGTGCTCCAGCCTGTGAAAGTTCTTTAATCTGACTTGCATATTCGTTTAACATGTCAGGGTCGATTCCATAACCCTCTTTGCCCATAAGCGATTCGCCACTAAGCTTTAGAAGTATTCGTTTGTATTTGATCATATAGTAAAGATTTTAATTATCGTAATACAAAGTAACATAAAAAATTTATGATTTTTAGAATAGAACGCAGACATACCTATCGGCAGGCGAAACTTATAAACTTCGTTTAGCACTGATTTTCGCTGATGTTTAGTTAAAACCGTTTCAAATTGCGTAGCGATGCAATCTTTGTAATAAAAATATAACAGAAAAAGCGTGTCAGTAAAAATGCTGAAAAAAGAACAAATCTGTCCAGGACACGGAAGAGTAAAATTCCTGATTCAAATTCAGGTTCTTAATTTGACAAACGAAATTGCCTTTAAAACAATTTAAAACCTGCTATTAACTAAGAGAATATCCAAAAAAAACATGTTGTTTAAAACTTTTTTACTATTTTTTGCGTATACATTTTTGATACAAACTATTGATTATTAATTTGTTTTAAGTGATTTTTTGTTTAAACAATGAGATTTAAATTTTAGTCAAAAAAAATGCATGTAATTTGTTACCGTATTGATATTTAGTTATTTTTATAATGTTTCGTTTTTATTGCATAATTTTGAAATTTTTTATGAACAGTTAATCGTAAGTTTTTTAAGAGTTGAAAACAACATAATACGATTGATAAAAACCATCAATTTAGGAGTTTACAAAATTAAGTAAACATGTTTTAACAAATTAGCATTAATAAATGTTATATACGTTCGACATTGTCGAACATTTTAAAATAGAGTGAAGGACAACCAAATCAAAAAACGCATTTCCCCTGATTTTATGAGCTATACTTCAAAAAACAGAGGAAAGAGCCTTAGTCAATATATTGCCCATATGTTGAAAGGGAGAGTTATTGCTAACACTCAAACACAAAGGGCATTATATTTAACCAATCAATTAGTATCCCTTAAACATGCAGGTAAAACAAATTTATTTAGTTTTTTACTTGCCGATTTAAGGGTATTATACAACTATACCAGTTATAGTTTTAGTTATTGTGATTTTGAAAAATTTAAGGAGGCACCATATGGATACATTAGTTAGAGAATCTTCAGGGATTTTAGTAAGAAAATCCGGGAGGTTAAAGAGAATGAAAAGTATCTTAGCGATTAAAATCTTTTCGTGGACAGCAATGCTGTTCCTTACCCTGGCATCGTTCGTATCGTTCGGACAAGGGGTTGGAATAAGCGAAACAACCATTACACCGGATAATTCAGCAATACTGGAATTACGGTCTATTTCGAGAGGATTTTTAGTACCAAGGTTAACTGCTGTGCAGAGAACATCAATTGCGTCTCCAGCACGAGGATTACTTGTTTATGATACCGATTCTGCTTCATTATGGTATTATGAAGGTGGCTGGCAGAAAATAACAAATCAGGTACAACTAGATGCTATTCAGGCAGAACTTAACAATACCCAAAATGGTGCAGGCCTTGGCACCAATGGGGACTATATTGTAAACACAACAGCTAATTATATTAATTTAGCCACTGACCTGGCCGATGCTGATGATATTCTCGACGACCAGTTAAAAACTATTGCTGACAGTACGCACCAGATTCAGGCCGAACTTGATGTGACTCAAGCCGGGGCTGGTTTAAATACAGATGGTACTTACACCGCTGATGCTACAACAAATTATATTACTACAGCTACAAGTCTCGACAATGCAGACTTCTTGCTCGACGACCAGTTAAAAACTATTGCTGACAGTACGCACCAGATTCAGGCCGAACTTGATGTGACTCAAGCCGGGGCTGGTTTAAATACAGATGGTACTTACACCGCTGATGCTACAACAAATTATATTACTACAGCTACAGCTACAAGTCTCGACAATGCAGACTTCTTGCTCGACGACCAGTTAAAAACTATTGCTGACAGTACGCACCAGATTCAGGCCGAACTTGATGTGACCCAGGCTGGTGCCGGGCTTGATACTGATGGTACTTATGTTCAAAATACTTTGGCTAACTATATTGATGTGGCCACTGACCTTGCCGATGCTGATGATATTCTCGATGCCCAACTTAAAGTGATTGCCGACAGTATTAATGATTTAAATAGTTTGACTGACAGTCATATTTACATTGGTGATGCTTCAGATGTAGCACAAGAAGTATTAATATCCGGTGATGTAACCATAACTAATACGGGTGAAGTAACCATTGGGGAAGGGAAAGTTAACTCTTTTAAAATCTTTGACGGAACAATCGTAAATGATGATGTAAATGCTGCTGCTGCTATCGATGCTGCGAAGATATCAAACGGAGTTGTAGATAACACCGAATTTGATTATTTAAATGGTGTTACTTCTGCTATTCAAACTCAACTCGATGCCAAAGTGGATGAAAATGCTGCTATTGTTGGTGCAACAAAAACAAAAATCACTTATGATGCAAAAGGTTTGGTAACTTCTGGTACAGATGCTACTGCTTCTGACATTCTTAATGTTGCTGCTGGTGATATTGCTGCTACTAATGTTCAGGCTGCAATTAACGAACTCGACTCTGAAAAAGAACCTTTACTGGTTAATTCTGCCGGTTTAGCTGCTGCTTTAAGTGATGAAACAGGAACTGGTTTGGCTGTTTTTGCTACTAGCCCATCCTTAACAACTCCTAATATTGGTGCTGCTACTGCAACAAGCATTAACAATTTAGCTCTTACAGAAGCAGCTGATGGATTTACAATTGCAGGTGGAACTACTAGCAGAACATTAACTGTAACTGGTGCTGATGCTACGCTTTCGGGATCAAATACAGGAGATGTTACTTTGGCTGGTGAAAATTATTTATCTATTACAAATCAAGTTATAACTGCGAATGCTGTTAATTTATCTGGAACTAATGTTACAGGAACATTAGCCGCTGAACGATTCCCTGCATTAACTGGCGATGTTACAACTACTGCAGGTTCCTTGGCTACAACAATTGCTGACAACGCAGTTACAGTTGCAAAAATCGGTACTGCTGGTGCTGGGGATGCAAATAAATTTTTATCTACCAATGGTTCAGGAGACCCATACTGGGAAGATAAGTCAGTATTTACTCCAGGTTTAGTATCTGCAAATATATTTGTAGGTAATGCAACTGGTGTAGCCACAGCGGTGGCAATGACCGGCGATGTGGCTATTGACAATACAGGACTAACAACGATACAGAATGGAGCAGTAGCCGTGACAAATATTGAAGCACTGGCTGATGCACAATTTATTATTGGTACTGATGGAACTGCTGCCAACAATACAAAGGTTACTATGAGTGGAGATGTTACGATGAATAATACTGGAGCAACAACCATAGGTGCAGGTAAAGTTACAAATGATATGTTAGCAGGTTCTATTAACCTTACCACAAAAGTTACCAATGTATTACCTGTTGCTAACGGTGGAACAGGTTTATCATCAACTACAGCTAATCAAATATTATATTCATCTGCGGCAAATACAATAACAGGATTAGCCACATCCAATAACGGAGTGCTTGTGACAGATGGTTCAGGAGTACCTACTATTAGTTCAACTTTACCTAATGGAGTAACTGCAACTACACAAACCTTCGGCAATAATTCAACTGCAGTGGCAACTACTGCATTCGTTGCAAATGCAAATTATACTTATGCTATACTACCAGCTCTTCAATCAACTACCTCAACAACTCTTGTTAATATTCCTGGATTGAGCGCTACACTAGAGGCAAATGCAACATATGAGTTTGAAGTTGTTATTGCTGCTGCATCTTCATCTAATGCTGGGAATAAATATGGTGTTAATTTTACTGGAACAGGAGCAAGGGTTGAATCCCAATTATTCGGTAATATAGATCCTTCTTCCGTCGGAGGAGAAAGTGTATGGATTTTTAATACTCAAACAGATTATGCATATGTTACATACAACGGATATGGTAATATAAGAATACAAGGATTAGTCTCTACTAGTACTGACTCAGGAACTTTTACTATACAACAATCAAAAGTAACCTCAGGGACAGCAACCGCACATAGAGATACATACTTAAAAATTAAAAGAGTTTTATAAATAACATTTAATCATTATAAGTAATGAAATTTTATATATTTATTGTTGTTTTAATTATTTCGACTACTGGTTTTGCTCAAAAATCAGTAAAACAATCACAGGTAGTTAAATTGGCAACCAAAGCCGATACGCTGCAATATGCCGAAGGTGTTGCCACGGGCCAGTGGATGGTAAAAAACAATTTCGAGGTTAAAAATGCCAATCTGTTTTTAAAAGGAATGGAAGATGTGCTGCAAAAGAAAGCATTAGCAGTAAACGATTCGATAATCCGGAAAACAATTAACGAATACCAGCTTTCCACGCAAATTGAAAAAAGCAAGCTGCAGGAAGAACAATTGTTTGCCACACTTAAAGGGAAAACTGGTGTTGGCGTTTTACCAAATGGTGTTAACTATATAATTAGAAGGCAAGGAGATGGTGTTCGACCATCGGCAAAAAGTACAGTTGTAATTAATGCAGTTGGTGTATTGCCCGATGGTGCCATTTTCGAAGATACATACAAAAAGAAACAGCCAATTACGATTGCTATTGGCTCTTTAATTCCGGGCTTGAATGAAGCGGTACAATTAATGCCTGTGGGATCGGTTTGGCGGATTTTTATACCATCAGTGCTAGGATACGGCGAAAAGGGATTACAAAATGTAGTTCCACCCTACTCGGCACTTGTGTTTGATATTGAGTTATTAGAAATAAAATAAAAAGTAAATTAAAGTGAGCTAAAGTGAGCTAAAGTAAATTAAAGTGAATTAAAGTTGTGAGCTTGGTGGTTTATTTTTTACCGCAAAGATCACAAAGTATAGGATCACAAAGAACACGAAGAAATTGAAAAAAAGAAAAAAGTGATAGTCACTGCGAGCAGTCTATAGATTGCTTCTCCCGACAGAATCGTCGGGATCGCAATGACAAAGAAGTAAAAAAGAAAAAATATTGAGCAGAGCATTTAAACATATGAGGATGGTTAACACAGGAACAGGTTTCGTTCTGAAATCTGCTGTTGTGGTATGTTTTGCTATGCTATTATTTTTACAAAATATTTCGGCCCAGGTAATATCAAATAGTGGCGCCGCTATAAATCTTACCGGAGGGGTTGTTGTACAAACCGATACCGTGGTTAACCAGGCTGGTTTAATTACAAACAACGGTGTTTTTAACCTTACCGGCGATTATCGTAATGCTGCCACAACAGGTGGAAATGGATATTTTAATTTGGCCGGCAACTGGATAAATACAGGTGTTTTCAATTCCGGCGCAAGCACCGTTCAGTTTAATGGAAACAACCTGCAAACCATTACAAGGGCTGGCGGCGAAACATTCCATAACCTGGTAATCAACAATTCGGGTATTGCATTAAACAACCGGATTGTATTACCACAGAATGTTACTGTAGCGGGAACATTGAGTATGGCTCTCGGAAATATCGATCCCGGGACAAATACATTGTATTTAACAAATCCATTACCCGGAGCATTGAATTATACTTCATCTACCGGAAGCCGTGTTCTGGGTAAGTTCGATCGTCGTGTGAATTCCGCTGGCAATTACTTATTCCCGCTGGGTACTACAAGCTATTACAATCCGCTGAATCTGAATACCAATGTAACACCAACCACAGGATCGGTTCTTTCCGAATTTATTGCAGCCGATCCGGGAAGCAACGGTTTGCCTTTAACGGATTTAACATTTGCCGATAGTGTTGAAGTTTATGAAGCTTACAACGATGGTTACTGGAATCTGGTGTCGAATAGCTTTTCTGTTAGCAGTTTTAATATCAGCATAAATGGAAATGGGTTTACTCCTGCTATTCAGGATATGACCAGGGTAATAAAACGAACCAATGGTGGTAACTGGGCATTGGATGGTGTTCACATTGATGCATCGGGCACAACAGGTCAGCGAAACAATATATCTACAAATATTTCATCATCGGGAACACAGCTTGCTCTGGCTCTCGGACGACCACGCATATGGACTCATCCTGCCGATACCGCTGTATGTAATGGCGAAAGTGCTTCCTTCTCGGTTTATGCAACTGGTCGTGGTACACTTACTTATCAATGGCAAATAAATACAGGCAGTGGTTGGGCAATATTACCAAACGGAGGAGTTTACTCGGGTGCCACAACCAAAACATTGCAGCTATCATCTACTAACCTTGCCATGAGTGGATATCAATACAGGGTTAGAATTACCGATGCCAGAGGTAATTTTATTATAAGCAATGCCGGAACACTTACAGTTAATCCTATTCCTGTTGCTCTGGGTACGCCACAAGTCGATACTTTGTGCGATTATGGAACCACCAATATTCTTATTACAAGTGATGTGCCGGGCTCTACGTTCGAAATAGAAGTAATACGTACAGGTAATATTTCAGGTACATCAACTAGTTTAACTGGAGGAAATCTAATACTGCATACATTGCATAACCCAACCGACATTTACGATTATGTTGAGTATCGTATTATTCCTACAGGGCCATTCTCAACTTATTGTGTTGGAACAGCCGATACAGTTCGTATATATGTTAATCCTACGCCGCGGGCTATTGCAACTGTTTTCCGCGATACCATATGTAATGATACCTATGATCAAATAACGCTTTCATCCCCAAGTGTATTTACAACCGGGGTGATAACATTTAATTATACATCAGTTACTACAGGAGGTATTACTGGTAATTCAGCAGCAATTAATCGCCCGAACCCATACATATTCCAGGATTTATTGAATAACCCGACTGCATTACCTGCATCACCGGAAATAGTTACCTATACTGTAACGCCACTGGCCCCATTAGGCTGCAGCGCCGGCCCTGTTGCAACAGCAGTTGTTACGGTTCATCCAACACCCGATACTCATTTTGATTTTACAAATAACAATACCGAAGATAGTGTTACCTGTTATCTCGACTCAGATGCGTATGCAACCGTGATAGCTCAGAACGGTGTAAATCAGTTTACTTATTTATGGGATGATCCATCGAGCCAATCTACCCAAAAAGCTACAGGTTTATCGAAAGGAACATATATTGTTACAATTACCGATAATCAGGGATGTATAACAAAAGATACTATTGATATTAAACAGCCCGACAGGCTAACACCTCACTTAGATAGTCTGAAATCGGTTACTTGTTTCGGTTATGCCGATGGATATCTGGAAGTTGTTCCTACAGGTGGTAACGGTGGATTCGAATATTTTTGGTCGACTGGTGAAACCACCAACTTTGCTAAAGATCTTTCGGGAGACATTTACGATGTTCTGATAACCGACTATAAAGGATGTTGGCAAGATACCAGTTTCTATGTAGGTGAACCAAACGAACTATCGGCCAGTGTATTCCCTGTTGCTGTTACTTGTTATGGGTTTGAAAATGGCTCGGCCACAGCTTTCGCACCAGGTGCAAGCAACTTCTTATGGAATACAGGACAAACAACAGCAAAAATCGAACACCTGAAACCAGGATTATATACTGTTTCAATTACAGATGCTTCAGGATGTGTAATCCCTAATAAAAGCACCCTGATTACCCAGCCCGACACAATGGTTGTTACATCAACATCAACAATAATATCATGTGCTGGCGATGCTGACGGAACCATTGACATAGCAATCAATGGAGGTAACGGTACATATAGCTATTTATGGTCGAACGGTGCTACAACACAAGATTTGTTAGGATTGTCGGGTGGCCAGTATATTGTAACTGTTACCGACTGGAAGGGTTGTGTGGCAAGAGATACAGCAACAGTTAACGAACCTCCGTTATTCTTGTCGGATATTGTAAAATCGGATATTACCTGCTATGGAAGAAATGATGGTACATTAAGTGTAAGCTCATGGGGCGGAAATGGTGATCATACCTATTTATGGTCAACCGGCGATACAATAACCGATATAACCGAGTTGCCTGCAGGCACTTATACCATTACTATTTCAGATGAGAAAAATTGTAAAATATATAATTCGGCAGAGATCATTGAGCCAGAAGAAATGTTAGCAATTATAAATAAAACCGATATTCAATGTTTCGGTTATGCCGATGGTACTGCTTTTGTTAATGTTTCGGGAGGTAACGGAGTATACTCTGTATTATGGTCAAACTCATCAACTAACGACACAATCACGGGATTATCACAAGGTACATATTCTGTTAATATTGTTGACAGCAGGGGTTGTACTGCATCAAATTCGATAGATATTAACGAGCCATCAGCGATTGAAATTAACCTGCAGAAAACAAATATTACCTGCTTTGGATTTAGTAACGGACAAATATCAGTTGCTCCAAATGGAGGTATATCTCCATATACTTATTCATGGAGCCACGATACATTGATTACTGAAAGTAGCCTTAACGATCTAGGTCCGGGGCCATATACCATTTATGTTACCGATAATAATAATTGTCAACAGGTTTCCTCAATTGAAATAACACAACCTGATCCATTAATTGCTACAATTGACAAGAAAGACATAACCTGTTTTGGTTATCATAACGGATCTATTGGTATTCAGATGTATGGAGGTACACCATCGTATAACTATAATTGGTCGGATGGCAATACATCATCATTTGAATCATTCCTAGGTAAAGGATTGTATTCGATAAATATTACCGATGCACAGGATTGTATTTTAGATACTGTTGTTGAAGTTATTGAACCCGAAATTTTAGCTATTGATCCTGTAATTAACAGGTCATCGTGTCCGGATATGCAGGATGGATTTATTGAACTAAATGTAACCGGAGGTATTGGCTTATATAGTATTTACTGGAGTAATGGAAGTACCGACGAAGATCTTTATAGTATCCGCTCGGGCAGATATACAGTTTATATTTACGACGAAAACTCATGCGGACTAGAACGAAATATAATTCTTCAGAGCGGAAAAGATTATTGTGTTGATATTCCATCAGCCTTTTCTCCAAATGGCGATGGCATAAATGATGTTTGGAAAATTAAGGATATGGAAGAACTTTATCCAAACGCCGACATAGAAGTATTTGACCGAAGTGGAAAAAGGGTATTTTTCTCAAGAGGTTATGGGGAATCAAAATATTGGGATGGCACATTTAATGGTAAGGCTTTACCTATGGATTCATACTTCTACATTATTTATTTGAAAAATGGGTTAGGAAGAATTTCGGGTACTGTAACTATTATCAGGTAAAAATTGTTTTTTCATTCAATCTTCTTCCGGATCCCAATAGATATGTGGACGGGACAACACCAGCCAAGGACAAAATTTTAATTATTAATATCAGGAGCATCGAATTTCAAAATTATCTATTTGCATCAACAGGGATTTATTCCTATTTTTATAAAACATTTTTAAGAAAAATCGTATAAAAGCAGAGCCCTAATAATATTGAAAATCTAAACACCTAAAATTATGAGGAATACTAAGTTTCTTACTCTATTATTAACAATTTTATCAATTCATTCGAGCTTTGTATGGGCGCAGGAACCGCTTCAACATCAGAAAAAAGTTTATTTATCACCCGAAGGAAAGATGTATATTAATAAAGATTTGCCTCTTTATTTCTGGGTTTCCACAACAGGCGAAAATAACTCGCAAAAGTTTTTACTAAACCCTTCAGATGATTCAAAACCATATGTTAATCCAAGTTATATGGATACCGAAGGATATAATACTTTCCGCTCTCCATCAAAGGTTGATACTATAACCAAAGAAACAATTATGCCCGAATCGGATATTATATGGGAACTGTATGCAGATAGTAAGCCTCCAGTAACAAATTTTTCTTTTGATAACCAAACCTTTTATAAAAACTCCAATATCTATTATTTTAATAATAAAATAGAACTGTTATTTAAAACCAAAGACGAAACATCAGGCGTTGAAGCTACATTCTATTCGATAAACGGTGCTCCTTACAAGGAACTAAAAGAAAGCATCCGCATTGAAAATGAAACACTCCAGTTAATTAAATTTTATTCGGTAGATAATGTTGGTAATGTTGAAACAGCAAAAGAAATTCAAATAAGAATAGATATTACAAAACCAGTTACCAATTTAGAGGTTGAAGGAGATATTTATAACAACATCCTTTCACCACGTTCTGCGATCAAACTTACATCAACCGACGATAATTCGAATGTAAAGAGTACTTTTTATGCCTTTAACGAAGGAGCTTTTTCTTTGTATCGACAACCAGTTGCAACTTCAAATCTGAAAGAGGGTGATCATACAATAACCTATTATTCAGTAGATAATTCAGGCAACGAAGAAGATAAAAAAAGCTATTCTTTTTATCTTGATAAAACGCCTCCTATGCTTGTTGATGAGCTTATAGGAAATACATTTATTGCCAACGGGAAAGAATATTCTTCGGGTAGAAGCAAGATTAAACTTACGGCTATGGATAATAAATCGGGGGTTAAAGAAATACGATACTCAATTAATAATGGTGAGTTTATTTCGTATGATCAGCCGTTTTACCTTTCAAAATCAGGACAGTTAAAAATCCAAACCTTTGCTATCGACAATGTTAATAATCAAAGCATTAGCACTATAATGACCGACAAAACCAATATTTCGTTTGTTGATTTAAATGGCCCGGTATTAGGTCATGCATTCGAAGGCCCCAGCTTTATATCGCGCGATACAACTTATATCACAAAAAACACAAAAATAAGACTGAGCGCGAAAGATGATGCAGCAGGTTACAAGCATTTGGAATATAATATTAATAATGAGCCGAATCAGCAATATTCAAAATCGTTTTCTGTTGAAACCGATGGACAGCATGTTATAAACTATACCGGCTACGATAATGTGGATAACAGCAATTCGAATACATTTATTGTTGTTGTCGATAATGTGGGCCCTCAGGTTTTCTTCCGTTTTAGTATTGTGGCTGAGAAAAAACAAACTATTAATGATAAAAGTTATGATGTATATCCTAGTCACGTAGTTTTATTTTTATCATCAACCGATATGTCGGTTGGATACGAAAAAATGTTTTATTCGATAAATGGTGCCGCACCTAAACAATATACAAGTCTTATCTCTGATTTTCAGAAGAATAAAACCTATAAAATTGATGTAACATCCATCGATAAATTAGGTAACAAATCAACTGAAAGTATTGAGTTTTTTATTGAATAGAGTCTCAATCAATTATTTATGCTAAAAACAAATTTTGTTTTTCGTATAGTTATTATTCTTTTCTTTCTGGGATATTCTAACCTTTCGAAGGCACAAGATATCAGTCAGGAAACAAATGCATTAATTGAAAACTATAAGAAACAGGCCGAAGATTTCAAATTACAGAACAATGCCACACAGCAAGCAAGCTACCTGAATAAAATTGCATACCTGTATTGGGAAAGTGGCGTTTATAAAGAAGCAGCTCAGTATTTCAAGGAGTCGCTTGAACTTAATAAACAGAGCAACAACCTAAATGGAATAAAATCTATTCTTTTCAATATCGGGCTTATTTATACCGATATGGAAGATTATAAAAAAGCGTACGACAGTTTTCATGAGGGATTGAGCTATGCCAGAAATTTAAAACAGAAAGATGGTATATATACAGGACTAATTAACGAAGCTGGAGCATTAAAACAACTTGGAAAGAATAATGAAGCAATAAAAGATCTCGACGAAGCCTTATTAATTGCCAAGGAACTAAATAACTTAAAACTTATTCGTACCTGTTACGGAATGCTGGCCGAGAACTATGAAACATTGGGCAACTCAGAAAAAACAATGGAATACTATAATCTGTTTGCCTCGATCGATAAACATATTAAATCGGAGCAAATAAAGGATATTGAAACAAAATCGAAAGTTGAGGTACAAAAAGCCACCCAGGCAAAAACATTAAGTGAGCAACAATTATCAGAAAAAGTATCTGAACTTGAGGAGGCACAAGAATCGCTTAAGAAAACCGAGGAGATTTCGAAACAGCAACAACTTGAACTCGATCTAAAAGAACTTGCCATTCGTGAAAAAGAAGCCCAATTAAGAAATGAACGTATTATTCGATTTAGTTTTACTGCTATTGCAATTATTATTCTCTTATTCTCCCTGGTATTAATACGTCAGATACAAGCTAAGAAAAAAGCCAATAATGAACTTGCAGCAAAAAACCTTCACATTCAGGTTCAATCAGACGAAATTGCTGCACAGCGAGACCTGGCAAATAAACAAAAACAAAATATTACCGATAGCATTGAGTATGCTAAGCGAATACAAACAGCATTATTGCCTCCTGCAGGTTTTCTGCGTCGTAGTCTTCCGGAGCATTTTATACTCTTTAAACCTCGCGATATTGTTAGTGGTGATTTTTACTGGCTAATGAATAAAGATAGTAAGATTATTATAGCTGCTGCCGATTGCACAGGACATGGAGTACCAGGAGCTTTTATGAGTATGTTAGGTACTGCCTTTATGAACGAAATTGTAAATAAAATTGTCGAAAACAAACATGTTTATTCTCTTCAGGCCAACGAAATCTTAAATCAACTACGTACTTACATAATAGAATCGTTGCACCAGACAGGCCGCTCCGACGAAGCAAAAGATGGAATAGATCTGGCATTATGTATTATCGATTATGATACAAAACAAGTTCAATTTTCCGGAGCACGAAATCCTCTTTATCATATTACAAATGGAGAACTTAAGATTTACAAAGGTGATCCTATGCCTGCAAGCATTCATCAATATGCAGATATCCCTTTTACAAACCACGAGATTAATGTTACAGAAGGAGATGTTATTTACCTTTTTACCGATGGCTATCCAGATCAGATAGGAGGTCCCAAATACAGAAAGTTCATGTCAAGAACATTTCAGGAACTGCTTTTAAAAATACATCAAAAACCTATGGATATCCAGCATCAAATACTTGACAAAACAATAGAAGACTGGAAAGGTAATTATATGCAGATTGACGATATGTTGGTTATTGGTCTTAAGCTCGAATTCGACAAGGTAGTTCGTAGCTCATCAGCTCAAAAATACAACTGGGGAGAAAAAACATTACTTATTGCTGATGATACCGATATTAATTACATTTTTCTTGTTGAAGCATTAAAAAACACAGGAGCACAAACAATTAGGGCAAAAAACGGACAAGAAGCCGTTGATATTGTAAAATCGGGACAACAAATCGATTTAGTGCTTATGGATATTAATATGCCTTTATTAAATGGCTTCGAGGCAACATCTGTAATTAAATCTATTAATAAAAACATACCTGTAATTGCACAAACGGCTCTTAGTATTGAAGATGCTAAAGAAAAAGCCAGCAAAGCAGGATGCGATGATTATATTCTTAAACCTATTCGACTAAAGTCTTTTTTATCGTTGATTGAGTCTTACTTAACTAAAAATGCCTAATTTGGATTTTATATGGAGCCATTAATTTTAGAACAAACTGATAGATTACCTGGGATTCATTTTAATAAGGCTACTGGGAAATTTGAAATAAAAGGGACATCTTTCCCCGAAGATAGCAGAGTGTTTTACGGTCCTGTATTTGATTGGTTAAACAAATACGAAAAAGACCCGAACGACTTTACACTTTTTGCCTTTAAAATGGATTATTTTAATTCATCATCATCGTTAATGATTTTAGAGATGCTTCATGTACTTGATCGTATTTTTGTTGCAGGCAAAAAAGTAAAAGTATATTGGTTTTATCTGTCGATAGATATTGATATGCTGGATGCAGGAAAGGAATATGCAACTATGGTTAGTGTACCCTTTACTTTTGAGCCAATAGAAGAGGAAAGTGAGCTAAAGTGAACTAAAGTGAGCTAAAGTAATTTAAAGTGAACTAAAGTAATTTAAAGTAAATAGATTAGAATGTCTGAAAATGAGAAGCTAGATAATAAGGAGTTTGCTAAGATTTTAGAAAAAAGAACAAGGACTTTTGCCGTTTCGATAATTAAATTATCTGGCAAATTACCAAATACAACAGAAGGGAAAGTCATAAAGAACCAATTAACAAAATCTGGTACAAGCATTGGAGCAAATTACCGGGAAGCTAACAGGGCAAGAAGTAAAGCAGATTTTAGAAGCAAAATAAAAATTTCTGAAAGTGAAGCAAGTGAAAGTCAATATTGGCTTGAGATAATTTTAGAGATGAAATGGATTAAACTTGAGGAAATGAAAATTGAAATAGAAGAAGCTGGCGAATTACTAGCTATATTTACTTCGATTGGGAAAAATTTAAATTAGTGAACTAAAGTGAGCTAAAGTGAGCTAAAGTGAACTAAAGTGAACTAAATTTTTAACTTTAGGCACTTTAAGTACTTTTAACTTTAGTCACTTATTTAAAACTTTAGGCACTCTAGATCACTTTAAACTTTAGTCACTTATAACTTATAACTTTTCATATGGAACCATTAATTTACGGAGCAACAGAAGAAACACCAGGAATAAATTTCGACAAGCAGAATAACAAATTTCTGATGTTCGGAAAATCTTTTCCCGAGGAATCAAAAAAATTCTTTACTCCCATTATTTTATGGCTCGAAGAATATGTTGCATCTCCCAACGACAAAACACTATTTGAGTTAAGGCTCGATTATTATAATTCATCCACCTCAACCGTAATTCTTGAAATATTCTACATTCTTGAAAGAATTCAGAAAAAAGGAAAAGAGATTAAAGTTATTTGGAATTATGCCGAAATTGATGACGATATGCTTGACTCCGGCAAAGAATATTCTAAAATGGTAAGTATTCCATTCGAGTTTGTTCCAATAGCAGAATACTAGAAATACTAAAAGAAACAAAAAAGCTCCATAAGAAATTAGGAGCTTTTTTGATATTACAATTACCCACTCTATTTAAACATCGGTGGCACCTGATTATCAAACTCCGTTGCATTCTGGTAAGCTTTGGCAAATGCCAATAAAGTTGCTTCATCGTACAAATTACCTATAAAACTTATGCTGGTTGGATGATTGTCATTATCGAATCCATTAGGAACCACAACACAAGGATGACCTGTTAAGTTTGTCATTAACAACTGATCGCCACCAAAACTAGGGCAAACAATAACATCGTAATTTTTCATCAACGCATTAAGCTCCTCGATCAACAAATCTCTTATTCTGCTTGCCTGAATATATTCGACTGCAGGAATAAACCTTGATTTTCTGAAAATATTTGGCCATGCGTTTTTATGTTGTTGAATCATTTTATCATCAGCATTACTTCGGGTAAGCTCATCGAAGGCAGCACCAGCTTCAGCTTCTAGAATTATAGCACATGAATTTACTGGTAGATTTTCGGGTAGATTTAAAGCTTTAAAATCAACTCCCAGCATTTTCAATACTTCGATAGTTTGCAAATCAGTTGATTTTCCGGGATAATCTTCTCCTTCGAAAAGATCTTTTAAATACCCAACTCTTAATTTTACGATATCTGTTTTTTCAGAATAGTTAAATGGATAATCTACAGTTGTATTATCCAGTGAGTCTTTTCCACGAATTACATCAAAGACTAGAGCACAATCGTATGCTGATCTGCAAATCGGACCCACTTTGTCCATTGTCCAGCTCAATGCCATTGCTCCATTTCGGCTTACTCTTCCAAATGTTGGTCTTAATCCGGTTACACCACATCGTGTAGCTGGAGATACAATAGAACCCCATGTTTCGGTTCCGATAGCGAAAGCAACCAGTCCAGCAGCAGTTGCTGATGCAGAACCTGCAGAAGAACCACTTGAACCTTGTGATAAATCCCACGGATTTTTAGTCTCCCCATTATACCAAACATCACCCATTGCCAATGCTCCCATTGTTAGTTTTGCTACTAGCACCGCCCCCGCTTGTTCAAGTTTTTGGTAAACAGTAGCATAATCATTAAGTATTTGATCTTTATAAGGAACAGATCCCCATGTAGTTTTATAACCGGGAACAGAAAATAAATCTTTTAGTCCATAAGGAATACCATGCAAGTATCCACGGTATTTGCCCATTGCCATTTCTTCATCTGCTCTTTTTGCCTGAGCCATGGCAAGATCTTCTGTTAATGTTATTACACATTCGAGTGTATCGCCGTATTTTTTAAGTCGTTCGATATAGATTTGAGTTAATTCTACAGATGTTATTTTTCGCTCTTTTATTAGTGATGCTAATTTATAAACTGGCATAAAAGCTAATTCGGCCTTGTTCTTTGGTAATTCTACCGTGGCAGGGAGATTCCAACAGATAGTTTTTTGTTCGTTATTGATTTTAAAATCTCTGGGACGGGGGTCAAAATTTAAGCGAGGAGAAACACTATTTTCTATTTTTGTTTTACGAATATTTTTGTATTCGCCCTTGGCATATTCAAGATCGCTTAACAAAGAATCTCTTTCTGAAACAGTAAATTCTAATCCTGTAATTTTCTCATACGAAACGAGATCGTCAGCAGTAATTTTCTGAGAGTCGGATTTGCTGCAAGAGAACGCTAATAGCAAGATTAAAAGTACAATTGCTAATTGCAAAAATCGGTGTTCAATTCTTTTCATACATAGTAAGGTTAAATTTCGAAACAAATTATAAAAAGAAATCAGATAATCAAAGCTAAGCATCCTTAATTAATGGAATACAGGTTTTTAGGAATAATTGCTCAACCAGATGCTTAAATAATTTCAAAATAATTAAAAAACTATTGATAATAAGGCATCAAAATACATTTTACTAAAGGGCCAGGGAAACCAGAATTGTTCCCCCAGATACATTGTGAATTATAGACACATTAACCTAGTAGTAATAGGAACCTTCTACTAAGTACTTCTATAGTTCATTATTCTTTATTTGCTACTTATTGTTAGCTTGTCGATTATAATGAATAGTCTACCTTTGAATAGGGTTATTAGTTATAATTCTTAACTAATTTACAAGAGAAGGAAATATGAAAAAAATTACTATTATGCTTTTATTGGTATTGATATCAATAAATGGCTTTTCTCAAAACGAAGTATTTGTTTATATAAACAAATCTTATGGTGTTGAGATTAAATTTCCTGCTAAACCTGTAATTAGTGATTATACAAATTCCAAAGATCAAAAGCCTAATGCAACTTTAAATCTTCCAATTGATGGAGGTTTAGCTTATCAGATTTTATTCCAGAAAAACATTATTCTTGTAAGTTATATAAGTATTTTCAAGAATATGGGTGGTTATATTAAAAGCAGTTGTGCCTGACATAGAATAACTAAGTTGGGGAACATAAAATATAGCAAAAAGCTGTGAAGTGCTTTAATTTCATCCTGGATTGATGGTAAAACACTTGCAATCTGCTTGGTGCCATATTGCAAATCGGTTGTGATTATTAAATAAAAAATAAGCAAAAATGAAAAAGTTATCTTTATTATTCTTATTCGTTATTACCAATTTAACAGCCTTTAATCAGATTATTAAAGGTACAATTCTTGAAAAGGAAACAAATAACACTATCTGTTTTGCTACAATTTATTTTAATGGAACATTTGGAGGTACATCTTCTGATCAGAATGGTAATTTCGAATTGGATATCTCCAAATACAGATCGATGCCATTAACAATAAGTGCTATAGGATATTACTCGGTTACTATTACTGAATTTTCAAGAACCAAATCACTGACAGTTTATTTGCAACCCAAGATATATGAATTAAATGAAGCTATTATTAGCGCTAAATCTCTTGAAAAGAAAAGAAGAAAAAATTTATTGTTATTTAAAGAAGAATTTATTGGAACAACTGCCAATGCGCAAGAATGTGTAATAATGAACGAGAAGGATATTACCTTTAATTATTATTCCGATGATGATACCATAAAGGCATATGCTTTTAACCCTATTGTGATTGAGAATAAATCGTTAGGGTATAGAATCACTTATTATCTCGATAAATTTGAGTATTACAAAGAAAAGGAAGCCACTTTTTTTTGTGGCAATATTATATTCAACGAGGATCTAATTGTTAATGATACACCGAAACAGTTTTATGAAAAAAGAAGAGAATCAGTTTATTTTGGATCAAGAATGCACTTTTTCAGGGTACTTTGGTCTGGAAACTTAAAATCTTCTGGATTTATTATTAAAAATCCAGAATTAAAGGTTCTTAAACTTAAGGACATCGTATTTGAAGATGATAAATCCAATAAATTTCTTAAATACCCATCTAACTTATTTATAGAATATAACCATCGTAAAAGCATCATTGAATTTCTTAAGGAAGACGTTTATTTTGATGAAACGGGATTCTTCAATCCAGGAATAATCTGGAAGGGCGAAATGTCAAAACAACGAATTGCTGATTGGTTACCTTACGAATATTTATTGAATAATAACAACCTCTAAAACGGCATTATAAAATTCGGTATGCATAGAATTTAAAAGGAATACTACTACCTTTAAACTTTATTAACAGCAGATAAGAAAACAGAGCTAAATCGCACCCTTTTTCTATGCCGAGCCCGCTACAAAGAAGATGCTTTTTTGGAAATCATTTAAACTGCTCCTCATTTTGTCGATTTTAAAAATCAATAATCTTAATAAACAGTTTGATAGGTATTTTATCAGGAATGGTTTGGCAAGTATGAAAGTAAAACATTTTTTTGCCTACCTGCTTTTTGGAGTTTTCAGCTGCATTTGTGGTTTACTTAAACACCTTAACATGTTAGGGTGTTTAAGCTAAAATATAAAAAAGAAATGAAATCTCTATTCATTCATTATTACATCCATAATATTCTTCATAAATATTTTGTTGTTACTAGGTAGTTTAACTTGTCCAACATTTATAGAAAGAGTTATATTATCAATAGGTTCATGTATTAAAAGAGAACCATAATATCCTCCATGTCCATAAAATAATTTATCATTAAATTTATATAAACTTATACCCATTCCATAATGCAATCCGTACTTTTTATTATCTGAAAAATCAATCATTTTATCTAATGTTGAAGAGTTTTGGAAAAGCTCATTATTAAATAATGCTTCAATAAAAATTGCCACATCTTTTGTTGTTGATACCAAGCCTCCACCAGCCCATTCATATGAACTATTTATTTTCTTAGTCATATTAATTCTATTTAAATATGTATCAACTCGCTTACCATTTCCATACTCTTTTTCGTAATACTCAAAATATGTGTTATTCATTCCCAATTTTTCAATTATTCTATCACGAATAACTTGTGGCAATTTCTGTTTGGTAACTTGTTCAATTATAAAACCTAATAGCATATAGTTCATATCGGAATAATGCATACTTTCACCTGGTTTATTATTAGGTTCCTTATTTAAATTATATTTATAATATATATCGACAAGTCCTTCTGGTGTAAATTGTCTCTTTTTATTTAAAAAAACACTGATATTAAATCTTGACTTTTTATCAGTAAAAATATCAGCAATACCTGATGTATGCTGGAGTAAATCTTTTATGCGAATATCCTTGGCATATGATGTGTTGTTTAGTATAAGAAATTCATCGAAGTTTAAAAAATCCAATCCGTCAAGATAACTATAGGCTTTATCGTTGACATTTAACTTACCTTCTTCTTCTAGCTGCAAAACAATAGTAGCAACTACAGTTTTGGTTATACTTGCAATTCTATACTGATAATCTGCCTCCACTCTTTTCTCATTTCTTTTCCCTATACTACCTTGTCCACCAAAATATTCATATCCTGTTTTTTCATTCTTTGCATAAAGTAAAATATTATAAATTGGACGTTTACCCTTATGGACTAAATGATTTAGCATTAAAGAATCAATTATTTCTGATTTTTCATTAAAATTTGTTTGAGAAAAAGCATTATTGATGCTTAACATTGCAATTAAAGCAATAAGAAGTACTTTCATAAAGATTATTTATAAGGATTAATATGGCGCTTTTAATTTTTAATAACAATCTATTTGTTAAGTATTGTGAATGTAATATTTAATTGTTAAATCATCAAACAAAACGTTCTTAAATAATACCTTGTTTCTTATTCATTATAAATAGTTTATTTCAAAATTTAAGTGAAACATAAATTTGCTCTAACGAGCAATAATTATTTCCCACCAAAAAAATGTTTTGTTATTTCATGGATAGTTTAATTACCAACTTGACAGGTAAAACAATTCTAAGCACACAATTTATAACATGTCATCAACTGATTATGCGGGGGCTTGGTGGTTTGCAGGCTTTTTACTTCATTTAAACTTTATTAATGGTGGATAATGAAACGCGGCGGAAACCTGCACTTTTCCTATGCTAAGGCCGTTACAAATAAGGCGTTTAAAAATAATTCTATAAACTGTAACTCTTTTTTCTAAGGTTTTAAATCAAGAATTTTAATTATAGGCTTGATACTTTATTCTTTGTTGAAATTATATTTCGATCTGACAATTTAACTTCATTCTTTTCGTAATGTTCTTACTGGGATTTAATCAGGAATGGTTCGGCAAGTATGATAGTAAAACATTTTTTTGCCTACCTGCTTTTTGGAGCTTTCAGCTGCATTTGGGTTTTAGTAAAGAACATCGTTTAAATTAATAATATGATAATGTAAAATAAAAAACAGAACCTTTTTCTGGCTCACTTTCAACCCATATTTTTTCTTTATGCTTATCTATAAATTCCTTACAAAGAATCAAACCAAGACCTGTTCCTTCTTCTTTTTGAGTACCAGGAGAAGAAATGTTAGTGTCAATTCGAAATAGCTTTTCGATTGCTGATTTCGTTAATCCAACACCTGAATCTTTTAATGAGACTTCAACTTTATTTTTTTCAATCCTACTTTGAATTTTTAATAAACCTCCTCTTGGGGTAAATTTAATAGCATTGGAAATTAAATTTCTTAATATTGTATTAATCATTTCTTTATCAGCATAAACAGCTTTACCTGCAATCAATTCCTTTTCTATTCCAATTGTCTTTTGCGCTGCTATATCAGAAAATAGAAGCAACGTGTTTTCTATGAGTTCATCTATCATGAAATATTCGGGGTTGAAATTTATTCGACCCGTTTGAGAAAGCGACCAATCCATCAGATTAGTAAGCAAGTCCATTGCTCTTTTTGATGAATTCATTATAACATTTGAATACTTCACAACATTTTCGATATCTTCTTTATTGGCCTGTTTTACAAGAAGATCGCTAAAACCTATAATAGAATTAAAGGGACTTCTTAAATCATGTGCGATGATTGATAAAAACTTGTTTTTCTCAGCATTTAATTTCTGTAATTCCTGATTTTTAATCTCAATATTTTTTGTTTTCTTCTTAATCTGTTTGCGAAGCGACCACACCCATATGAATACAACCATTAACATTATTGTTGCTATTAGAAAAACAATCCCAATAATCTTGGCAATTCGTTTGTATCTATACTCATCTCTTTCGTAAACAATCCATTTAGCCTGTATTTTTGCAAGTTCTCCTTTGGCTCGTAAATCTGAAATACCTTTATTTAAGATTCCCAGTAAACGCGTATTCCCTTTTTTTACAGCCATACAATAAATACTTGGAATTATTGGTGGCCCTTTAACCTGAATATTTTTATAGTTATTTTTCACCAGTTCATTCATTCCCAGTGAGTGCGGAGCTATAACAAAATCAGCTCTTCCCCATTCGATTCCAGCGATTGCTTCTGGTAAAGATTTTGCAACAACATAGTTATTGTAGAGACCCATAGGAATAAGAAATTTTTCGACAGAAATATCTTTGCTCAAAACCATTAACTTGTAGTTATACAAGTCTGATATGTCGTGTAATTTTAGATCTTTACGAATAAAAATTGAATAATATTCGGTATGTATTGGATTCGTAAAATCCATGAATGCTTCTCTTTGTTCTGAGAAAATGATTCCTATTATAATATCAGTTTCCCCTGATTGAATATTGTTTAATGCACTATCCCATTCAGTTAGTTGATACTTAAATTCAATGCCTGTTTCATCAGATATTGAATTTAATAAATCAATGTCTGATCCAACGGCCTTTCCTGTTTTGTCAATATATGAGAATGGTGGATAGTCGAAATCGCCACCTACTAAATAAGTTTGTGAGAATAATTTATTGCACTGAATTAGAGTTATTAAAAGAATAAATAGTAAATAAATATTTTTTGTCATTTTTTAATTATGCTTGCAACTCGAATTAACAGCTTAGATGAAAAACACTAACTAGATTGAATATATGCTTTAATATAATTGTGAATATATCATTTTAATATAATACATCAAACAACCAATAACTTTTTTCAATCAAATTGGCAAGTTTTTTTATGTCCGGTTTCGCATTTAAAAGTTTACAGAAAGAGTTTTAACACAACCCTATTTTGCTCTATGGAGAAATCAGCAGTCTCTAAAAAGTGTAAACATATTTTAGGACGATACAATGTATGCCGACCTTCTTGCTCCCCAGCTATCCCGATAGTCCCGAAAGCCTTCGGGACGGGATGAACTTAGGACCCTCTCGGCATAATGTCGGGATGCTCTAACCTTAGAAATATTTTAAAATATATTTTTGTTTTATATAAAAAAATCCTTCTGAATTCAGAAGGATTTTCTTGCTCCCCAGCTAAGACTTGAACTTAGGACCCCCTGATTAACAGTCAGGTGCTCTAACCAACTGAGCTACTGAGGAATTTTCTACACCTATTGGGTGTTTCGAGTGGCAAAAATAATTTCTTTTTACTATTTAACAAAACTTAATTCAAAAAAAATTGAATTATTTATGCATTTTATACATAATATCAAGCTTATCAGATTATTAGTTAAAAATCAATACCCTCCTCCAAATTATTTCTATTCTTGCATTGTGTTTTATAACATGTGTTTTTAATGACAAAAATCATATTCTGACCTAATTTGTATTGACTTTAAGAAGAACATTCTTTTAATTTGTTTAATAACCTTCTAAAATCTAAAACTTTTGATTATAGGTATAGGAACGGATATATTCGAAGTTGCCCGCATGAAAAACCGGATTAATAAGGAACCAACTTTTGTTCAAAGTGTATTTACCAACCACGAAATTAGCTATTGCGAGAAATTTAAATTTAAAGAGCAGAATTATGCTGCCCGTTTTGCTGCAAAAGAAGCTTTAATGAAAGCTTTAGGTACAGGTTGGAATGGAGGAATAAGCTTTAAAGAAATAAATATTACAAACAATTCATTAGGGAAACCTGAAATTGAACTACAAGGAAAAACTCACGAATTAGCTCAAAAATTAGGTGTTACCAATATTTATGTGTCTTTAAGTCATTGTAAACAATTTGCAAATGCTTTTATCATTTTATCATCCAATAAATAACCCTAAAAAATTAATCCCTTATGTCAAACATTGGTTCTTATGAAAAAAGATTAGAAAACTTCGAATGGTCGATAGCAGAAAAAGAGCTCGACTATAAACCTGGAGACCATATTAATATCGGTTGGTACCTGTCCGACAGAAATTGCCTTATGGGCAAATCGGATAAACTGGCATTAATATGGGAAGGCTTAGGTGGTGCCGAAAAATCATACACCTTTAACGATATCCGAATCTATAGTAATACTATTGCTTCCTTTCTAAAAAATTTAGGAATAAAAAATGAAGAACGGGTTTGCTTGTTTATGGACAAGATCCCTGAATTGTATATTGGATTTGTTGGTATCTTAAAACTGGGTGCTGTTGCTCAGCCCTTGTTCTCTGCCTTTGGCGACGAATCGCTTTTTGTTCGTCTTGATAATGCAAAAACATCAGCTATAATTACACAGCGCAAGCATGTTTCAAAAGTCCGAAAAATTCTTGATCAGCTTCCAAATCTAAAGCATATAATTATTGTAGATTATGATGGTAAAAATCCGTTGCGTGAAAGAGAAATTGCTTTTGATATGGAACAAGCTGAGCAGGTTGAGCATTTCGAATCATTCCCTACCAAAGCCGAATCGCATTCATTGTTGCATTATACATCGGGAACTACTGGTCAGCCAAAAGGTGTAAAACATGTGCATTATTCATTAATTTCTCAATATTTAACAACTAAATGGGTATTAGATTTACAGGATGATGATATTTACTGGTGTACTGCCGACCCCGGTTGGGTTACTGGTACATCATACGGAATAATCGGTCCCTGGAGCTTGGGAGTTACACAGTGTGTTATGGATATTGGCTTCTCGGCTGATGCGTGGTACAAATTCATTGAGAAAAGAAAAATTACCATGTGGTATTCGGCTCCTACTGCCATTCGTTCGTTAATGAAAGCCGGAAATGAAATCATCAAAAACTATGATCTTTCATCTCTCAGGCATCTTGCCAGTGTTGGTGAGCCATTGAATGCCGAAGCAGTTATTTGGTCAGAAAAGGTATTTGGCAAAGCATTTCTCGATACTTACTGGCAAACAGAAACAGGCTCGATCATGTTAACAAATTTCCCCGGAATGAAAATTAAACCCGGCTCAATGGGTAAGCCCTTCCCCGGAATTACTGCAGCTATTCTTGATCCGAAAACATACACTCCGTATACAGAAACCGGTAAAATAGGATTAATAGGATTTAAACCTGGATGGCCAGCCATGATGCGTACTTACTGGAATAATGAGGAAACATACAAAAAGAAATTCGAAAACGGTTGGTATCTTCCCGGCGACAGAGCTTCAATAGACAATGAAGGATACTTCTGGTTTATTGGTCGCGATGATGATATTATTAATACAGGTGGACATTTAGTAAGTCCGTTTGAGGTTGAATCGGCATTGCTCGAATACGAAGCGGTAGCTGAATCGGCTGTTGTTGCAAAACCCGACGATGTAAACATGGAGGTTGTAAAAGCATTTGTTACTCTTAAACCCGGCTTTACTCCAAGTAAAGATCTGGAACTTAATATAATGAATTTTATTCGAAAAAAACTTTCTCCTTTAGCTATGCCTCAGGAAATTGAATATGTCGAATCATTACCTAAAACAAGAAGTGGTAAAATTATGCGACGTGTACTTCATGCTAAGGAATGGGGCGAAGAGATTGGTGATATATCAACCCTCGAAAATGATTAATAATTAAACCAAATAAATTACTAACCTACCTGTTTCGGTACAGGCTAAAAACAAACAGCACTATGGAAAATATGAAAGAAGTTATTTTAGAATATGTTATTGATGAGTATTGCGATGATGAGAGTAGTGATATCTCCTTCGATACACCACTTATCTCGGGAGGACTGGTCGATTCATTTTCAATGGTATCGCTAAAAAGATTTCTCGAGAATAAATACAACATCTCAATTCCTGACGATCAGGCAACACCTGAAGCTTTCGACACTGTAACTAAAATCGAGTTATTAGTGAAGAAGTTTTTATAGCTGTTCTTAAAGTTTATTCAAACCAACTACAAACTAAAACTAAAACACTATGGCTTATTCAAATAGTATAAAAGATATTTATCAGGCCCAATTAAAAGAAATAAAAGATGCCGGACTCTTAAAACAAGAGAGGTTTATTCATTCTTCTCAGGCTGCTGATATAGAAGTTGAATTCCCAACAGGATCAGCAATAAAAAAGGTAATTAATGTTTGTTCAAACAACTACCTGGGCATGTCAAGTCATCCCGAAGTACTTAAAGCAGCTCATGATGGGCTTGATTCGCGTGGATATGGAATGTCGTCGGTTCGGTTTATTTGCGGAACCCAGGATATTCATCGCGAACTGGAAAATAAAATGTCCAAGTTTCTGGGAACCGAAGATACTATTTTGTTCCCATCGTGCATGGATGCCAACGCGGGTGTTTTCGAGGCTATTCTTACCAGCGAGGATGTTATGATCTCCGATCGGTTGGTTCATGCTTCAATTATCGATGGAATGAGATTGTGCCCTGCATTGCACGACACCTTTAAACATTCCGATATGGAACATCTTGAAAAGAAACTCGAACTCCATGCTACAAAACGCTTAAAAGTAGTTATTACTGATGGTGTTTATTCTATGGATGGCGATACAGCCAAACTTGACGAAATGGTTAAGTTATGCGAGAAATACGACGCTATGCTTTTTGTTGATGATTCTCACTCAACCGGATTTATAGGCAAAACAGGTCGTGGTACTCATGAGAAATGTGGTGTAATGGGTAAAATAGATATTATCACTACTACTTTCGGAAAAGCCTTAGGTGGAGCATCAGGAGGTTGTGTTTCGGGTCGCAAAGAAATTGTTGATATGTGTCGTCAGAAAGCTCGTCCTTATTTGTTTTCAAATACAATTGCCCCCGTAGTTGTAAGTGGAGTTTTACGTGTGCTTGATATATTATCGCAAAGCACTGAGCGCAGAGACAAACTCGAAAGCAATACTATTTTCTGGCGCAAAGGATTAACTGAGGCTGGTTTTATTTTAAAAGATGGTGATACTCCTATTGTTCCGGTAATGTTATTTAACGCCAAATTATCGCAGGATTTCTCAAAAGATTTATTTGATCTTGGTATTTATGCTGTAGGATTTTTCTTTCCTGTTGTTCCACAAGGAGCCGCAAGAATACGTACACAGATTTCGGCAGGGCACGAAATGCATCACCTCGAAAAAGCATTGGATGCATTCATAAAAGTTGGTAAGAAATACGAAATTCTTGGTAAAACAAAACAGGAGATTATAGATAGATATGGATGTTAAGAGTTATTAAACAAGGAAAAGCTGGCAATTATTTATTGCCAGCTTTTCCTTTTCAGCATAAATCCTATTTATAAGTTTAATACTCGTGTTGTTGTACTCCTAATTTCTTTGCATAATCCAGCATCATTAATCAGAGATTTTCCATACGAAGGAATCATCTCTGTTAGCGTATCTCTCCATTCCTTACTTGCCATTTTATCTGGAAAACACTGATTTAAAACCTCAAGCATTGCAGCAACCGATGTTGATGCTCCAGGCGAGGCACCAAGCAAGGCTGCCAGGCTTTTGTCAGAAGAACTGATAATCTCTGTTCCCAGTTTTAAAACGCCTCCTTCTTTCGTATCCTTTTTCATAATTTGAACACGTTGGCCTGCAACATATAAATCCCACTCATCTATTATGGCTTCAGGAAAGTAAAGTTGCAATGTTTTAAACCTGCTTTTTCGCGATTGCAAGGCCTGATCAATAAGGTATTTTATTAACGACAGATTATGCCAACCAGCAGCAAGCATAGGATAAATATTATGAAACCGAAACGACATTGGTAAGTCCCAATGAGAATTCTTTTTTAAAAACTTACCTGATATTCCTGCATAAGGACCAAACAACAAGGATTTTTCTCCATCGATAACACGAAGATCGAGATGAGGCATAGACATGGGAGGCGATCCCTCCTCAGCCTTACCATAAACCTTTGCAAAATGTTTGTCAACCAGATCTTTATTTTTACATCGCAAAAACATACCACTAACTGGAAATCCACCATAGCCCTTGCTCTCTGCAATTCCAGATTTCAATAACAAGGGAAAGGCTCCTCCTCCAGAACCCAGAAATACAAATTTACTATAGGAAATTCGCTTCTTCCCTGTAATAAGATCTCTTACTTTTATTTTCCAGTTGCCATTTTTGTCTTTTGATAAATTATCGACTCGTTGATTTAAATAAACCGTAACTCCCGGGCATGATTTGAGGTAATTAATCATTCCTCGTGTAAGCATACCAAAATTTACATCTGTACCAGCTTCCATCCATGTAGCGGCCATCTTTTCTTCTCTGTTTCTGTTTTTCATCATGAGTGGAATCCAGGCTGCAATCTCATCAAAGCTTTCTGAATACTTCATGTCGGCAAAAAGAGCATATTTTGTAAGAGCCTGATGTCTTTTCTTTAGAAAAGATATGTTTTCTTCGCCCCAAACAAAACTCATATGAGGAACCTTATTTATAAAGGGTTCTTTTAAATAATTCATGGATTTAAGGTATGCCCAAAATTGCTTTGACACTTCAAAATCGGAAGCAATTTCCAGTGCTTTTTCTATTTTTACTGATCCATCCTTCTGCTCCGGAGTATAATTCAATTCACAAAATGCAGAATGTCCTGTTCCTGCATTATTCCACGATTCAGAGCTTTCGGTTGCCACCTGGTCGAACTGCTCATAAATAGTTATTTTTGCATCCGGAGAAAGTCTTTTTAATAAAACACCTAATGTTGCACTCATTATTCCTGCACCAATCAATGTAATTTCGGTTGAATCATCTGAATTGTTTTTCATGCTTTTGTATTAATTTATTTTTCTTTTATAGAACAATTGATTGGTATTTTTTAAATCCTGCAAATATAAAAAGATTGTTCGAATAAAGATGTTTTTTAACATGCATCAAAGGAAGCTACAACCTGATTTACTGATATAAAACATGAGATTAGTCAAACAAAAATGTTGTTTTTTGCTTTACATTTGCTGCCAATTCAAGAAAATAACAAATCCTATTATAAATTGTTTAATACTAAAACAAAATACATCATATATCATGTACGGAAAAATTAAAGAACACCTGCAGACAGAACTTGCTGCTATTGAAAGTGCAGGTTTATATAAAAGAGAACGAGTTATTACAAGTCCACAAAAAGCAGACATTAGAATCAGCACAGGAGCACAAGTTTTAAACTTTTGTGCAAATAATTACCTGGGATTATCAAACCACCCTCGTCTGTTAAAAGCAGCCAAAGATGCATTGGATTCTCATGGTTATGGAATGTCGTCGGTGCGTTTTATTTGTGGAACTCAGGATTTACATAAAGAACTTGAAAAGCGAATTGCTGATTATTTCGGTACAGAAGATACAATCCTTTATGCTGCTGCATTCGACGCCAATGGAGGTCTTTTCGAACCACTATTAACAAGTGAAGATGTTATTATTTCTGATGCATTGAATCATGCTTCTATTATTGATGGTGTTCGTTTATGTAAAGCAAATCGATTACGCTATGAATCTGCAGACATGGAAGACCTTGAAGATCAATTAAAAATAGCTCAGGTTCATCGTTTCAGATTAATTGTAACTGATGGTGTATTCTCAATGGATGGACATGTGGCTCCATTAGATAAAATATGCGAGTTAGCCGAAAAATATGATGCAATGGTAATGGTTGACGAATGTCACTCGGCAGGAGTAGTAGGCGAAACAGGAAGAGGTGTTACCGAGTTATATAATTTACGAGGGAAAGTAGATATAATAACAGGAACACTCGGAAAAGCTTTTGGTGGGGCTATTGGTGGATTTACTACTGGTCGTAAAGAAATTATTGAGCTTTTACGTCAACGTTCCAGACCATATTTATTTTCAAACTCCATTCCTCCTGTAGTAGCTAATGCAGGTATTGAGGTATTTAAGATGCTCGAAGAATCATCAGCCTTACACACCAAATTAGTTGAAAACACTAAATATTTTAAGGAAAAAATGCTTGCTGCAGGATTTGATATCAAACCAAGCGAATCGGCTATATTAGCAGTGATGCTTTACGATGCAAAGCTATCGCAGGAATTTGCTGCAAAACTGCTCAACGAAGGAATCTATGTTATTGGTTTCTATTATCCTGTAGTTCCAAAAGAAAAAGCTCGTATCAGAGTTCAGATTTCGGCTGGTCACGAGAGAGAACATCTAGATAAAGCTGTAACTGCATTTACCAAAATAGGAAAAGAGCTTGGTGTGATAAAATAGTTTTTATATTTTACAAAAAAACAAAAAAGGATCGGGTTTTTCCGATCCTTTCTTGTTCTCAATAAGCTTAGAATTAAAGGCTTGATATATCAATAGGCTGATTTGTAGTTTTTCTACTTTCAACCGCAACATCTTCAACAATACCCAGAACCTCCTGAAATACACCATCAATTGATGATGTTACAACAAGATCGTAAGTTTTTGGAGCAAGAAATGCAAGACAATATGAATCAGTATCATCCACTTTATCGCTTGTAATTGCATTTGGGAATCGGGCAGTTGTGTCATTTATAGGATCCACTGCTTCGTCAGCAGTATAAACTCCAGCTTCATAAGCATAAATAATAATATCTACTCCTTCGGGAATATTAGTTACACCACCAACAATTTTACCTGCCTGACCATCAACTATTAAACGAATTGTAGGTTTTAAAATATAAAAGTCGTTTGCACCTTGTTTCATCACTGATTTACGAGCATCAAAATCAGCAGTTATTGCAACATCTCCATTTTCGGGAACTTTAAATGAGCCAACAGCTTTCCATCCAGACTCTCCTCCGCTTGGAACAAACAATGGCTGATCCGGACCATCAGAAAATGTAATATAGCATCCCGGATTTGAAGGATTTAAACCTCCACCCATTTCTGGAGCATCAAGGATAAAACGAATCTGATTATATTGTCCAGCCTCAAATTCGATACTACCCATCATGACTGATTCGCCATTGGTTAACTCCAAAATATTAAACGTCTGAGGACCAACAAACCCTTCAAATGTAACCCAATCGCTTCCACTTTTATTGATTTGAATTTCGTTAACCTTAATATAAACTCCTGTAACGTTTGTCATGTCAATCGGAGCATCGGTAATAGATAGTGTTAATGTACCTTTTGAATCATTCTCTTCGCAAGCTGCAAATGCAAATAATGCGAATACTAATACCATAAATAATCGAATTAATTTTTTCATAGCTTCTATTTTTATAGTTATTAAAATCATTTTATAGCTCTAAGACGATCTTAACATTAAAAGGGTTGGAATGGCCATTTCTGCTTTTTAATGAAAAGGTGGTTTAAAAAAGCATTACTAGGTCGAAAATTCATGGCACACTACCTCCAGTCATATTTTATCGATAATGTGATATTTACAGAGGCATTATTGGTTTTATTCATATAAGATGGAATAGTATTATCGCCCGAATAAATATTTTGTAGTCCATAATACGCTCTAAAACCAGTTCCTATATCTATTTTATTATAAACCGGAATAACATACTCATATCCTAAAAGTAATCCATAATCAAAATTATTATATGTATTTAATACAGAAACAGATTCTCCTTCAATCACCTGATAAGCATTTCTTAGATAACCTAAATAACTTCCAATACTTAATCTGTGTTCTCCTTTAATAAACCTTTTTGATATAATTAAATACCTTAGAGATAATGATGCCTGTGAATAATTGAGTCTCATCTGGCTCGAAACATAATGTCCGTTTAAATATTCGTTATAATTCTGATTGTTATTAACAAGAAAATCCAGATCGAGTTGCATGTCGGTTTTCTGAGAAATATTGGTTCCAATAAAAAAACCCAAATTATAACCAAACGAAGCATTTGTTTTTGTTAAATTATCACTATCCAAACCATTTAGAGTTTTGTCATTTAACATCCATGTATTGGCAAATTGGCCTATTGTACCGATATAAACTTCTTTAAAAGCTTTTCTTTCTGTTTTTTCAGTTAAATTATCCGATTCGGAATCTATCTCCCTAAGGTTCATGTAATTCGTTGTTATATTATTCTCAGAACTAAAATTGCTGGCTGCAAATGATGCCAAAAAGGATTCGTTCGTTCTTAATTCTTCTTGTTGCTGACTAAAAAGTTCATGTGGCTCTGGTTTTATTCTTCTTTTTTTATCAATCGGCTTTCTTTCATCCTTTTGATTTATAAATTCATTTTTAAGTTCGACAAATGCTTGATCTTCTTTTTTATTTTTATTCTGAGTTTCTAGAAAGGTTTGTTGTGTTGAGATTAGTTGTAACTCTCCTTGCCCTCTTTGTAAAATAAAAAGCCAGTAAGTACCTGCGGTTATAAATAAAATTAGGCTTGCTGCAACAGCATATATAAACTGCCTTCTATTACGAGAATTTTTATCAAGATAATCTTTAACAAAAACCCAAGAATGATCTATATCAAGATCGTCCTGAATATTTTCCCACACTATTTCAGGAGGATCCTGGTCTAACGACTCAATTTTATTTTTATACCACTTATTAAAATTCATTTTCTTAGGCACTAACTTGGTTTAACAATTCCATCAATAGTTTTCGGGCTCTGCTAAATTGCGATTTTGATGTACCTTCAGTAATCTCTAATTTTTGGGCAATTTCTTTGTGTGTATATCCTTCCAGCGCATATAAATTAAAAACTGCCCTTGCACCATCAGGCAATTTTGCAATCTGATTAATTATATCCTGTATTTGCAGATTCTCAATAGCAGATATTTCGTTTACCTCCTTGGTTATATCTTCTTTGTCAGTAATATACTTTTGCAATCTCGATTTCTGTCGTAAATAATCGAGTGCCGTATTTACAACAATCCTCCTAACCCACCCTTCGAGTGAACCATCAAATTTAAAATCCTTAATACTTTTAAAAACTTTGATAAATGATTCCTGAAGCACATCCTGAGCCATATTTCTTTCTCCGGTATAGCTCAAACATATACCATACATTTTCTTTGCAAACTTGCGATAAAGAAGCTCCTGGTAAAGTCTCGAATTATTATTACAGCCTTTAAGGATTTCTTCATCGCTGTATAAATCAATCTTCATGCATTATATGTTATTCAAAAACCACATAAAGTGCATTGTCCAGCCTTGCAGCCAGTAAATTAAAAATATCTGTGTTTTGTTGGCTATTTATCTTGATTGCTTGCATTCCGTTTATTTCAGTCGTTGCTGCATTTCGAATCATATTCATATTTACAAATTGAAACATATTGGGTACATTAAACACAACTCTGGCTTTTAAAGGATTCTCTTTAGATATTACTATTTGGTCATCTCCAACCTTGTTTTTTGCCCTAATTCTTACGTGCTCTTGAAAAGCATATTCAAAAACAACAGGCATATCATCCATCGGTCCTCGCTGAAAACGACCTTCGAAGCATAGTGCATTTTCATTTTCAACTCCAATCGATAGATTTAATTCAATACGGTTATAAATTCCTTGTGGAATATCATATACAACATCCTGATTTATTGTTTTGGTATGCAGTTCTGCTTTAAGTGGAGGAACAAAACTGGATGAAAAAAAGTAATCGTCACCCTGATCTCTTCTCCCATCGAGCTCAAGAGTTTGTATAATAAGAGTTCCTTTGTTAATTTCAAACAATCCTTGCTTTCCACCCTCATTCAACTGAAAGGTATCCATCGAAAATTCAAAATCAATACTTACAGGCTCGGTTAAATCATCCTTTTCGCATGATGCAAATAGTATAGCAGGGATAATGAATGAGAAAATTATTGCCTTCTTCATATCTTTTGCTTTTAATGATATTCAAAATCAAGACGATATTCGCTCATAAATGGTTGTAACGAAAGGTAGTAAATTCTTAAAAAATAGCATAAAAAAACCTGAATCATTTCAATTCAGGTTAGTATTATATAAAAAAAGGAGTGGTTTCTCTTATTAAAACAAACCATGTATTTGTGCATCAATTTTACTGATTACATGACTCAGATCCTCGCGTAATTCAGAGAAATTAAGATTGTCAACATCAATTATTAGAATCTTTCCCAAATTATAACCTTCGATCCATGCTTCGTAACGTTCGTTAAGACGTTTAAGATAATCTAAACGAATTGAGTTTTCGTACTCGCGACCTCTCTTTTGGATTTGATTTACCAGTGTAGGAACAGAAGCTCTTAAATAAATTAATAAATCTGGTGGTTGAATTAGCGATGTCATGGAGTTAAATAAAGTAAAATAATTGTCGAAATCGCGGGTCGACATTAAGCCCATAGAATGAAGATTAGGTGCAAAAATATACGCATCTTCGTATATAGTGCGATCTTGAATTACTGTTTTTCCCGATTTGCGAATATTTAATATTTGGCCTAATCTGCTATTTAAAAAGTAAATTTGCAGGTTAAACGACCATCGTTGCATATCCTCATAGAAGTCATTCAGATAGGGATTTTCATCAACATCTTCGTAATGAGCATCCCACTGGTAATGTTTGGATAATAAACCGGTTAAAGTGGTTTTTCCTGAACCGATATTTCCTGCAATGGCTATATGCATTGCGCCTGTTTTGATCGTTTTTGACATACTATTATCTTTATTTTCCGTTTCCATTTTGACTAAAAAGAGTGGGTGTATTTTCGAATAAGGTTGGGTAATCTTCGTCGAATTTCTTAAGAATAGACCCAATAATCATTTCTCTCATCATTTTTGAACGATTGGTAATTTTATACTTTTTACAATAATGATTAATGGCCTGTATCTCTTTTTCGTTAAATAAGATTGTTCCCTTGTAAATTCTTTTTAGCCTTTTATCTTTTTCAACTTTCCTTTTTTTCACTATAAAGTTACTTATTTGTGATTAGTTATTTATGCTATAAATTGAAATTCTGTCGGTCAATAATAAAAAAAGTTTCGAGCCCTCTACACTACAATCTTTTACATTATTAACAGGTAAAATTTTTTCTTCCGTTTCGTAAGTCTGGGTATTATAAATCTTTAATTTATTATTACTAAAATAAATAATACTTTGCCCCCATACCTGGAATTTAAAGAAATCTGTTATTGGAAATTTCTTTAAAAACGTTCCATAAATATCAAATTGAAATATACCCTGATTCGGGATTCCTAAATAAACAAAATCGTTTTTCTCAATCAGACTTAGAGTTTCTTTATCTGATGAGTTATCTATTATATCTCTAAGCACAGAGCTTCTGTGACTTTCTTTTAATGATTTGTCGATATAAACAATCTGGGCAACATCCTGATCGTAAATCCAGAATCCCCCGCGCGACGACGTGCCAACGGCCTGCACATTAAAATAGCCAAGGTCGTTTAACTGTATTGCACTCAGTAATTCTGTGAGTTTATTGTCTAGAAAAACTGCTCTGCTAAAATCCTTGTAAAAAATCAATATTCGAAAAGGATCAGTAACATCAACCGAATGGATATTACCATTTAATTTACTTGAATAACTAAACCTTGATTGATCTTCTATACTGATTTTTACAACTCCTGTTTTATCAATAGAATAAATATTGTTTAATTGATCTGTGGCAAAAGATTCTGTTTTTATTGTAATGTCTTTAATCCATTTGAATTCGCTAATTGTATCAGAATTCATCTGAAAAAAAAGAGTGATTATTTGCAGCCAGATAAACATGATTAAACTAGAGTTTATTATTTAATTCAAGTAATTCATCAATATATTGTCGGCTGTTCGACAAGCGAGGTACTTTATTTTGACCACCGATTTTCCCTTTTTCTTTTAACCATTGATAAAACAGGTTTGGTTTGGCTTTAATAACTTCCAGCTGATCAAGTGTTATGCTTTTGTATCGTTTGGCTTCGTAATCTGAATTAACTTGCTGTAAAGATTCATCAAGTATCCTGGCAAATTGATCAATGCTTTCTGGCTCTTGTTCAAATTCAATAAGCCATTGATGCGCTCCTTTGGTATCGGTCCCCATAAATATGGGAGCAGCAGTATAGTCCTTTAGCAATGCTCCTGTTTTTTCGCAGGCAATCTTTAAGGCACTTTCGGCATTATCAATAATAACCTCTTCGCCAAATACATTAATAAAATGTTTGGTGCGACCACTTATTTTTATCTTATGTGGATATTTGGATGTAAAAATTACTGTATCGCCAATCATATATCTCCACAACCCTGCATTTGTTGAAATAACTATTGCATAGTTTTTATTAAGCTCAACATCATCGATATGAAATGCTCTTGGATTTTCTTTTTCGAGTTCTTCGATAGGAATAAACTCAAAGAAAATTCCATAATCAAGCATTAGTAGCATATCATCGCGTAATGGGTAATCCTGAACTGCAAAAAACCCTTCAGATGCATTATACGTTTCCATATAATTCATATTATCTTTCGGAATAAGCTTTTTAAATTGTTCCCGGTAAGGCTGAAAACTTACACCTCCATGCGTAAAAAGCTCTAAATTAGGCCATACTTCAAGAATGTTTTTCGCACCTGTTTTTTCAAGAATATATTTAAGCAATACCAATGTCCACGAAGGTACGCCAGCAATACTAGTTACATTTTCCTGAATGGTAGCTTCAGTAATTTTTTCGAGTTTTTCTTCCCACTCGCTCATAAGTGCGATTTCCTGACTTGGTGTTTTAATAAAGTGCGCCCAAAAAGGAAGGTTTTCGATTAGTATAGCCGATAAGTCGCCATAAAACGACTCATTATTAATTTTATTGATCTGATGACTACCCCCTAAAGTAAGTCCTTTCCCCTTGAAAATCTCTGTTTCGGGGTAATTTAAAGCATAAAGAGCCAACACATCTTTACCGCCCCTAAAATGGCAATCTTCCAATGCTTCGCTCGAAACAGGAATAAATTTACTCTTATCGCTTGTAGTTCCTGATGATTTTGCAAACCATCTTATATCACTTGGCCATAAAATATTTTGCTCACCGTGCATTAACCTCTCAATATATGGTTTTAGTGAATCGTATGTTTGCAGAGGCACTCTCTCCTGATATTCTTTAATGCTTCGAATAGAATGAAAATGATATTTCTTACCAAACTCTGTTTTTTTGGCCATATCAATTAACTTAAATAAAACTTCTTGCTGGGCATCAAATGGAAATTTTTTAAACAAATCAATCTGGTAAACACGTTTAAAATTAAGCCAGGTAACAATAGAGTTGATAATTTGCATATCTATTTTAATTCTATTAAGAGAATATTATCTATAAAAATAACAAAACCAAATATAAAGAATATTTGGTTTTTATTTTATCTATAAAATCAGATTTGCTGAAATTAAATAAATTGACTGCGAGAATATAATTTGGATTAAGGTCGATACATGTATTTTAGTTATACCCAGATTCTAACTCAAATTTCGTTTTAAACTTGTTTATTTTAGCCCTTTGCAAATCAAGATTTACAGATTATTTTATCGAATCGAGTTTTTTTAGTCGTTCACACGCAACTCTTAAAATTTCTTTCTCTCGGTTAAAGCACAAACCAACCATTTTATTGTCAACAGAATCGTGATAAAAAACTGAAAGAGGGAATAATGCAACTCCAATTTGATCTATTAACCGTCGTGCAAACTCGGTATCTTTCTCGTCGCTTATTGCTTTGTAATCGAGTAACTGGTAAAATGTACCTTTTGAAGGAACAATCTCGAAACGAGAATCCATTAATAACTCAAGAACAAGGTTCCTGCTTTCCTCATAGGGTTTTAAAATTGCCGAATAATCAATTTCTGTTTTCAAATAATCTCCAAGGGCATATTGCAAAGGAGAATTTACAGAATTTACCTGGAACATTTGAGATTTGCGTATTTGACTCATTAATTTTTCGGGAGCCAGACAGTATCCAATTTTCCAACCCGGAATATTAAAGGTTTTACCAAACGACGAAACAATAATACTTCGTTCAGACAACTGAGGATTGCTCGAAATGCTATGATGTTTTTTTGTATCGAACACCATACTTTCAAAAGATTCGTTGCTAATTACCAGGATTTTTGTTCCGAGTGTAATTTTTCTCAATTGTACAATATCCTCATCTGAAAAAATGGATCCGGTAGGATTATGAGGAGTATTAATAATAATAAGCTTGGTCCTTGTATTTATTATCTTTTGCACCTCTTCCCAGTCGATATAGTAATCCGGTCTTTTTAATTGAACAAAAACAGGTCGTCCACCGCTGTTAATGATAGCTGGAATATAACTCGAATAAGCCGGCTCAAACAATACAACCTCATCGCCCTCGTTAACAAATGTACTTATAGCCGTAAATATAGCTTGTGTAGCACCTGCAGTAATAGTAACTTCGTTAATCGGACTATACTGCACACCATAGAGAGACTCAACTTTTTCCGAAATTGCTTCTCTTAATTCCAGCAATCCATCAACGTGGGCATACTGATTATAACCCTTATGTATATATTCCTCAGCTAATTTTGAAAGTTCAACAGGACACGGAAAATCAGGAGAAACCTGTGTTAAATTTAAAACATCACTATCCTGCACCAATTCCGATATAATGGTATGTATATCTTTACCTATATTCAACAGTTTTGCTTTAATCATTTTCAAATAATTCTTATTTTGGAACGCAAAAGTATAAAAATATCCCTATTATAAAATTATATTGCGAACTAGTTTGTACAAATTAATTGTTGGTAATACTTATGGAGATTCATAATCAGAGTATTATGCTATCAACCAATCATTGTGCAAATTTCGATTCATTTTATGAAAATATGAACTTTTGCTTACCGTTTTTGGTTAACATCCTGATTTGATATACTAATGCAAATGGATAATTGACTAATGAAAAACTTCTTTTAGAACCGCCAAAGATTTAACGCTTTTAAGGCCTTCGTTATGTAAACAATAATAATCAACAATTTTATCGAGTATAACCTCTCTCTGCTGATAATTAAATTTTATTTCGGAGTGTTGATTTTCTGAATAAGGAAGAATCTTGCTAAAATACTCGCTTAAAATCGGATTTATATAATATGGGTGCATGGGTTTACTTGATACAAAGCTTCCGTTTTTCAGATCAAAATACGATTCTGTTTCAGTATAATTGTTTGTTGGATAAAATCCCAAGTACTTGGTAAGTTGTAATAAAAAATAAAGATGGAAGGTTGATATTCCTTCCTCTTTTAAATCCAGCATTTGGATAGTATGATATAAATACTCGAAAAGCTCAGAATTTGCTTCCTGTTCGCGTATTGTTTTGTATAAGATTTCGGCAATAAAAAGGGCTATTGAGCTTTTTCGAAGATCATAAGGTACAGTACTAAAAACAAATGCATTACGCACCTCTTTAACGCTCTGTAAATCGCGCATTGGTTTATAATAAACCTCCATATCCAATAAAAAGAGAGGTTGCAAAATATTTGCTTTAATATTTGACTTTTTACCACGAACTCCTTTTATCAAAAACGATTGACGACCAAACTTTTCAGTATAAATTGTAGCTATTACACTTGTTTCGGAGTATTTGATAAAATGAAGTACTATTCCCCTGGTATTTTGAATCATATCAAAAAGCTTTATCTGTCAAAATTATTCATTCTTTCCTTTTGTTTTTTGGTTTACCGTATTAATTTTGTATATATTACATTTTCTTAAAAATTTTCACTGGAAATAGAGAAACCAATTTTTAAGTTAAAACGTTTATGGTATGGTATTTGAATGTTTAAAACTACATTTTTTTTATGCTTAAAAATTCAAAATTAAGATATATGAGAACAAAATTATCAATTATGGTTCTTCTGATATTCTTTACTCTTTCGGCTTCGGCACAGATTAATCTATCTCAGAAGTTTACAAAACGTGGACATAAAGTTCTCTGCATTGCATACAGTCCCGATATGAAATATATTGCTACCGGTGGTGTTGATGACAGAATCGTTTTATGGGACGCAAAAACCGGAAACCCAATTCGTGAAATGATTAACAAAAATTGGCCATTAGCAGTAAAATTCACCCCCGATGGCAAATACATTGTTTCGGCAGGCAGAGAAGAAAGAGTTCGTCTATGGGATGTAAATACAGGCAAAATGGTTCGCGAGATGAAAGGTCATCGCGACCAGATTCTTAGTATGGATATTAGTCCTGATGGTCGTTATGCAATTACCGGAAGTATTGATAAAATGATTAAACTTTGGGATATCCAAATGGGTGTTTTTCTGAAAGATTTTAAAGGTCATCGCGATCAGGTTTCATCGGTCGCATTTAGCCCCGATGGCAAAAAAGTAGTTTCAGGAAGTGCAGACAAAACAATTAAAGAATGGAATGTACCCGACGGAACAGAATTAAGGTCGATAAAAACAAAAGCATGGGTAAGAACTGTAGCTTATAGTCCAGATGGTAGATATATTGCATCTGGAAGTGACGATAAAAAAATCACTATATGGAAAAATGGAGTTGAGTATAATACATTGCTTGGCCATAAACACATTATTTATAACCTTGTGTTTAGTAACGATGCCAGATACCTTATTAGTGGCGGACATGATAAGTTTTTTATACTTTGGGAAGTTGAAACAGGACGAATTGTTCATAGCTCCGACAGACAAAAAGATAAGGTTGCGTGGGTAAGTTTCAGCCCAGATGGCACCAAGGCCATAATGTCTGATTTTACAAATGATATGTATACCTGGGATGTTTCATCCTTAAAAATTCCAGGTACGGCAATAGCCATGAAATCGGCAACTGACGAAAAAGATACAGATATTGATGATCACTTGTTAAAAAACAAACCTGTTGCACAAACTAAACCAACTACAAAAACGCCGGTTACTACAACAAAAGTCGTTGCTGCAAATGTAATTGATGTGGATATTATAAAACCGGCTGGCATAAAACAAAACCCAAACAGGTACGCACTTATTATTGGAAACGAAGATTATAGTAGTTTTCAATTGGGATTGCGATCCGAAGCTAATGTTGATTTTGCAGTTCGTGATGCCGAAATGTTCCAGGAATATGCTAAACACATTTTAGGCATACCTGAAGAAAATATCATATTCCTTACCAATGCAAGAGCAATTCAAATGCATCGAGCTTTAAATAAAATGAATCTGATTGCAAGTATTACTAAAGGAAAGGCCGATATTTTCTTTTACTATGCAGGGCATGGTTTTCCCGACGAAGTAAATCAAGAACCTTATATTATTCCTGTTGATGTTAGTGGTGGAGATCTTGAGTTTGCACTTAAACTTACCGATGTATATGCAAAGCTTACTGAATTTCCAACACAACGTGTAACTGTTTTTCTTGATGCTTGTTTCAGCGGTGGTGCCCGAAATCAAGGTTTAGTTGCTGCACGTGGTGTAAAAGTAAAACCGAAAGACAATATTTTTAATGGGAATATGGTTGTTTTTGCAGCCAGCAGCGGAGATGAATCATCCTTGCCATACAAGGATAAACAACATGGGATGTTTACCTATTATTTGCTAAAGAAATTGCAGGAAACAGAAGGAAGAGTTACATACAAAGAGCTTTCTGAATATATTACCGAACAGGTTGCAGTTAAATCAATTTTAATAAACAATAAGGAGCAAAACCCACAAACCAATATAAGTGTTGATTTAAAAGATACCTGGTCGACATTGAAAATTAATCCATAACATATTTCAACCTATATCACATAAAGCGAAACCCAAAAAGTTTCGCTTTTTTATTATTGATTTTATACCTTTATATTCATTTTTAATAACCAATACTTAATCTATCATGAAAAATAATAAAACTGTTTTTTTAATTATTTTGGTTTTTGCGTTCCTAAACGCGTGTAAACAAGAGCCAAAGATAGAGGTTCAACAATATTCGATTGAACAATTCTATAAAAATATTCAGGTAAGAGGAGGAGCTTTCTCTCCTGACGAAACACGAATGCTAATAACAAGCAATGAATCTGGAATATATAATCTTTACGAGATAAATATTGAAGATGGTTCCCAAAAGCAACTATCGAACTCAACTCAGGAATCCTACTTTGGTATAGGTTATGTATATGATGGAACGAATAGAGTTCTTTATTCTTCTGACAAAGGAGGTAATGAAATTAACCATATTTACTTGCTCAATGAAGATAAAACCTCCACCGATTTAACTCCCGACCCAAACGAGAAGGCAGGTTTCGCTGGTTGGAATAACGACAGAAGTTCATTTTATTATGTCTCTACAAAAAGAGATGCACGATTTTTCGATTTATATAAGATGGATACAAAAAACTGGAAATCAATGCTTATTTACCAAAATGATAATGGCTATGATATTTCAGGAATATCTAAAGACGAAAAATATATTGCATTAGGGCAAAGCATTACAACCAGCGAGAATAAGCTCTTTATTCAGTCTCTTGATGGAAAAATAGTTAAGGAAATATCTGTGCCGGAATTACCAGGCAATTACGAAGCAGCTGAATTTTCTAAAGATGGAAAGACATTCTTTTACATTACAAACGCAGATAAAGAGTTTTCCTATTTGGTGAAATATGATATGGAAACAGGCGAAAGAACTACCTTTTATGAAACCAACTGGGATGTAATGTTTTTCTCTTTTTCGTGGAATGAAAAATTCAGGTTAATTGGTATTAATGAAGATGGAAAAAACACTATTAAAATATTCGATAATAACACAAATGAAGAAATAGAGTTTCCGCAAATTCCTGATGGAAACATTCTTTCTGCTTCGTTCTCACAAAGTGAGAAACTTATGCGCTTAACTGTTGGTACATCAAAAGCTCCATCTAATATCTACATTTATAATTTGGAAAATAACGAGTTAAAAAAACTTACTGATGTATTAAATCCGGAAATTGATGAAACACAATTAGTGTCGGCCGAAGTTGTTCGTTATACATCTTTTGACAGTTTAGAAATACCCGCTATTTTCTATAAGCCACTTGATGCGAGTAAACGAAATAAAGTTCCTGCACTTGTAATGGTTCATGGTGGTCCCGGAGGACAAGCCAGAGTTGGTTATTTTTCTCTTGTTCAGTATTTGGTTAACCATGGTTATGCTATTCTCGATGTTAATAACCGTGGCAGTAGTGGTTATGGCAAAACATTCTATAAAATGGACGACCAGAATCATGGCGAAAAAGACCTAATGGATTGTGTTTATGGTAAAAAATATCTTCAAACACTCGAATATATCGATGCTGAAAAAATAGGAATCATGGGTGGCTCATATGGTGGTTACATGACTATGGCTGCAATGACATTTCACCCTGATGAATTTAAAGTGGGAGTGAATATTTTTGGCGTTACCAACTGGCTCCGAACACTTAAATCAATTCCTCCATTCTGGGAGTCGTTTAAGAAAGCGTTGTATGCCGAAATGGGTGATCCATTTACAGCCGATTCGATAAGATTATATAATGTTTCGCCATTATTTCATGCCGATAAAATCAAAAACCCGGTAATGGTTCTTCAGGGATCTAATGATCCTCGTGTGCTTAAAATTGAATCGGACGAAATTGTTGAGGCCATGAAAAAGAATAACATTCCAGTAGAATATATTGTTTTTCCTGACGAAGGACATGGGTTTGTAAAGAAAGAAAATGAAATTAAAGGATATGGTGCTATACTGACTTTCCTTGACACTTATTTGAAAGGAGAAGCAAGTACAGAGAAATAACTGTAAAAGTACAATTTAGTGCAGAAGAAGGTGTCCAAAAAGGTAATATAAATTTAGATTAATGAAAATCAAGACCGCCCCAACCCTAAAGGGAGCTTGATTTTCAACGACTTCCCTTTAGGGAATCAAAGGGTAAAAGTCGTTGAAATTATAAAAATCAACTTTTTGGACACCCTCTTTTGCTTTACAAGCAAGCATCCAAACCCTTATATTGACATTTAAATTATAAATTCGTAATTTTATATTTATCTAATCTAAATCATTTTATAATCAAATACTTATTAGCATAAAAAATAGAGATTAACGATATTCCAATCCAAATTAATTTAACAAACAGGTCATAAGAGACTAGCATTCCAAATAGAAATAGAATCAAGGACAGATTATTCAACTAGAATATAGCTTTAATTAGGACAAATAAAACCCAATATCAATACTAACTAAAACTTTGTAAACATGAAAAGATCAGTACTAATTTTTGGGATTATTGGAGCAATTTTTATTGCCATTGGTGTATTATTTAAAATGATGCACTGGCCCGGAGCAAGCATAGCTATTTTATTGGGAGCAACAGCTTTAGCTATTTATTCTCTCTTATACATGAATGAAAAACTGCAAGGCTCAGCTGCAGGAATTGAAAAGGCTTTTATTGTTTTCTTTGGAATATCCGGAATACTTTTATGTATGGGCTTTTTATTTAAAGTAATGCATTGGCCAGGTGCAGGAGTAATGATTTATGCTTTTTTTGCCAGCTATACTATCCTTGTTATTTTAGCAATTTTTAGAGCAGCGAACGAGAAAGACAAAGATCTTCAGTATAAATACATTAATAATCTTATTTGGTTAGTGGGAGGAATGCTAATGTTAACTTTCCCTACAATTATAAGACTTCTCACATAATAACCGATTAAAAATAAAAACAGGTATAGAAAGGGATGGTAAGAAACTATCCCTTTCGTTTTAGTATAGTAGAATAATGAATTTTGTTTTAACTGGTGATTAATTTAGGCGTATTATACTGAAGGTTGTCAGGTAACTCTACCTTCTTTATTTTATAAACAATAACTTGGTTATATGCGTTTTTGAGCCATCATCGTTGGTACAAAACACGAGATAAACGCCAGTACTTGCTCGTTGCCCCGAGAAGTTTTTGCCATTCCATGTTGCCTGTCCACCATCAGCGGTGGTTTCGTAAATCAGGTTGCCGCTAATATCGGTTATTTTAACATTAACATCGGAAACCAATCCGCGAATTGTAATTTCGCCTTCATAATCTTCGCGAACAGGATTCGGATATACATACACATCCTTAAACTCATCGCTACCCATTGTTGCCGAACCTCGATAAGATATCAGTCCTTTTTCGGTTGCAAAAAATACTTCTCCGCTTTCCTGATCAATTCCAATATCTAAAATACGATTTGATAATAACGGGCTGTTTTCTTCGGTAAAATGGTTTAATTCTTCGGTGCCATCTTTCGAAACAAGAAAAACTCCTGAGCTTTGTGTTCCCAACCATTTGCGATTAGCACCATCAATAGCAATTGATGTAACTATCTCGCTCTTAAGTAAAAAGTTTGTTCCTTCTCCTATTGTAAGAACTATGCGCTGCGCATAAAAATTATCACTTTCAAAAATGGTTTCTGGATTATAATAAACAACTATTCCCTGATCTGTTCCTACCCAAATTGCCCCCTTCAAATCTTCGGCAATTGAATATACATTATTGGTAATAAGTTTCCCATTTTCGTCATTTATGGATAGTTTTTTATAAAGATCATCTGTTAAATTATCGATAGTGCCATTCTCGTTAAAAACAAACAACCCCATTCCGTTAGGTACAATAACCCACTTGTTTTTATTCTGAGTTACAATAATATCACTAACCCTCACATTGCTTATTACGTCATCGTAATTATACCCTTTCCATTCTCCATTTGCTTTTTTTACTGATATAATATTTGCTACACCCGAATTTGTAATCCAAAGGTTATTATCATCATCGAATACCATTCCTCCAATACGAATGTAATTCTCCCCTGCAATCATTGATTGTAATGAGCTGTTGGATGCATTATAAACTTGCGTGATCTCATCATCGGTATATTCAAGTAACCCATAACCCCAGGTTCCTGCATAAAAATGATTTGTATTGGTTGGGTCCAGTTTCACGTTAACAATGTCGGCAACATTGTAATTTATAATACTTGTCCACTGCTGGTTTCGAAAAGAATGAATTGTGCCGTTTGTAAAAACATTGTTTCCCGTTTGGCTAATTCCACCCCCTGCAACCAAAACTCTTTTATTATGAATATCAAAACTAAAAGCATCAGAGGAATATGGAGAATTAGGATAAATAAACTCAAAATTACTGCCTGTATATTTTACCAATCCATTTCCTAAATCAGTAATCCATGTTATATTGTTATTATCGATTAGCGCATCGGATATGTTTGGATTAGTATAATCGGTTGTTTGTATAGAATCTACAAACGAAAGGTTCTGATCATAAATAACCAATCGCTTATTGGCCATGAGCATCAATCTATTGTTTACAAATTTAATTTTGCTTATTTCATCAAACTCATTGGTAAAAACGCTCCAAATGCCATTATTAAGAATGTAAACAATATCGTTCGCAATGGCATTTGAATAATTAACCACTACTTTATCATCTACCATTTCAACTGTGTTAAAAACTCCCGAAGAATTAGGAATTGATGATTGTAAATACCAATTATTAAAATCGGCAAGATTTGCATACAGATAATCACCTTTATAAATCCCCTGATTTGTTGCAGCATATAAATACTGACCATCGAATACCAGTTGGTTAACACTAAGCAGGCTGCCGAAATCTCCAATAAAATACGTGTCTTTAATCTCTTTCCTATCAAGATTAAGAACAACAACTCCAAATCCACAGGAAATTATGGCATACTCATCATTAAATATTACATGATTAATGGTTTTGCTGCCAGTAATTATTTTACGTTTAATATCCGAAACATTAAAAATCTCTTGTCCGCTAACTAAGTCAATGTTTCCATTGCTATAACCAATAAATAAAATATTGTTTGAGGATGAATAGGCCATTGTTGAAATTCCTACATCCGATAGACCATTAACTTTTGTTAGTTTTTCAATGCTTTTTGTACTTTTTGTATAGATTAGAACTCCAAAATCTGTTGCAGCGTATATCTTACTTGATGATTGGGTTATGTGTTTTTCAAATGTAAAAGGTAAATGCTCGCGCCATTGTCCCACACCGATTTGGGCATTTGCATTAAATTTTATTGCAATAATAATCAACAAAATCAGAATTCCGGATTTTTTCATATTAACCATTTTTAAGAAAACCTCATTTTTTAAAAAATAGTATATAACAGGTTAAATAGTTTTCTTTAAATAATCAACCAATTTATTAATTGCTTTTGCTCTATGACTGATTTTGTTCTTTTCGGAAAGAGGCATTTCGGCAAAAGAAAGATTATAGCCATCGGGCAAGAAAATCGGATCATATCCAAAGCCAGCGGATCCATGCCTATTTTCAAGTATTGAACCTTCTACTATTCCTTCGAATTGTATTTCATTGCCATCAATAAGTAAAGATATTACCGTTCTGAAACGGGCTTTTCTGTTTTGTGCATTTTTAAGTTCCGATAGCACCTTATCAATATTTGCTTGTGAGTCTTTATTGTCGCCAGCATAGCGAGCGGAGAAAACACCAGGCTTCCCGTTCAAAAAATCAACCTCCAGGCCGGTATCGTCGGCAAAACAGTTTCTTTTAAATTTATTGTAGATATACCATGCTTTTTGTGAAGCGTTTTCCTCAAGCGTATGAAAATCCTCGGGAATTTCATCGTTACAGTTTATGTCGATTAAAGATAGCAATCGAAATTTATTGGAAAGCAAAGCTTGTATTTCTTCGAGCTTATGCTTGTTGTTTGTTGCAAAAATTAATTCCATAATTGTTCAAAAAAAGTGGATGCCCCAAGGATCATCCACAATATATAAATTTAGATATTTTACTTTATTATCCGAAACTTTCAAACTTAGTGAGGTCTTCTCTTGGGTTAATAACCATTACTGGTATTCTGGCGCTATTTGCAATAATATACTGCTCGGATGCACCCAATACATAATCTGAAAAACCAATGTTTTTTGTTGATACAATTAAAATCAAATCTGCATCCATATTTTTTGCAAAATCAATAGTTTCAATCGCAAAATTCTTTTTCCCATCGGCGGTATAAAGTTCATATGCAATACCTTTACCATCCATAAATTTTCTGGCAAAAGTCATATTTGCTTTTATTTTATTTATAAACCCTACATCGGTAGTATTTGGTTTAAGAATATGAAATTTGGGTGAAAAATAATTATAGAAATAGCTCGCCCAATTTAGTTTCTCTTTATTTTCCCACTTAAAATCGATAGGAAACACAATGTCTTTTAATGGGTTGTCTTTGGGAGGTTCCTGAACAACAACAAAAGGCACTCTCGAACTAACAATAACTTTTAAAGCCCAGCTACCAGTAAGTTTTTGCATTCCATGTAATCCATGTGTTCCCATTATTACTAGCTCGGCATTTATTTCGGCAGCTACTTCGCCAATTGTGGTAAAAATACTTCCCTCGCGTACTATGGGTTCAATCTCAATATTAAATTTCTCGGCATTTTCCTTAGCAACCTGCACAAGCCGAACCATTGCTTCTTCATTATCTTTCTCTTTTTTAGTAATATGAATTAAAGCAATTTTTTTACTATCTATCCCTTTCGCAATTTTAAAACCGTGTAATAGAGCATAATCTGCAACAGTTGTAAAATCCCAGGGGATCAAAATTGTTCGTTTTTCCTTATCCATAAATATTATTACTAATTTTAGACTTGTGAGTAATATTTTTTTCCTAAATTACAACTTATAAAAAGTACTATTTCCCTTTCGAAAAAACAAGTTATGTATTTTATACTAAATTTTCGTAAAAATATCATTTTTTTTTGGATTCTGAATTGTATTTTTTTATTATTCCCTACCCTAAATAGCTATTCAAACAATTTCTGCCACCCTTATATTCAGAGAATTATTCTGCGAAATTATGGGATTGAAAACAATAATTTCTCAATAGCACAGAGTAAAGAAAACATAATTTATATCTGCAACTCCAATGGTGTTTTACAATTTGATGGTAAAAACTGGGACTTAATAAAAGTAAAAGGAACAAGAGCAATAGCAATTGGACAAGATAATAACATATATGTTGGTGCATTTAATGAATTTGGCATCATCTCGTTGGATCAATCAAAAAAATTGGTTTTTATTTCCTTATTAGACTCTTTAAAAAACAAAAAAAATGTTGGACAAATTAGAAAAGTCTTTTCTTATAAAAAGGATATTCTTTTCTGTTCTGAAAAAATTGTCTATAAATGGGATGGAAAAACGGTTACTATTCTTGAAGAAGGAAATGATCCTTTAAATCTATTTAAGGCAAATGACCTTATTTATTTATATAGACAAAATTTGGGGCTTTTAAGATTATTAGGAGATAGTTTTGAGCAATTACCCAGTAGTAAATATTTTGCAGACAAACCTGTCGTCGATATTTTATCGTACAATAATCAAATACTAGTAAAAACACAAAACGAAACTGATTTTTATATTGTCGACAATGTTTCATTTACAAAGCTTTCATCAAGTGGTATTACATCAATCTCCAAAAAAAATTATACATCGGGTTGCATATTAAGCAATGGTAATTATGCCATTGGAACTGAAATGGCAGGTATTTTTATTATGGATGCAAAAGGAGAAATCATTTCTCATATACCTGAGTTAGCAGGTCTTTTAAACGAATACATAAATTATCTGTTTGTTGATAATGAAAATAACCTTTGGGCATTACATAACTCCGGATTAAGTCGAATTGAATATCCTTCGGCATATTGTTATTTTGGAAAACAACAAGGAATAAATGGAAAGGTTACTCATATAATAAGTTTTAATAATACACAGTATATTGCAACCAATACAGGTGTTTATATACAATCCAAAAACACCTTAACCCATAAACAATGTCATGAATGTTCATCTTTTAGCCCAGTTTATGGGTCAAGTTCCAACAATATTGCTTTCCATCAGCTTGGAGAACATCTTTTTATTTCAAATTCGCGTGGTATATATGAAATAATCGGCAATCAATTATATCTTAAATACTCAAATAAAATAATCAGCATCCTTCAATCCAAAAACCATAGTGATTTAATTTTTATTGGAACAAAAGAAGGTTTATCTGCTACCCAACTTAAAAATGGGTCGTTTTTATCTTTAGGTACTGTAAATGGAATAAATCAACCAATAATAAATATGGCCGAAGATACTGATGGTTCGCTTTGGTTAATAAGTAAAAATAACGATTTATATTGTATTCAGCCGTTTAATGAGTACAAGTCAGAACTGGCTTTCGATCATTACCCTACATCTAAGAATTTACTTAATAACCCCGAGTGGATTACTTTAGTCTCGGTTCATGATGGAGTGCTTTTTTCAACTTCGGAGGGGGTATTTAGATTTAATAAAACCAGCTCTGGTTTTTATCCTGACACTCTGTTTAGCAATCTTACCATGAATAAGGCAAAATGGATTTTCCCAATAATGGAAGATGCCAATTATAACCTTTGGATTAATTTAGTTAACAGTAAGTCGTTGCAAAACAAAACAGGTGTTATTTATTGGAATGAGAGGGAAGTACCTAATTATGTTCCACTTAAAATAAACCGCAAGAATGATTTTCTGGTTACATCTATTCACTCTGATAAATCAGAATTTGTTTGGTTCGGAGGATTCGATAACCTAATACGATTTGATACTAAATTCAAAGAAGTTTTAAAGGACAGTATTTTATTATTCTTTAATAAAATTTCAATTGCAGATGATTCTGTAATATATAATTTGCCTACAAAATTATTTTACTCCTCGGATAATAATAAACCTATTAAAATCAATTTTGCATACAATAGATTATGCTTTGATTTTACTTCACCAGAGTTTTCAAGTGAAGATTTAGTGCAATTTCAGTTTAAGTTAGATGGCTTCGACAAAGCCTGGTCAGAATGGTCGACAATTAGTAAAAAGGATTATAAAAAGCTAAATGAGGGTAAATATGTATTCAGAGTTAAAGCAAAAAATATTTATGATATTGAATCTCCGGAAATTACTTTTTCTTTTATTATAAAAACCCCATTTTATAGGACCCCTTTTGCCTATCTTATTTATTTTATGTTTTTTACTTTTTTAATCCTTTTAGGTATTCGATGGAGGGCTTATTATTTTGCTCGCGAACGCTTTAAACTCGAGAACATTATAAATGAACGAACCGAAGAAGTTGTAATTCAGAAAGAAAAAGCAGAGAACCTTCTTGAGCGCGTTCTTCCAAAAACTACTGCAACCGAATTAAAATCGGGGAAAAAAGCAGGGCCATACCATTACAACATGGTTACCGTTTTGTTTTCTGATATTCAGGGATTTACTAAAATTTCTGAACAATTGGATTCTGAAATGCTTATTGATGAGCTTGATAAGTTTTTCTTAAAATTCGATTCTGTTGTCGACAAGTACAATATTGAAAAGATAAAAACAATTGGTGATGCTTATATGTGTGCAGGAGGAATACCAGAAAAGAATCGCACCAACCCGGTAGAGGTTGTTTTAGCCGCCGTTGAAATGCAGAATTACATGAAACACCTCAAGCATGAAAAAGGAGACGGCACACAGAGAATATGGGATTTGCGAATAGGTATTGATACAGGACCCGTAGTAGCCGGCGTTTTAGGAAAAAGTAAAATCACATACGATATTTGGGGTGGAACTGTTAATACTGCAAGTAGAATGGAGGCAGCAGGTGAGCCCGGTAAAATTAATGTTACCGAAAACACTTATATGCTTATAAAAGAGTTCTTTATTTGTCAGTATCGTGGAAAAATGCCTGTAAAACATAAGGGAGAGCTTGATATGTACTTTGTTGAAAGCTTTATGCCGCATCTGGCAAGTGATATTAAAGGCCTTTATCCTAATGAAAATTTATTTACTCAGCTTCAGCTGCTTCGTTTAAACGATATTGAAGAGTTTATATTAACAAAGCTTGAGGATGGATTACCTAAAAACCTCTATTATCATAACATTAAACATACTATTGATGTTGTTACACAGGTTGAGCTTATTGGCAGATCAGAGAAGGTTTCAGATGATGATATGCTCGTTTTAAAAACAGCAGCACTATTTCACGATATTGGTCATTTAGTTGATTACGATACACACGAAGAAGAAAGCGTTAAGCTAGCACGCAAAATACTACCAGCTTATTTTTATAACGAAAAGCAAATTGAAAGAATCTCACAGTTAATTCTTTGTACACAAATGCCCCCTCAACCTGTCAATTTACTTGAAGAAATTATGTGTGATGCCGACCTCGACTACCTTGGCCGCATCGATTTTGTGCCAGTATCAGTTAATTTATTTAAAGAACTTAAAGAAAGAGGGAAAATAGATTCATTGCAGGAATGGAATAATCATCAGATTAAATTTATACAAACCCATCAGTATTTTACTCAAACAGCTCGTAAACTGCGAGAAGTAAATAAAAACATACAGCTTGATATAATTCGTAAAGAAATTCGCAAAGCGCTAGAAGAGATTGATGAATAGTTAATATTCTAGCTCTATTTTATATCCATTATACTTACGGATATTAATAACTTGTCCTTCGCTAAATAGTAAATATTGCCCTTTTATACCCTTAAGTATGTTATTAATTACAATTGTTTTTTCCAGGTCTATGGAATTTACTTTTTCAGGAAATTCAATAACAGGGTATTGAATTTCGGTTATATCATTACTTTCGATAAAGTATTGCTTAAATCTCTTTTGTACTAATTCATAAGCTTTTTTCTTTTGATCCAATAAGTTTATTTCTCTATCAGTTTTATTCACCAGCATATTACGCCAATTGGTTTTATCATCGAAATATTTTTTCAGATCAACCTCAATTTGTCCGGCTAAAAACCGATTGGGTGTTTGAGCAATTTTTATTGCCTGTATAGCACCCTGGTCAATCCAACGAGTAGGAATTTGTGATTTTCTTGTAACTCCAACTTTAAGTCCACTTGTTAGAGCCAAATACACAAAATGATCTTGCAAACAATGTTCTTTCGACCATTCCATATCGCGCGAGATTCCTTCGTGTGCTCTACAAAGCTCTGGCTTTAAAACACATTCGCTTGTTTCAGGTGCAGTCATATAGCAAGGATAACAATAACCCTGATGAAACGATTTGGTAGTTTTTCTACCACATTTAATGCAATTTATGGCACCTAAATAACTTAACTTAAGCTGTTTACCAATTAAATTATTAAGATGTATTTTCTCATTTTCTAATTCCAAATAATAGTCCACCGGGGTACTATATATAGTTATCATTTTAAGTAAAGAACCCTGAATTTTCATTTTTAAAATTTTTCTATAAATATATTAAAATTTTTCAAATTGATTTTCAACAACTTAATACTTGTACTAAAAATATTTTACTACTTTGTCTTGCATAGTACTAATTTATTTTCATATCTTTGTTATATATTTTTGTATGCATTATATAGTACTATAATTTTAATTAAACATGAAAACAACAGTAACAATTAATCTCGGAGGTTTTATTTTTCATATCGATGACGACGCATATGAAGTACTTCACTCCTATTTAATTGCCCTCGAAAGGCAATTTGCCAACGAAACCGACAATAAAGAGATACTCTCTGATATCGAATCGAGGTTAGCCGAATTATTTACCGAATCATTAGGCAATAAAAAGGATGTTATATCAAAAGAAGATGTTGCCAAAGTAATATCGATAATGGGCGAACCACAAGATTTTTCAACAGACAATGAACAAACCAACAATCAATCAACAAGAAAAACTATGTCATCATATCAAACAACAAAAAGACTATACCGCGATCCCGACAATAGAGTGCTTGGTGGCGTTTGCGGTGGATTAGGTGCTTACTTCAATTCCGATCCTTTACTATTCAGAATATTATTTATAATTATTTTCTTTGGTTTAGGATCGGGACTAATCATTTATCTAATTCTTTGGATAGCTGTTCCTGAAGCTGCTACAACTGCACAAAAACTTGAAATGCGTGGAGAGCCTATAACCATTGACAATATAAAAAAGGCTGTTCGCGAAGAATTCGAAACTGTTAAGAAAAACATGAAATTTTAAGATTTCCTGAATTATCAAATAAACTTGAAGCCATGAATCTCGAAAATACAAAAGCTCAAATGAAAAAAGGCGTACTGGAGTTCTGCATACTCTCCATTCTCGAAAACAAGGATTATTACGCCTCCGATATCATAAATGCTTTGAAAGAAGCTGAAATGATCGTTGTGGAAGGAACATTATACCCTCTGCTTACACGGCAGAAAAATGCCGGTTTATTAAACTACCGATGGGAAGAATCAACTCAGGGACCACCACGTAAATACTATACCCTAACCGACACCGGAAAAGAAGCCTTGGTAGAACTTAAAAAGTCGTGGGAAGAACTTGTAAATGCTGTAAACTCCATTAATAACAAATAATTATCTACAAGATGAAAAAGACTGTTAAGATTAATATAAGTGGTGTATTTTTTAACATCGACGAAGATGCTTATCAAATATTACAAAACTATCTGGCTCATGTAAACAGGAAGTTTTCTGCTGAGCCTGAAGGAAAAGAGATTATTTCTGATATTGAATCGCGTATTGCAGAAATACTACAAACAAAAATAAACAACCAAAAACAGGTTCTTTGCAAAGAAGATATTGATGAGGTAATCGATATTATGGGTCGCCCGGAAGATTTTGACAGTGAACAAGCTCAGGCTCGTTCATATACATACTCGCGCAGAATGTATAGAGATCCCGACAACCGAGTTTTAGGAGGTGTTTGTTCTGGTATGGCTGCATATTTTAATATCGATCCGGTTATTATTCGTATTTTGTTTGTATTATTCTTATTGGCATGGGGCGTTGCAGGAATAATTTATATTATTTTATGGGCGCTATTACCTCCGGCATATACTACTGCCCAAAAACTCGAAATGCGCGGCGAGAACATGTCAATAAATGATATTGAAAAAAATGTAAGAGCTGAATTTGAAACAGTAAAGTCAAATCTTCATAATTACAAAAACACAAGAAGTTATAACCAAACAAGAAGTTTTATCGATGAATTTTTTAGAACAATTGGGCAAATCATAGTCGTTTTCTTTAAAGTTATTGGAGGAATAATTGGCCTGGCTATGATTATTGCAGGTGTTGGTTTATTAATTGGTCTTGCAGGTTGGATAATTATTGGCGAGCCCTTTATGAACAACGTTTTTATCGACAATCAACTGGTATATACCGACATGTTGCATTCATTCTTAAATCCCGGTACAATCTGGATTTTTGTAATAAGCATGTTCCTCCTCGTTTTTATTCCTCTTGTTGCGTTGATTTACTCAGGAATGAAACTTTTATTACGTTTTAGAATCAACGACAAACCTTTTGCAATTATTGGTTTCTCTCTTTGGTTTTTAAGTCTTATTGCTATTATTGTATTATCTTTTTCTCAAGTCCGAAACTTATCGGTATCGGTAAAAAATTCTGAGAATATTAGTGTAATTACTTCGAATAGTAAAGTGCTATACCTTAAAGCAAATAGTAACCAGAACACAAAATCGTCGAAGTTTTATATTTTTGATGGAGAATTTACCATAACCTACGATAAAGATGATAAAAAAGCACTCTTTGCTCACCCGGAAATAGATATTTTACGATCATTAAACGAAAATGCCACTATTGAAATAGTAAAAACCGGAAGAGGATTAAATCATATTAAAGCGGAAGAAAATACTCAGAAGATAAAATATGAATGTGCACAACAAGATTCAGTAATTGTTTTTGATGCTTATTATGCTTTGTCAAAAGATAATGTATGGGTATTTCCTGAAATAGATGTAAAAGTAAAAATGCCAGATGGAGCTGTAATTTATATTGATGAAACTTTACTCGATCAGCTTGATTATATTGAAACAGATGAGTACTACTCAAGAAAAAGCATGATTGGCAAGTATTGGATAATGACTGAAAAAGGATTAGTTGAATATAACCCAAAAGCTGACAAATAAAATTGAGTGAAAATAATTTGCAAACGAGATTTTTTTTGTAAACTTGCAACACAGATTGTTTTTCACATTGTCTGATGGTGTAATTGGCAACACGTCTGATTCTGAATCAGAAGAGTCTAGGTTCGAGACCTAGTCGGACAACTCAAAACTCTCACAAGTAGTGGGAGTTTTTTTATTTTACAAAAAATACCTAAATATTATTTGTAGACAATTATTTTTTTATAAATTTGCCAACTCAAAAGACAATTGTCCGATGGTGTAATGGTAGCACTGCAGATTTTGGTTCTGCCTGTCAAGGTTCGAATCCTTGTCGGACAACAGAAGAGGCTGTCTCAAAAGGACAGCTTCTTTTTTTTTGTTAATAATTTAGGATAGATTTATTTTGTTATCATTAAGA